>Ga0335073_10013311_pt1 | contig 11532 bp, 10 predicted proteins | sample Lox_Sample_22_FD_207093 | JGI IMG/M metagenome (GOLD analysis project Ga0335073, IMG submission 207093) | Soil microbial communities from Loxahatchee National Wildlife Refuge, Florida, United States - Lox_Sample_2.2 | ecosystem: Environmental > Terrestrial > Soil > Wetlands | place: USA... | reverse complement strand
TGCGGCACCTGCCTGAGGTGTTCGTGGTCACGCCGAACGGGGCGCTGCTCGCGCCGAACTCGGTCGAGCTGCGGCTGAACGAGCGCGACTACGACTCGCTGGCGCAGCGGATGGACATCGGCCTGGTGGCGGCCAGCGCGGCCGAGGTGTACGCCGAGGCGGTCACCGCGCACGAGGCCCGGCTGGCTGGGTACGGGCCGCCCGAGGTCAGCGTGATCTGTGACCCGGCGGTGCCGCCGGGCCGGTTCGTGCTCCGCCAGGGCCGGCCGCTGGGTGCCGAGCCGCTCGCTGCCCAGCCACGGGCCGCCTTCCGGTCGGCACCGCCGCCCCAGCCAGGACCGCCGGCCCAGCCAGGCCAGCCAGGCCAGCCACACCAGCCGCCGCCCGGTGGCCAGCCGCAGGCCGGCCGGGCACCCGGGGAGTGGCCGTTCGCGCACGACGGGATCACCGCCGCGGCGCAGGTGGCACCGGCCGTGCCGGGGGGCAGCCTGGCCACGGTGGCCGAGCCGGCCCGCAACCCGGTCCCGCAGCTCCGGCTGCGCACCGGGGACTACGTGTCACAGACCCGGACCTCGGGCGCGCGGGCCGGGCGTGGCGCGGTGGAACTCGCGCTGCCGGATGTGCCCACCGTGTCCAGGGAGCACGCCAGATTCACGTACTCTGACGGTCAGTGGTGGATAGCCAACCTGGGCCTGAACGGCCTGGTCCTGAACGGCAGCCCGCTAGCCGGGGAGCACCCGCTGCACGACGGCGACTCGATCCAGTGGGGTCAGACTCAGGACGCACCGCAGTCCCGGGTAGAGATCGGCTGAGCCAGCCGTCGCCGGGCCGTGCCCAGCTTTTCATCCGGCCGGCGGCCAGCGCCGAGTGGGTGCGCTGCCCGCGTGACGAGATCACCTGGCTGGACCGGGCGCTGCTCAGCGGCAACCGCGACCTGACCCTGCACCGCTCGCCGCGCTGCGCCGGGCTGCGCTACGTGCATCACCGGTGGGAGCTGTTCAGCCGGGACAGCAGCTACCCGGTCTACCTGGCGCCAGATCCCGAGACGGCGCCGCCGGACGCACGGGCCGTGCAGCAGGCGGCCCGGCACATCCTGCCGGTCGCGCCCGCGCTGCACTACGAAACGCTGCCGGTCGTGCTGGAGGCCGGCACCTGGCTGGTCAGCGTGGGGAACTGGGTGCTGCCACTGCGGCTGGACCTGGCCGCCCCGGGCGGCCCCGAACCCGCCGAACCGGGCCAGGACGAGCAGCCGGTGACGGTGGAGAAGCCAGTCCCGGCGAACGCCGCGCTGACCCGCCGGGGCAGCCCGCCACGGCCGGACGCGCCGCAGCGGGTACGCACCTACCTGCAGCGCAACGCGGCGGCGCGGATGGCCATGGCCTTCCACTACCAGGAGTACATCCTGGGCCGGCCCGCCCCGCAGCCGGTGCCGATGATGGACGTGGTCGTCGCGCTGGACCTGAGCGGCGAGGGCGCGGTGTCCGACTACAAGAAACTGCTCCAGGGCCTGATCTGGAAGGAATCCGGGCACCAGCGGGAACTGGCCGAGTTCCTGCTGCGCAACCAGCTGCTCACGCTGGCCGACCTGCAGCAGGCCAGGAGAATAGCGGCCGACAACGAGCAGAGCGGCAAGAGCGAGCAGGCCCGGCGGCGGCTCAAGTACCGGCCGAAGAAGTAATCAGTCCGCGTAGTACGCCGCGTGCCGGTCCCGGAGCACGTTCTTCTGGATCTTGCCGGTGGACGTCTTGGGCAGCTCGTCCACCACGATCACCGCCTTGGGCACCTTGTACCCGTCCAGCAGGCCACGCAGCGCGGCCAGCAGCTCAGCCGGGTCCACCGCTTCGCCCGCCCTGGGCACCACCACGGCAGTGATGGCCTCGCTCCACCGCTCGTGCGGCAGCCCGACCACCACGGCCTCGGCCACCCGCGGGTCGGCCGCGTACACCGCCTTCTCCACCTCGATCGAGGCCACGTTCTCGCCGCCGGTCTTGATCACGTCCTTGTGCCGGTCGGCGAACCAGAGCACCCCATCCGGGCCGAACCAGCCGACATCCCCGGAGTGAAACCAGCCGTGTGCGAACGCCGCGTCGGTGGCACTGGCGTTATGCAGGTATTCGGTCATGGTGCTCGGGCCGCGGTAGACGATCTCGCCCTGCTCGCCCTGGGGCAGCAGCTCGCCACCGGGGCCCATGATGGCCACCTGCACGCCGGTGATCGGCGTGCCGACCGCGCCGATGTGGGAGAGCTGGTGCTCCGGCCGGAACAGCGTGGTGACCGGGCTCATCTCGGTCTGCCCGAACAGCAGCGCGAAGTCGCAGCCGAAGCCGTCCAGGCAGCGCCGGATCAGCGCGTCCGGCATCGGTGCCATGGCGTACACGCAGCGGCGCAGGCTGGCCAGCTCCCAGTCCGGGAACGACGGGTGGTCGAGCAGCGCGCGGTACATCATCGGCAGCCCGAACACCTGGCTGATCTGCTCGGTCTCGATCAGGTTCAGCAGCGTCACCGGGTCGAAACCGCGCAGCACGTAGATGGTCGCGCCGACCAGCACGGCCGGCGTGCAGAACGCGTTCAGCTGCGCGGTGTGGAACATCGGCATCATGGCCGCGAACCGGTCGGTGTGGTTCCACTGCGAGTCCAGCGCGCTGCCCATCGACTCCAGGTAGATGGCCACGTGGCTGGCCACGACGCCTTTGGGGAACGAGGTGGTGCCGGAGGTGTACAGGTAGCTGAGCGGGTCCCGGTCATCGACGAAACACCCGGGCTCGGCCTGGTCACCGGGCGCGGCGGCCAGTTCGCTGATGGTGGTCCAGGACCGGTCGGCGGGCTCGGCTTCGTAGCTGGCGCCGGTGCCGGGCAGCACGATGACGTCCGCGACCGCCGCCACCTTGGCCACGGCGTCCCGGACCTGTGGCACCAGCTGGGACTCCACGGCCAGGCCGCGGCCGCCGGAGTGGTCCAGGACGTAAGCGATCTCCTCCGGCCGCCAGCCCAGGTTGACCGGCACGCAGACCAGGCCGAGCTTGGCGCAGGCGAAGTAGACGGCCAGGAACTCGGCACTGTTGGCCGAGGCCAGGCCGAGCGCGTCGCCCCGTGCGTAGCCGCGGGCGGCCAGCCCGTGGGCGATCTGGTTCACCCAGCCGTTGAACTGGGCGTAGGTCCATCGCCGGTCGCCGTCGACCACGGCGGGATGAGCTGGCCGGGCGGCCGCGGACCGGGTCAGCGTGTCGCCCACGTTGATCCGCTGGATGAGGTTGCGCGCCAGGTCCACAGAATTTCCTTCCGAACGCCAGTACCCGCCGCCCCTAGTACGAGCGGGGCAGGCCCAGGCTGTGCTGGGCCACGAAGTTGAGGATCATCTCCCGGTTGACCGGCGCCACCCGGAGCAGCCGGGCCAGGCCCCAGTACGGCACCAGGCCGTACTCGGTCGCGAAGCCGTTGCCGCCGTGCGTCTGCATGGCCGCGTCCACCGCGGCGATCGACGCTTCCGCGGCCGCGTACTTGGCCATGTTCGAGGCCTCGCCGGCCGGCTCGCCGTGGTCGTGCTGCCAGCACGCCTGGCGGATCATCAGCCCGGCCAGTTCGGTCTCGATCTTGGCCCGGGCCAGCGGGTGGGCCACCCCCTGGTGGGTGCCGATGGGGGCTGACCACACCTGGCGCTCGGTGGCGTACCTGGCCGCCGCGCCGAGCACGTACCGGGCCACGCCCACGCAGGTGGCGGCGCCGGTGATGCGCTCCGGGTTCAGCCCGTGGAACACCTGCCGGAAGCCCTGCCCCTCGCCGCCGACCAGCGCCTCCGGGCCGAGCGGCACATCGTCGAAGTGCAGGGTGAACTGCTTCTCCGGCAGCATCAGGTCGACCGGCAGCACGCTGGCGTGCAGCCCGGGCGCGCTGGTGGGCACGATGAACAGGGACAGTTCGGCGTCGCCACGCGGGTCGGTGCCGGTCCGGGCCACGACCAGCAGCGCCTCGGCCTCGTCCACCCCGGAGATGTAGTACTTGGTGCCGGACAGCCGCCAGCCTGAGCCCTCCCCACCCACCTCCCCATCCCTCTTCACTGCCTTGGTGGCCAGCCGGTGGGTGTTCGAGCCGGCGTCCGGCTCGGTGATCGCGAAGACCACCTTGGTGCGGCCCGTGGCCAGCCCGGGCAGCCACGCCTGCCGCTGCTCCTCGGTGCCGAACTCGGCGATCACCCCGGCCGAGATGGCTGCCGAGACGAGCAGCAGCAGCAACGGCGTGCCCTGGGCGCCGAGTTCCTCGCAGACCAGCGCCAGTTCGGTGAGCCCACCGCCACCGCCGCCGTAGGCCTCGGGGATGTTCACGCCAATGAATCCAGCTTCACCAAGCTTGGCCCACAGCTCATCGCAGGGCGTGCCCGCGGCGGCATGGCTGGTGTAGTACTGGGGGCCAAAGCCACTGGCTATGGCCGCGACCGCGGCCCGTAGGTCGCGGTGCTCGGCGGTTTCAGCGAAATCCACGCCTGCTCCATCGAAGTGATCGCAGATTCACTAGGACTTTAGGCGGGTGAAATGCCCGGCGGCAAGCGGGCATGTGGCCGCGGGCCGGCGGGGCCCGCGCGCCTCCGCCGGGTCTTTGCCCCGGTTGGTTAGCATCTGCCCGGCGGAGAGGCGGTGGGCATGGCACGGGCAGGGGTGCGGCGGCCGGGGGGCTGATGCTGGGGCATTCGCACGCGCTGTCCGGTGGCGTCACCGGCCTGGCCACCGGTCTGTTCCTGCAGTTCTCCTTCCCGCAGACGGTGGCGCTGGCCGGGTTCACCGCGGGCATGGCCCTGCTGCCGGATCTGGACAAGTGCGGCTCGTCCCCGGCGCGCTGCCTCGGCTTCCTGTCCGAGGCGGTGGCCTGGATCATCGGCCGGCTGACCGGCGGCCACCGGCACCTGACGCATTCCCTCCTGGGCATCGCCGGCTTCACCGCGCTGGCCTGGTACTCCTGCCAGTACCGGCACGACTGGATCGGCAAGGCCGGGCTGGCGCTGCTGATGACGCTCACCGTGTCGGCCGGTCTTGAAGCGCTGCGCGTCGCCCGCAGCCACACCGCCGACCTGATCGGCATCGCGATCGCGTCCTGGGAGGTCTGGTACGGGTACGGGCTGCGGCTGATCCCGATCGCGGTGTTCGCCGGCTGCTGCACGCACGTCGCCGGGGACATGCTGACCGACTCCGGCTGCATGCTGCTGTATCCGCTGTCCGCGCACCGCTACCACCTGCTGCCCGAGCCGCTGGCGTTCACCACCGGGACCCGGCCGGAACTGCTCGTCGTGGATCCGCTGCTGACCGGGGCGCTGGTGCTGCTGACCGGCTGGGCCGTCGACCCGGCGTTCGTCGCGGCGCACTGGCGCGCCGTGGCCGGCTAGCCCGGCCGGCCGCGGCGGCCGTCAAGCTGGTGCTGGGCGCTGATCAGGACCTGGCCCACCGCCCGGCCGAACTGGACATCGCAGGGGTGGCTGAGCTGGCCAGTCCGGGCGTTGGCGGCCAGCTCGGCCAGGGCGGTGCGCAGCGGCGCGATGGGCTTTCCGGTCTCTACCGGGGCGGTCGACCGGCCCGCCGGTCCCCACAGTTCCAGGCGGGAGACCGCGGCGCTCTCCGGTGCGCTGAGCGTGACGGTCACCGCGGCCGACGCGCCGCCCTCATGCCGCAGGATCAGGTGCGTGATGTCTTCCGGCCCGGCGGCCGCGGTGACCGCGGTGACCGGGCCGAGCGTGGCCCACAGCAGCGAGATCACGTGCGGGGCCAGGTCCCACAGGGCGCCCCAGTCGTGCCGCCACGGCGTGTTGAACGGGCTGCCCGGCTGCAGCGCGGTGCCCAGCCAGAGGGCCTGGCCGCCGGCCCAGCCGCCGGCCGCGGCCACCTCGTCCAGCCAGGCCCGGACGTCAGGCTGGAACCGGGTGGTGAAGAACACCACGGACGCGACCTGAGCCTGGCTGACCGCGGCGGCCAGCTCGTCCGCGGCCGGCCCGGGGAGCGCGATCGGCTTTTCCAGCAGCAGGTGCTTGCCGGCCCGCGCCGCCTGGGTGGCCAGCGGCGCCTGCACGTCCGGCGGCACCGCGAAGTCGACCGCGTCCACGCTGGCCAGGAAGCGATCGAAGTCCTGGTACGGCGTCGCCTCGTAGCGCGCCGCCAGGCCGGCGGTGGCGGCCGGGTTGCGGCCCCACACCGAGGTGAACTCGATGCCTTCGGCCGAGCTGGCGGCGAGCGCGGGGGCATGCACGCTGCCCGCCTGGTGGCCGGTGCCGGCCAGGCCGAACCTCATCCGGTGTCCTCCCTGCTGGCCGCCGCCTGCGGCCCGGTCCGTTGCCGGGTCTGCGGGATGACCGGCGGGCGCACCGTGATCACGGTGCCGGACAGGTGGCTGGCCGCGTCGCTGCACAGGAAGCTGGCCAGCGCCACGATGTCCCCGGGTTCGCCGATCCGCCCGCCCGGGTAGCTGGCCGCCACCCGGCTGAGATGATCCTCGCCGACGATAGCCCGCATGCCCGGGCTGTAGGTCAGCCCGGGGGCGATGGCCACGGTCCGGATGCCCTGATCGGCCAGTTCCAGATGGACCACGTTGGCCAGCTGGTTGATCGCCGCCTTGGCCCCGGCGTACGCGGCCCCACCCGGCCAGGCCTGCACGGCGGCGATGCTGGACAGGTAGATGATCCGCCCGCCGCCGCTGCGGATCATCAGCGGGGCGAAGTGCTTAGTGGCCAGGATGCTGCCGACCAGATTGGACCGCAGCACCCGGTCCAGCACCCCGACGTCCAGGTCGAGGACCGGGTGACTGCCCGGCATCCAGCCGGCGTTGTTGATCAGCCCGTCGAGCCGGCCCCAGGCGGCTTCGGTCTCGGCCGCCGCCCCGATCACCGCCCGCTCGTCGCTGACGTCGGCCTCCAGCGCCAGCGCGGGCGGCGCCGCGGGCAGTTCCCCGATCTCGTCCACCACGAGCTGGGCCCGCTTCCGGTCCCGGGCCAGCACCCCCACGCTGGCTCCCTCGGCGGCCAGCCCGAGCGCCAGCGCCCGGCCGATGCCCTGCGCCGCGCCGGTCACCACGACGGCCTTGCCTGCGATGTCGATGTTCATCTCATCTCCCTCTCCGTGGTGTGCCCAGCCGCCTCGCGCCTTGACCAACTCCAACGATGGAGTTGGTACTGAGCTCAACCGTAGTCCCTGTCATCAGCAACCGCAACGTTGCCGTTGGAATCGTTTATCGTTGGCGGTATGGCCTGGGATACCGAGGGCACCCGGCGGCGGCTCAAGGACGCGGCGACGATCGAGTTCGCCGAGCGCGGCCCGGACGGTACGACCATGGCCCGGATCGCCGAGCGGGCCGGGATCAACAAGGAACGCCTGTACAAGTACTTCGGCGACAAGCGGGCCTTGTTCGAGACGGTGCTCGCCGACGAGCTGGACAAGCTGGCCGCCGCCGTGTCACTGGCGCCGGGCGGCCTGGCCGACATCGGCGAATTCGCCGGGCGCACGTTCGACTACCACGCCGACCATCCGGAGCTGGCCCGGCTGCTGCAATGGGAGGGCCTGGCCGGCGGCCCGCCCGCCGACGAGATCAACCGCACCGGGCACTACCAGCAGAAGGTCAAGGTGTTCGCGGCCGCCCAGCGGGACGGCGTGCTCGACGACGGCCTCGACCCGGCGTACGTGGTGTTCATGCTCATTGCGCTGGCGGCCTGGTGGTTCTCCGTGCCCCAGCTGGCCGGGATGCTCACCGGCGCCAACCCGGACGACCCGGCCGAGCGCGCCCGCCGCCGCGCGTTCGTCGTGCACGCCGCCCAGCGCCTGGCCGCCCCTCGCTAGCGGTCACGCGCTGTCGCGTAGCTGAATGACACTGAATGGCGAAGTCGGCGCGGTGCGAAGTTTCCCTGCGACAGCAGATCCGCACGCCCGGTAACGGCAACTCTTTGTTCATCATGTGGGGCGGCGCGAACCGCTAGGGAGACGTATGATCCGGGTGAAATGCGGCCGGGTCGCAGCCGGGGCCGCACTGGGGACGAGGGGGACAACCCTGTGGGGATTCTCAACGAGGCCCGCCGCGAGTTCATCGCCGCGCCCGACAGCGCCAAAAGCCAGATCGTCTACAAATGGCCCGATCAGAACATCCGCAAGTATGCCCGGGCCATTGTCGAGCCGGACGCCGCCGCGGTGTTCACCAACCAGGGCCAGGTGGTGGGTGTGCTGCCACCAGGCCAGCACCGGCTGGACGCCACCGAGATCCCGTTCCTCGGCATGTTCGTGGACTGGGCCAGCAACAGCAACGCGTTCAAGGCGGAGATCTACTTCGTCGGCGCGCGCGAGTTCCCCGGCTGCCGGTTCGGCGGGCGGCTGGATGACGTGCAGGACCCGCAGAGCGGCCTGGTCGTCACGCTCCGCACGTTCGGCGAGTACGCGCTCCGGGTCACCGAGCCGACCAAGCTGATCTTCAACCTGGTCGGCTCGGTGGACGTGACGAACAACGCCGCTATCACCGACTGGGTCGCCCAGCAACTGCTCAAAGTCACCCGAACCGTGGTCACCACCCAGCTGATGGCCGGTGCCTGGCCCATCCTGGGCCTGTCGGTGCACAACCCGGACATCGAGGCGGCCGCGCTGCCCGCTACCAACGGGCAGCTGGAGAACTACGGGCTGGCCATCACCCGGTTCGGCAACCTGGACGTCAACCTGTCCGACGAGGACAGCGACCGGCTGAAGAAGCTGGCCGGGGACACCGCCTACAGCCGGCTGGCCGGCGGCTTTCTGCAGGCCGCCCAGGCCGAGGCGCTGCAGGGCGCGGGCGAGGGGATGGCCAAGGGTGGCGGCGCCGACACTCCGCTGTTCCTCGGGGCCGGCTTCGGTGTGGCCAACCAGATGATGCAGCCACCGCCGCAGGCCCCGCCCCAGCCGCCGCCCGCGCCCGGCTTCGCCGGTGGCGGTGGCGGTTACGTGCAGCCGCCCGCCGCGGCCGCTGCACCACCGCCGGCCGCCCCGCCGGCCCAGGCCACCCCGTCCGCCCCGCCCGCGCAGGCTGCCGCAGCCGAGCCGCAGCAGGCCACCCCCGTCGCCGGGACCGTGGAGTGCGGTAACTGCCACAGCCAGGTCCGGGCGGGCGCGAAGTTCTGCAGTGAGTGTGGCACCGCGATGCAGAAGCACTGCACCAACTGCCATGCCGACCTGGCCGCCACCGCGAAGTTCTGCGCGGAGTGCGGCACCCCGGTCAGCCCGCCCGCCTGACCCCCAACCGCCTGACCACGGGCACCTGACCACGGGCACCTGACCACGGGCCCCGAGCACGTTCAGTTCCGGGGCGCGCCCCGCCCGGTCCCGGCCTGCCCTGCCCAACCCGCGCTGCCGTCACCGTGGCGCGGCTCCCCAGACGAAAGGTTGCCCCCCAATGGACCGGATCCAGTGCCAGTGGTGCCAGGCACAGAACGAGATGAGCCAGACGAACTGCGCCACCTGCGGCGCACCGCTGGATGTGAAGGACAAGGTCAGCGACTCCGGCTGGACCGAAGCGCCGCGGCTGCGGGACATGACGGAATTCCGGTTCTCCAACTCGACCTGCCAGATCGAGGGCGAGATCGTGCCGGTGGCCGAACTGGCCCTGGCCCAGGGCGATTCGGTCTTCTTCGAGCATCACGTGATGCTGTGGAAAGAGCCGCAGGTGCCGATGTCGGCGCTGAACACCGGCGGCGGCATGAAGCGCACGCTCGGCGGCATGCCGCACATCCTGAGCGTCGCGCACGGCCCGGGCCGGGTCGCGTTCTCCCGGGACGCGGCCGGCGAGGTCGTGGTGCTGCCGCTGCACCCGTCCATGGAACTCGACGTCCGTGAGCATGCCTTCCTGGCCGGCACGCACTCGCTGACCTACTCGTTCGTCCGGATCAAGGGCCTGGTCAATGTGCTGCACGGCGGCAGCGGCATGTATATGGACCGCTTCGTCACCCAGGCTCAGCCCGGGCTGCTGCTGCTGCACGGCTACGGCAACGTGTTCCAGAAGACGCTCCAGCCCGGTGAGCAGATCCTGATCGAGCCGGGCGGCTTCCTGTACAAGGACTCCACGGTGTCGATGAACGCCGTGCAGCAGAAGATCAAGACCGGCCTGATGAGCCGCGGGATGTACCTAGCCGAGATGACCGGCCCGGGCCGGGTCGGCATCCAGTCCATGTACGTGCACCACGGCTCCGAGTGAGGGGACCGGACATGTCGATGCCGCCTGCCCAGGGCGCCTACACCTGCCCGTACTGCCGGATGACGGGCCAGGGCCAGGACGCGACCTGCCCGCACTGCGGTGCGCCGGTCGACGTCCGGCTGCACGTCTCGGACTCCGGCTGGATCGAGCAGCCGCCGATCCGGGACATGGCCCGGATCCGGTTCGGCCGGTCCACCTGCCAGATCAGCGGCGCTTACGTGCCGGTCGCGGACATGGGTCTGCATGACGACGACTGGGTCTACTTCTCCCATCACGTGCTGCTGCACACCGATCCCCGGGTCAACCTGGACAACCTGCCGATGCGCGGCGGCTGGAAGCGGATGCGGGCCGGCCTGCCGCTGATCATGATGCGCGCGCGGGGCCCCGGGCACATCGCGTTCAGCGCCGACGAGCCCGGCGAGACCCTGGCCGTCCCGCTGCGCCTCGGCCAGGCGGTGGATGTGGCCGAGCACCGCTTCCTGGTGGCGACCGGGAACGTCGGCTACGAGTGGGACAACTCCAATGTCTGGTTCACCACCAAGGACGGCGACGACGAGGAGTGGCATTACCCGGTGGGCCGGACGATCGACCGGTTCACCGCGGCCGGCAGCCACGGGCTGCTGCTGCTGCACGCGCCGGGCAACACGTTCATCCGGGACCTGGCGGCCGGCCAGCGGATCCTGATCCAGCCGGGCGGGCTGATCTGGAAAGACCCGACGGTGTCGATGTTCCTGCACTTCGAGTACCCGCACGGGCAGTACTGGTTCAGCTCGCCGCGCTGGCAGGCCAAGTCCACCTGGCTGGCCCTGCAGGGCCCGGGCCGGATCGCGGTCCAGTCCGTGTTCGAGCGCCCGGAGCAGGTCGGCTCGGTCCGGCGCAGCTCGCCAGCCACGCAGCAGGCCTGGTAGTGGTCCCGTGGGCCGCGGTGGCTGAGGTCAGCTCAGCCCTCGCGGCCCGCGCTCCGCTCAATTAGCTTTTGAACGCCATCAAGGATGCACTCGACGCCGAACCGGAACTCGGCTGCCTCGTCCATGCCAGCAGGCGAGTCGCCGATCTCGGCCGACCAGGCCAGCCGGTGCAGTATCGGGTAGCTCTTCTCGTCCACCAGCTGGCGGAGCAGTTGCTCGAATGACGGGGGGAACGCGGGTCCGTCCCCGGCGGCGGCCGCCGCCTGCGCGGCGGCCGCCGCCCGGGCCGCGTCGTGCGCCATCCGCCCCTCGCTCAGCGCGTAGGAGCTGAGCAGGCCGATCACCCGGATCTTGTCCGCGTCGGTCAGGCCGGTGCCGTCCAGCGTCTCCAGGCCGCGTTCCACGAACGTCAGCGAATTGGGCGCCAGCGGCGGCGCGGCCATCGGCATCT
>Ga0335073_10013309_pt1 | contig 11534 bp, 10 predicted proteins | sample Lox_Sample_22_FD_207093 | JGI IMG/M metagenome (GOLD analysis project Ga0335073, IMG submission 207093) | Soil microbial communities from Loxahatchee National Wildlife Refuge, Florida, United States - Lox_Sample_2.2 | ecosystem: Environmental > Terrestrial > Soil > Wetlands | place: USA... | reverse complement strand
CACCTGGTGAGCTCTTGCCTGGACTTTTCGGTCAGCACAGCTGATGCTGACGGCGTGACCTCGCGCGAGGTGCCGACGATCGATGACGGCCGGATCTGGTGGAAGCGCAGCGGCGGTGCGCCACCGCTGTAGAGCGCGATGCATCCGTCATACCGGAGCGGGTGGCGCAAACCGAGAATGTCAGGGCATGTGTCGCCGGAGGTTCATGCGACGCATGACGCCACAGCGGGCAAGTCAGGCGGGCATATATCGCTCGAACCAGGTGACGATCCGGGTCAGGTAATCGGTGACGGCCGGGAACCGCCTGACTCCGTGTCCTTCGCCGGGGTAGATCACCAGCTCCGAGTCGATGCCGTAACCGGCCAGGGCCTGATAGAACTCCCTGGCCTGGCCGGCTGGCGTGCACCTGTCCATTGCGCCCGCCGTGAGCAGGGTCGGCGTCCTGGCCTTGCTTGCCTGCAGGACCGGGCTGCGCGTGTGCACCTGGTTGCCGGCCTGTTCGGGATCGGCGTCGTCAAGGAACCACAGTCCCCAGCGAGGGATGTTGGTCGTGAACGTGAAGCTGTACCACTCCGTCACCGGCGATCCGGCGACGGCGGCCTTGAACCGGTCGTCCTGAGTCACCAGCCATGCCGACATGAACCCGCCGTAGCTGACGCCCATGGTGCCTATCCGCGCGGGATCGGCGATCCCGCGCTCGATCATGGCATCGACTCCGGACAAGTAGTCGTAAGTGTCCGCGCCGCCCATATCGCCGACAACCGCCGCGGCAAACTCCTGACCCCGCCCGGAACTGCCGCGCGGGTTCGGGTGCAGGACGGCATATCCTCGGGAGACCAGCAGGGGTACCGAGTGATCATGCATCGACCAGCTCCGCCGGTAAGCCCCGATCGGCCCGCCGTGAACATGCAAGATCAGCGGGAACGGCCCCGTTTCGTCCGGCGTGCACAGGATGCCCTCGATCAGTGTCCCATCGGGTGCGCTCCAGCTGACGGCTGCCGCCGAGCCCGCGACTGACCGGATGTAGTCAGTGCCGGCCTGGGCGAGCGAAGCAAGCACCTGGTCAGCGCCCGCGCCGACAATCGCGATCTCCTGCGGAAGGTCATAGTCATCCCGGATCACGATCACCCGGCCGTCTGAGGTGAAAGCGCCGGCCGGGTAGAACCCGCTAGCCCACGACCGCGCGGACGCGGCCACTTCGCGAGCGCTGATTGTCTCCGGCAGAGGTCCGTCCCCGGCGTCGGCGATGCCGGCCACGCTGTCCAGATGGCGCTGCCCGAGGTAGCCGAGCCTCCTCTGGTCGATCCACTCGACTGCGGTGACATCTGTCCCGGCGGTGTCGACAGCGCACCTGGTGCCGGCTACCAAATCCAGCAGGATCAGATCGCCCGCGACGATCCACCGGTCGCTGCATACGGCCTGCACCACGGCCGCCCTGGTGCCGTCCGGCGTCCCAGCAGGCAGCCCGAGCTGGACGTCACTGCGGAGCAGCTCGGTAACCTCTCCGGTCGAGAGGTCGAGCCGGCTGAGCACCGCGCGGTACCAGTCGTCCTCGCCGGGCTGCTCGCTGGTGATGGCCAGCACATGACCGGGCCCGGACCAGGCCGCTTCCCAGATGTTCAGCCCCTCAGGCGATACCCTGGCCAGCTCGCCGGAGACCAGAGTGAACAGCCACAGGCTTCGCCAGGCATCCTCCGGCGTCCCGGCCTCGACCTGCGGGTACCAGGACGGCAGCGCGGAGTCGGCCGCGCCGGCCGTTCCCGATCCCTGGGCGTCGGCCATCTCGGCGGCCGGCCCGGCAACGCCGAGCAGGATTCGCGTGCCGTCCGGCGACCAGGCCAGGTACTCGACCGTGCCGGGGACAGCTGGCGCTGGCCGGGCCTCGCCGAGCTGCCCGTCGGCGAGCAGATAGAGCTGGAAGACCTCAGCATTGGCCCGGTCCGACAGGAACGCCAGAGCAGAGCCGTCCGGGGCGAGCCGGGCCGCCTTGGCTGACCCGCCGCCGGTTGTCAGCGCGCGGAGTTCGCTGTCCCGCACTTCGTACACGGCCGTCCGCGGCAGCCCGTCGAGCTCGTCATACACGGATCCGGTTACCACGATCCGGCTGGCGTCGGACGCCGCGACGAGGTCGGTGACCCGGTGCGGCTTGCCGAAAGCCGGCTCGTGCAGCCGCCGGACATGCTCGGCAACCGCTGCGTACTCATCGGAATCCCGCAGGTCCTTGCGCATAATTCGAGATGATCTCATGGCCACATTGGAGCCGCGACAGGCCGAGCACGGCGGAGGCAAGTCATGACGTCGGATCAGGTCGGAGTCGGAATCGTTGGCAGCGGTTTCATCGCCGGAGCGCACGCGGAGGCCTTCGCGCGGCTGCCCCGTGCCACGGTTCGCGCAGTGGCCTCACGCTCGCCGGAAAGGGCAGCGGAGTTCGCCGGGCGCTGGGCGATTCCCGCCTGGCTCACCGATTTCCGTGAGCTAGCCGGCCGGCCCGACGTCGATGTGGTGTGCGTCGCGGCACCGAACGCGCTGCACCGGGACATCACTGTCGCCGCAGCCAGCGCCGGGAAGCATGTGATCTGCGAGAAGCCGCTTGCCCGGACGCTGCGTGAGGCCGACGAGATGATCGGCGCGTGCGCCGACGCTGGCGTGCTGCTCATGTACGCAGAAGAGATCTGCTTCGCGCCGAAGTACGTCCGCGCGAAGGAGCTCGCCGACGAGGGCGCGCTCGGTGAGGTGTACCTGGTCAGGCAGACCGAGCAGCACTACGGCCCGCACTCGGACTGGTTCTGGGACCCGGATCAGTCCGGCGGCGGCGTGCTTATGGACATGGGCTGCCATGGCATCGAGTTCACGCGATGGGTGCTGGGCAAGCCCGCTGCCCGAACGGTGGCGGCAGAGGTGGGCACGTTCGTGCACGGCAGCCGGACGCGCGCGGAGGACCACGCGATCGTGACGATCCGGTTCGACGGCAACCGGATGGGCCTGGTGGAGGCCAGCTGGGCAAAGCCAGGCGGCATGGACGACCGCGCTGAGATTGCGGGAAGCCGGGGAATCACGTATGCCGACCTGATGCGCGGCTCGTCCCTGTCGACCTACAGCGATGTCGGCTACGGATATGCCGTCGAGAAGGCCCCAGATACCCGCGGCTGGACTTACACCATCTTCGACGAGCTGTGGCAGTCCGGCATTCCGCAGGAGATGGACCACTTCGTCAGCTGCGTCCTCGGCACGGCGACGCCGCAGGAGACCGGCGCCGACGGCCGCGCCGTGCTCGAACTGGTCTACGCCGCTTACCGGGCCGCGCGCACCGGCCGGGTGGAACTTCCGCTGGACCTCAGCGAGCAGGAGGCCGCCCAGCCGCCGTTCGCCCTCTTTGTGACCCGATCGGGGCTGTGAGGTAGCATCCTGCCGTGCCTATTGCCAGCCGTCTCGCCCCCGGATGCCGTCCGCGCGGCTGCCGGGCGCCCGCGCGGCGTGTGCTCGGCCGCAAGGTGCGGTATGTGCTCGGAGCTGAGGCTGGTCAGGTGGACGGGATGCGGTGGTTCGGCGCCCCCCGTGCCATCCCAGTTATCTAAAGCGCGATCGCTTTCTCGGTTCCGTCGGTCCTGCCAACACCGGGGACGACGAGGCTGACTCACCCTTCCTTGCCAGCCACCTAACAGCCGGGCTTGTCCCGGGCAGGAGCGCAGGCGTGATGCACAGTACGTTTTTCTTCCCGGCGCCGCCCGGCCAATCCCCGGGCGCCGACGGCTACTTCGGTGCGTTCGGCGGCAAGTTCATCCCCGAAGCGCTGGTCGCTGCCGTGGATGAGGTCGCCATCGAGTACGAGAGGGCTAAGGCTGATCCCGGCTTCGCCGCGGAGCTCGAGCAACTGCTCGCCCACTATGCGGGGCGTCCGAGTGCGCTGACCGAGGTCCCCAGATTCGCCGGCCACGCTGGCGGCGCAAGTGTGTTCCTCAAGCGTGAGGACCTCAACCACACCGGGTCACACAAGATCAACAACGTGCTAGGACAGGCCCTGCTGACCAAGCGGATGGGCAAGCCGCGCGTTATCGCCGAGACGGGAGCCGGCCAGCACGGGGTGGCTACCGCGACGGCATGCGCATTGTTCGGCCTGGACTGCACCATCTACATGGGAGAAATCGACATCCGGCGCCAAGCGGTCAACGTGGCGCGGATGACGATGCTCGGTGCCGCGGTGATACCGGTTGCGTCCGGCTCAGCCACCCTCAAAGACGCTATCAACGAGACGTTCCGGGACTGGGTAGCCAACGTCGAGACCACGCACTACATCTTCGGCACGGTCGCCGGTCCTCATCCCTTCCCCGCCATGATCCGTGATTTCCAGCGCGTCATCGGCGTCGAGGCCCGCCGTCAGATTCTCGAGCGAGCCGGCCGCCTGCCCGATGCCGCGGTCGCCTGCGTCGGAGGGGGGTCCAACGCCATCGGCCTGTTCCACGCGTTCCTCCCCGACGAAGGCGTACGCCTCATCGGCTGCGAGGCCGCCGGGCATGGGGTGAAGACGGGGATGCACGCGGCAACGCTGTCTGCAGGCGAGCCTGGCATCCTGCATGGCTCCCGTTCCTACGTGCTGCAAGACGACGAGGGCCAGATCACCGAGCCCTGGTCGATCTCGGCCGGCCTCGACTACCCGGGCGTCGGTCCGGAGCATGCGTACCTTCACGACACCGGCCGGGGCGAGTATCGCCCGGTCACCGATGCCGCGGCGATGCGAGCTTTCCGGCTGCTTGCCTCGTCCGAGGGCATCATCCCGGCGATAGAGAGCGCCCACGCGCTCGCCGGGGCGATCGAAGTCGGCACCGAACTCGGACCCGACGCACTGATCCTGGTGAGCCTGTCGGGCCGGGGCGACAAAGACATGGACACCGCAGCGCGGTACTTCGAGCAGGACGCCGACGCAGCCGGGACAGGGGGCACTTCGAAGTGAGCGGAAACCTACAGCTTCTCGCCGACACCCTGGCGAGAGCGAAGCAGGAGAACCGGGCCGCGCTCATCACGTACATGACGGCCGGCTTTCCGACTGTTGAGGACGGCATCGCCGCCATCCAGCTGATGATGAACGGCGGCGCCGACATCGTCGAGGTGGGCTTGCCGCACAGCGACCCGCTATTCGACGGCCCGGTAATCCAGGCCGCCGATGACATCGCCTTGCGCGGCGGTGTCCGGATCGCCGACGTCATCCGCACAGTGCGGGAGGTATACCAGGCCACCGGAAAGCCAGTCCTGGTCATGTCTTACTGGAACCCGATCGACTCCTACGGTGTCGAGCGCTTCAGCAGCGAGCTGGCAGATGCAGGGGGCGCCGGCTGTATCTTGCCTGACCTGCCCGTGCAGGAGTCCGCGCTCTGGTGCGAGAGCGCGGCCAGACATCACCTTGCCACCATCTTCGTGGCCGCGCCGAGTACGACCGACGAACGACTTCGCGAGCTCACCGCCGCGGGATCGGGCTTCATCTATGCCTCGTCCCTGATGGGAGTCACTGGCGTCCGGGAGGCTGTCAGTACAGCCGCCAGCCCGCTGGTGCAACGCATCAGGGCGATCAGCCAACTCCCTGTCTGCGTCGGGATCGGGATCTCCAGCGCCGCCCAGGCGGCCCACGTTGCCGCCTTCGCTGATGGCGTGATCGTCGCGTCCGTGCTGGTCCAGGCTATTCTCAGCGCACCCGATACTGCCGCAGGAGCCGCGACCGTGGCGGAACTCACCGCCGAGTTCAGCCGGTCAACCCGCCGGGACGCCCGCGTCTAGGGCGGCGGCCGCTGCCCGGACGAATGCGGTTGCGTCTGCTCCCGGCGGCCGTCCGGGCGCACGGCCCTGCTGCTCCGCCAGCGCGCGCCGGATCAGGTCAGCAGGGCCGAGTCTGCGGCGCAGCGCCATCGCGCCGCCGTCGACCTTGGAGACGATCTGGCCGTCAGCGAGGTAGATCTGCGCGCGGCAGGCATTGAGCACGGCGTAAGCCTCGGTCGCATGCTCAAGTCCCCAGCGCAGTTCCCCGGCTAGGTAGGCCAGGATGGGTTCCCTGGCGACCGGCCCGATCACCTGCAGCGGCGGCGGACCGAAGACCGGCCAGCCGGCGGCACGGCAGACCGCATAGTGCATCAGGAGATCGGTGTCGCCGGGCGAGTCTGCCCCGAGCACGATCCGGCAGCCGCCGGGCTCGGCCGCGCCGGTTGCGACGTGCAGAAGGAACAGCCAGGGCGGCGCAGCAGCGGCGGCGGCGGAGCCGCTAACGACGCTGCACTCAAGCCCCCGGCCGGGACAGGCCCGATCGCTGTCAGCCAGTGACCTGGCCACTCGGTCGAGCGCCCCGGCGCTGATCTCGTCGGCGGCTACGAACAGCATGTCAACGTCACTGCTTGCCAGCCACCCGCCGAGTGCGGCCGACCCGTGCAGGTACGCGGCCTGCACGAGACCGTATGACACCCGGACCAGTTCCGCGGCGAGTGCGGTCGCGTACCTGAGCACGCTGTCTGGCGGCATCTAAGCGAGCAGCGCGACGTAGCGCCAGTCCAGGACGTCGCGCGCGGGCTGTCCGTCGGCGCGCACGAGTGAGCGCAGGTGCACCAGAGCACCACCGCCAGGCAGGTGATCGACCTGCTCGACGGAGATCGTGCTTCGCAGGGTGTCGCCCTCGCGCACCGGGGCGAGGTGGTCGCAGCCGTGCCATCCGAGGACGGTGGCCAGCGCCGGGAACGCCCTTACGGCCTGGGAGAGCGCGAGCCCGATGGCGTGCCCGCCGTATACCAAGCGCCCGTTTCCCCCGGCTTGAATGTCGTGGTGAACCGCCGCGACGTTGAGGGTCAGGCGGGCGAGTTCAGGTGCGGACGACACGACATCGCCGCCGGCGACCTGGAAGCTCTGCCCCGCACGCAGGTCAGCCGGGTGCGGACCGTCCGTCCTGGCGGCGAGCGCCGCCAGCTGCCAGCCTGATATCGCCGCGCTGAAATCGCCGGTCCTGACATCGCGGCCGACCTGGTCGAGGTCATCGGCGTGCCCGGTCTGGCTGACCCCGTCCCGCAGCGGCAGCATGGCGCAGCGCCAGAAGTCGAGCACCGGCCGATCATCCTGATCGGTCGTGGTGATCCGCAGCGCGGCGAGCCCCGTCGGTGCGCGGCCCTCGCGCGCGCGGTTCTCCCTGAGGGCTACGACTTCTGTCGTGGTCCGCAGGGTGTCGCCGATGCACGGCATCCGGCGGAAGGCCAGGCCGCGGTAGTACAGGTTGGCCTTGACGTGCTGGGTTACCACGGTGGACTGCCCGATCGCGACGTCCCAGACCAGCCCGGCCGGTGCCAGCGGGTCGCCGCCGGTGACTGCGCGGCACAGGTCGTGATCGAGCGCGAGCGCGAGCCTGTCCCCGGTGATCGCCTGATGCGCGGCGGCGAGGCCATCGGTCAGCGTGATGGCGGGGGCGCCAGCGAACCGCTCTCCGACCGAAAGCTCGTCAAAGTACGGGCCGCGCCCGAGATCAGGGAGCATCGGCCCCTCCTTACTATGTGAACCGGACCTGGTGGTCAGGCCCTGGCACGAGAACGCGGGTGACGCTAGTGAGCGGTCTGTCGGCGGAAGAGCGGGCGGTTGTCGAGACGGTTGCAGGGTTCGTCGACCGCGAGGTCCGGCCGGTGGCGCGTGACATGGAGCACGCAAACGAGTATCCCGAGAAGCTGATTGCGCTGATGAAGGCGCTCGGTATTTACGGACTGGCGATTCCCGAGCCGTACGGCGACGCCCCGGTCTCGACTCCGTGCTACGCGGAGGTCACCGCCGAGCTGGCCCGCGGCTGGATGAGCCTGGCCGGCGCGATGGGAGGTCACACCGTCGTCGCTAAGCTGCTGCTCACTTTCGGCACCGACGAGCAGAAACAGCGGTACCTGCCGCGGATGGCAACCGGTGAGGTCCGCGCGACGATGGCCCTGACGGAGCCGGGCGGAGGCTCGGACCTGCAGGCCATGACGACGGTCGCGCGGCCGGACGCTGGCGGATACCGGATCAACGGCACGAAGACATGGATCACCAACGCCCGCCGGTCGCAGCTGATCGCACTGCTGTGCAAGACCGACCCGGCCGCGGTGCCACGGCACGCAGGGATCAGCGTCCTGCTGGTCGAGCACGGGCCGGGCCTGGTTGTCTCCCGTGACCTGCCCAAGCTCGGCTACAAGGGAGTCGAGAGCTGCGAGCTGTCGTTCGCCGACTACCTGGCGCCTGCGGACGCTGTACTCGGCGGAACGCCCGGGCGAGGGTTCGCCCAGATGATGAAAGGCCTGGAGATCGGCCGCATCCAGGTCGCGTCGCGAGCGGTGGGCGTCGGCCAGGCAGCGTTCGACGACGCCCTTAAATATTCCAGGGAACGGGAGAGTTTCGGCCAGCCGATCTGGAAACACCAGCAGATCGGGGCGTACCTGGCCGACATGGCGACGAAGCTGACCGCGGCCCGGCAGCTGGTGCGGTTCGCGGCAGAGCGCTATGACGCCGGCGAGAGGTGCGACATGGAGGCCGGCATGGCTAAGTTGTTCGCCTCCGAGGCCGCCATGGAGATCGCGCTGAATGCGGTGCGGATCCATGGCGGTTACGGCTATTCGACCGAATTCGATGTCGAGCGGTACTTCCGGGACGCGCCACTGATGATCGTCGGCGAGGGCACGAACGAGATTCAGCGCAACGTCATCGCGCAGCAGCTGATCTCCCGCGGCGGTCTCGATCGCTGACGGCTGAGCGCTGACCGCTCGCCGCGTCAGGGCACGCCCGCCGGAACGCGTTCCGGCGTTGCGAGCTCGGGGAACTCCTCGAGCTCGTCCCACGCCTGGACGCCGGGACGGTCGATGTCGAGCGCGTGGTCCGGTTCGGGGAGGAGGCTCCGGCCGCCGTCGGGCGGCCCTGGCTCGGGATCCGGGCCTCCGCCCCCGCCTCCGCCCCCGCCCCCGCCTGGCGTCTGGCCGGAATTGCCGGCCGCGAATAGCCCGCCCCAGGCGCCGATGCCGGCCCCGAGCAGCGGGAAGGCGATCAGGACGAGCAGGTAGCCGGCCGCAGCCTTGCTGAAGCTCACATCAAAGTCGATGACAATGTCGGGCGTGAGTGTGCGGCCGCGACCGGGCTGCAGCAGCCCGTCCGGCAACGTCCACTGGAGGCTGCGCGCCACGTGCGGCACTAGCGCGATGGTAGTGACGCCGAGGACTGTCACGAGCAGGGCCGCGGCGGCCCCCAGGCACAGCCCGGCGGCGAAACCCTGACGGGCGCGCACATCGGTGAGCGGCAGGTGACTGTCGCGGCGCGAGGTACGCCGTGCAGCCGTCACCGCGGCCTTGATCGATGCATAAATGACCAGCGCGATGCCGGCGATCTTGCCGAGGTTGTACAGGTCTGCGAGCCAGCGGTTGGCGATATGGACATGATTGGCCATCGGCCGGAGCACGAACGCTGCCAGTCCGACCAGGACGCCGACGCCGCTGCCGATCGCAAGCGTTGCAGGTCGGGCGGGCGGCCACTGTGCGGTGACGGCAAGGAGCGCCGCAACATAGGCCGCTATCACGAAGAGGAAGACAACCTCGCCGGCCCACACGCCGACCAGCTGGACGCCTGAGAACTTCGCCAGTTCAGACCGCTCTACGACGGCCTTGACGAGCATGAGGGTGAAGACGGCGGCGTACCCGGCTGTGCGGAGCAGCCTGGGCAGCAAGCTCCTGCCGAGTCCGCCGAACCGGCGGCGGACAACCAGCGGCAGCCCGGCCATGATCAGCACTGTCGCGACTACGTCGACGCGGCTGATCAGAGTGGCGGGATTCGCCGCCTCCCCCGGCCAGGCAGCCCAGCCCAGCGCTGCGGTTGCAGCCGCCAGCGCGACCCAGTACCCGATCGTGCGTGGCACCAGGGCCTCCCTACCTTCACCCACATGCTCGCAGAGTACAAGGCTAAAGCAGGCTGTCTACCTGGTGCACATCGCCGCAGGGAACGCTGAGAGCTGCGTGGTGCTTTCGGACCGCATCCTCGTCCGGCGCCTCGAGCAGGCAGTACACCTTGCCGTCCGCGTTGTGATACAGCTCGACCTGCCGTACGCCGAACTCGTCGGTCGCGCCGTCCCGGGTCCCCTGCGCGATCTGGTCGATGGCCTCCTGGGGAAGCTTGAGATCGTCGTGGTAGTCCATGAACCGTGGCATCGTGGATCCCTCCTCCATACGTATCGCCGCTGCAACTGTCTAACGGCACGCGGGCGCACGTCTACCAAACGCCCGCGATAAACCCCAGTCAGTTTCAGCCGGGTTATTTCCGGGCATCGAATGAACGTTCGATTAGTGGGGTGAGCGCCGTGAAGGGTGACCGCATCGAGATTGTGGTCGACGTGGGCGAAGGCACGCGCTCTTATGAGGTGGCGGCGACCAAGGCCGGGCGCAGGGTAGAGGTGGCGAACCGGCGCGGGCTGGTGGAAGTCAGCGAAGTGACCCGCACGGGCACGCCGGTGCGCACTGCACGGTTCATGGCTAGCCGGATCGTGTCGCTGGTGGAGTACCCGGCAGGCGATGCGGCAGCCGGCCTCTAGTCACCGGAACCGGTGAGCCCGCGCCATGTCCTGGCGTTGATGACGCGGTCCGCGGTGATGCCAAAGCTGTCAGCGCGGTCGCAGCCGCTGCCGATCCAGTCCAGCTGACCCGGCGCGTGCGCGTCTGTGTCGATGGCGAACTGGCAGCCTATCTGCGCTGCCAGAGCCAGCAGCCGGTCCGGCGGATCCTGCCGGTCGGGACGGCAGTTGATCTCCACGGCGACGTCGTGGTCGCGGCACGCCCCGAACACGGCTTCCGCGTCGAACTGTGATTCCGGCCTGCCGGGGCCGAGCACTCTGCGGCCCGTGCAGTGCCCGAGTACGTCGACGTGCGGATTGGCGATCGCGGTGAGCATTCGCGGGGTCATCTCGGCTGCGGGCATCCGCAGTTTGGAATGGACGCTTGCGACGACCATGTCGAGTCGGGCGAGCAGGTCCTCGCGCTGATCGAGGCTCCCGTCCTCGAGGATGTCGACCTCGATGCCGGTGAGGAGGCGGAACGGGGCAAGCTCGGTGTTGAGCCGGGCGACCAGTTCGATCTGCTCCTCGAGCCGCTGCTCGGACAGACCGTTCGCGACGGTGAGCCGCGGCGAATGGTCGGTCAGCGCAAGCCACTGGTAGCCGAGATCACGGGCGGCCTCGGCCATCTCGATCGGCGGGCTGCCGCCGTCGGACCAGTCTGAATGGGAATGGCAGTCGCCGCGCAACTCGGCCCGCAGTCCGCTGTGCTCCGCTATCGGCGCCTCCTCCAGCAGCCGGGTCAGGTAGGCCGGCTCCTGACCAGCCGCCGCCTCCTGGATGGCCTGCGCCGTCGCCGGCCCGATTCCGCTGAGCTCAGTCAGGGTGCCGGCGCTGATCCGTTTGGCGAGCTCGGCGGGCGGCAGGTCGGTCACGACTTGCGCGGCCCGGCGGAAGGCGCGAACCCGGTAGGTAGGCGCCCCGGCGCGCTCGAGCTGGAAGGCGATCTGCCGGAGCGCCCGGACCGAAT
>Ga0335073_10013307_pt1 | contig 11535 bp, 13 predicted proteins | sample Lox_Sample_22_FD_207093 | JGI IMG/M metagenome (GOLD analysis project Ga0335073, IMG submission 207093) | Soil microbial communities from Loxahatchee National Wildlife Refuge, Florida, United States - Lox_Sample_2.2 | ecosystem: Environmental > Terrestrial > Soil > Wetlands | place: USA... | reverse complement strand
GTTCGAGGGTGAGCCGGGTCTGGGCGAGGAAGCCGTCGATGAGCGCGGGCTGGTACTGGATGCTCTTGAGCCGGTTCTTCACGATGGCTGCCAGGTGGGTCACGTCGCGGACGGCGAGGTTGCCCAGGCTGTTCTTCATGAGGGCCCAGGCGCCGACCGCGTTGAGTTCGGGGGCGTAGGCGGGCAGCCGCTCGACGGTCAGCCAGTCCGCGCGGGCGTCGGTCCAGGCGCGCATGCGGGCGCTGATGTGGGTGTTGAGGTTATCCCAGATCAAGATGACCGGGGCGGTGAGCTGGTTGTGCGCGGCGGTGACCAGTTCGGCGTAGTCGGCTTCGGACATGGAGCGGCGCTCGCCCTTGCGGCCGCGGTGGACGCGGACCCGGTAGAACAGGCGGCTGCGCGCGCCGGGCCGGTAGCACGTCAGCCCGGCCACCGACAGCCGCCCCGAGCCCTTGCCGCTCACCGTGATCACGGGGGTCTGGCCACGGCGGCCCCAGGTGCGGGCCTTCGGCGGCCGCAGGGTCTGCCCGGCCTCGTACTCGAAGCAGATCCATGCCCCGGTCGCCGCCGCTAGCCTCGTACCTTCGCCCAGGTCTGCGCCCGCCAGGCGGCAATCGCCGCCTCGTCCCGCTCGGCGGCCCGGTGCGCCGGCACCTGCGGGGAGAACCCGATCCGGTGCAGTAAGTACGACACTCCGCGCAGCGTGTACCGGACATGGAACAGCCGCCCGGTCAGCGCAGCGGCCCGGGCCAGGGTCCACCGCTGGTCCTGATCCCAGCCATGCGCGGCCGGGCCGCGCCCCAGCTCGGCGGCCAGCCGGGCCAGCTGCGCCTCGCTCAGCCGGCACTCCGCACCGCCCGGGCCGCCCGAGGCCAGAGCAGCATCGCCGCCAGCCCGCCACCGCCGCCGCCACTGGTAAGCCGACTTGGTGCTGACCCGCAGCTCGCGGGCCACCTGCACCGGGCTGACGCCCTCCTCGAACATCGCCGCGGCCTGCAGCCGCACCACTTCACGCCGGGCCCGCTGCGCAGCGGACAGGCCACCACCGTCGGGGTATCTCATGACGTTCTGGGATAGACCTTCCGCGAACCACGATCACGTAGGCGCGCCGAAGATCGGCCGAGACCCTGACCTTTCAAGATCTGTATCAGCCTGGTCATCGCGGCCAGCTCAGCAGCTTCACGCCGGTTGGCGGTTGGCTGGCGGGATCGACCTGCAGCACTGCTACGGCGCCAACCCGAAGGTCGGCGCCGGGGTCTGGCTCACCGGCCAGGCTGGGCAGCGCGGCCCGCAAGCTGGCGCCATGCCCGACGATAAGTGCCCGCCCGTTAGGACAACTGCGGCCGACTGCAACCAGCGCCCGCCACAGACGTTCGCATACTTCGGCGCAGTCTTCGCCACCTGGGAAACTCGCCCGGCCCTGACCGGCCTTCCACGCCGCGAGCACCTCGTCATAGATGTCCCATGCCTCGGCATCGCTGCGCCCGTCGAGCGTTCCCACGTTGAGCTCGCGCAAGCCGTCGAGTTCAGCTGCTACCGGAAGTCCGAGGCGCGCCCCCACGATGTCTGCCGTTTGCCTGGCCCGGCGCAACGGAGAACAAGCCAGGTAACGCACTGGCCTGCCGCCGTCTCCTGTGAGCTGGTCGGCCAACTCCCGCGCCTGGCGTCGGCCACGGCTGGTCAGTTCACCGTCAAAGACCCGGTAGGAGAATGTCCTGCTTAGGTTCGCGACGTTCTCGCCATGCCTGGCCCACAAGATGGTCACCATCAAACGATCTCCTAGACGCGGTCGCATCGGTATGCAGGCTGATCATCGTGAACCCGGCTGCGGTGGCTGAGGCTATGTGATCTGCCACCTGGCAGACCCCCTCCCAGTCCATCAGCTGGGTTCCCGCCGTGATCGCCGCCACCGCCGGGTCCTGCGCGCTCACGCAGCGGGCCAACCTGACCTTGGCCAAGGTCCGCGAAGACCACATGCCTACCGTCCATCCAGGTGGCACCGTCATCACCGGACCGGCGCGATGTCAGCTGGTGGACCTGGGCCGGCCACAGCGCAAAACGCCACCCTCGCCGCGACCCTGTCCCACCTCACCGACAACGTCCGGCTCAGCGACGACCCAGGCATCCGCCTGCGCACCGACCTGACCCGCGAGATGTAGAGAGCCGGAACAGCCCAGTTTCATAGGTCACCGGAGAACCGAGGCCGAAACAAGGTCGACCTTACCCGAGTCCCCACAGTTTCAGGGGAACCCCGAAGGTGGGAGTGGGTGTGGCGTAGGCGATGGAGTTCTGCCTGCTGGGGCGTTGCTGGCGCGGCGGGGTGCTGGTGCCGGTCAGCTCCGTCACCGCCCCGGCCAGGCCGGTGACCCGCCCGGCACCCAGGCGGCGCTCCAGCAGCTTGGGCGCCGCCGTCGGCCTATTCCGGATCCCGTCATCGCCGCCACGGCGGAGGCTCACGGTGCAGAGCTGCTACAGGGTGACAGCGACTCTGACCTGATCAGCGGTGACGGGGCAGCCGATGCGCACGCTGTCCGACCAGGGGCAGGAGCCAGCGACCTCGCCGCGGCCGACCGCATGCCGTCAGGGCTGCCAGCGGAAGAAGCGGCGGGCGAGGACGACGCCGAGCAGGGCCCAGACGGCCAGGACGGCGAGGTCTGAAGCCGGGAACGAGTGCGGCCCGGGAGCGTACCCGGCCCGCAGGACGTCGACGAGCGCCAGAACGGGGAAGCCTTCCAGGCCGCGGGTCAGCCATCCGGGCAGCACCAGCGTCGTGCTGAACACGCCGGACAGGATCGCGAACGGCAGGTAACTGGCCATGGTGATCGGGCCCGCGGCCTCCGCGCTCGGGATGCCCGCGCTGACCGCCAGCGCGAGCGCGGCGAGGCACACAGTGCCCAGGCCGAGGCCGAGCAGCAGCGCGGGCACGCCGCCCGGCCGTGGTACGGCACCGAACGCGACTGCACCCAGCGCCACGGTCGCGGCCGCGATCAGCGCCGTGGTGACGCAGGTGCTGGCGAGCTGGCCGCCCAGATAGGCCGCGGGAGGCAGCGGGGTTGCGGCGATCCGCTTGAGGACGCCGTCGCTGCGCAGCACCGCGATCCGGGAGGCCAGGTTCGCATAGGCGGCGACGATCAGGCCGAAGGCCAGCATCCCAGGCACGAACAGCGTAACCTGGCGGACGTTGGTCACCGGCTGCAGGTGGTCGGCGATTGTTGCCCCCAGCACCAGGAGCAGGACCAGCGGAAGCGCGAACGTGAGCACCGCGTACTCCGGGTTGCGCCAGAACGCGCGCTGCTCCAGCCGTGCCTGGTAGGCCGCCAGCCGCAGGAGGCGGGCTCGGGGACCTGGCGCGCGGGCGGCGGAATGAACGGCCGCCAGGCGGGTCATCGGGACTCCGTCCCGGCCGGGCCGACGATGCTCCGGTAAGCCTCCTCAAGGCCGGGCGGGGTGACCGTAAGCTCGTCGAGCCCTCCCGCGCCACACTCGGCCGCCCACGCCAGGAGCGTCCGCAGCGCAGACGACGCGTCGCGTGCGGTGCCGCAGGCGCGGCCGTCGCTGATGCTCAGCTCCATCCCTTCGGGCTGCCCGATCTCGCCGCGGCGCAACGGCTCGGGCACCGCGAAGCAGATCCGCGTGGGAGCCTCAGCCGCCCTGGCGAGCGCGCGCGGTGTCCCGGTCATCTGGATCCGGCCGCCGGACAGAATCGCGACCCGGTCGCTGAGCCGCTCGGCCTCGTCGAGCTGGTGGGTCGTGAGCAGAATCGTCTTGCCGAGCGAGCGCAGATTACCGATCACTGTCCAGCAGCGCTGCCGCGCGTCGAGGTCGAACCCAGTCGTGGGCTCGTCCAGGAACATCAGGTCCGGGTCGCCGGCCAGGGCGAGCGCGAAGTCGAGGCGCCTGCGCTGCCCACCGGAAAGGCGCCGCACCAGCGTGTCCCGTTCCTCCCGTAGCTCGGCCACGTCGAGCAGCTCGGCCAGCGGCCGGGGGGACAGGTAGTACCCGCGCCAGGCGCCGAGCAACTCAGCGACCCGGAGGTGCCGCGGGAAGCCGCACTCCTGAAGCACGACGCCGATGCGCTCGAGCAGGGCCGGCGGCCGGCCGGCCGGATCCAAGCCGAGCACGCGCACGGCGCCCGCGTCTGCGCTGGTGAAGCCCTCGAGGATCTCGACGGTCGTGGTCTTGCCGGCCGCGTTGGGGCCGAGCAGGCACAGGACCTCGCCGCGGCGCGCGTCCAGGTCCACCCCGCGCAGCACCTGCCGGGTGCCGTAGCGTTTCTCGACGCCGCGCGCCTCGACCGCCAGGGTCACCGCGGGCCGGCTTCGGCCGGGCACGGCACCAGGGCATGCGACACAGCGTCGACCACGGTGTCCCCGGCTGCTTGCGCCGCGATGGCAGCCCCGTCCGGGTCGCAGAACCGGTGCCGGGAAAACCACGCGATGGTCTCGATGACGAGCCGGGCGGTCACGTCCGGGTGCGGTGTCCGGCGGAGCTGGCCCCGTTCTGAACGCTGTTCCAGGTAGCTGGTGAGCGCGGCCAGGAGCGGGCGCCGCAGGTCGACGGTGAAGAGCTGGGCCAGCTCCGGCATCTCCCGGGCGGAGCGCTCGATCATGTCCATCGCCGGGCCGGTAAGCGTCATCAGCGAGAACAGCTCCCGGACGATGCCCTCCAGCTCGGCGCCCGGGTCCTCGGCATGGCCGTGACGCAGCGCCTCGCCGAGCGCGGGGGGGATGGCCGCGGCGGTCAGCTGGTCCCTGATCTGCCCGAGCGTGGACGCCAGCGGCGGCGAGGCAATCGGAAGGTCGCCCTCGGGGAGGTCCTCGAGGAACAGTGCGTGCCGGACGACCATACCGAAGAGGCCTTCCTTGCCGTCAACATATCGGTACAGCGCGGCCTCGGAGACACCCATCTCGAGGGCGATGTCTGACATCTGGGTGGCCCGGAACCCGTTCCGCTGGAAGGCGCGGATCGCCGCGTCGATCAGCTCGGGCAGCCGGTCCCGCGCCCGCCGCTGCGCCATGCCCTCACAGTAAGTGATTGCCTTACTCACATTCAACCCACGCTCTCCCACGAGTGTTCGGCCGATCGACTCCTTGGCACTGATCACGCGTGTGGCTGCGGGTCACGCAGCCGGGCCGCGGCGCGAAAGGATCGCGGCGGCTGAAGGCTCGCGGTTCCGCCGAGGAGCAGCTCGGTCCAGCGCGGCCAGTAGTGGACTGGCAGCAGCTCATCCCAGCTATGCATGAACGCCTGGCCGTCGAGCGCGGTTGCGGCGACGACGAAGGCGATAGCGCCAGCGAGGGCCTCGGCCGGGCGCGGGCCGCCTCAGGCCCAGGGCGAGCGCGATGGTCCCCGCGCTGAGCATGCAGGCGGCCACGTAACCTCCGGCGGTGAGCCTGTCCGCGCGGTCATAGCCGCACCTGGCGGACCACATGAGCGGCTGAGGCACCAGCTGTCATGGTGTCGGCAGGCATACCGTGAGTTCGTTGCAACTTGCTGGTTACCGGTAGCCGGTAATATTCTATCTTCATGCCGGTGCTTCCCGAGGCCTCCCTTCAGCGGACCAGCCTGCGCGACCAGGCGCTCACCGCGCTGCGACACGCGCTAGTCAGCGGCCAGATCGTGCCCGGAGTCATCTACTCGGCCGCTTCCCTGGCCGCCGAGCTGGGGATCTCGAACAGCCCGGTCCGCGAGGCGATGCTCGCCCTCGTCGATGACGGCTTGATGGAGGCAGTCCCGAACCGCGGCTACCGGGCGGTCACCATGACCGACGCGGACCTGGCAGAGATCACCCAGCTCCGGTTTCTTCTTGAGGTGCCTGCCGCCGGGAAGGCCGCCGAGACGGACCTCGGCGAACGGCTCACCACCTTGCGCGAACTGGTCGAGATGATCGATCAGGCCGCAGCGGACGGCGACCTCGCCGCCAACCTTGCAGCCGACCGCCGGTTCCATCTGCTGCTCACCGATGCATGCGGGAACCGGCGGCTCACCGATCTTGTCGCCCGCCTGCGCGACCAGACTCGCCTCTACAACCTGCCCGCCCTGGCCAGCAGCCGAGCTCTCATGGCTTCTGCGGCGGAGCACCGCCCGCTCCTCGCCGCGATCGCCGCCCACGACCGCGTGAAGGCCGAGGCGCTCATGCGAGCCCACCTAGCCCATATCCGTACCGACTGGTCGTTGCCCGGCTCTGCGGACACGACAGGACAGGCAGGCTCCACATGGCAAGGACCATGAGCGCCCCGTTCCCGCCCGCGACTGCCCCGGCATCCACTGTCCCCCGTCTGCTACGAAACACAGGCACGACCACCCCCGTCCATGAACGCGTCATCCAGCAAGAATTCCTTCCGCATGGCAGCGGCGAGCACCTCCTCGACGCCCTGGGCCTCAACCCGGGCAGCCTCGCCGGCAACATCAGGCACGTCGCTGCTGGCTGCAACGAAACCGAACACCAGACAGCCGGAAATGCCCGCCCAGACATGTTTCGTTCGCTGACTGCCGCGAGCACCTTTTTCACGAGGGCCTGTGGATCTAACGGTGTTTCCGGCCCGATCACGCCAGACCTGATGGTCTGGCGGGAGAGGTGCCGTGATGACCGCGACACTGGACGACGTGATGAAGAAGATCAAGCCTGAGCCGACGGCTGAGCAGCAGGCAGCGGAGGAGCTGGTCTGGCGGGCACGGGAGCAGGGCTTGTCCTTGACCGGGCCGGAGGGACTGCTGAAGCAGCCGACCAAGACGGTGCTGGAGACGGCGCTGAACCAGGAACTCACCGAGCACCTGGGCCACGAGAAACACGGCCAGCCGGCGCCGGAATCGGGCAACATCCGCAACGGCACCCGGCCTAAGACGGTGCTGACCGAGTAGCTGCCACGTGGGTTGGCTGCGGCGCGGGTCCGGCGCGGTTGTCGTGCTGGGGGTCTGCGCCTGGGGAGTTGGGAGTGGGTGTGGCCGAGGAGATGGAGTTCTGCCTGCTGGGGCCGTTGCTGGTGCGGCGCGGGGGGGTGGTGGTGGCGGTCTCGCCGGGCAGGCAGCGGGTGCTGCTGGCGGCGCTGCTGCTGAGCGGGAACCGGGTGGTGCTGGTGGATGAGCTGGCCGAGGCGTTGTGGGGGTCCAGCCCGCCGCCGTCAGCGCGGGTGAGCCTGCAGAACTATGTGCTGAGGCTGCGCAGGTGTCTGGCCGGCGGCGGCGTTCCGCGTATCCTCCATCAGCCGGGCGGGTATCTGATCAGCTTTGATGCCGGGGAGCTGGATGTGGTCCGGTTCGAGTCGTTGCTGGGGGCCGGGCGGCAGGCGGTGCGGGCCGGCTCGTGGGAGGTGGCAGCTGACCGGCTGCGGGCGGCGCTGTCGCTGTGGCGTGGCCAGCCGTTGTCCGGGGTGGCGTCGGAGCTGCTAGCGGTGCGGGAGGTGCCGCGGCTGGCGGAGCTGCGGTGGCAGGCGCTGGAGGCGCGCATTGACGCGGACCTGCACCTGGGCCGTCACGCCGAGGTGATCGCCGAGCTGCGGCGGCTGGCTGCGGCCGAGCCGCTGCGGGAGCGGCTGCACGCGCTGCTGATGCTGGCGCTGTACCGGGATGGTCAGCAGGGCGCTGCCTTGGCCGCCTATCAGGCGGCCCGTAGCGTGCTGGCCGGGGAGCTGGGCGCCGAGCCTGGGCCGGGGCTGCGGCGGCTGCAGCAGCAGGTCCTGTCCGCCGATCCGGCGCTGGCGGCGCCGGGTGTGTCCGGTGGCGCGGGCGGGCCGGCCGGAACCGGGGCCGGGCAGTGGCCCGGTCCGGTGGTGCCGCGGCAGCTGCCGGCCGCGGCGGCGCATTTCGCTGGCCGGGCCGGCGAGCTGAAGGTGCTGGACGGCCTGCTGGAGCGGGCGGCGGGGACCGGGGACACGGCGGTGATCTCGGCGATCACGGGGACTGCCGGGATCGGTAAGACCGCCCTGGCGGTGCGGTGGGCTCGCCAGGTCGCGGGCCGGTTCCCGGACGGGCAGTTGCACGTCGACCTGCGCGGCTTCGGCCCGGCCGGTCCGCCGGTGATGCCCGGCGAGGCGATCGGGTCTTTCCTGGACGGCCTGGGCGTCCCGGCTGAGCGGATCCCGGCTGGCCTGGAAGCCCGGGCCGGCCTGTACCGCAGCCTGCTGGCCGGCAAGCGGATGCTCATCGTGCTGGATAATGCCCGTGATCCGGCCCAGGTCCGGCCGCTGCTGCCTGCCTGGCCGGGTTGCCTGGTGCTGGTCACCAGCAGGAACCAGCTGACCGGGCTGGCCGCGGCCGACGGCGCGCACCTGCTCACCCTGGACGTCCTGACCGAGCCGGAAGCGCGCGCGCTGCTGGAGCGCCGCCTGGGTACCGGGCGGGTCACCGGCCAGGCCGCGGCGGTGACGGAGCTGACCCGGCTGTGCGCGCGGCTGCCGCTGGCGCTCAGCATCGCCGCCGCCCGCGCGGCCGCCTGCCCTGGCCTGTCCCTGACAGCGCTGGCCGCCGAGCTGCGCGGCACCCCGGCCCGGCTGGACGCCCTGGGCACCGGGGACGCGGCCACCGACGTGCGCACCGTGTTCTCCTGGTCATGCCAGCAGCTCACCGGCCCAGGCGCGCGGATGTTCCGGCTGCTGGCGGTGCATCCCGGCCCCGACATCACCGCCCCGGCCGCCGCCAGCCTGTCCGGCGTCCCGCTGCCGCAGGCCCGCCACGCCCTGGCCGAGCTGGCCAGCGCGCACCTGATCACCGAGCACGCCCCCGGCCGGTACGCCTTTCACGACCTCCTCCGCGTCTACGCCGCCGAGCAGGCCCGCGCCCGCGAAAGCGAACCCGAACGAGACGCGGCCGAACACCGGGTCCTCGACCACTACCTGCACACCGCCGCCGCCGCCGCCTTACTGCTGCATCCTGACCACGAGCCGATCAGCCTCAACCCGCCGCAGCCCGGCGTTCAGCCCGAGGAGCTGACCAGCCGCCGCCAGGCACTGGACTGGGTCGCAGCCGAGCCGCACGTACTGCTCGCCGTGATCAGCCACGCCCCCAGCACCGGCTCAGCGCACACACCCGGCAACAACCCCGGGCACGTGGCCGGGTTCCTCGCCGGCCAGGGCCCCTGCAAGCAGCTGCAGTTCGCCGGCGTTCCGACCTGGTTTGGCCGGTCCACGTTGCAGTGGTGGGCGCTGGCCGCTTGCGATCGCGTCGTTGCGCTGTCATGAGCGCCGGCCCGAAGGCAGCGCGGGACCAGCAGATCATGGCAATCGCCAAGCAGTTCCACGGCTGGAAGCCTGGCAGAGCCTCGACGGCCGGCGGCACGCCCGGATCGTCGGGGCCACCCCACCGGTAATGATTGACCAGCACAGTTGCTCGCCCGGGCGCTCTGACCGTGGTGCTCACCGGTCATGTGCCTGCGGTTCGTTTTCCTCCTGATCACGGGACTAGCCGCGTGGCTGCGGCTGTCCCGGTGCGAGGAGGCGTGGAAGACAGCTGAAATCTTAATCCTGCGTCACCAGCTCGCGGTCCTGCAGCGGGCGTCGGTGTCTGATCAACGAATATGGCCTGGTCGCGTGACGTGGGCGGAGTTATCGCCGCCCACATCTCGGCGGACTGGGCGCGCTGGTTCGGGGCTAGCTGGTAGAGCACCGAGCAGTGGTAGATCACCAGCGTGGTGTCGGGTGGTGCCTGGGCGGCCAGGGCGGGCAGGCCGGTGAGCAGGTCGCCGCGGTGCACGGCTGGCGGCGCGCGGCGGGCGGTGTCGATCGCGGCCGCTAGCCGCTGCTCGCGGTCACCCTCGCCGGGCCAGACCAGGCACGACAGCCAGCGAGCGTCGTCGTCGCTGATGAGATCCAGCGGGCTGAGGTCCAGCCCGGCTCGCCAGGCGATCTCGGGAACCGGCGGCGGTAGCGGCACGGGCCCTTGGGGCTGGCAGCGCAGCGTGGGCGCGTCAGGGTCGCTCCGGCCAGGTGGTGCCCGGCGTAGTCGTAGGAGTGCCTGTCGATCAGCAGGGTGAGACCGGCGCTGGCGTCGGCGTCGAGCAAGGCCAGCGGCTGTGGCAACTGGGCCAGGGCGGGCAGCAAGACCGCGCAGCGGGCCGGCTCGTTGGTCTGCGTGCGCCCGGGCCAGCATCACCTGGGCCAGGTCGCCGATGACCGGCTGATCAGGTCATGGAGCTGCCCGATTTCCGGCGGCGAGCCGAGCAGGGTAGCGTGCCGCCGCGAACACTAACTGCGGCTGGCGCTTGCCCGGCGGCAGCGACGCGACGAGGTCCACGACGGCGGCATTACCGGCGCTCGACTCGGCCAGCGCCTCTTACGCCGCCGACCGTCCCCCGCGCCTCCCGCTGGGCGAACGCCCCGTAGCCCGCACAATGTCAGCCACCGGGTCATCGGCAGCCGGCCCGCCGTCCGTGGTCATGGACGATAGGGCTGGCCGGAGCCGGGCTCGGTCATTCGGCCCTCCGGCGGTCACGCAGCCTCCGGCACGTCAGGGCGGCGAACGTCGCGGCCGCGGCCACTGAGCCGAAGGCGAATGCCTGCCGGACGAGGTGGTGGGCGGTGATCCCGCCGCGGATTGCCACGGCCAGTGTGACGGCTAGGCCAGCGAAGAGAACCGTTCCTGCCAGCGGCGCGTAAGCGCTCAGGAGCGCCGCCGGTGGTCTGCGGCCGCGGCGTCGCTGGAAGCGGCGGAGCAGGAAGTAACCGAAGAGCGCGACCAGGCCGACCGGTCCGCTGAGCAGGACAACGCCGACAAGCGGATTGGGGCCGTCGGACGGGCCCGAGCTTTCGTGATGTGGGCTGGTGGCGAAGGCCACCACCCCGGCGATCAAGAAGACCGCGAAAACCGACACTAGAACGGCTCCCGCCAGCGGCCAGGCTGTCATGCCCAGGTCGGCGAGGACGGCGGCGGCCCGGCCGCGGCGGGTCTCGTGGGCGCGAACCACGGCCCGCACCGAGCCGAAGACGGAGATGGCGGCCTCGGCCGCCTCGGTCTGCGTCAGCCCGGCCGCCAGCCCGGCGGCCACCGACTCGCCCAGGTGATCTTCCGCCTCGGCCAGGATCCGGCTGGTCTCCTCCGGCCGGGTGCGCAGGTTCTCGCGCAGCTCGCGCAGGTACTCCTCGACCGGCCCGGTCATGCCGGCCCCCTCACAACCGCCTGCACGCCGGCGGCGAACCGCCGCCACTGGGTCTGCTCGGCCGCCAGCGCCGCGGCGCCCTTGTCAGTCAGCGTGTACACCCGCCGCCTGCGCCCACCGGCGTCCGCCCAGTCGCTGGCCAGCAGGCCCGCGTTCTCCAGCCGGTGCAACGCCGGGTAGATGGTGCCTTCGGGCAGGTCGAAGGTGCCCTCGCTGCGCTGGCGCAAGGCGGGGATCACCTCGTACCCGTGTGCCGGGCCAGCGGCCAGCACCGACAGCAGCAGCAGGTCCAGGTTTCCCTTCAGCCGTTCCGTATTCATACCTCGCAATGCTAGGCTTATGTTCACTAGGCGTCAACTGCACGGTGACTGGAGGTGATCTCGGGAATGCTGGGCCGGCGGCTCATCTACCGCCTGTACACGCGCAGGCTCCGCAGGAACTTGGCG
>Ga0335073_10013306_pt1 | contig 11535 bp, 8 predicted proteins | sample Lox_Sample_22_FD_207093 | JGI IMG/M metagenome (GOLD analysis project Ga0335073, IMG submission 207093) | Soil microbial communities from Loxahatchee National Wildlife Refuge, Florida, United States - Lox_Sample_2.2 | ecosystem: Environmental > Terrestrial > Soil > Wetlands | place: USA: Florida... | reverse complement strand
AAAAAAAAATTGTGGTACCGGCATACGCTGCGGCTCTTCGCGCGAAAGCTTTTTGCGGTCTTTGCCCCTTTGCGCGAAATCGCACCTAGACCTAAAAATCTTCGCGAAAAAACTTGCTCCGGCGCGGAAAATGGCTATTCTTTGACCTCTTTAACTGAAATTTGATTTATGGCACGCATTTGTGAATTGACTGGCAAACGCCCGATGAAGGGCAGCATTATCTGGCGCTCGGGTAAAGCCAAGAAGTCCGGCGGTATCGGCACGCACGTGACCGCGATCACGAAGCGGAAATTCTTGCCCAACTTGCAGCGTGTCAAAGCTCTCCTGCCCAGCGGCGAAGTCCGTTACGTGCGCGTGGCCGCCAGCGCCCTCAAAAAAGGCCTGGTGACAAAGGCGCCGAAGCGGAATTGGAAACCAGCCGCCGCCTAAGGCGGAAGATCCAAGTTCCAAGGACCAAGAGCCAAAGAAGCTCCAAGGCTCGAAAATCCAATTTGTGCCGCTGGCGCTGGAACATTCTCTGGAGCCTGGGGCCTGGATTTTGGAATTTTTTCTTAGACCACTATTTGTACGGCAGGCGCTTTTCTTCAAAGAAACGAACAGGCAAGATGCCTGTCCTACTACACTCGACAGGTTGGAAGCCCGTCCCATTAGACAGGCAAGATTGGCGTCGCGGGAGCGACGCCCTACCCGGTTATGCCTGTCCCGCTAATTTTGCGTTCCTTTTTCATCCGGCGTCAATTCCGCGACTTTCTTCTTCAGGCATTCCGGGCACATGCCGTGCGAGGTTCGGGTGGCAAACTTTGAATTGAAGAACGCTTCCAGGCCGAGCCATTCGTCCTCGTGGCACACTTTGCGGCACCAACTGCAAATCCGAAGGAAGTCCTCGAGGTAATGGAGGCGTTTGAGCAGGCGCCGGGTAATCCAATAGACCCAGGCCCAAATCGCGCCGATGATCAAAGTCCGGAGAAAGGCTCGATTCCAGTTCGGGACGAATGATTCGCCAAAAAGATAATGGGGTATGCGGAACAACTCCGTGAGCCATGACAAGACGATGATCACCAAAAATCCCACCGCCTCGACCCAAAGGATTGAATTTCGCGGTCTTTTCTGTCTTTGCATTTAATAGAACTCTCTACAAAAGCAGTGGTCCAGGCTTCCAGCCTGTTCCCATTCCTCCGGAGAATGTGCTCGAATTGGACAGGCGAAACGCCTGTCCCACTATAACTCGACAGGCAAGATGCCTATCCCACTGGCAACAGGCGAGACGCCTGTTTTACTACGCCTGTTCCACTACTTTTGACTTTGCATTTAATAAGGCAGCGGAAATTTCGCAGTCAATTCGCGAACGCGCTGGCGGACTTTTGCGATGACTTCCGCATTCTTAATGTCCATTAGCACTTCCGATACCATATCGGCAATGGCCGCCATTTCAGGCTCCTTCATGCCGCGGGTGGTGACCGCGGGCGTACCGAGGCGAAGGCCGCTGCCTTGAAACACGGAACGCGTTTCAAACGGAATGGTATTCTTGTTTACGGTAATCCCGGCTTCATCCAGCGCCATCTGGCAATCTTTGCCGCCGAGGTTTTTGGCGCCGACGTCCACGGACATCAGGTGATTGTCCGTGCCGCCACTGACAAGACGATAACCGTTGCGTTTGATTCCTTCGGCAAGCGCCTTCGCGTTCTTAATGATTTGATCCTGATACGACTTGAATGAGGGCTGCAAGGCTTCATGGAAGCAGACAGCTTTGGCGGCGACGACGTGTTCCAGCGGACCGCCCTGGATGCCCGGGAACACCGTTGAATCCACTTCTTTTGCGAATTTTTCGCGGCACAGGATCAGTCCGCCGCGCGGACCGCGCAAGGTCTTGTGGGTGGTTGTGGTCACAAAATCCGCATGGGGCACAGGACTGGGATGCAATCCGGCGGCGACGAGCCCGGCGATATGGGCCATATCGGCCATCAAATAAGCGCCGGCTTCGCGGGCGATTTCGCCCATGCGCTTGAAATCGATGGTGCGCGAATAATTGCTCGCGCCCACGGTAATCATTTTGGGTTGGTGTTCCCGCACGAGCGCCGCGAACTGGTCGTAGTCAATCTGTTCGGTGTCCTTGCGAACGCCGTAATGGATGATTTCAAAAAATCGGCCGCTGAAATTGGCTTTGTTGCCGTGAGTCAAATGGCCGCCGTGGGTCAAATCCATCGTCAGCATTTTGTCGCCGGGTTTGAGCACGGCGAAATAAACCGCCATGTTCGCCTGGCTGCCGGAATGGGGCTGGACGTTGGCGTGCTCGGCGCCGAAGAGCTTTTTGGCCCGGTCAATGGCGAGTTGTTCGATCACGTCCACGTTCTCACAGCCGCCGTACCAGCGTTTGCCGGGCACGCCTTCGGCGTACTTGTTGGTCAAGACCGAGCCCTGCGCTTCCAGGATAGCGGGACTGACGAAGTTTTCACTGGCAATGAGCTCAATGTTGTCGCGCTGCCGATTTTTTTCGCGTTCAATCGCCGCGGCCACGGCCGGGTCCACGTTCCGCAAACGCAATTGCACCGGCGCCAGACGGAGGTCGAGCTTATTGACCCGGCGCTCGTGCCGTCCGCCTTCGAACTTGCCCGCGATAAAGGCGTTGAGAATCCGTTTGGCCAGTTCCGGGTCCATGTCGCCGTTGAGGCAAAGCGCGTTCACGTCATTGTGCCGCCGAATGAGGTCAGCTTCCTTCTCATTAAAGGCCTGGGCGGCGCGGACGCCCGGTATTTTATTAGCGGTGATGCAAATGCCCACGCCGGAGGTGCAGATCAGCAGGGCAAATTCGGCGCGTCCTTCGGCCACAGCTTCGGAAGCCGGGATGGCGAAATCCGGGTAATCGTCCGCCGGATCTTTGCCGGCGGCGCCAAAATCGCGGACGGTCATGCCCCGATTTTGGAGTTCCTTTTTAAGGGTTTCCTTGAGGTCGAAGCCGCCGTGATCGGCGCCGATGGCGAAGTTGACGAACGAAGGCGTCTCGGTTGCGGACGCCTGGAGAGTTTCATGTTGTTCCATAAATTTCAAAAGAGAATTGATGCTTTGGTCAATTTGATCGCGGCAGATAACGTAAATATCATACGGGCATCCAATCGGGTCAGGGATGTCCTTTTCATAAGATGGGACCGACTCGTTGAATTCGCGTATCAGGAACGTTTTGTCGGCCGCCCCGGGATACAGGAGGCCGACGGTGTCCACGTGCGCATGGGTCATTCCAAAAATGTAATCGGCCTGCCGGACCAGTTCGGCCGTGAGCGCGCGGCTGCGCTGGGCGGAAATATCAATGCCCAGTTCACGCATGGCCGAGACGGAATGCGGCGTGGGAGGCTGGCCGTCAACAGCCCCCAGGCCGGCCGAGAGCACACGGAACTTGCCGTTGCCCGAGGCCTTGCGAAAAAGCCCCTCAGCCATGGGACTGCGGCAAACGTTGCCAGTGCAGATAAACAAAATCGTCTTCATCCAAAGCGAAGATTCAAAGTGAATTGTAGGGGCCCACTCGTCAATTCCGAATGCTAAGAAAATTCAGGCGATGCTCCAGTTTCTTTGACATTTCAAAGCTTTGGTTCCCGTTATGGCTGGGCAGCGCTCAAATGCAGCGCCGCTACTCCTTTGATAAAGTCCACGCCCCGCGCCAGAACGGGATCATGGATGAACGGCTTCTGCGGCGTGGCAGCATGATCGCTGTCGTCCTGGTCGCCGTCTTTGATTTTTTCGCGGACCAGATCCGCTTCCGTGGTGTGGTCAATTTCCACCAGGGGCAGCAAATTGGTGGAGTCCACACCGCGCGACAACTCGGCGTAAGGGTCGTTGAGAAACGCCTTCTCGTCCTCGGAGCTTATCGGCACGGCGATGTCCGGTTGAAAGGTTTCCGCGGCTGACCCGAAAACCAGGCCTGTATTTTCTTCCCGCAAATCTTCGGCGAGCTTTGCGGATGCGCCCGCGGTCTGGCCGTTGATCAAAATCGCCAGCGGCAGTTTGAGTTGCTCGAGCTGCCGTTCAATCGCCTGCAAATCATCCGTGTCGCTTCCTTCGGCGAAGCGAAGGTCAACGACGATTCCGGCGATTGCATTGGTGGTTTGCAAACGATTGAGCGCGGCGGCTATACCGTCCACCAGGCCCTTGTCCGTTTTGGCAATCCGCAAATAGCCAACGTTTCCGTCAAAAACACTGCTTCGGGCCAATGCCGCGCCAGCCAATTGAGGAAACATCAAAATCGCAACCGACACAACACCAAGGCAGGCAAACATCCATCTTTTCATTGATATAAATTGCTCGACGAATGGCAGAAAGGCAAAGCGAAAGTGGCTGAATACGGAAGACGAACATCGAATTGGGCAGGCAGGATGCCCGCCCCACTACTCAATGGCGAACGTCGATGTGGCCGCAAAAGAACGCGTGGAACGCAAAAAATGAAGCTCCAAAATCCAAGGACCAAGTTCCAGAGAAACTTCAAGAGTCCAAACACCAAAAACCAGCCGTCGGACGACTGAAGCTTCTCTGGTTCCTGGCGCCTGGGATTTGGTGTATTTTTAAGTTAACATCGAATGCTGAACAACGGGGCCATGGAGCGGGCAGGCAGGATGCCCGCCCCACTAAACGGGCGCTCTTTTCAACATTGCTTCTTGGTGTTGCTGCTTTAAGAAGCTAAGTTGGTGTTATGCCGCATGCGGATTTTGTTCATCTTCATTTGCACACCGAGTATTCGTTGCTCGATGGGGCCTGCCGTCTCGACAGGCTCATGGAAAATGCAGTTGAGCTAGGATTTGCGGCGATGGCGATCACCGACCACGGGGCGCTCTACGGCGCCATCGATTTCTATAAAACGGCCCGGGAAAAGGGAATCAAACCCATCATCGGGTGCGAAGTTTATGTCGCCCCCGGTTCGCGCCTGGAAAAAAAGACCGGCAGCGGCCGGGACGTCTATCATCATCTTGGCCTGCTGGCCAAAGACGAAACGGGGTACAAGAATCTCATCAAGCTGGTCACGGACGCCCACCTCAAGGGTTATTATTATAAGCCGCGCATTGACAAGGAAATCCTCGCGGCCCACAAGGAAGGCTTAATCGCGATGTCCGGCTGCCTGGCCAGTGAAATTCCGGACCTCATCCTTAAGGACCAATCGGACAAGGCGCGGGACGCGGTTGACTGGTTCCGGCAAACGCTTGGCGCCGGGAATTTTTATCTTGAGCTGCAGAATCACGGGCTGCCGGAACAGGCGAAGGTCAACCGGCAGTTGATTGAATGGTCGAGAGAATTCGGACTCAAGCTTGTGGCCACTAACGACGTTCATTATATCAAAAAGAGCGATTCGCATGCGCACGATTGCCTGGTTTGCATCGGCACGCAGGACCTGTTGAGCAACCCCAAACGCATGAGCGCGGGCTATCCGGCCGAGCAGTTTTATCTACGGTCAGCCGAGGAAATGAAGGCCAGGTTTGCGGAAACGCCTGAAGCCGTCACCAATACGCTGGAGGTGGCCGAACAATGCAACCTGGAGCTGCAAGTGGACGGCAAGAACCTGCATTTTCCCGTATTCCATCCGCCCGAACATTTTACGCGCGAAGGATACCTGCGAAAGCTGCTGGCTGAAGGCTTGCAAAAGCGTTATGGGATTCATGCGCGGGCCGAAGGCGCGCAATTCATTGTCGAGAAAGTAGACAACGCGCAATTGCTGCCCTCGTTTAAAGATTCTGAAGAAGCAGCGCTGAAGGTTGTCCTGGATCGTTTGGACCTCGAACTCAAGGTCATCGAGAAAACAGGTTTCTTAAGTTACTTCTTAATTGTCGGCGATTTTGTTCGATATGGACGTGAGCACGGCATTTCCTGTGTCGCCCGTGGAAGCGCCGCCGGTTCGCTGGTGACGTATCTCCTTGAAATCGCGAACGTAGATCCAATCCGTTACGGCCTTCTGTTTGAACGATTTTTGAACCCGGAACGCGTCAATCCGCCAGATATTGACATTGATTTTGCCGATGACCGCCGCGCCGACGTGATCGAATACGTGCGGGAAAAATACGGGCGCGATGCCGTCGCGCAAATAATAACGTTTGGCACGCTGGGCGCCAAAAGCGTCGTTCGTGACGTCGCGCGGGTCATGGGTTTGGGCTACAGCGACGGTGATCGGCTGGCGAAAATGATTCCGGCTGATTTGAAAATGACGCTCGAAAAGGCGCTCAAACAATCCCCTGAACTCAAGGCTGCCTATGATACTGAGGACGTAACGCGCGAATTGATCGACACGGCCCTGGTCCTTGAGGATTTGACGCGCAACTCGAGCGTCCACGCCGCGGGAGTGGTGATTGGCGACCAGCCTCTGGTAAACCTGCTGCCGCTCAAACAGGATGAAGACGGTTCATTAGTCACGCAATACGCGATGAATCCTGTCGGGGACCTGGGAATGCTGAAAATGGATTTCCTGGGCCTCAAGACCCTTACCGTGATTCGCAACGCCTGCGAAATGGCCAGGCGCACTCAGGGAATCGAAATTGATATAGATCATTTACCGTTGGATGACAAAAAAACCTACGATTTATTGAACCGGGCCGAAACGCTTGGCGTGTTCCAGTTGGAATCGGGCGGAATGCGCGATTTGTGCCGCAAGTTCCAAATCAGTTCCATCGAGCACATCACAGCGCTCGTGGCATTATACCGGCCCGGCCCAATGGACCTGATTCCTGATTTCATCAAACGCCGGCATGGTGAAGTGAAAATCGAGTATGAACATCCATTGCTCGAGCCGATTGCCCGCGAGACCTACGGCATTTTGATTTACCAGGAGCAGGTGATGCAGGCGGCGCAAATCCTGGCCGGATTCACGCTGGGCGCCGCGGACATTCTCCGCCGCGCCATGGGCAAGAAGAAGGTTGAGGAAATGCAGAAACAGCGCGAGAAATTCGTCAAAGGATGCGCTGAAAAAAACAAAATTTCCGCCGCAAAGGCGAACCAGATTTTCGATTTGCTGGAAAAATTCGCCGGTTACGGCTTCAACAAATCGCATGCCGCCGCTTACGCCATCGTGGCTTATCAAACCGCGTATCTGAAGGCGAATTTTCCCGTCGAATTTTTCTGCGCGATGATGACCAACGACATGGCCGACACGGAAAAATTGAGCAAATACATAGATGAAGCGCGTGAATTTGGAATTGAGGTGTTGCAGCCGGACGTGAACGAGAGCGGGGTTTATTTTGAACCAGGCAACCCTGGGACTGCCAGTCGTGGTAGTGGGACAGGCGAGACGGCTGTTCCACTATTGCGCCCTATTCGCTTTGGGCTTGCCGCGGTCAAAAACGTGGGCGAAGCAACGGTGCAGAGCGTCCTGAAGGAACGGGACCAAAATGGAAAGTTCAAATCGCTCTCGAACCTGTGCGAGCGCGTGGAAAGCCGCGCGCTCAACCGCAAAGTGCTTGAGGCACTCATCAAATGCGGAGCGTGCGATTGTTTCGGCCAAACGCGCGCGACAATGTTTTCGCAGATTGACCGGGCCCTGGCACGCGCCGCAAGCATTCAATCGGACAAACAAAAGGGCCAAAGCTCGCTTTTTGGCGCATTCGAGGAAAAGCCGGCGTCCGGCTTTGGCCCGGGCGACGCGGAAAAGAACCTGCCTGAATGGCCGCAGCACGAATTGCTGGCCTATGAAAAGGAACTTTTGGGGTTCTACGTCACAGGCCATCCACTAACGCCCTATGTCCCGCTCTTGAAAAAATATGCGCTCGTGAACACGGCACAACTGGCCGGTTTGCCCAATCGGAGCATGACCCGCATCGGAGGACTGATTGCCGCAGTGCAAAACGGCGTTTCCAAAAAATCCGGCAAACCTTATTCCATGGTCACGCTCGAGGATTTGGAGGGCACCGCGCAAATTCTGTGCATGAACGAGAACTTCGACAAATTCAAGCCCTTATTGCAGCTCAACAAAGCGATCCTCGTCACTGGAGAAGTGAACACCGGTGATGAGCGCCCGAAAATTTTTCCGCAGGAAATCATGGCCCTCGAGGATGCGCCAAAAAAATTTACGAAACAGGTCCATCTGCGGTTGCAGACGGCGCATTTGGAGCCGGCCCAATTGGATACGGTGCGCGAACTGGTTATGGGGCATCCGGGCAAATGCCCGCTATTCCTGTGTTTTATGCAGCCGGCCGGCGAAGTCTTTTTTATGCAGGCAAATGACCGGTTTGCGGTAATGCCGTCGCTGGAATTGCAGCATGAAGCGGACGCGCGCTTCGGTGAAGGCACCTATTACGCCAAGGTGGACACAACGTTGCCCGAGCGCCAGCAGCGCTGGCCAAAGAAAACCGAGTCGAATGGGAACGGGGACGAATGAGCGGAAAGTTCTCCATGAACTGTCACCGTGGCAATCGGCTCAAGCGGAACGATACCCCTTTGCCCTGACCCTCACCTCCACCCTGGTTATTTAGGAAGCGCATGGGATTTACCGGGTTCCGGTTCAATGCGCGAATTTTTCGAGGAAATTTCACCCAGCCTCTCCCCAGGAGAGGGAGAATTGTCCACCGATGAATGGTTACGACGGAGGACTATGCCAGTTCATTGACCGGACAGGCAAGATGCCCGTCCCACTACGACAGGCAGGATGCCCGTCCCACTACTTTTGCAGAGATCTCCTACAAAATATTCGCGGCCAGTTCGGCGAGTTCGGAACGCTCTCCCTTTTGTAATTCAATATGCGCGGCGATGGCGTAATCGCGAAAACGGCTGACCACGTAGTTGAACCCGTTGGACGACGAGTCCACATACGGATTGTCAATTTGGTAGGGGTCGCCGGTAAAAACAATTTTAGTTCCATTTCCGACGCGCGTGATGATGGTCTTGGCTTCGAGGGGCGTCAGGTTTTGCGCCTCGTCAATGATCATGAACTGGTTGGCAATGCTGCGCCCGCGGATGTAGCTGAGGGCCTCAACGACGATGCTGCCGCTGCGCATCAGGTCACCGCTCCGGCGATGATCGTGACCCATGTTCAAGTCGCTCAACATCTCGAGCGCGTCATGGATCGGCTGCATCCACGGCGCCAGTTTCTCTTCGAGAGAGCCGGGCAAAAAGCCGAGCTCTTTGCCCATTGAAATGGTTGGGCGCGCAACGATGAGCCGGCGAAATTCGCGGTCGTTGACAACGCGTTTCAAACCGGCGGCCATGGCGAGCAAAGTTTTTCCTGTCCCGGCTTTGCCCATCAGCGTCACCAGCTTGATGCGGTCGTCCAGCACTGCGTCGAGCGCGAAATGCTGTTCGCGGTTGCGCGGCTTGATTCCCCACACGCCGTCCCGGCAATCCACAATGGGCACCAGTTTCGTGCCGGTGGCATCCACTTTGGTGAGCGCGGCTTTTTTGGGGTTCGATTCGTCCGTCAGTGTGCAGTACTCGTTCGGAAAATACTTTCTGCCGTTCTCCAGGTATAGTTCCCCTTTGGCGCGAAATTCCGTCATCTTTTCCGAAGAAACCGACATGTCGATCATTCCCGTATAAAGATCGGTGATGGACACATGATCGCTTTCATAGTCCTCGGCCTGCAAGCCGAGTGCGTCGGCCTTGATTCGCAAATTGATATCCTTGGAAACCAGGATGGTCGGATTCTTCGGCTGCGCCTTTTGAATGGAGGAGGCGAGCATGAGGATGCGATTGTCCACGCTGTCGCTGGCCAGGACCGCGTGTCCATTTTTGTCCGCGCCATTTTTATGAAATATAATCTTCAACTGGCCGCCATTGGGCAATCCCACGCCTTCACTTAAATGGCCGTCCACGCGGAAGCGGTCGAGCATGCGGGAAACCGACCGGGCATTTTGGCCCAATTCAGTGGATTCGCGTTTGAAACGGTCCATTTCTTCAATGACTTCGATGGGAATCAGCACGCTGTTTTCCGCGAAACTCATCAGGGAGTGGGGATCGTGCAGGAGAACGTTGGTATCAAGAATATAGTTTTTCACAAACGAGGGATATTACCACGAGCGCGCGCTGAATTGATAGAGCCACACGCCCAATTTGACACGAATTTAACAAATTTTAACAAAAATATTTCACTAAACACGGAATCTCCCGGCGCGCCTATTCTTTGCCAAAATCCGTCACTTTGACTTTGCCCATTTTTGCATGCCATTTTTTAACTTCTTTGTGCCGGGAGGGCAGGCTGTAATGGCCCGAATAGAGAAAATTTTCCAGCATCCCGAACAGGTCGAAATCCACGAAACGGGGGCGCTCATCCAGCAAAAACGGCTGGTGCGACAGGATAATTTCAAATGGAATCAATTGCTCTTCCAGTTTTTTGACCCAGGACTTTTGGTCCTTGCGCCATTGGTCAAGGCAGCCACGCCCGAATTTTCTTTCTTTATGACGGAGATATTGAAGCTGCTCCGCCACCGGGACATTTTCCTTCCAGTAGATATCGTTGAGGCGAAAGGTCGCCCCTTCAATTCCATTTTCGATGAACGTCCAAAGGACCGATTGCACGCCCCGCCAACGCGCTGGAAAAAGGCCCAATTCCATTTCTTCATCGATGTATTTGGCGATGACCTGGGAATCATCATCCATCTCAAAAATCACGTTTTTGCCGTCACGAACGATCGGCACGCAGTAATAGCGTTCGCGAGTGAGCTTCCAGACGAGGGAACGGTCCTGGCTTGGAATGTTTACTATTTTGAAGGGTTTGCCGGAAAATTCCAGTATCCTCCGCTGCACGAGGCAGAACGGACTCCACTGAAACTGAATCAATTCGATCATGTCAAATTCGCAAACTGATTAATCTACTTTAGAATTCAAGCCGCACGTTGACAAGCGCGAATTGAAAAAAAGAAATGAACCTTTTCTCGCTTCGGGCATTCCACTTCACAAGAATGCCGGCAATGGCTGAAAGCGAACAATTGCCCGTACAACAGGCCCGTGAAGGAAATCCGGCAGCCTGGGACACGCTTTTTCGGAGATACCAATTGCCGCTCTACGTATATGTTTTTGAACTGGTCCATCACGAGCAAACGAGCCTGGATATCGTTCAGGAGACACTCATCGCGGCCGCAAGGCACATTGGCGAACTGCGAGATGATGAAAAATTTGGAAGCTGGCTCTTTGGCATCGCCCATCAGAGGATTCTCCAGTATTGGCGAAAAAAGGGCGGTAAAGAAATCCTGCTCGATGAAATTCCGGATGCGCCGGATGAATCGCTCGATAGTCCTGATGACGTGCTCATCCGGCGCGAACAGGAGGCCGAATTTATGAGCGCGCTCGACCGGCTTCCCCTGCCACAGCGGTCCGTTCTGTTGCTGCATTATATCGAAGATTTTTCGCTCGAAGAAATCGCACGCGTCACCGAAACACAAATCACCGCCTATGGACTATAGCCGGGGCGATTGGGTGTGGGAAGATTAGGACGCTCATACCTTATGACGCCTGCGAACACGCTTTCGAATTTCGTCAAAGTCGCCCTTGATCAACGGTGTTGTGGGCGTTTCAGCTGCTTCCAACAGCCATTTTTCCGACCCGGGCGTGACGTCAAACGGCTTTTGTTGCTGCTCGCGAATC
>Ga0335073_10013304_pt1 | contig 11536 bp, 12 predicted proteins | sample Lox_Sample_22_FD_207093 | JGI IMG/M metagenome (GOLD analysis project Ga0335073, IMG submission 207093) | Soil microbial communities from Loxahatchee National Wildlife Refuge, Florida, United States - Lox_Sample_2.2 | ecosystem: Environmental > Terrestrial > Soil > Wetlands | place: USA... | reverse complement strand
CCGCGCGCGGAGCCGGAGCCGGAGCGAAGCCATGCTGAGCGGAGCGGAGGCGGAGGCGCAGCGCGCGTGAACGCTGCGTGATTATGGGCTTTGTCAGATCAAGTCTCAGCTAGAACACCGGTGATCGTGGGTTCGAAACCCACCTGCCACCCACCCACAGAGCTTACTAAATTCATCTCCACCGCGCCTTCGCCGCTTTCTTGGCGATCTCCTTACGCTGTTCAGGCGTGAGCATTTCCGCCCGCGCCTTCCCGCCCTTCAATCCGCCCAGGCGTCCCCAGGTGACGGCGGCGGGGTTCTTCTCCGGCGGCGGCTCCTCTTTAGTCATCTGCCCCGTTGCCTCCTGCACGACCGAAAGGCGATCTGGTTCAGATCTTCTTTTCCCTTGCCGCGATTGCTTGACCGATTTGGCATCCTGATTCCAGCGTGCGGAATCCGTTTTCTGATGTCAATACCCCCCTAAATTCAAACCGAGCCACCACCGAAAATTGCTACGGTTTTTCGCTGACTTCCCAATTTTCGTGAACCGCGCGGACCAGCGCTTCGGCCGATTGCGTCTGTGGGAGCGCGGTCCGCGGCGGAGCGGCGGCCGCCGGAACATTCTCCGTGTTGCGCTTGATGGCGCGCAGCAGCTCCTTGATCTCGGAAACGTCGGTGCTGATCTGAAAAATGCGGTAAACGGCAAACAGCGCCAGCCCGTAGACGATCAGCGTAAGCAGGCCGCTGATAATCAGTTGCAGTGGTCCCATGCCCGTCTGATCGGCGCGGCGGGGGTAATACTTTAGCGGCTTCGGGCTCAGGAATTCTGCCGCTCGAAATCGAGCGAAGCCGAGTTCATGCAGTACCGCAAACCGGTCGGCTTGGGACCATCCTGGAACATATGACCGAGGTGCGCTCCGCACTGCGCGCATTCGACCTCGATGCGGCGCATTCCGAAGCTCCGGTCTTCGATCATGCGCAGGTTTTTCTCATCGATCGGCGCGTAAAAACTGGGCCATCCGGTGCCGGAATCGAACTTGGTTCCGGAGCTGAACAGTTGCGCCCCGCAGCACACGCAATGGTAGGTTCCGTCCTCGTGCAGATTCCAGTATTTCCCGGTAAACGGCGGTTCGGTGCCTTTTTCGCGAGTGACGTGGTACTGTTCCGGCGTGAGCTGTTTTTTCCAATCGGCCACTGTTTTTTCCATAACTCCACTGTAGCGCGGCGAGTTTTCCGCAAGGCCATTTCGCGGCTGCTAACGGGCGCGGCTTTAAACCGACAGCTCGCCGTGATACATCATTTCCTTCAAGTTGAACTTCACCTTCACCGGGATGCGGTTGAAAGCGGTGGTGAAGGTCACTTCCTTGTCTTCGGGCCGGAGCGTCACGAGCTCCTTCGAAAAACCGAAAAACACGTCGCCGTAATTGGCCGGCTGCTGCACGATCACGCCCGGCTGAACATCACGTTTGTCCTTTGGCTCCAGGAACGTGATGGCTTTCATGCGGTCCAGCGTATCCTGGTTCGATTGCGAGGAATCGTCGCCGGTCGATTGATACCGTCCCTGCGGCGGGTTCACCGGGATGCCGCCGACACTGATCACGTAATGATTGGTGAATTGCTTGGGAATCGGGGTTTTGAGCGCGTCCAGAATCACTTTAGCGCTCTGCCAGCGCACCACCGCTTTGTAGCTTTGGCCCGGCGGATAACCGCCGCGGCGCCGTCCCATGCCGCCGATTCCGGGAATGCCCATGCCTCCGCCGGGATAACCTCCGCCGGGATAACCTCCACCGGGGTAACCTCCACCGCCGGGGTAGCCTCCGCCGCCGGGATAACCGCCGCCGGCGCCCGGAGGGTATCCGCCTTGCGCCGGCCCGCTGACGGTGATCTCCTTGGCCCACGGCGACTTGTTAGTAAGCTGATCGACCTCGGCGCCGGTCCAGTCCGCGGGATCTTTCTTGTTCCAGAACCCGGAATCAGAAGCGTACAGGCGCCCCGCGCTCACAATTCCGGCCGCGCCGGCCAGACGAAAAAGGTCGCGCCGCGTTCCCCAATCTCCTCGCATGCTTTTCTCCTTATTGAAACGACGTTGAACCACCGGGCTAAGGTTGCATGGCAGGCGTGTAAACTTTTCGCGGCGAAACGCGTCGCCCGGCGATTTTGCCGCGCAGGTACAATCATCCCTATGCGAATTGTTGCGTTGCTGCTGATTGGCGCGGTGGCCTGCGCCGCCGCGGATCGAGGGGGAAAACAACAGGTGATCGCGGCCGTGCATCGCCTGTTTCAGGATATGGCGGCGGGAAACGGCGACGGCGTTGCCGCGGCGATGCTGCCCGAGGTGAAACTGATCTCCGTGCGGGACGGCCAGATTTCCCCGGCGAGCGGACGCGACGAATTCGTCCAGCGCATCACCGCCAGCAAAGGCGGGTTACTCGAGCGGATCTGGAACCCGACCGTTCTGGTGAGCGGCCAGATGGCCATGCTGTGGGCCGATTACGATCTGCACATCAACGGGAAATTCAGCCATTGCGGCGTGGACGCGTTCTTTCTGCTCAAGACCGCCGACGGCTGGAAAATTTCGCAGGTTCAATACACCGCCGAAACGCAGGGATGCAAGCCGAGCCCGCTGGGTCCGGTGAAGTAGCCAGCCTCACTTCTTTTTCGGCGGCAGAAATTTTTTGTCGATGGACGCGACCACCACGTAATTGGGATCGACCATTTCGTCGAGATGGATTTTCGCCACCTTGGAAAGCAGCTCATAGGCGTCGAGCGCCGATAATCCGTAGTCGTCGTGAATCCATCCGACCAGCTCGGTGAAGGCGATGCGCAGCGCGTCGTCGAGCGGACGGTAAGCGCCCACGGCCATGATCGAACTGGCGTTTTCAAATCGCGGCCAGTTGATTTTTTTATTTTTGACCACGCTCACCTGCACCCGCGCGCGCAGCGGCACTTCGATGGCGGTCCCGGCCACTTCGCCGTCGCCCATGGCCGCGTGGCCGTCGCCCATATAGAGCAGCGCGCCGGCGACGTTCACCGGAAAATAAACGGTATTGCCCACGCTCGCCTCGGGAGCGTCCATGTTGCCGCCGAATTCGGCCGGAACAATGGAGCTGCGCGCTTCGCCTCCGGCCGGCGCGACGCCGATGCAGCCGAAGAAGGGATGCAGCGGAATTTTCACCGAAAAATTCGAATCGAGAGCGTGGAAGGTTGCGGTGTTGCTGGAGTGGTCGATGGGATAGAACCAGATTTTTTCGGGCAGCGGCGCATGCAGCATGGGCGTGTAATTGGTTTCGTTCAACGCGCCGAATCCGGGAGCGAAAGCGCCGATGCCCTGCTTTCCGTCCACCTGAAGATCGAGAATTTTCACGGCCAGCGTGTCACCGGGCTCGGCGCCGTCGATGTAAAAAGGCCCGGTGAGCGGGTTGTCGCCTTTGACGGCGCTCAACCGGTCGCCGGGCTTTTGAATCGCGTTGCCGAAGGCGTCCAGCGTGTTGGTCTCGATGACGCCGCCGGATTTGACGTGCGCCACCGGCGCGGCCGGGCCGTAGAGATATTTCACGTCCTCGATTCCGGCGTGGTATTTCACCGTCTGGGCCGCGGCGGCGAACGTCAGGAGCAAGGTCAGGCAGGCTTTCATAATCTTTTCAATGTATCGCAGGAACGGGACCGGGCCTCTCGAAGATACGGCCCAACGGCCGTGAGGGCGCAGGATGGACTTTTCGTCCTATAATTGGTCGCAAATGCGAGCCGTGTTGCCGATCTTATTCTTCGCCGCGCTGCTGTCTGCGCAAAACCGGGTTTCGATTCACGTCGACGCCGCGCAGCGTGAAGGTCCCTTCAAGCCGATCTACGGATATTTCGGCTACGATGAGCCGAATTTCACCTATACCGCCAACGGCCGCAAACTCATCGGGGAGCTGGCCGCGCTCAGCGAAAATCCGGTTTATATTCGCACCCATTTCATGCTGGTGACCGGCGACGGCGCGCCGAAACTCAAATGGGGATCGACCAACGCGTACACCGAAGACGCTTCCGGCAAACCGGTTTACGACTGGACCATCACCGATCGCATTTTCGACACGTATCTCGACGCCGGCGCGAAACCGTACGTCGAGGTCGGCTTCATGCCCGAAGCGCTTTCGAGCAAACCCGAGCCGTACGCGGGCATCTGGATTCCCGGCGCGCGAAATGAACATTACAGCGTGGGCTGGACCTATCCGCCGAACGATTACGCGAAATGGGGCGAGCTGGTTTATCAATGGGCGCATCATGCCGTCGAAAAATATGGCGCGGATCAGGTGGCGACGTGGTATTGGGAAATCTGGAATGAGCCGGACATCAGCTACTGGCACGGCACGCCGGAAGAATACGACAAGTTGTACGACTACGCGGCTCGCGCGGTGAAGCGGGCGCTGCCGCGGGCCAGGGTTGGCGGTCCGGCGACCACCGGCGGAGGGTCCGGATTTCTGCGCCAGTTTCTGGAGCATTGCGCGGCGGCTGGTGTGCCGCTCGATTTCATCAGCTATCACGCCAAGGGACGGCCGGCGGTGGTCGATGGACGCGTGCAGATGGGCATTTCGAACCAGGTGAATAATGTTCTGAGCGGGTTTCGCGTGATCCACGATTTTCCGAAATTCCGCGCGCTGCCGATCGTGCTGAGCGAATCGGACCCGGAGGGCTGCGCGGCGTGCTCGGCGCGCGTGTATCCGCAGAATGCGTATCGCAACGGACCGCTGTACGCGTCCTACACGGCCACCATGATGAAAAGCATTTTCGAGCTGGCGGATCGCGAGAAAAGCAACATCGAAGCGATGCTGACGTGGGCCTTCCAGTTCGACGGGCAGCCCTATTTCGACGGTTTTCGCACGCTGGCGACCAACGGGATCGACAAGCCGGTGCTCAATTTTTTCCGCATGGCGGGATTGATGCGCGGGGATCGCGTGAAGGTGGAAAGCAGCGGACGCGTCGCGCTGGATGCGATGCTGGCGAACGGAGTCCGCGGCGATCCCGATGTGGACGCGCTGGCGGTGCGCGGCGAACACGGCGTTTCCGTGCTGGCGTGGAATTATCATGACGACGACGCCGCGGGAAAACCGCCGGCGCAAATCGCGCTGAGCGTTTCTGGTCTGCCGGCGGGACGCGTTCTGCTGCGTGAATATCGCATCGACGAAACGCACAGCAACGCCTGGACCGCGTGGAAGAAAATGGGTTCGCCCCAGCAGCCGACGCCGCAACAATACGCCCAACTGGAAGCGGCCGGCCAGTTGCAGCAACTCGGCTCGCCGCGCTGGGCGACGGTGCGGGCGGGCGATCTGCGAACGGAAATCGCGCCGCCCTTGCAGGCTGTTTCCCTGATTCAGATCGCGTGGTGACGTAAGCCGCCCTGACGGTCTGCATTCGGCTTAGGTTACTGGAGGTCCGCCTTACCTGGCGCTGTAACCCGCCGGCAGAACCTTGTGCGGATCGACCCGGATCACCAGATATACAATCTGGTCCGAAGAAATTTCGCTGAACCAGTGCGGCGTGTTGGGCGGAATGATCACCACGTCGCCGGGGCCGATCCTGCGGCTGACGCCGTTGACGATCGCTCCGCCGGATTTGCTGGGACCGTTCAGGACCTTCACTACCTGGCTCGCGGCGGGAACTTCGCGGGCGTTCTCCACGCTCCCGCCGGTCACCAGCACGCCGCTGCCTTCGATGACATGATAAACCTCGGTGATTTCGCTGTGCTCGATCCCGTTCGGCCGCTGATTGCTGGCGGTTTTGGAGCGATGCACCACCCCCACGCCGACGTTGTATTCGCCGTTCACGTTGATCACGCGAATGGCCTGATCGCTGACCGCGGCGGACGCGGTTTTCCTGACCATGGCCAGGATCTCGTCATTGGTGACGTCGGTCGCGACGCCTGCGGGCGGCGTTTGCGCGACGCAGACTACGGCTAAGAATCCAAATCGAAGAAATTTTTGCACGGGTCCTCCAGTACGGAGCGCGGCGAGCGAGGCCAAGGCCTCGCGCAGGCCAACGGGCCTGCGCCACAGGTTTTTATTCTGGCCTGATGACTCCTGACAATTTTTGTCTACATCGGACTTTTCGCTGTCCTGGGCCAGAGCACTCCCTCGTCCAGCTTATTCACCGGCCCCATGCCGCGATAAACGAACTTCTGCACACGCTGCCCGCGATAAGTTTCCGTGGTAAAAATGTCGCCCTTGGAATCGGTGGCGATGCTGTGCACCGCGTAAAATTCGCCGGGCTGCCGGCCGCCATCGCCGAAGCTGGTGAGCACTTCCAGCGAATTGCGATCCAGAATGTGAATCTTTTCGTTGGTCCCGTCGGCGAGATAAATAAATTTCTGCTGCGGGTCCTTCGAAAACGCGATGTCCCAGGTGGAACCGTCGCCGAGCGTGTTCTTGTAGAGGATCTGTTCCTTCACGTAGGTGCCATCCGTCTTGAACACCTGAATGCGATCGTTGGGACGGTCGCAAACATAAAGCAGACCGTCGTTGGACAGCGCCACGCTGTGCACCGGCGTGCGGAACTGCTGCGCCGGCGCCTCATTCGGATCGTACGGTTTCGCCGGGAAACCGAAATAGGCGTCGTCGGGCCGGTGGCCGTAAGCGCCCCAATAGCGCTTGAACTGGCCGCTGTCGGCGTCGAACACGATCACCCGGCGATTGCCGTAGCCGTCGGCCACGTACACTTCGTTGGTCTTGGGATCGACGATAATTTTCGCCGGCAATCCCAGGTTGGCCGTGTCGTTGCTGCCGTGGCTCTCTCCGGCTTTGCCGATCTGCATCAGGAATTTTCCATCCTGGGTGAACTTGATGATCATGCTGTCGTGATACAGCGGCGGGGCATTGGGGTCGCGCGGGCCGCGTCCGCCGCCCTTTTTCTTATTGTTTCCGCGCGCCGCGAAACCCTCTTCATCCGGCGGAAGATTCTTGGCCCGGCCGTTTCCGCCGATCCACACGTTGCCCTTGTAATCGACGGTGATTCCGTGATTCTGCGCCGGCCAAACGTAGCCATCACCATCCTCGCCACCCCAACTCTTGAGCAGATTTCCCTGTTCGTCGAACTCCAGAACCGGCGGCGCGGGCACGCAGCAGTCCGATTCCACCACGCCGCGTTTCCGCTTGGCGCCCGGCGGATTCGGCGCCGCGTAATCTTCCATCGCTTCCAGGCTGCCCTGGCGATGAATAATCCAGATATGATCCTGCGCGTCCACCGACACGCCGATCACGTTGCCCATCACCCAGTGATTGGGCAGCGGCTTGGGCCACATCGGGTCGACTTCGAAGCGCGGCGCCTGGGTCGCCGCGGCGCTGACCGTCGCGTGATGGTCGAGCAGACTCGACCCCACTCCGAGCGCCACCAGCGCGGCGGCAAACGTTGCGCCAATCCGGAGATTCTGTTTCATTCCTGCCTCCTATCGTTTGTTGAAAAAGGGGGCTTCAAGTGCGGACCGTCGCCTTTTTCAACCACCTTCTCACGCATTCTGCGTTAACCTACTTTACAATGCGAGCAATTATATCGAATTCGTCCGGCCGCAGCCACTGTTTGTTGGCGCTGATGTTTTTGGCCTGCGCCGCCTCCGCGCACGATATCCCCAACGACGTCGCGGTGCAGTCGTTTCTCAAGCCCGAAGGCCAGGTTCTGCACCTGCTGATCCGGGTGCCGCTGGTGGCCATGCGCGATTTCAATTTTCCGGAGCGGCCCGACGGCTATCTCAACATTCCGCAGGCGAGCCTGGTGCTTCCGAGCGCGGCCCAAATGTGGATCTCCGATTTCATCGACGTTTATGAGGGCGACCGGCAACTGGTCAAGCGGCCCACCATCGCCGCCACGCGGCTGTCGCTTCTTTCCGACCGTTCCTTCGTTTCCTACGAGCAGGCCATGGCGCATCTTTCCGCGCCTCCGCTCGACCCATCGGTCGACGTGGTGTGGAACCAGACGCTGCTCGACGTTCGCTTCGATTATCCGATTGAAAACGAGCATTCCCGATTTTCAATCAATCCGCGCCTCGGCCGGTTGGGGCTGCGCGTGGTCACCGGCTTGCGATTCGTCACGCCCGATGGCGCCATTCGCGCCTTCGAATTCATCGGCGACCCGGGGTTGGTCCATCTCGATCCACGCTGGTATCAGGCCGCCGGGCGCTTCGTCGAAATGGGTTTTTATCACATCCTCGACGGCACCGATCACCTGCTGTTTCTGTTTTGCCTGGTGATCCCGTTCCGCAAATTCCGCGCGCTGATTCCGATTGTCACGGCGTTCACGCTGGCGCACTCGATCACCTTGATCGCCAGCGCCTATAATCTCGCTCCCGACGCGCTGTGGTTTCCGCCGCTGATTGAAACCGGCATCGCCGCGTCGATTGTGTACATGGCGCTTGAAAACATCACGGGAGCAAGCACCGTTCATCGCCGCTGGATCATCGCCTTCTGTTTCGGCCTGGTGCACGGCTTCGGATTTTCCTTCGCCTTGCGGGAAACGATGCAGTTCGCCGGCGCGCATATGCTGGCGTCGCTGCTCTCCTTCAACATCGGAGTCGAGCTGGGGCAGTTGCTGGTTTTGCTGATGATGATCCCCGCGCTCGAGCTGCTGTTCCGTCACGTCGTCGCCGAAAGGATGGGCACCATTATTTTATCGGCGCTGGTCGCGCACACCGGCTGGCACTGGATGATGGATCGCTGGGAGGTATTCCGGCGATTCGACATCGAATGGCCGGCGCTGACGCCGGCGTTCTTGCTGACGCTGCTGCACTGGCTGATGGCGATGGTGTTTCTCGCCGGGATGGTGTGGCTGGTTTCGACGCTGCTGAATCGACGGCGGACGGATGAAGGCGCGCCGGAAAGCGAACGTCCGGTTTCGCTGTAGGAACTGCGGAGTTTGCCCGCTTCCTGACGGAAGCGGCTCCAATGGGCGTCGAGCCGCGCCCGTGACGGCGCGGGCCTCGAGCGGCAGCCGGATGGTCTTCCCGCCACCCAACTCCTCCGCAAGGCGCGGTTCTATTCGTAGCGCAGCGCTTCCACCGGATCCAGACGCGCCGCTTTGCTCGCCGGCCAGATGCCGAAAAATAATCCGATGCCCACCGAGACCACAATCCCCAATCCCGCGGCCCACAACGGAACCACCGTCGGCAAACTCGGAAAGGCGAAGTGCGCGGCGAGCGATACCATCCATCCGAGCAGCATCCCCAGCAGTCCGCCCAAACCGGTCAACACCACCGCCTCGGTCAAAAATTGCGTAATAATATCGAAGCGCCGCGCGCCGATCGCCTTGCGCACGCCGATTTCGCGGGTACGCTCGGTCACCGACACCAGCATGATATTCATCACGCCGATGCCGCCCACCAGCAGGCCAATGGAGCTGAGCACCACCATCACCAGCGTCACCATGGAGGTGACCGAGCGAAAATCTTCCACAAACTGATCCGCCGTTGAGATGAAAAAATTGTCCGGCTTGTCCAGCGGAACGTGCCGCTGGATGCGCAGCACCGCGCGCACTTCATCGATGGCTTCGGGAAGCTCCCCGTCCCTGGCCAGCACGATCAGCATATTTTCCTGGGCCGAGGGAAACAGCTTGTGCATGGTGAAATAGGGCAGCAGAATGCGATTATCGTCCTGGCCGGGCATCGACGCGGCCGGCCGCTTCATCACGCCGACCACCTGCACCTCCGCGCCGGCGACGAAAATGTTTTTGCCGATCGCGTCTTCCATGCCGAACAGCGCTTTATAAACGTCCTCGCCGATCACCGCGACGGGCAGGTGATGCTGATCCTCGGTTTCGGTGAAAAAACGTCCGGCGAGCATTTCCGCCTGGCCGCTATAAGCGTAGTTGGCGTTGGTTCCACCGATGTTGGGGCCGTAATAATCGTTGCTTTTGTAGCGGACGCGGCCCATGAAATTCGGAAACAGGTACGCGCTGGTGCGCACCACGGCGGGACAACGGTCGGCGACGGCCACGGCGTCGGCGTAGGTCAGCGGTTTGCGATTGCGCTCCTCCGCGGTGCGGCCGTTCACGCCCGGTCCCATGCGCATTTTGAAAACCACCGCGGTATTGGTTCCCATGCTGCGGATGACGCCGGTGACCGCGCCGTCCATGCCGGCGAGAATCGACCCGACCGCGATAATCGTCCCGGTGCCGATGATTACGCCGAGCACGGTGAGAAACGAGCGAATTTTATTCTCGCGCAGCGTGGTCAGCGCGAGACCGATCACCGAAACCAGCAGGTTCATGACGACTCCGATCGCAGCGCGACAATGGGATCCAGCCGCGCCGCCCGCCGCGCCGGATAAATTCCGAAAAACAACCCGACCGCCGCGGAAAGCGCGACACCGAGAAGCACGGCGTTCAGCGGCAGCACCATCGGCACCGGCGTGAAATTGCGCACCAGCAGCGCGATGATCCAGGCGATCAGCACGCCGATCAATCCGCCGCATCCGGCGAGCATCGACGATTCCACTAAAAATTGATTCAGAATATCCTGCCGCCGCGCGCCCACCGATTTGCGCACGCCGATTTCGCGGGTGCGCTCGCTCACCACCGCCAGCATGATGTTCATGATCACCACGCCGCCGACCACCATGAACACGCTGACGATTCCCACCGCCGCCGCGGCGATCGCGCCGGTGAGCGAATCCCACGCCGAAACCAGCGTGTCCGAGGATTGAATCGCGAAATCATCGTCCTGCTGCGGGCGCAGATGGCGGAAGATGCGCACCAGCTCGCGAACTTCGTCTTCGGCTTCATCCAGGTGATCGCGATCGAGCGCCTCGAAGTTATAGCTGATGCCGATTCGCGAGCCGTAAATTTTGAAATACGTCTGATCGGGAATCGCCAGAAAATTATCCTGCGACTGGCCGAACACGCTGCCCTTGGCGCGCGCCACGCCCACCACTTCAAAGGGCCGGCCGTCGATCTGAATGATTTTTCCCACCGGGTCCGCGCCGGGAAAAAAACGATCCTTCAGGTCGGCGCCTAAAAACGTCACTTCCATGTGCCGTTCGTCTTCGATGTCGGTGTACATGCGGCCGGTCTCGACCTGGGTGTTGCTCATGCCGAGCGTCGCGGCGTTGGCGCCCATCAGCGCTACGCCGTCCACCAGGTCCCCCGCGTAGGTGACCTTCACGCCGCGCTGGTCGAAAATGCCGGCTTCCTTGACCAGCGTGGCGTGATCGCGAACGAAAGCATATTCTTCGCGGTTGAGCTGGGGATTTCTCTGAAGTTGCTCGAAAAACGTTTTCGGATCGCGATTGCCAATGTAGGCGATGCGCAGGACGCGGAAACCGTCGTTGCCCATGCTGGACGCGGTGTTGGCCATGTACACGTCCATGCCGTGGATCACGCTCATCACCGCGATCAGCGTGGTGGTGGAAAGAATGATCCCCAGCAGCGTCAGAAAGCTGCGCAATTTGCTGGAGCGCAGCGAATCGAGCGCTACCGCCGCCGCTTCGAGAAATGATGCCGTCGAGCGCACTTGTTAATAGGATACGTGACGCGTCGCGATTTTGTTCAATAGCATAAGCCGCCAGGCTGGTTTTCGACAGTGGGATGGCCGCGGACT
>Ga0335073_10013303_pt1 | contig 11536 bp, 12 predicted proteins | sample Lox_Sample_22_FD_207093 | JGI IMG/M metagenome (GOLD analysis project Ga0335073, IMG submission 207093) | Soil microbial communities from Loxahatchee National Wildlife Refuge, Florida, United States - Lox_Sample_2.2 | ecosystem: Environmental > Terrestrial > Soil > Wetlands | place: USA... | reverse complement strand
GCACCTGGGAAAAGGAGGTGAGCTCCATGCGCATGGTGTCGGTGTTGAACTGCGCGCCCACCGGATGCTGCATCCAGGCGTTGGCGATGAGGATCCACAAGGCCGAGAGGCTCGAGCCGAGCGCCACGAGTGCCGTGACCACCAGATGCCCGACCTTCGAGAGGCGTTGCCAGCCGAAGAAGAACAGCCCGACGAAGGTCGATTCGAGGAAGAAGGCCATCAGGCCTTCGATGGCGAGCGGGGCGCCGAAGATGTCGCCCACGTAATGGGAGTAATAGGCCCAGTTGGTTCCGAACTGGAACTCCATGGTGATGCCGGTGGCGACGCCCATCGCGAAGTTGATGCCGAACAGCAACCCCCAGAACTGCGTCATGCGCTTCCAGATCTCGCGGCCGGTCATGACGTAGACCGCCTCCATGATCACGAGCAGCATCGACAGCCCGAGCGTCAGCGGCACGAACAGGAAGTGATACAGGGCCGTGAGCGCGAACTGCATGCGCGACAGGTGCACGACCGCCAGATCAATCATGGCTCACATCCTTCGACGGCATCGGCAGCAGCGCCCGCGCGACCGCGGCCGCGTCGACCGGGTGGCGCCCGGCGGGAGAAAAGAACAGCATCCACAGCAGCACCAGCGCCGCGAGCTTGATGAGCAGCAACACCGTCAGATGGCGTCGCAAGGCGGCGCGCCAGGGCATGGACGGATGCGGAAGGTCTGGCACTGGATGGATTCGTACTCGAGCGCGCTGCTCCCTCGCCGGGCAGCTTAACCTTGCCGCAGCGCCACGCAAAGACAGCCCCTGGCGCGCTCACGCGCGCGGATAGCCGACGCTCTGCGCAAACGTCACGAACTGGCCGGCGGGGAGCTTCAGCAGTGCACCGAGACGGTGCGTATCGACCGCCCCCCGGAACACCGATCCCAGACCCGCGGAGGCACAGTACAGATAGACGTTCTGCCCGATGCAGGCGGCGTCGACCGAGGCGTACAGCCGCCGCTCCTCCTCCGTGACATCTTTCATGCGCTCGCCATGCGCGACGTAGACCAGATTGAGCGGCACCGTAGCGACGAAATCCTGCATGCCGGTCTGCGCGCGCAGGTCATCGGCCAGATACGGTTGCAAAGTGTGGGTCTGGGGCTCGTAGAGCCATACGCCGTCGGCCATCGCAAGATACACGTCGATGACCATGACGTGGCGCCAGTAGGGCGCCGTGCGGTCCCCGCTCGGGCGATTGATTCCGAATGCCGCCCACAGGAGGTCCGCAAGCGTCTGCAGCGGGAGCGGCCGCACTGCGTATTCGCGCGTCGAATGCCGCGCCTTGAGCGCCTCCATGAGCGGCAGACCGCCGGCCGTCACCGGCGCCGGCAGCTTGACCGGCACGGCCGCCCGCACCGCCCCGCCGGCCGCCGACAGCACCGCGCTCGAGAGCATCGCCGTCGTGACCTCACGTCGTGTCGTCATGGCTCCTCCTCGTAAGAGATCGGGCCTTGCCCGGCGGGCCGCTCGGCCCAACGCTTCGCCTGGGAGATGCCGATGCGAATCGCCCGGCCCTCCTCGTACCCTTCAGCCAGCAGCGCATTGGCAATCTCGATCGCCTTATGGCGTGTGCGCGGCGCAAGATTCACCATCGATCGCGGAAAATAGCTCTCATTCCATGGCATCGGCTGATGCTCGCGCCTCACCGGGGGCGGGCGCCATAAGGGCATGTGCCTAGCGCGCCGCCACCTGTGGGCGTCAGCCGCTCGCGCCGGCCAGCGCGCCGAAGGCGCGACCGGCGAGGTAAGTGACGAGCGCCGCCGCTGCACCGAACACGGTCTGGCGCACGCCCGAGTAGAGCGCCGAGCGGGCATTGAAGAGCGAGGTCGCCAGTCCCAGAACGAACAGCGCCGCAGCCGACAAGGCGATGGTGCCGGCGATGCGCAAGCCGGCCGGAAGGAGCAGAAACGGCAGCACCGGCACCAGAGCGCCGAGAGCGAACAGCAGGAAGGAAAGCCCCGCCGCGCTCGCCGCATCGCCCGCCGAAGCGACGCTGGCGTGCGTCGGATCGGCGGCACGCGAGCCGATGGCGCGATCGAGCTGACTCAGCGCGAGCTCGCGCGCATTGGTGACCGACAGCCACTCCCCGAGCGCCATGGAGCAGGCTCCGCCGAGCAGTCCGGCAATTCCCGTCAGCAGCACGATCGAGGCCGGGACGCGCGCGCCGGCGACGCCCATCATCAGGCAGAAGTTGGAGGCCAGACCGTCGTTGGCGCCGAGCACCGCGGCACGCAGGTTGTTGCCCAGGCCCGCTTCTTCCCGCACGCGCAATGCCGCCGCATGGCCATGCTCCTCGGCCGGTAACCCCGCGGTGCGCGCATCCGCCTGCGTCACGTAGTCGTCGCGCTCGCGCATCTCGCGCGCGATCACGCTCGGAACCACGAAGCCGACCCCGAGGTGGCGCGCCAGGAAGATCAGCATGCGGATCCGTCCCGAGGGTCGAAAGGCGGGCACGTCGTGTCCCGCCGCTTGCAGCCGCTTCTCCCAGAATGCGGCATGTCGGCGCTCGCCAGCGGCGAGCTCCTGGTAGGTGGCGCGGTGACGCGGATCGCGCTCGAGCCGGGCGAGGGCCGCATAGAGGGTGGCGCTGTCGTGCTCGGCCCGCCAGTTGCCGATCAGGCGGGCACGCTCCCGCGCGCGAGGGGCGACCATCGCCTTTGCTACGGCGCCGGGCGCGGCGGTGCGACCCGCGACAGGTAGTCGGCCACCGCCTCCCGCTCCTCTCCCGAGAGGCCCGACTCGCCGGCCTCACCGCGGTGAACCGCGGCAAACTCGGCGAGCCGCGACAGCAGATAGCGGTAGTGCTGGCCGCCGATACGCGGCATCGCGGCACCATCCGCGCCCAGGCCTTCCTCGCCATGGCAGGCTGCGCAGGAGCGCAGGTAGGCGCTCCTGCCGGCGCTGAGCGCATGCCCCGCTCCCTGATCGAGCTGAGGAGCCGCGGGTGCACGTGCCAGGTAAGCGGCCAGATCGCGGATCGCAGGGCCGCGATCGAGATCCGGGGCCCTGAGGGTATCCCGCATCGCCGGACCGTGCACGGCAGAGCCGGGGCGCGCGCCGCTTGCGAAGCGCGTCAGCTGCGCGGCGATATAGGCCTCGTGCTGGCCCGCGAGCGCCGGGATCTCACGCGGCCCGTCGCCCCACCCCCGCGCCCCGTGACACGCGGTGCAGTGCTGAAGATACAGCACCTTGCCGTGCTGCGGATCGGGTGCGGCCACGGAGGCCGACGAGGATGCATCCGCCGGCGTGCCGGAGGGAGGTGCGGCGGCTTGCGCCTGACCGGCCCCGAGGACCGCAAGCAGCAGCGCCCCACCGAGCGTCCACCCCTGCCCTGCTCGTCGGCGCGCTCTCATCATCGCGTTGACAGTGAAGCGGATCGGCGCCGCCATGGTTCGCCTCCAGCCGGCAACGCTAGTAGCCGGCGCCCTGTGGGTACATACGCACAGATACGCACCCCCCTGCGGCAAGCGCGCACTGCGCCGGCGGCGTCCGCTGCGCAAACTGCCGCACGATGTCCGCGATCCTCAAGCTCGCTGGAGTCCTCCAGATAGCCTACAAGCTGCTGATCAACGACCGCGCCAAGTTCGCGGCGTTGCTGGTGGGGATCACCTTTGCCGTCTTCCTGATGATCGAGATGACCTCGCTGTTCGCCGGGATCCTCAGCCGCTCCTCCTCCACCGTCATCAACATTGGCGCCTCGGTGTGGATCATGGACCCGGCCGTGCAGACGGTAGCGAACACCATTCCGCTGCCCGACTACGTGCTCGACGAAGTACGCAGCGTTCCCGGGGTCAAGTACGCGGTGCCGCTCTACTCGGGCGCCGCGTTGCTCAAGCTCCGCGACGGTACCTACCAGGCGGCCAACGTCATCGGCCTCGATGACACCAGCCTGTTCGGCCGGCCGCAGATGCTCGCCGGGAACATCGAGGACATCTTTGCGGAGAATGCCTTCATCGCCATCAAGGATGCGGAATTCTACAAGCTGCAGAATCCGCACATCGGCACCGAGTTCGAGCTCAACGACCATCGCGGCGTGATCGTCGGCATCGCGCGGGTCGCCTCGAGCGCATTGTTCGGCGTGCCGACGCTGTACACCACCTACAACCGGGCACTGCAGTACATCCCCAATACCCGTTTCACCATCTCCTATCTGCTGGTCGAGCCGAAGACCGCGGCGGACATCGCCACCATCAAGGCACGCGTGGCGGCGCACGGCTACCTCGCGCTGACGCGCGATGAGTTCGTCCACAAGATCTCGGATTTCTACATGTACCAGACCGGCATCGGCACCAACATGATGCTGATGACGATCATCAGCTTCATCGTCGGACTGTCGATCTCCGGGCAGACTTTCTACACCTTCATCCTGGAGAACATCGACAAGTTCGGCGCCCTCAAGGCGATCGGCGCCAAGGGCCGCGAGCTGGTCGCGATGATCCTGTTCCAGGCGACCTTCGTGGCGCTCACCGGCTACGGCATCGGAGTCGGACTGTGCGCCGCCCTCATCTGGATCGCGCGCTCGCATCTGCCCGACTATGCCGCGATCATCACCTTCAGCAACCTGGCGATGGCGTTCGTGATGGTGGTCGTCATAGCCGCGATCTCAAGCTACGTCGGCGTGCGCAAGGTACTGCGCATCGAGCCGTTCGACATCTTCCGGGGTTAGCCCAGTGGCGAAGACGGCCATCCAGGCGATGGGGATCAACAAATGGTTCGGCGAAGGGCAGGCCCGCACCCACGCGGTGAAGGACGTGAGCTTCGAGGCGGCCTTCGGCGAGATGCTCTACGTGGTCGGCCCCTCCGGCAGCGGCAAGACCACCATGCTCAGCATGATCTCGGGAATCCTGCGTCCGAGCTCGGGGACGGTGCGCATCGAAGACACGGATATCTGGAGCCTGTCGAGCGATGCGCTCGCGGAGTTCCGCCTCAAGCGCATCGGCTTCGTATTCCAGGACTACCATCTGTTCCCGCGCCTCACCACGGCGGAGAACGTCGCCATCCCGCTCATCCTGCAGCATCGCGAGTGGCATGCGGCGGTCGAGGAGGCCGAGCGCAACCTGGCGATCGTCGGGCTCAAGGAGCGTGCGCAACTGCCGCCGGTGAAGCTGAGCGGCGGCGAGCAGCAGCGCGTCGCGATCGCGCGCGCCATCGCCAGTCGCCCCGACATCCTGATCCTCGATGAGCCCACCGCCTCGCTCGACGGCGACACGGGACGCAACATCCTGCAATTCGTGCGTGAGCACCTGCTCACCGAACAGCGCTGCATCGTCATCGTCACTCATGACTCACGGATCTATGAATTCGCCAACCGCATCCTTCGCATGGAAGACGGCCATATCACGGGCGTTGAGCGCAGCCAGCTCGATGCGCAATAAGGTCATCTTCATCGTCTCCGGCCTCGGGCTGGTGCTCGCCGTCGTGAGCGCGTTTCTTTTCAGTCAGCAGCCGAGCGCGCAGCCCCCGGTGTTCAAGCCCGCCGCGAATCCCTACGCTCACGGGATCTACTCCGACGGCATCGTCGAGAGCGACCAGGCGCACGGCGAGAACATCAACATCTATCCCGAGGTCCCCGGCCCCATCACACGGATCCTGGTGACCGAGGGCCAGCAGGTGCATCAGGGAGATGCACTGCTGGCGCTCGATGACTCGGTGCAGCGCGCCACCAGCGCCCAGCTGCAGGCGCAGGCCGAGGCCGCGCATGCGATGCTGCGCGAGCTGAAGGCCGAGCCGCGCCGTGAGACGCTCGCCGTCTCGCAGGCCCAGGTCGACAACGCGCGCGCCACTCTCAAGAACGCCCGCGACCAGCTCGCCAAGCAGCAGCGCTCCTACGACATCGACCCGAAGTCGATCAGCGCGGATGCGCTCGACAACGCGCTCAATGCCGAGAAGATCGCCGCCACCGGTCTCGAGGTCATCGAGCGGCAGTTCGAGCTGACCAAGGCGGGCGCCTGGGTCTATGACGTCGAGAACGCCGAGCGCACCTACACCTCGCTGCAGAAGGCCGCCGATTCCGCCGCCGCGCTGCTCGCGAAGTACACCCTGCGGGCGCCCGCGGACGGTGTGATCATGGCGGTGAATTCGAGCGTCGGCAGCTATGTCTCGCCCCAGGGAGCGTACGACTCCTACACCCAGGGCTATAACCCGCTGATCCTCATGGGACGGCCGCAGACCCATCTGCAGGTGCGGGCCTACATCGACGAGATCCTGGTCCACGAGCTGCCGCCGCCCGAAAAGATCGAGGGGCAGATGTTCGTGCGCGGCACGAACGTCCACGTGCCGCTCACCTTCGTGCGGATTCAGCCCTACGTTTCGCCGAAGATCGAGCTCTCCGACGCGCGCGAGGAGCGGGTGGATCTGCGGGTGCTGCCGATCGTGTTCCGCTTCGAGAAGCCCAGCGACCTCAACCTCTATCCCGGCCAGCTGGTCGATGTGTATGTCGGCAGCAAGTAGGCCGCAGCGCACTGCCGGAGCTGCGGCGGCGGGCATCCTGGCCGCCGCGCTGCTCACCGCCGGCTGTGCGGTGGGACCCAACTACCGGCGGCCCGCAGCCCCGCAGGTGACCCACTACGCGCACGCAAGCGACCCGACCGAGACCGTGAGCGCCCACGGCACGGCGCAGCGCTTTACGCCGGGCGCGCCTCTCGCGCTCGACTGGTGGCGGCTGTTCGCCTGCGAGCGGCTCGATGCCGTCATCGAGGAGGCACTGCGCGCCAACCCGGGGATCGAGGCGGCACAGGCAAGCCTCAGGGAGAGCGAAGACAACCTGCGCGGCGGCTACGGCATCTTTTATCCGCAGGCCGAGGCGGACGCGGCGGCGACCCGCCAGCGCTTTGCCCCCATCAAGTTCGGCGAGGCCGGCGCCGGCAGCGTCTTCAACCTGTTCACGCTCTCGGCGTCGGTGAGCTACGCGCTCGATGTGTTCGGCGGTGAGCGCCGCCTGATCGAGGGCCTGCACGCGCAGGTCGACCTGCAGCGGGCCACCGAGCAGGCCACCTACCTCACGCTGATCGCCAATATCGTCAACACCGTGGTGGCGCGCGCCGCCTATCGCGCCGAGGTCGATGCAACCAACGAGCTGATCGGGCTGCAGCGCCAGCAGGTCGCCCTGGCACGGGTACAGGTGAGCGCCGGCACCGCCCCCTACTCCAGTGTGCTGAGTCTCGAGAGCCAGCTCGCCTCGACCGAGGCCACGGTGCCGCAGCTCGAGCAACGCCTCACGCAAAGCGAAGATCTGCTCGCCACGCTCGTCGGGCACGTCCCGGCCGAGTGGACGCCGCCGGAAATCGGCCTGACGGACCTCAGCCTCCCCGGGGAGCTCCCGGTCAGCGTCCCGTCGGAGCTGGTGCGGCAGCGTCCGGACGTACTGCTCGCCGAGGCGACCGCGCACGGCGCGAGCGCCAATGTCGGGGTCGCGACGGCGGCGTTGCTGCCGACGCTGAGCCTCACGGGCAGTTACAGCGCCAACAGCACGACGACCGGCCAGCTGACCGCGCCGGGCGGGCGGGTGTGGGACGTCGGTGCAGGTCTCACGCAGCCGCTCTTCGAGGGCGGAACACTCTGGTACCGGCGCAAGGCCGCGCTCGATGAGTACCGCCAGGCCTCAGCCCTCTACCGTCAGGTGGTTCTCGCGGCATTCGCGCAGGTCGCCGATACGCTGCGGGCGCTCGAGCACGACGCCGCAGCGCTCAGGGCGCAGGATGAGTCCCTGGCGAGCGCGAGCGAAGCCCTGCACCTGGTGCACGCCAACTATGAGGCGGGTCTTGCGACCTACCTCGACGTACTGAGTGCGGACGCCCAGTATCATCAGGCCACGATCAACGAGCTGCAGACGCTGGCGGTGCGCTATCAGGACACCGTGGCGCTCTACGTCGCGCTCGGCGGCGGTTGGTGGTCGGGGTCGGCGGCGGCGCCGCCCGCGGCCGATCCACGCGCCAACCGCTGAGGCGATCTGTGTATACATACGTACAGACGCAGCCCGATGGATCGTGGACTCTTCTTCCGCAGAACGGTTTGACGGTGATGGCATGAACAATGATCGGGTCCGTGAGGCACCCCCGGACGGTAAATCGGCCGCCGATGGGGCGGTCGGCCGCGACCCTCTGGCCGCCCTCCACGGGCGGCTGCTCAATGTCTCGCGCATGGCGACGATCGGTGAGATGGCCGCGGGCGTCGCCCATGAGCTCAATCAGCCGCTGACCGCGATCGCCAACTACGCCCACGCCTGCGAGCGGCTGCTGGCGCGCCCCGGCACCGATCCGAACGAGCTGCGCGAGGCGCTGCGTCAGATCGCAGCCCAGACCACGCGCGCCGCGGAGATCATCCGCCGCCTGCGCGCGCTTGCCCGCAGCCAGGCCGAGCACGTCCCGGTGCGCGTGAATTCGCTGGTCGAGGAGCTGGAGGATCTGATACGCACCGATGCGAGCCTGCACGGTGTCGAGCTTCGTCTCGACCTCGCTGCGGGCCTTCCCGAGGTGTCGGCGGATGCCGGGCAGCTCCAGCAGGTGGTGCTCAATTTCGTGCGCAACAGCCTCGAGGCACTCGGCACGCGGCGGCCCGAGCACCCCGCGATCGGCATCAGCACCTCGTTCGTGGACGGCCAGGGGGTGGAGCTGCGGGTCTGTGACAATGGCCCGGGGTTGTCGCCGGAGACCGTGAAACGCGTATTCGATCCTTTCTTCTCCACCAAGGACAACGGCACGGGGCTCGGCCTCGCCATCAGCTCGACCATTGCGCGCGCTCACGGCGGCACCGTAGGCTATCGGGCCAACTCCCCCCGCGGGGCGTGCTTCTACATCACCGTACCTACGCAGCCCAGCGACTGACATGCAGCAACCGGCACCCACGGTCTTCGTCGTCGACGATGACGAAGGCGTACGCAATTCATTGCGCTTCCTGCTGAAGTCGGTCGGTCTGCCGACGCGGGCCCTCGCGTCGGCGGCCGAATTCCTCGAGACCTACAAGCCGAGCCAGCCGGGCTGCCTGGTGCTCGATGTGCGCATGCCCGGCATGAGCGGCCTCGAGCTGCAGCAGCAGCTCAACCTGCGTGGCGCGGTGATCCCCGTGATCTTCATCACCGGGCACGGCGACATCCCGATGGCCGTCGAAGCCATGCAGCAGGGCGCGTTCGACTTCCTGCAGAAGCCCTTCCGCGATCAGGATCTGATCGACCGCATCCAGCGTGCCCTCGAGCGCGACGCCCGTAATCGCGCGGCCCTCCATGAGCATGCGAGGATCCGCGAGCGCCTCGACTCACTCACCCCGCGCGAGCGCGAAGTCCTGAGCCTGATGACACGCGGCAAGCCCAACAAGATCATGGCCGCCGAGCTCGGCGTCAGCCAGCGCACGGTCGAGATCCACCGGGCGCGCGTCATGGAGAAAAGCGGCGCCGCCTCGCTTGCGCAGCTGGTGCGCATGGTCATGGATCTCGAGCCGCAAAGCGGCGGACACTGAGCGCGCCGCTCCCGGAACCGCCGGGCCTTCAGGCGCCGTGCAGCTCGACGAGGACCCTCAGAAGCTCCTCCGCGTCCACCGGCTTGCTGAGGATTCTCAGGTGAGGATCCGAGTGCATCGCCTTGACCACCTGTGAGGTGTCGCCCGTCAGCAGGACGGCGCGCAGGTCCGGGCGGACCTCGCCACGCAGCCGGGCAATCACTTCCGTTCCGAGCTCGCCGTTTTCCAGGTGGTAGTCCGTGACCAGCAGAGCCGGAGCCTGTTGCGTCACCGCCCGCAGCGCCTCCGCCAGCGAGGCAACCGCCATCACGCGATATCCCTCGACCCGCAGCAGCATCGACGTGGCATCGCGTACGCTCGCATCGTCCTCCACGAGCAGGATGTGGACGCCGGCCCCGCCGGCCGCGGCGCCCGGCTGTGGGCGTGCCTGCTCGGGCGGTGACTCGCGTGCGGCCGACCGGGCCACGGGCAGGTGCAGCACGAACGTGGATCCCTTGCCGACCTCGGACGTCGCCTCCAGCTCCACATCGAGGAGCCTCACCAGTCGCTGCACGATGCTCAGTCCGAGGCCGTAGCCGTCGCGCGTGCTGTTGGCGGGGACCCCGACCTGGTAGAACTCGTCGTAGATATAGGCGAGCTGCGTCGCGGGAATACCAACCCCCGTATCGATGACCTCGATGCGCAGCCGCTCGCCCGCGCGCCGCGCGCGCACCGTGACCCGGCCCCGCTGAGTGTATTTGACCGCATTCGCGACCAGGTTCTTGAGGATCTGCTCGACCATCGCCGGATCGCTGCGAACGGACTCCTCGGCGGGCTCCACCACGAGCTCGAGCCCCTTGTCCGCGGCGAGGGCGGAAAACTCCCGGCGGATCAGCTCCAGCACCGGGGCCATGCGGAAATCGCGCGGCTGCGGCTTGACCGCGCCCGATTCGAGCTTGCTGATATCGAGCAGCGCGTTCAGCAGCCGCGACATCGCGCCGACCGCCTGCTCCTGCTGGGCCAGCACCTCGCCGGCGTCGGAGCCCCCCACCATGCGTCGCAACGCGCCATTCAGCAGGGAGAGCGTCTGCAGCGGCTGGCGCAGATCGTGACTGGCAGTCGCGAGAAAGCGGCTCTTGGCCTGACTGGCCCGATCGGCGAGGAGGCGCGCCTCTTCCGCCGCCTCACGGGCGGCGGTGAGCTCGGCCTCGACACGCTTGCGTTCGCTGACGTCGCGGATCGCCGCAGCCACCAGAGGGCCATCCGCAGGCTCGACCGGACTCAGGCTGATCTCGACCGGAAACTCACTGCCATCGCGGCGTCGCGCGAACAGGGTCGCCCCCACCCCCATCGGGCGCATGCGCGGCGCAGCGAGATAGCCCTGCCGGTGGGTGACGTGCCGCTGACGGAAACGCTCCGGCAACAGCCGCTCGACCGCCTGGCCAATCAGCTCATCGTGAGAGTAGCCAAAGAGCGCCGCCGCCTGCCGGTTGGCGAAACGGACCATGCCGGCCGCATCGATGATGATGAGCGCATCGGGTGCGGCATCGAGCGCGCTGCGCGCCAGCTCCCCCGGAAGTGACTGCATGAAAGCCGCTCAGGGCGCCCCTGAGGGCGGTGGCTGCTAGCATAGCCAAAATCGACTGTAACAATCTCCTTCAGCCGAGCGGCTCGACCGCCTGGAGCCTGGCGCCGCGAGCCGCACGCGGCAGGGCGATCGGAAAGTCCGCCGGCTTGACGATCAGCAGGTCGCAGGGCAGCGCATCGAGCAGGCGTTCCGCGGTATTGCCGATGAAAGCGCCCTTGAGGCCCGAGCGGGACACGGCACCCGCCACCACGATATCGGCGCCCACCCGTCGGGCCGTGTCACGGACGACCACCGCGGGGTCGCCGGCCGCCACATGGCAGCGCGCGGCGGCCACGTCCGCAGAGCGCAGCGCGGCCTCGAAGCCGGCCGCGGCGCCCGCGGCGGCCGCGCTGCTGGCGCATGCGTGCACGGCATGCAGCTTGCCGCGCAGCGCGGCTGTGACAGCGCCGCCGGCCTGAACGATCTCCTGATCGAGTCTGGCGGG
>Ga0335073_10013301_pt1 | contig 11536 bp, 11 predicted proteins | sample Lox_Sample_22_FD_207093 | JGI IMG/M metagenome (GOLD analysis project Ga0335073, IMG submission 207093) | Soil microbial communities from Loxahatchee National Wildlife Refuge, Florida, United States - Lox_Sample_2.2 | ecosystem: Environmental > Terrestrial > Soil > Wetlands | place: USA... | reverse complement strand
GCGGGTTGGCTGCTATTTTCAGGCACGACCATGGTCGCTTTTCCATGGCGGTGTCGGTTGATATTCGTCCCGTTCGCCGTCGCAGGCGCGCTGGTGCTATTTTATCTGGGACGAAGTTGGACGGGATCTCAAACGATTTCATCAATGGGCAGGATGACACCCAAGCAAATCCCGGCATGGAAAGGCAGATCATAGAGGCTGCGTCGACATGAAAACGCTCACTGCCATTGAGCCTATGGGTAATTTGGAAGATTTCGTTTGAGCAAGTGGCGATGCTGATGGCGTCGGCGGTGATACGGCTCTGATTACTTTAACGCCATCTCTCCTGCCATTCTCGTAAATCTATCCGGTTTGAACCAACGGCTCCGATTTTTGGAAGCCGACAATATAGATAATCGGCAGGATCCCCGCCGTGTTGAATATAGCCAGGCAGATGAACCAGGCAAGTTGGCTGTGCCGGCCGCACTTCCACATGGCAATGAGTCTCCAGACGGCATCCCAAATCGCAATCAAGCCAATGATTACGATAAATTTAACCAATAATGGACCTTTCGCGCGCGGTGAGTCCGTGGGATTCCACGTACTTTTTCGGTTCTGGAAATATTGGTACCATTGGCCTTTAGGTGCATTCGGCGAAGCGATATCCAAGAGATCTGCCGCCTTACTAAATTTCTCAACCGATACAAATGCGCAACCGAGAGGGTCAGTGGGGTGGTAACGCTTAAACGATGAATCCTTTGGTCCCTCAGCGTCACGCCAAACAATATCCCCCTGCTTGCTGACGACAACAGTGAGCACAAATTCCGGGCCGGTCTGTCGCGTTCCAATGAACTGCGTCAAATAAGCGTAATCCGTAGCGATTTTGTTGGTGCTGACGTATGTGGAAAATTCCCTGGCGAGCGCGTCAATATCGCGTCCATCGCGCGACGCAAGGGGTACCACGTCTTTCGCGACTTGTATATGTTTAACCCCTGACCGTTCAAGGACTAACGCAACCCCGGTAGCATATGTGAAACCGAGCTGCTTATCATTTAACTTCGGTAAGTCCACCGGGAATACTGTTAAGGATACCGTGTCCCTGTGCTGCTGAATATCCGTGAGGTACGGTCCGGCGCTCGTCGGCGACTCTGCGATCACAATTGCCGTTGTTTCGGCGAGAAGCAACATGCTTGCGGCGAGGGCAGTGGCAATCTTTGTGTTTGTCCGTGACATGAGTTTCATGCTCCTTTCAGAAGGGATTAGTAAATCCGCGTCGTCTCTTTCGTCTTTGTTTTTATTCTGCTTGTTGTTTTCAAGTTATGCGGGACAAGCCGCTTTGCTTCCCACAACCAACTAAACTACAATGCGTGATATCCATCGTAACGCCACACGCTTTTTGCTTTTGAATGAACATTATTTGCCGAAATCAATTTCTCAATCCGAGCCCGATGTCCAAGTGGCACGCGTCTCGGGCAATGACCGACAATGAGGGAAATGGCGATCTGTTTGAATGCCGGATCCGCCACGACAAATCCATCTTTCGCAAGAAGTGCCTTTGCCTCGTCTGAGCCGCCGAAAGCCTGATGACGTTGACCTTGGCAAGATCGTACAACTCTCCCCAAACCCGTACCGGACAATGGCAAAAAATAAAGACGGCTGCCGGAGCAATAACCATCGTACTTTCATTCTCGTTGCTTTCATCAGGGTTCCTATGTTTTCGCGGTCAATTTGGGGAAAGGCAAAAGCGACGCCGATACCGCGAAAGGGTGTCGCATTCGTGAAACCGCGCCCAGGGCAGGATGGTTCAATTCGGAGCCGGGGAATGATAATCGGTGATGTGTTGCCGTTTGTTTGCGCGTTGTTATTCACATAATGCTAGAGCACGTTAACCCAGTCCATAAACGTATGAATGAGACCTGGCGCGAACAGATTCCTAATCTGAAGCATGATGAAACCCGAGAGGAAGCTCGCTGGAACAAGTGATAGCGAACTGACAAACGAGTCGAAAAATCCCATACCGAGTATCAGCCTGCCTGGAAAATGAGCTAAAGCCATAAGCAGTGAAGCTAAAATCCAGCCACGACCGATTCCAAGCCAGGCAACGAGCCTGGTTTGAAGGTATCCACGAAATAGAAATTCTTCTCCAAACCCTACAAAAGAGTAAAAGATCAGGGCGTGCGCCAGGGTGGGCAGTGGCAACTTGGCGTGAGATCCTCCATGGTTCAAGCAGATCATCAAAGCCGGTAATCCGGTGCCGATAACCAGAGACTGCCACAAATTTATTCTCGAAATGCCCGCGCTGCGTAGCGACTCCCTGTTGCGAAACATGAAAATCCCGGCCGGCCCTGCATAAAGTGCCAATATTAATATCTGGGGAGCCAAAGCAAACGCTTGATGAGAGTTGTGTGTGCTTGTTGGTGCTTTGGCGGCGAGGATCTGGGGCAGCATCAAAAGAAATAAAATGGACATGCTAATGGCCACGGCAGCCACAGCATCAAGGGCGCTACGTCTGGGCTCGCTGATTCCGGCGTCGGTCACCTTGCAGCGCAGCAGTTTTGAAAGGCCGAAAACAGTTGAACCCAAAATAATGCAAGCCACGCACTGTATAATGAATTGCTTCATATGGCACGATGCGATATTTCATAACCTTGCCGTTTAACAAATTTAAAGCCATCCAATTGTTGGCCTTCAATCAACGTTAATTGCTGTGGAACGGCTAAAGCCGCGAACCGAAAGAGTGACAGCGAAGCCTCTCTGTTACCGTGCCGGTCGCGCCGTTCGAAATTGTCGTGGCGGGTTAATTTAGTGACTCCCAATCCCCAGGAACATCAATATCCATTAGGTTTCTGCCGCCGTCTATATACAGTTTTGTACACAGCAAGTTGTGTGAATCGTAATGTCGCCGAACGCCTAGGCTTCGATGATCACTTTCAAAGCGCCAGTTCTGGCTGCCTGGCCAAAGGTCTCATAAGCATCCTGAATCGTGTCCAGTTTGAACCGATGCGTGATCAATAGCTTCGGATTGATCTTCCTGGACTGGACGGTCTTCAGCAACATCGGTGTGGTAACAGTGTCCACAAGCCGTGTCGTGATGGTAATGTTTTCCGACCAGAGCCGTTCCAGATGGAGGTCCACCTTGGTTCCGTGGACTCCAATATTCGCGATGATGCCCCCGGCAGCCACGAGATCTTCACAGAGAAGAAACGTCGCAGGTATTCCAACGGCTTCGATCGCCGTGTTCACGCCGCGAGATGCAGTGAGGGCTCGGACCTTCTCAGCCGCCTTGCCGTCTTTGCTGTTGATGGTTTGTGTTGCGCCGAAGCGCCGCGCCGAGGCGAGGCGATTGTCATCAACGTCAATCATAATGATTTCGGCAGGCGAATAGAACTGCGCAGTCAGAAGTGCGGCCAGACCAACAGGACCGGCGCCGATAATCGCGACCGTGGCGCCGGGCGCGACTTTGCCGTTTAGGACTCCGCATTCGAAGCCGGTTGGCAGGATATCGCTTAACATCACGAGGGCCTCTTCATCAGAACCTTGCGGGATCGGATATAGACTCGTGTCTGCATGCGGAATGCGCACATATTCGGCCTGGGTTCCGTCGATCTTGTTTCCGAGAATCCATCCCCCCGTTGCGCAGTGCGAATACATCCCTCGGCGGCAATTCTCGCATTTGCCGCATGCCGAAATGCATGAAATTAATGCACGGTCGCCAGGGTGAAAAGTCGTCACGCCTGTGCCTATGGAGTCTATGATGCCGACACCTTCATGTCCGAGAATCCGCCCTGGAGCGCAAGTTTCCACATCACCTTTCAAGATATGCAGGTCCGTGCCGCAAATCGTAGTCTTTGTGATCCTCACAATTGCATCGTTGGGCGTTCGGAGTTCGGGCTTTGGCCGGTCTTCGAGTGCCTTATTACCGGGTCCCTGATAAACAAGAGCTTTCATTTGGATTCTCCTCTCAAAGGTTGCTCACTTGGGTCTCTTGTCAACTATAGCAACGTAATCTTCATTTCAATCGATTCGACAACTAAAAAATGTATCGGAACATTTGCCTATTCGTCCTGGCGAGAGACGGCGCTGAGAATTCCGATCCAACCGAACCGCCAGCGGTGCAGAAATATCACGCCGTCAAGGCTCTTCACGTCGTCTCCAGCCATAAAAGCACTGATAAACTTCTTACGCAGCCGCAACCTCACCGAGACGCGGCACGATATCTCCCGGTGGGCCGGCTTTTTTGATTTCTATAGGAGCATCGCCGGCATTTTCGGTGAAATTCTTCTCGAACATCGCCGCCAGTTCGCGGGCCTTGGCATCGTAGGCCGCGTTGTTCTTCCAAGTATTGCGCGGATTTAAAATATTCGACGGCACGCCCGGACAGGATTGGGGAACGGCCAGACCAAAAATGGGGTCCACTTTAGTCGGCGCGCTCTTAAGCGAATCCGATAGAACGGCTTTGACCATGGCGCGAGTGAATCCGAGTTTGACCCGTTGGCCGGTACCGTATGGACCACCACTCCAGCCAGTGTTCACAAGCCAAACATCCACGTCATGCTTTGCAATTTTTTCGCCGAGCAATTTGGCATAGACCGTTGGCGGCAGAGCCATAAATGGCGCGCCGAAACAGGGGCTAAAGGTGGCTTGCGGTTCCTTGACTCCCGCTTCGGTGCCGGCGACTTTGGCGGTGTAACCGGCCAGGAAATGATACATGGCCTGTTCGCGTGTCAGGCGCGCGACGGGCGGCAGCACTCCGAATGCATCGCACGTCAACATGATGATGTGCCTGGGATGACCGGCCTTACCTGTGCGGGTCATGTTGGGGATGTGGGTGATGGGGTAGGCCGCGCGCGTGTTTTCGGTGAGCGATGCGTCGTCGAGATCAATGTGACGCGTCCGCATATCCATCGTGACGTTTTCAAGGATGGTGCCGAAGCGACGCGTGGTTTCGTAAATCTCAGGCTCGCCCTCGTGGGAAAGTTTGATCACTTTGGCATAGCAACCGCCTTCAAAATTGAAAACGCCGTCGTCACTCCACCCGTGTTCATCATCGCCGATTAGAGTGCGTTCGGGGTCGGCTGAGAGCGTCGTTTTTCCGGTACCGGACAGGCCGAAGAAGATAGCCACGTCATTTTCGCCTTCACCGTAGTTGGCCGAGCAATGCATCGCCATCACATTTTTCTGGGGCAGCAAATAATTCATGACAGTGAAGATGGACTTCTTGATTTCGCCCGCGTAGCCGGTTCCGCCAATGAGTATGAGTTTCCTTCCGAAATGCAGCAACACGAAAGCTTCGGAATGGGTCCCGTCTACTTCCGGGTCCGCGTGGAAATTGGGGGCATGTACCACCGTGAATTCTGGAACGTGATGGGCGATTTTTTCGAGGTCCAGTTCGCGGATGAACATGGTCCGCGCAAATAGCGCGGCGCTGGCGCGCTCGCTGATGACGCGAATGGGAATACGATATTTTTCGTCGGCACCCGCGTAGCAGTTTTCGATGAAGACGTCCTTGCCCTGCAAATAAGCGCACAAGCGGTGTTCGAGAGCGTCGAACTTTTCCGGGAGCATTGGCCGGTTAATTTTGCCCCACCAGATTTTATTTTCGCTGGAGGGTTCGCGTACGAGGAATTTGTCCCTGGGCAGTCGCCCGGTGTATTGGCCGGTACGAATTACAATCGGCCCCAGATGACTCAAGGAACCTTCGTAACGGCGGATAGCTTCTTCATAAAGGGCGGGCGTGGACAAGTCCCAATAAGTGTGCCCGAGATTATCCAATCCAAGGTATTTTAATCCGTTCTCACGGGCGGCGGTTTCGGACGCAATTTCTTTCATAGGTGTATTTTGTTGTTGTTTCGATATTTAATTGTCTTCTTCCTTATACAACGTCAGGCTGTCCGGCACTTCACGCGTATTGCTAATTGCTTGCCGTTTCTTGCCCGGGCCGTGGCAAGAATTGGTTGCTCTGCACCGCCAACGATTCGGCGGCTATCGGTGCATGAGAAGTCAGTTTGAGATCGAACCAGCAATTACAGGTGAGCACTTTCCGTAAACTTTCATCCATTGTCAGTTGTTGTTTGGAACGGACGTTAAAGGGCCTAAGCGTTGGCCCGGCAACGCCGTTTCAGAATGCGCAACGCAAAACTAGATGACAATGTGGCAATTGGCGTGTGGTGTTACATTGGGGGTAATGTGAAATTAAAATTAGTGAGAAGATTTTATGAGCCACCTATTAAACTTAGTAGAAAGACAACTCGCCATGTCAAACGTGCGAGACCGGCTCGCGGAGGCGCCTTCGCGTCCGGGACAATACGTGGCGGAGGACGGCACGATATTGGGGCCGTGCCTCCTGATTTCACGCGAATGCGGCAGCGGCGGAGGTTTGGTCGCACGGCAGGCAGGCGACGTGTTGGACTGGAATCTTTTCGACGCCAGAATTGTTGACGAAATCGCGCGGAACGCGCACGTGAGTCAACGTTTGGTTCAAAGTGTCGATGAGCACGCTCATTCTGCCTGGGAACGAACATGGCACGAGTTTTTGCCGGACGATTTGGCAGATGAAAAGTACCTTCATTGTCTCAGGGCAGTGATCTCGAACCTGGCGCGCCACGGTAACGTGGTAATCGTGGGGCGCGGCGCACAGTACATACTGCCGCCGCAATGCGCGGTCCGCGTGCGTGTGGTAGCGCCGTTCGAAACCCGGGCAAAACGGTTCGCGGAGCGGCGGAAAATCTCAATGGATGAAGCGCGGTCGCAAGTCTGGGCAATAGACAAGCAACGCGAGACATTTGGATGGAAGATTTTTGGGAAGCAAGTCAGTTCGCCGTTGAACCAGGACATCGTTATCAACACCGGCGACATCAGCATTGAAAGCGCCGTCCAGATCACCCTCGCCGCACTTAAGGAAAAACTGGGCGTTGTACCTCCGAAACATATTGTGCCACCGATGGAAAGCGTTGAAACGGCCAGGCGTTGAAGGGTGTTACTCTGCGGCCACCGAGGCGCGGACTGCGTTCGGCTTTTTAAAAAGAAAAACGCATGCGAGGCACAGGACACATATCCAGAAAATCAGATAAAAAACGTCGACAAACGACCAGTAATTTGCCTGTTGGATGAGGATGTCATTGTAGATAAAGGCGCGGGCCCGCTCCATAGCGTCGGATGGATTGAAACGCTGCTCGAACAGCGCTTGAGCCCCGGACAATTTCCGAAGGTATATGGGATTGAGCGGAGACAGGTGACCTACCATGGTGGCCTGATGAGCCTGAGCGCTCCGTTCGAGCATGGTTGAAACCATGGAAAGTCCGATGCTGCCTCCAATGTTGCGCAATAGATTTTGAATGCCGGTGGCATTGCCGATTTCTTCGTTGCGCAGCGTCCCTACAGCCAACGTTGCCAAAGGGACGAAGATAAAACCCGACCCAAAGCCGTTGATGATATTTGCGGGGACGATATTGCTCATGGCCACTTGCAGAGTCATCCGGCTTAGGAGATAACTAGACAATCCCACGCCGGCGAAGCCGAATGCGACAAGCATTCGGGCGTCCGTCCGCTGCACGAGCGCGCCGACTATGAATAGCGCCGCAAAAAGCCCGATGCCGCGCGGCGTAATCGTCAGCCCGGCGTTGAAAGCGTCGTAACCCAGGAGCGATTGAAGAAACAGCGGTTGAAGGGTGATCAAGGCATATAAAACTGTGCCGAACAGCCCGAATATGCCCGCGCTTACGGCAAAGTTACGGTCTTTGAACACCCGCAGGTCCGTGATGGGATGGTCGGTGCTGAGTTCGCGGATGATGAACGCCACCATCGAGACAGCCGAAATTGCCAGGAACCAGCGGAGCCAGATTGCGGAAAACCAGTTTACTTCCTGTCCTTTATCGAGGCTGATTTGCAATGTTCCCAGCCACAGCGCCAGCAATCCGAAACCAATTCCATCAATTCGTTTTGGCCGGGCCGCGCGAATATACGACGGGTCTGTCACTAACGACGAGATGAGAAAAACTGCAAGAATACCTACTGGAACATTGATATAAAAGCACCAGCGCCATGAATAAGTGTCGGTAAGCCAACCGCCGAGCGTTGGGCCTATGGTTGGGGCAAAGACGGTGCCAATGCCGAACATGGCCATGGCCACGCCACGTTTGCCTGGTGGAAAACTTTCGAGCAAAATGGCCTGAGAAAGCGGCTGCATCGCACCGCCGCCGGCGCCCTGTAATACGCGGGCAACCACCAGCATTGTCATGCTTGTGGCCACGCCGCAAGCCACCGATGCCAGCGTGAAGACGATAATGCATCCGATTAAAAAGCGTTTTCTGCCAAAGAAACTGGCGAACCACGCGCTGGCCGGTAGAACGATGGCGTTGGCCACGAGGTAACTGGTCAACACCCAGGTCGCCTCGTCCTGCGTTGCGCCGAGGTTACCAGCGATATAGGGCAGGGCAACAGTGGCAATGGACGTATCCAGTACCACCATAAACGTTGCCAGCATGACCGCCACTGCCACCAACCATGGATTGGTACGGGGCATGGCTATAGCGGGACTGCGCTCGCTCATCGGGTTAAGTTTCCGTGCCTGCTGTCGGACGGTTATTACCACTCGGCGGGATAACTGAAAAGTGGAAACCGAGACGACCGAATTAATTTATTTTGAATGGGTTCTCCGGCTCCTTCGCCGAGCGGCGCGTTTGCCGCGAGGTGCCGCCGGGACGGCGCACCACCAACACCGGACAGGGCGCATGCCGAACCACTCTTTCAGCGGTGCTTCCGAGGAGGACCCGCTTAATTCCGCTAAAACCATGCGTCGCGATAACAATCAAATCCGCCGAAAGGTGGTCCGCTTCCTCGACAATTTGCTCGACCGGCTCGCGGGTGCCGAAGCGAACGATTTTTTCGACCGGTACGTCCGGGGGAATCGTTTGAGCCATGTCATCCAAAGACTTCCGCGCCTCAATCATCATATCCTCGGCGTCCGGAGGGGAGTCAAATGAAGCGCAATTGGGGCATTGAACGACGTGAAAAAGAACCAATTTGGCCTTGCACTTTTGCGCCAACGCCACGGCGGTTTTGAGTGCACATTTTGAAGGCTCGGAAAGGTCCGTCGGCGCCAGAATTTTGTTCCAGGCAAGCGGCGGCGACCCGCCGGCAGGTTTCTCGACGAAGCGGTGCTCTTTGGCCGGTTTGGCCTCGGTCGCGGACTGAATTTCAATTTTCATAAGATTGTCTCCTGTTGTTTGAATATTAGTTAATGGCAGAAAATCACAACTAAAAAACCACTGCCTGGGAGCGGCACACGTCACGGAACGAAGGGCGGCATTCATGCGGGGAGCATCGCCGCCGCTGGTCATCACGCCCAGGACCTTAGCAGTCGTCATTTTCATCGAAGCCAAATTACCCGAATGCCGGGCGCAGAGGCTAAGCGCGGATTGCTCGTTGCTTCGCAAGAATTGAAAATGGGCCGGAACCTCATCGCCAGGCAAAAAATGATGCGCGTCGGGCAAGAGGCGTGGAGCAGGGCACGGTGGTTTCGCGCATTTTGGGGTATGAAGGAAACATTCATCGATAGAAAATCCGGTTTGTTCGCCAGATCCGGAACCGTTGCAGTCGCGGTGGTCACCTGCGGTTATTGGGCTTCGCAGATTTATGCAACATACTTTGTCAGCGAAGCACAAATGAGATGCTTTTCGTGGAATGTCGCGGCGCTTTGTCTCGGCGCATTTGTCACCTTTTTTGTGATACATCTATTGAGACCCTGGTCAAAGGCAGCGGCCATTCTGGGTCTCTGCTCATTCGCTGCCTTCGTGGGATTGATCTGGTATGATACCGGCCCCGTTATTATCGGATACAGTCTGCCGGTTTGGTTGGTTTTGCTGATTTCCACCGTCTTTGGTGTCGCGGGTATGGCGCTTGAGGCGAACCGGTGCCGGCATTTATTGCGAACTCAGAGCGACTTTGAAAAATGACAACGCTATCAAAAATCTTTTTCCGCAGTTGCAACAAGCCGGGAGGCATTGAAGCGGCGGCGATAGTCGGTGGATACTGGATCTCGCAAATGCTCGCATCCTATTTCGTGAGCAGCGCCGTTATGGGCACGGCGTCGAAGGCCGCAGGCGCGGTCTTTTTTGGCCAGTTCGCCGTTCTATTCGTTTTGCGCCTCATAGGGCCGTTGTCAAGGACGGCGGCCATTTTGGGGCTCTGCTCATTCGGGGCTTTTACGGCAACGATGGCTTATCTGTCCGGTCCCTGGTTTGCCGAAAACATTCCGTCAGTGGAGTTAATGATATTGATTTCGACGGTCCTTGCGCTGTTGGGCGTTACTGTGGACGCGCTTTATTCGGATGGTCTTCAATCACAATGACTAATTTATCCAAAATTCTTTTGTCGGTCGCCGTACCGGGACTCACTTTGGGCAGTGTTATTGCATATCATGGAGACATTCCGAGCCCGGCACTGACGGTGGTGTTGCCATTGGGGGCTATTTCTTTCGGGTTGTTCCTTATCGTGTTCGCGCTTGAAAGGGAGGTTGCTGTAGATGATCTGGAAAAAGCCGAAAAGAAACCTGCGCCTCAATGCAACACTGCCGCGGCGCCAAACAAAAAGGAATTCTGCCCACACCCAACAACCGTTCAAAAAAAATCACTATGAAAAAGAATTTATGAAAATCGCAACCGACCTGAAAGAAGACCTGCTGGCTCAGCTCAAATTTGAGTGCGGTTGCGCCGCCAGCGACGTCCAAGTCGCAACGAACGATGGAACTGTTACCCTCTCCGGCACAGTTCCCAATTATGCAGAAAAGGTGGCTGCAGGAAGAGCCGTCCAACGTGTCGGTGGCATCAAAGCGATTGTGGACAAAATTCTGGTCAAACTGCCAGAGCATCAAAAATGCACGGACGCGGAAATCGAAAGCGCGGCCAATAATGCGATCTGTTGGATTACGACTGTTCCATCCGAGCTGCTACTAATAACCGCGCGAAACGGTGTACTGACCCTCGAAGGAACAGTCGGAACCTGGTCGCAAAGAAACATCATTGAGGATGTCGTTCGGCATATAGGAGGCGTCGTGCGCCTCGACAATCTGATCAAAATAAAACCCCAATCCTTAGGATCCAATGTGCGGGCCGCCATTGAATCGGCCTTTGAACGGCACGCCTTGCTCGATGCTGACAGAATCGACGTGGAGGTAAGCGGAAGCAAAGTTATTTTACGGGGAACAACGTCAAACCTCGCTGAAAAAGCGGAAGCCGAACATGCCGCACGACTGGCTCAGGGCGTAACCGAGGTAGAAAATAGAATTGTCATCACCGTTTAACTTATGAAAACCGATGAAAAACTAAAAGAGGCTCTCGTGGCGCAACTGAATTTCTGGGTGGGCAGGAGTGCTGACAACGTCCGGGTTGCGGTCAAGGATGGCGTTGTGACCCTTCGAGGATCAGTGCCTTCTTACGCTCTAAAGATGGAGTGCGTGGAAAGGGCTCAACGTGCTGGCGGCGTCAAGGCAGTAGCCGATGAGGTAGTCGTTAAACTTTCCAGAAAACGTACCGACGACGAGATCGCGGGTGCCGCCGCA
>Ga0335073_10013300_pt1 | contig 11537 bp, 11 predicted proteins | sample Lox_Sample_22_FD_207093 | JGI IMG/M metagenome (GOLD analysis project Ga0335073, IMG submission 207093) | Soil microbial communities from Loxahatchee National Wildlife Refuge, Florida, United States - Lox_Sample_2.2 | ecosystem: Environmental > Terrestrial > Soil > Wetlands | place: USA... | reverse complement strand
TCGGCAGGCCGTCCAAGAGATTCTTTGGCTACTTGAGACGGTTTCGACTGCTTTTCAGGGCTTGGAAACGTCTGAGGGAACTGTCCAAGGAAAATACTTCAATAAGATTGCTGAAGATCTCCGCAGGCATCATAAGGGCAAAACACTGGAGCAGGTTCTGACTTGGGCTACCGCCCTTCACGGCTATCTTTCATCACCGACAGGTGGCGGCATCCGCCACGGAGCGGACCTCAAATCCGGCATTGCCGTCGAGCCAAATGATGCACGCTTATTCTGCAACCTCATCCGTAGCTATATTTCATTCCTGATAGTGGAACACGAGCGGCTCAGCAAGAGCGGCACTGACTAACGGGTCTTCAACCGCATCCTAACTCGCTAATGGTTTTTATCGAGTTAAGAGTCAAGGGGCGAAAGAGTGAGCGATCTACCTACAGGACGCTGAGAAGCGTTAATCTTTTTTCGGATAAAGTCGCCGGAACTCATCTCGAACGCCGTTGTCCGTGTCACGGACACGCTGCGCCAGGATCGGGTCATTTGGACGCCGTGCCTGTGCATTAAGCCCGGCCTCATTTTGAGTTTCGCCTTCAGCGATTTTCCTGCCATTCTGCGTAGCAATGTACAAGTCGGGCTTTTTTCGTACAACAATGATGTCGCTCAAGTGCCCTCACAGTCTTTATTGTCTTGTGCCATATAGACCACGTCTGGGCGGAGCCGGTGGCGCAGGCAGCGCGGAAGGTTTTGTGGTGACGGCAGCAGACCCAGGTCTGGCCATCAGCCAATGCCGCGAAGGCAAAGCGCTCTTCAGATCGAACGTGCGGAATCCCTCATCGCCAACCACAATCCCGCAATTCGTGAAGCCCGTCAGAGCCGCCGCAAGTTCCACCATGTCCCTAGCCAGGTCGATGGGGCAGGCCTCAGTCCGTGCGTAAGTGCCGGTTGGCAACAGCTTCAATACGCCGTTCTCCCTCACGTAGTGAGTGAATTTCCAACGAGCCATGTTTTGCTTGAGAATGTCGTAGTCAGGCTTTGCGCCTGGTTTCTCGTGAAGTTCAACGCGAGCAATGATGGGGTTCGGCATAAGCTACTCCATTGGTAATAAGCATATGCCGAAATGCAAATGGCATTTGAGTCGCCGCATTTGACGACTCACAGTAGTTAACAGGGAAGCCTCCGCCGAATTTTCCCACCTGCCCTTTTTTGAACCAGTCTTAAGACCTTCCTGCCAGACGGCTCGTTTCTTCCTTGCGCTGTTAACTTCTGGCCCCCTCCTTCAATTACCGCCCTGTTCCCGGGGCCGGTAAACCGAACCGTATCACCGAGACCATGGCCGTGCGCGGCGTCCTGTCAACGGCGCTGCCCGCTCCGTTCGCTTCGCTCCCGTGTTGGCCGTTTCCCTTCGGTGACAGTCCGCCTTGTTGCGCCCGGCCTTTTGGTCCCCGGCGGTTCGGAATTAACCGGACCCAAGAAGGAGAACAGGACCATGAACAACGAGAGACAGGACGTTTACACGCGCATCACCGACAAAATCATTGCGGATCTGGAGCAGGGCGTCCGCACCTGGATGAAACCGTGGAATGCGGGACACACGGCGGGGCGTATCACCCGGCCACTGCGCCATAACGGCGTGCCGTATTCGGGCATCAACATCCTGATGCTCTGGGCTGAGGCAATGGACAAGGGCTTCGCTGCCCCCATCTGGATGACCTTCAGACAGGCGACTGAGCTTAACGCCCATGTCCGCAAGGGCGAGAAAGGCTCGCTGGTTGTCTATGCGAATTCCATCACCCGCACCGAAGAAGGCGACAATGGCGAGGAGACGGAGCGCGAAATCCACTACATGAAGGGCTACACCGTCTTCAATGTCGAGCAGATTGACGGCCTGCCCGAGCACTATTACGGAAAGCCCGAGCTGCAGCTAACACCGGTCGAGCGTATCAGCCACGCCGAGGAATTCTTCAAGGCGACCGGAGCCGATGTCCGCTATCGCGGTGACCGTGCCTACTACAGCAGCGACGGCGACTATATCCAGATGCCCGCAATCGAGGCATTCCGCGATGCTGAGAGCTTCTATGCGACGCTGGCGCATGAGTCAGCCCACTGGACCAAGCATGCTTCACGGCTTGACCGCGACTTTGGCCGCAAGCAGTGGGGCGACGAAGGCTATGCCCGCGAAGAGCTGGTGGCGGAGCTGGCAAGCGCTTTCCTGTGCGCCGACCTTGGCATCACGCCCGAGGTTCGTGACGACCACGCATCATATATCGCGAACTGGCTCACCGTGCTGAAGAACGACAAGCGCGCCATTTTCAGCGCTGCAGCGCATGCACAGAAGGCCGCGGATTATCTCCACGGCCTGAGCGCCAAGACCGAGGACAAGGCCGCGTGAGCGGCCTGTCTCATCAGCACACCATGCTGTTTGCCTTACACAGCCGCCTACCTGCCGACGGCGACGTTGTTGACGCCGGGGTTGCTGAACTGGCCGTTGGTGGTGCCTTGGGAACCAATGGTCTGCAGGAGGCTGCCGCTGGTGTTGTACTCCAGCACCGTAAAATTGCCCTGGCTGGCCACCCAGAGATTGCCGCTGCTGTCGAAGTATAGGTCGTTCGGGTAATTAACGGAGAACTGGCTCAGATAGCTGCCGCTGCTGTTGAATTCCTCCACCCGGCCGCAGCCGTTGTCGCCCACCCAGATATTGTTGCTCGCGTCGATGGCAAGCCCCTCGGTGTTGCCGCTGAACTTGCCGTTGGCGCAGCTGGTGCTGCATGTGCCTGAGGCGCAGCCGAGCTGGCTTACGTAGGTGCCGCTGCTGTTGAACTTCTGCACCCGGTTGTTCTGGTTGTCCACCACCCAGATGTTGCCGCTGCCGTCCACCTTGATGCCCTCGGGGGCGTTGAACTTGCCGCTGGCCGTGCCGGTGGCCCCGACGCTGCCGCCGACGCCCTGGTAACCCGCGCCTATCCCTAAGAGAAAGCTGCCGCTGCTGTTGAGCTTCTCCACGCGGTTGTTGTACTGGTCGCTCACGTAGATGTTGCCGCTGCTGTCGATGGTGATATAGGTCGGTTGGGTGAACTTGCCGTTGGCCGTGCTGTTGGGGCAGGCGGGAGCGGTTCCATTGGTGCAGCCGCTGGAGGGAATGGTCTGCAGCCAGGTGCCGCTGCTGTTGAATTCCTCCACCCGGTTGTTGGTCGTGTCCAACACCCAGATATTACCGCTGGAATCGATGGCGATGCCATCGACTTGGCCGTTGGCGTTACTGAACGCGCCGTTGGCGACGCTGCTTGCGCAGTCGCCCGACGAGCATCCGCCAATCTGGCTCAGGTAGCTGCCGCTCATATTGAACACCTCCACCCGGTTGCCGCCCCCGTCGGCGGCGTAGAGGTAGCGCGTGAAGCAATTACTCACCTTGTCCCACGGCGTCTGCAGCTGCCAGCGCTCCTTGTAGGAGACGAAATCATCGAAGCTGTCGAGTGCGTTGGTGGAGTCGAGCGTCTGCAGCATCTGCACGTAGGTCGGGGAATAGGTGGTGGCGGTGGCGCTGGAGTTGCAATGGCAATTGGTCTGCTCGTTGGCATTCACCGAGCCCGTATTCACGATGACGCCGGCCTTGCTGTAGGCCCCGTGCCCGTTGGCCCCCGAACTGATGAGCGCATAGACCGCGCCCGTGCTGCGGGCATTGCCGTTGCTGTCGTTGACGGTGATGGCTGCCGTGGTGCAGCCGCTGACCGCATTGCCCGTGAAGTAGCCGTTCGCGGTATAGGCGATGTCGACCGCGTAGCGGAAGCGGTTGCCCCAGCCGTCCACCATCATGTCGGCGGGCAGGCCGAGGGTGAGGGCGGGCAGCGCCCCTTCGGCGGCGGTGCTGCTGGCGTTGGTCGTGCCCGTGCCGGTGAAATTGGCGGCGGGCGACATGCTCCCCCCGGTGCATACCCCGGTGCCGACGCCGATGGTAGAGCCGGTTGCCGCGCCCGCTTCGATGCCGTAATTCACATTAGTGGCGGGCAGGGTGAGATCGCCCGGACAGGGCAGCCGGTCGTTGGCGACGCGATACGCCATCAGCGCGTCTTCTATAATCTTCATCTTTTGCTGCGTCGCCGACAAGCGCGCGGTGGCAACCACCGAAATGCTCATCGAGAGGGACATGCCGGTGACCAGCGCGATAATCATCAGCACGATGGAGAGTTCAAGCAGCGTAAACCCGCATTCCGCTTGCGCAGGTGCGGGCTTCATTGGCTGGCGTCCGTCACTGTGAGGGGAGTGGGCTTTATCCATCTGCGCCCCAACAGATACGCAAGCCGGAACATCAGGATGTTTCCGGCCGCAACCATCATGCAGAACACAAGGAATGCGCGGTCAATCGACTCCGGGCATGAAACCTCCCCTTTCGTACATAGCGCGAGCCAGTCGCTGGTTTGAACGGCGAGGTGCCACACCAGACCGCAGCTCAGGAGTGCGGCGGTCGCAGCGCCGGCGATCACCGTGAACCAGAACAGTCTGGAAAAGCGCTTCATGCGCAACACCCCCTGCATAGCCGGCTAACACCGGCGTGGTGAGCCATGAGCGACTATAGGCAGGAATGACTTAAGAAATGGTTAATTCCAAGGTGTTGCGCGGCAACCGCTGGAGTCTGCCATCCTGAAGAACGAGGCAGACGCGCCATCTTCAGCGCCGCCGCTCACGCCCAGACGGCCGTGGCTTACCTGCATGGCCTGACAGCCAAATCCGATACCCAGGCCGCGTGAGCGGCTTGGGTTCAGATTCACAAACAGCTTGCCTTGAATGGCCGCCTACCTCCCGACGGCGATGTTGTTGACGCCGGGGTTGCTGAACTGGCCGTTGGTAGTGCCTTGGGAACCAATGGTCTGCAGGAGGCTGCCGCTGGTGTTGTACTCCAGCACCGTAAAAGTGCCCTGGCTGGCCACCCAGAGATTGCCGCTGCTGTCGAAGTATAAGTCGTTCGGGTTAGATACAGAGAACTTGCTCACATAACTGCCGCTGCTGTTGAACTCCTCGATGCGGCCGTTGCCGCTGTCGCCCACCCAGACGTTGCCACTGGCATCGATGGCAAGGCCTTCCGGCCCGCCGCCTAGCTTGCCGTTGGCGCTGCCGGTGGAGCATTTGCCGGAGGCGCAGGGAAGCTGTAGTACGAAGGTGCCGCTGCTGTTGAACTCCTGCACCCGGTTGTTGACGTAGTCCACCACCCAGATATTGCCGCTGCTATCCACCTTAATGCCCTGGGGTTCGTTGAATTTGCCGCCGGTGGTGCCGGTTCCGCCGACGCTGCCGCCGACGCCCTGGTACCCCGCGCCGATGCCGAAGATAAAGCTGCCGCTGCTGCTCAACTTCTGCACCCGGTTGTTGCTCTGATCGCTCACATAGATATTGCCGCTGGAGTCGATGGTGAGATAGGTCGGCTGGTAGAACTGGCCGTTGGCGGTGCTGACGGGGCAGGCGGGAAGGCTTGAATTGGCGCAGCCGCCGGGAATGGTCAGTTGCCAGCTGCCGCTGCTGTTGAACTTTTCTATGCGGTTGTTGCCCGCATCCTCCACCCAGATATTGCCGCTGGGGTCGATGGCGATGCCATCGACCGAGCCGCTGCTGTTGCTGAACGCACCGTTGGCGTAGCTGAGGGTGCAGTCGCCCGACGAGCATCCGCCAATCTGGCGTATATAGGTGCCGCTCATATTGAACACTTCCACCCGGTTGCCGCCCCCGTCGGCGGCATAGATGGCGCTGGGATTGACCAGCACGCCCGTCAGGTTCGGAAGAGTGAAATAAAGACAGGCGGGAACGCCGTTCGAGGTAACGCTGCCGCCGTTGGTGGCGATGGGAGAGGTTACAGAGATGCCGGTGGGGGCAGGCGCGTAGTCGGCGGATGCCACTGTATGGCTGAAGACGAGCGCCGTCGAGGTGGAACTGCCGGGCTGGTAGGTGGCATAGGCCGTGCCCGAATTCATCGTGATGGCGATCCGCGGCGTGCCGCTGACCGTGACGGCTTGCGGGAAAGTCATGGTGAAGTTGAGGGACTGCCCGGTAACGTAGGTGCCGTTCGCGGGATAGGAAGTCATGGACGGGAACACTGCGCTGGCGGCCGCAGGTTCCGCGTTGAGTGTCCAGAGATTGCTCTTATAGACCACCAGATCGTCGAACGTGGTGGTCATCGGCTTGCGCACGAACATGGCGGTCGTGCTCTCGGCGGTGGCGACAGCCGAGGAGATGGTGGAATAGTTGGCGGGAAAGCCGCCGCCATTGATGCCGTGTGCATTGACCAGATGCTCGTCGGTATCGGTCGAGCCCATATTGATGCGCGAGGCCGTGCCGCTGGTGCCGGTGAGCGGCGCCCAGGCGCCGTGGCCGTCCGCGCCGTGACTAAGCAGCAGGCCGACGGTATTGTTGTTGGCGCCATTGTCGGTCACCGCGATCTTGCCCGCGAGCGAGCCCTGGAAGCATACGGTCGCGTTCGTGTCCACCGCGTAGGTTATGGTGCGGCCCCAGGCGTCAAGCGCCGCGCTGTTGGGCAGCCCCAGCGCGCGCACCGGCACCGCGCCTATGGCGATGTTGTTGGTCGTATCGGTATAGTTGGCCGCCGGGCTGCCGCCCGAACAGTTGGTGGAGGTGCCCGGATTGGCGGCGGCGATGCCGTAGTTGCTGCTGCCGGTGGGCAGGCTCGCATCCGCCGGACAGGGCAGGCTGGCGTTCGACGATTCATACGCGCGCATCGCGTTCAGGATCGTGTTCATCTGTGTGATGCTGGCGTTGCCGCCGGTGTTGACAGAACGCGTGATGGGAAGAATATTTACCAGCACAATCGAGGCGACAGTAAGCAGGATGCTGACCTGGATAAGGGTGAAGCCTTGGCGCATCGGACTACTTAGGATTCCGGAGGCGGCAGGTTCTTGCGCTCCGCCCTGCGCTCTCGCCTGCTCAGCGTATAACCCAGCAGCACGAGGAAGGAGCCCAGCATAACGGTCCCGACTCCGCTCACGAGCGCGTTCTCGACCGCGGAAAGATCGAGCCGTTCGAGCGTCACCGCACCTAGGACGCAAGTCAGCGCGCCGGTTAAGGTAATGAGGGAGGGGCTGAGGTTCATTCCGAGTCTTCCCGCAAAAACTATGTGCTCACGCTGTAACTCTAGGCAGATAACACTTAAGAAAGAGTTAAGTTCGTCTGTTTTCCGCTTGAATGGTTCCTTGCAAAAAGCGGATAAGCCCTGATAGGGCAACTCTAGGCATAAATCTCTTAAGAAAGTCTTAACGCGATTCTCGGCTCGGCAATGGCCGCCCTATCTCTTGTTGATGTTTCGGCAGCAGATGAACGCTAATCATGCGGCGAGGGAGACCATGTCACGGTTGGGGGCTTTTTGGGATGTAGCACACTCCTTTGCTGCAGAAACCACCATTCGCAGGATGATCGCCCGCGTGAATAAGACCTTGTTCCGCCGCGCCGAAAAGCACATCCAACATAATCGCGCTTGCCGCCGCCAGTACATCGAGTTCCGCCTCATCCTTCGACAACGGCTTCAGGTTGACCAAATATTCCATACGGCGTTGCTGCTCGCCGTAAAGAAGGCTCTGCCTTTTGTTCGCATCCGCTTCCTTCATGTACTCGTCGCCGAGATGCTGCGCCCTCATCATCGCGAGAAGCTCCCTACTTATTGGGTCGCCGGACGTGGCCTCAATCAGGCAACGGGCCGTCTGATAATAGCCACCATCGTAATATCTCTGAGCCAGCAGGGGATAGAAGTAGTCTCGCTTCTGTGTATCCGGGTGGAACACCGTCATTTCGTTCGCAAATTCGGGACGAAGGCACTTGGCGCCCTGTATGTCCCCCCAATGATCCCGTTCGGCGTCGCTGCCTGGTATGGAGTCAAGCGCATTGCCCCAGGCAAAGGAAGCGACAGACGCTGGCGCGTCATTCATCGTCACGTTGATCAGGCGTCCGCCGTCCTTCGCAATCTGGCCCTTGAAGACGCCGGTATAGCCCTTCGAGTCTCTCCAGTGAATGACAACCGAGTCGGGTGAGAAGCTTTCCACCGTCCAGGTCACGGTGCCGTCTGGGGTAGTGGTCATATATTGTCCCTTGTTCAGGGTGAGCGTCATGCACTTCAATGCGCAGAAATGGATGACGGGCGGAAGTGCTGCCGACGTACCTGAGCCGTGCGCGGGCGCGGCTGGCGGTGATGACGCAGCGCCTGATGCCTCAGCAGACGGGCTGTATGTTTGCGAAGCTTGGCGTATTCTCTTATCCCGTTCGGCATTGCTGCCCGGTATGGAGTTAAGCGCATTGCCCCAGGTAAACAGCGCACCAGGCGCGGGCGCACCATTCATTGTCACATTGCTGAGCCAGCTGCCGTCATTCGAAATCCGGCCCCTGAAAACGGCGGTAAAACCGGTCGAGTCTTTTCGGTGAATAATGACCGAGTCAGCCGAGAAGCTTTCCACAGTCCAATTAACGGTGACGGTCGCGCCATCGGGGGCGGTGGTGATGTACTGTCCGTTTTTCAAAGTAAGCGTCATGCAGTTGAATGCGCAGAAATGCATCACGGGCGGAAGTGCCGCCACCGTACTTGAACTCGGCGGTGCTTGCGCGGTTGTCTGTGATGGCGCAGCAGTTGATGCCGGAGCGGGCGAACTTGGTGTTTGCGGGATCTGTCTGTTCCTCTGATCCCGTTCAGCATTGCTGCCCGGTACGGAGTTAAGCGCATTGCCCCAGGCAAATAGTGCGCCAGACACAGGCGCACCGTTCATCGTCACATTGATCAGCCGTCCACCGTCCTTTGAAATCTGACCCCGGAAGACGGCGGCAAAACCATTTGCGTCTCTTCGATGAATGATGACCGACTCAGGCAAGAAGCTTTCCACCGTCCAGATCCCGGTGACGGTCGTGCCATCGGCAGCAGTCGTGATGTACCGCCCGTTTTTCAGGGTGAGCGTCATGCAGTTGAATGCGCAGAAATGCATCACGGGCGGAAGTGCTTCCGATGCACCTGAGTTCTGCGGTGCTTGCGCTGCCGCTGCTAAACCAAACAACACGCTAGTGAGGAGAATGGAGAGGGCCTTCATGACGAGGCTCCTTTCCTGAAACTGATCGATCCTTGATCGAACCACCCCGCCGTGTCTATAGCCCGACGCAAAATTTCCGGATTTATTTTGGGGTTAAGAACGTCCAGGCCGCGCTGGTCGCACAAAGCGAGGCGAGAGAGGGAAACACACCCCTCACCTGCTGCCGAGGCCCATACCGGACACGCTGCCTACCTGGCCATTGCCGGTGCCCGGGCCTGCAATCCGGCTTTGGTAGGTGCCGCTGCTGTTGTACTTGTATATGTAGTGGTTAGCCTCGTCGGAGAGGTAGACATTTCCCGAAACATCCTGGACAAAAGCCTGCATGCCGCCACATGAGCTGCATGGAAAGCTGGTGCCCGTATAGCTGCCGCTGTTGTTGACTTCCACCACGCCTTCGGGGAATGCACCTCCATTACCTTCAAAGCCTATCTAGAGGTTGTTGTTGCCGTCGATGGCGAAGTCGTCCGGGCTACCTATCGATCCGAACCCGGTGACGCTCGGACCGACGGTTGTTAATAACGAGCCGCTGCTATTGAATTTCTGTACTTTGGCATGAGTATAATCCGATGTCCAGATATAGCCGCCGGAATCGAAATGGATGTACTGAAGGTTAGCGCTGAAATTCCCGCTGTTGTTGAACGTGCCCAGATAAGAGCCGCTGGTGCTGTTATATTCCACCACGCGTTTGTTACCGCTGTCTGCCACCCAGAGATTGCCGGTAGTGTCGAAAGCAATGCCGTAGGGTTTTTTGAGCTGGCCGTTGCCGGAGCCGCTACTGCTGGGGCAGGTGCCGCTGCTGCCTCCAAGCGAGGCAATCCAGCTGCCGCTGTTGTTGTACTTGGCTGCACTCGTGCTGAAATTGTTTACCCAGATATTGCCGCCGGAATCAAAGGCAATATAGGCGGGAGCATAGAGCGTGTTGGTGCCGGTGGTGCCGAACTCCCTTAATCCCCCGCCTGCATTTGAAAACTCAGCGCGCAGTCCACGTAGCTGCCGTTGCTGATTTCGACGGAATAATGCTGCGTTGCTCCCGCGACACCCGGCGTACCGCTGGCCGCGCTGCTATTGTCGTAGCAGGTGGTGGATGAACCGGGTGTCGCGGTGGTATAAGCCTGATTATCGCTGGTGTAAGTCTCCGTGTTCCCCGTGCCGGCCCACATCGTATAAAAATTGCCGCTACCGGTGCGATTGAGAAATATTGCAATTACATTCCCTGTTTGCGGAAATCCGTCGTCAATCTTGGTATCAATGGCATTGGCCTGCGCAACAGTTAAGCCTTCTGGTCCGACAACCGTTCCGTCATTAATACTCCTGACTGCCGACAAGCCATAATAATTGCCGCTTCCGTAATTCGTATATGTAGAACCAACATATCCCCCACTCCAGATATAGACGTAATTGCCCTGGCCTATTTTTGCCGGAGGCAGATAGTTCGCCACGGCCGATGTAGTTGTCTGTTGCATGGTGGGCGTTGACGTATGAAAGCTGCCGTCGATCAGGTTTACTTTGCTCAAATCAACCCAAAACATTCCTGTTTCGCCGTTGATGTTCGCATTGCCTACCCCTCCGGCGGACGTATTATCCCAATTGCCCTGTAATAAACCATTGCCATCGCCTTGCCCCGGATACTGACCGCGTGCTGCAAATCCAAATTGTGCCGCGAAGGGATTGGGGATGTCTCCGGGCAGGTAGCCATATTTCTCGCGGAAGGTGTTGGCCGCGGTGTTGTATTTTTCAATCTGCGTTACCTGTGCCCGCACCGCCGCCGCACTGATAAGGTTTTGCCCGACGAGCACGCCGCCGACAATCAGACCGATGATGACCAGCACAATGCTCAACTCTATAAGAGTAAAGCCGGGAGATGACCTGAGCATTCGCGTACTCCTGTCTGGGAGTATGTCTGCCAATTACTTAATAAATACTTAACGAAAAAGCAAGTGCCATAGACCCGATAAATTGCGGATGGTTTTCCGGCGCGCGAACAGTGACCGGCCCTGCGCTTTCTCCCCGCCCCGCTTCGCAGTTTAAGCAATGCCGGCCAGATGACTTATGCAGCGGTACTTCCCGTCGCAGAAACGAGCGCTCGTTTAACGATTGCCGATAACCCTACATATCGCTTGAAGGTTGAATACCGGCCGCTATACTTCGCCCGTTTTAACCCTAGACATGGAGGAACTCTATGGGACTACCACAAAGAGCCGGTGCAGCAGATGACGAACAGGTAAGCGGCCGTTCCGCGCGACCCGTGGCCACTTTCAAGCAGGGTGGAGTTGAAGTAAGCGTATGGAAGAATGCAGGCGAGCAAGGTGACATGTATAACGCGACCATCCGCAAGAGCTACAAGGATGAGAAGTCCGGCGAGTGGAAAGAATCCACCAGCTTCAATCCCACCGACCTGGCGGTGCTGGCGCAGCTTTCAGGCCAGGCATTTCAGGCAATTGGCGAGCTCAAGGCCCAGGGCCGCGGCCGTTAGCTATTCAG
>Ga0335073_10013299_pt1 | contig 11538 bp, 8 predicted proteins | sample Lox_Sample_22_FD_207093 | JGI IMG/M metagenome (GOLD analysis project Ga0335073, IMG submission 207093) | Soil microbial communities from Loxahatchee National Wildlife Refuge, Florida, United States - Lox_Sample_2.2 | ecosystem: Environmental > Terrestrial > Soil > Wetlands | place: USA: Florida... | reverse complement strand
ACCGATGGCATCGCCATGGGTCATGCCGGGATGAAATCGTCCTTGCCGTCCCGCGAAGTCATCGCTGATTCCATTGAGTTGACAGTACGCGGCCACTCCTACGACGCGCTGATCGGCGTCGCCGGCTGCGACAAGTCGCAGCCCGGCATGATGATGGCCATGTGCCGGCTCAATGTGCCGTCGATCTTCATCTACGGCGGCTCGATCCTGCCCGGCACCTTCAAGGGCAAGCCGGTCACCATTCAGGACGTCTACGAGGCCGTCGGCCGGCACTCGGTCGGCGCGATGTCGGACGCCGATCTCGACGTGCTCGAACAGAACGCGTGCCCCTCGGCCGGCGCGTGCGGTGCGCAATTTACCGCCAACACCATGGCGACCGTGTCGGAGGCGATCGGGCTTGCGCTGCCCTATTCGGCGGGAGCGCCGGCGCCTTACGAGATTCGCGACAAATTCTGCATGTTGGCCGGCGAGATGATCATGGAGCTGATCGTCAAAAATATCCGCCCGCGTGACATCGTGACCCGAGAAGCGCTGGAGAACGCCGCCGCCGTGGTCGCCGCCACCGGCGGCTCGACCAACGCCGCGTTGCATCTGCCGGCCATCGCCAACGAATGCGGCATTGCGTTCGATCTTTTCGACGTTGCCGAGGTCTTCAAAAAGACGCCATATATCGCGGATTTGAAGCCGTCCGGCCGCTATGTCGCCAAAGATATGTTCGAGGCTGGCGGCGTTCCGCTGTTGCTCAAGACGCTCCTCGACCACGGCTTCCTTCATGGTGATTGTCTGACCGTTACCGGCCGTACCCTGGCCGAGAATCTGAAATCCGTGAAGTGGAACGAAGATCAGGACGTGGTTCGTCCGGCCGACAAGCCGATCCTTCCGACGGGCGGCGTCATCGGTCTTAAGGGCAATCTCGCACCCGAGGGTGCGATCGTTAAGGTTGCCGGCATGGAGCGCTTGCATTTCTCCGGGCCGGCGCGTTGCTTCGACGGCGAAGAAGCCTGCTTCGAGGCAGTGAAAAACAAGAAGTATAGGGAAGGCGACGTGTTGGTGATCCGTTATGAAGGGCCCAAAGGCGGGCCCGGTATGCGTGAGATGTTGGCGACGACGGCGGCGCTCTACGGCCAGGGCATGGGGGCCAAGGTCGCGTTGATCACCGACGGCCGCTTTTCCGGTGCAACGCGCGGTTTCTGCGTCGGCCATATCGGCCCGGAAGCCGCCATAGGCGGGCCGATTGCGCTCTTGCGTGACGGCGACATCATCGAACTCGACGCCGAGAAGGCGACGCTCGAAGTCAAGCTGAGCAGGAGCGAGCTCGATAAGCGGGCGCGGGAATGGAAACCGCGGCCGGGTGAATACACCTCCGGGTATTTGTGGAAATACGCCCAGCAGGTCGGCGCCGCGCGTCAGGGCGCCGTCACCCATCCGGGCGGGGCGGTCGAGAAAGCGTGCTATGCGGACATCTAGCGGAGTCATCGCGGCGGCCAAAGGCGGCCTGTTGGTCGCGGCTATTTGCGGGCTTGGGCTTGGCATTGTGGCTGGGCCGGCTTTGTCTTTCGACGGCACGACCACGCCGAGTACGGCTTCGTTGGCGCCAGGCGATGGGTTGCGCGGACCGGGCGGCGGTACGGCCGACAGCGAAGACAAGGCCAAGGCCTTCACGGCCCTGCAATACGCCGCCGATCAGGGACATCTTGCGGCGCAATGGAAAGTCGGCCGCATGTACGCCATCGGCGACGGCGTCCCCCAGGATGACCAGCGCGCTTTCGTTTATTTCAGCCAGATCGCCAACACCTATCCCGACGAGCCGCCGGGGACCGCCCAGGCGCACATCGTGGCCAATGCTTTCGTGGCGCTTGGGCACTATTATCTTACCGGCATCCCCAATTCGACGGTGACGCCTGACGCCACTCGCGCGCGCGAAATGTTCGCCTACGCCGCATCCTACTTCGGAGACGCCGACGCCCAGTACCAGCTTGGCCGTCTTTATCTCGACGGCGCGCCGAGCGATCCCCACGAAGCAGCGCGCTGGTTCCAGCTTGCCGCGACCAAGGGCCAGTGCCGCGCCGAGGCGGCGCTCGGCGACATGCTGTTCCGCGGTCAAAAGGTTCCGCGGCAAGCGGCGCGCGGCCTGATGTGGCTCACACTCAGCAAAGATTGCGCCGGGCCCGAGGAGGTCTGGGTCAAGCCGCTCTACGACAACGCCTTCCACCATGCGAGCGACGACGAGCGGGCGCTGGCGCTGGTTTATCTGGAAGACTGGCTCAAGGGCCGCAGGGATTAGACGGCGGGGCCGCTCAAAGTTTGTAGGCCGAGCGAAAACCTCCCCAGTGTTTGCCGAAGACACGGATCGGCGCATCGATCTCGCGCATGATAATCGTAACACCGTTTCCCATATCGCGCGGATAGACCTGAATAACGTAGGGCCGAACATTGCGTCCGGCCGCCAGTCCGGCGCGATCGTCGAAGATGCGGCGGTTGCGCGAATTCGCCGTATTCCAGATTTTCTCGCCGGGGCGTTGCGGCAAGGAATATTTGCGATTGTGGACGGGCAAATAGCCGTTTCGATCGACCGCCGTGCAGAAAATCATGCGGGCATCGCTTGCGAGCAACGGCTCCTGAATCGCTGGTAAAACCTCTTCGAGAGCGGACAGAAACCGCGTGCGATGTTGCAGCGGATCGGTTCCTTCGATGACGACGTAATCGTTGTCGAACAAGTCTTCCTGCGCCAGCTTGCGTTGTTCGACGAGCTCCTCCAGCGCGCGGGAGATGGTGTTTGCCGTATCCACCGCGCGTGAAATGATTTCGCGGTTTTCTTCGCGGATCGACGCGAGTTTGCGCTCCAGCTCCGTGCGAACGGCCGAGCCCATTTCCGAAAATTCAAGATGCAGGCCGAGCGCAGACATACCGGCCAAGCGTACGCGCGTCGATCCGATGCCCTCTACGTTGGCTTGCAGCATGGCGCCCGCCGCGAGCGGCGCTGTGTCGCGTGTATCGCCGAGTCGAACCAACATGCCGCCTTCGGAAATATCGGCCGTCTGGCCACGCAGCACGGCATTGGACGTTCGCAGCTCGACGCCAATTTCACAGGGCAGCCGATCGTGTCGCCTGCGGTCCCCGGCCTCGCTCTGACGCAGGAAGATCGTCATCCGCATTTTGAGATTTTCAGCGAGCGCAATAACTTCTTTGCCATGTTGTGCAACGGACTTGCCGTGCGCCGTCGCACCCGCGGCGGCGTCGCGGATTTCGGACGCGTCTTCGGCTACCGCATTGGCAAACCGCAGAGTCTCGTGGGCATTTTGCGCCACCGCCGTCGTCGCGCCGTTTTGTTGCTCTACGGCGGACGCTACGTCGCCGAACAGCGGGCGGAGAATTTTGATCACTTCAGTGATCCGCGCCACCGCCTCAAAACAATCCGCCGCGTCGCTCCGTAGCGCCTCGATTTTCTGCGAAATCTCTTCGGTGGCCTTTTGCGTTTCTTGCGACAGCTTTTTCACTTCCGAAGCGACCACCGCGAAGCCGCGGCCGGCTTCGCCCGCGCGCGCGGCTTCGATGGTGGCGTTGAGCGCCAGCAAATTGGTTTGCCGCGCCACCGTCGAAATCAAGCTCAGCACGTGACCTATTTGCGTCGACGACTGTTTGAGCCCCTCAACACCTCGGCCGGCAAGTGCAGCCGAGTCATTCGCCTCGGCGGTGAGATCATCGGCCTTGCGAGCCTGGTGTCCAATGTCGTTCGCGGAATATGCGAGTCGCTCGATCGCGGCGGCGAGTTGCGTCAGGTCGTGGCTGGCGGTGCCGGCTTGCGTGACCAGGTTATTGGTCTTCCGGGTAATCCCGTCGGTGGCGGCGGCCGAATCTTCGGCCTCACGACAGACGAATTCGCAAGCGCGGTGCACTGCGCCAATCATGGCGCCGAGGTCGGACTCCAGGAGATTGATGGTTTCGCGGATGCTGCTGGCCTGGATCGTCCGATCAGCGGGCTCAGGCGACGGCGATGATGATGGTTGCGGAGTGCGGCTCGCCGTCTCGTCAACGTATTGCCTGCGCTTTGCGGCGAGCCATCGCATTCGAAGCTGAAAGGTTCGGTACTTCCGCAGCAGTCTGGGGCAGTTATGGTGAAAAATTTGTTAAATCGGTGCGGTGCGCTGTTGTCCGGTTGAAGGCTTCGCTCGCGCGGCTGCTTCAATCGCCAGATCGAGCCATACCGGCACGTGATCGGATGGCTTCTCCCAACCGCGCACATGCCGATCGATGCCGACCTCGCTGAGCCGATCGGCGGCCTGCGGCGACAACAGGACGTGGTCGATGCGAATGCCGTTGTTCTTCTGCCAGGCGCCGGCCTGATAATCCCAGAACGTATAAAGTCCGGCCTCATCGCTCGCTGCGCGCACCGCATCGGTCAGTCCGAGATGCATCAGCGAGCGAAATTCCGTGCGCGTGCGCGGCAGGAACAACGCGTCGCCGAGCCAGGCTTGCGGATTGCGCGCATCGGCGGCGGTCGGGATGACGTTGAAGTCGCCGGCAAGCACGAGCGGCTCGCCGAGCGAAAGTCGATCGCGCGCATAGTCGACGAGCCGTTTCATCCAGCCGATTTTGTACAGATATTTTTCCGTGTCCGGCGGATTGCCGTTTGGCAGATAGATGCTGGCGATCCGCAATGCTCCGTTCGCCGTCGACACCACCGCTTCGATGAAGCGGGCGTGGTCGTCGGTATGATCGCCGGGCAGGCCATTATTTATTTCGTCGAACGGAAATTTTGACAACAGTGCCACGCCGTTGAAGGTTTTTTGTCCGTGAACGGCGAGGTTATAGCCGAGCGCCTCGAACGGCTCGCGCGGGAACGCGTCGTCGATGCATTTGGTCTCCTGCAAGCAGACAATGTCGGGTTCGCGTTCGACGAGCCAAGCGAGCGCCGAGTCGAGACGTTGCTTGATCGAATTGACGTTCCAGGTGGCGATGCGCATGGGCTGACACTTATCGCGCGACAACGGTGCGCGCATGACGAAACCGGAGCGCCGCCACCAGTCACGGCGAATATTACAGTGCGAAGCTGGTGCCGCAGCCGCAAGAGGCGGTGGCCTTCGGGTTATGCACTTTGAACGCCGACCCGATCAGGTCATCGACGAAATCGATCTCGGAGCCGGCCATGTAATCGAGCGACATGGGATCGATCAGCACCGTGGCGCCGGCGCGCTCGATGACGATGTCATCGTCGGTCTTGGCGCGGTCGGTGCCGAATTTGTATTGGAAGCCGGAGCAGCCGCCGCCTTCGACACTGACGCGCAGCATAGTGCCCGCCGGCTCCCGGCGAAGGATTTCGCCGATCTTGCGGGCCGCCCGCTCGGTGACCGTAACACTGACCGTCATAACATTCTCCGGCCGGCTGGCACCCCGATTGCCACGGCTTCATCACGATAGTTAAGTGCGGCGAATGCTAAGGTCAATTGCCAAGACTGGTGCCAAGACTGGCCAGACCGATGGTTATTAGCGCCGCTGGTTTTCGGGCGCCCTATGCATGCGACCCGCAACAAAGCCGCGGCCGGCTGCACCCGGAGCCCGCCAGCAAAGGCCGTAGCCCCTTTCGCCGCGACTGCGACCGCATCATCCATTCGACCGCCTTTCGCCGGCTTAAGCACAAGACCCAGGTCTTCGTGTTCGACGAAGGCGATCACTACCGCACACGACTGACCCACACGCTGGAAGTGGCGCAGGTCGCGCGTGCGCTCGCCCGCGCGCTCGGCCTCGACGAGGATCTCGCCGAAGCGCTATCGCTCGCCCACGATCTGGGTCATCCGCCATTCGGCCACGCCGGCGAGCGGGCGCTCGACGAGTGCTTAAGCGTGTTCGGCGGCTTCGACCACAACGCGCAGACTTTGCGGGTGGTGACAGCACTGGAGCGCCGCTACCCGGCCTTCGATGGGCTCAACCTCAGCTGGGAAACGCTCGAAGGCCTGGTCAAGCATAACGGTCCGCTCGCCGACCGAGAGGGAAAGCCGATCGGCCGCTATCGCGCCCATGGCATTCCGGTGACGATCCGGGATTATGTCAGGCTGCAGGATCTGCAATTGTGGAGCTTCCCAAGCGTGGAGGCGCAGGTTGCCGCCTTCGCCGACGACATCGCCTACGACGCTCACGACATCGATGACGGGTTGCGCGCCGAGCTGTTCGGCCTCGACGACATCGCCGCCGTCGCGCTGCCGGGCAAGATCATTGCCGACATTCGGGCAAGCTTTCCGACGCTCGACTCGGCGCGTGTCGTGCACGAGTTCATCCGCCGCCTGATCGGCCTGTTGATCGAGGACGTGATCGCCGAGGCTCGCCGCAGGCTTGCCGCACTGGCGCCGCGCTCGGCGGACGACGTGCGCCGGGCGCCGTCCGGAGTGGTCGGATTCTCGGCGGCAATCGCCGAGGCCGAGCGGGTCGTCAAAGGATTTCTCGAAACGCGAATGTATCGTCACGCGCGGGTCAAGCGGGTCATGAACGACGCAGCCGGGGTGGTTCGCGATCTGTTTGCACGCTACAGCGCCCATCCCGACGATCTGCCGGCGGAATGGCGCGAAGGCCTTGCCGATCTTGATAAGCCGGCGTGCGCCCGCCGCATCGCCGATTTCATCGCCGGCATGACCGACCGCTACGCGCTTGCCGAGCACGCACGGCTTTTTGACTCGACCCCGGAATTGCGTTAGGGCGCGCCTCCCGCGGATAGCGATGAATGACGTCGGACCTTAAGAACGAAAACATTTTTCTAACGTTGCAGCTCAGCGTTCAGAACGCAACGGGGACGCTGATCGGCCGTGGGCTCGTTCCGTCCGACATCGACCAGTCCCGGGTAACGGTCGAACCGCCGCGCGACCCATCTCACGGCGACGCCGCGACCAACGTCGCCATGGTTCTTGCAAAGGGGGCCGGCAAGAAGCCGCGCGAACTTGCCGAAGCCTATGCCGAGCAACTTCGCGCCGACAAATTAGTTGCCAAGGTCGACATCGCCGGCCCCGGCTTCATCAATCTCACGCTCAAGCCGGCGGCGTGGATCGACGCGTTGTGCGCCGCGCTGCGGCTCGGCCAACATTACGGCAAAATCGACATCGGCCGCAGCCGGCCCGTCAACGTCGAATATGTTTCGGCGAACCCGACCGGTCCGATGCATGTCGGTCACGGCCGCGGCGCCGTGTTCGGCGATGCGCTGGCCAGCCTTCTCGAGTTCACAGGCTACAAGGTGGCGCGCGAATATTACGTCAACGACGCCGGCGCGCAGGTCGACGTGCTCGCCCGCTCGGCTTATCTGCGCTATCGCGAGGCGCTCGGGGAAACCATCGGTGCGATTGCCGAGGGGCTTTATCCCGGCGAATATCTCAAGCCGGTCGGGCAGGCGCTGCGCGCGGAATTTGGCGCCGCGCTGGCGAAGCGGCCCGAGACCGAATGGCTGCCGATCGTCCGCGCCAAGGCGATCGACATGATGATGGCGATTGTTCGCGTCGATCTCGCCGCGCTCAACATCGAGCACGCGGTATTTTTCTCCGAGCGATCTCTTATCGAAGGATCGACCGACCACGTTGCTGCCACGATCGACTGGCTGCGCGCGCAGGGCCTTGTCTACGAAGGCCGCCTGCTGCCGCCGAAGGGCGCGCTGCCTGAGGACTGGGAAGATCGCGAGCAGACGCTGTTCCGTTCCACCGCGTTCGGCGACGACAGCGACCGGCCGCTGAAGAAATCCGACGGCTCCTATACCTACTTCGCTTCCGACATCGCTTATCATCGCAGCAAGCTCGAGCGCGGCTTTCGCACTTTGATCGATGTCTGGGGCGCCGACCACGGCGGCTACATCAAGCGCATGCGGGCGGCAGTGGCGGCGCTCAGCGATGGCAAGGCCGAGCTTGATGTCAAGCTCGTCCAGCTTGTGAAGCTTCTGCGCGCCGGCGAGCCCGTCAAAATGTCGAAGCGGGCAGGGGAGTTCGTGACTTTGCGGGAAGTGGTGGATGAAGTCGGACGCGACGCGGTCCGCTTCATGATGTTGTTCCGCAAGAACGACGCGGTGCTCGATTTCGATCTCGCCAAAGTCATCGAGCAGTCGCGCGACAACCCGGTTTTCTATGTCCAATACGCGCATGCGCGGGGTCAGTCGGTGTTGCGCAACGCGCGCGAGGCGTTTCCCGACCTTCCAGTCGACGTCTCCGGGCTGCTGTCGGCAGCCGAGCTGGAACGTCTTTCCGACCCGGCGGAACTAAGCCTGATACGTCAAATTGCGCTTTATCCGCGGGTCATTGAGGCTGCCTCGGCGGCGCATGAACCGCACCGAATTGCCTTCTATTTGTTCGATTTAGCCAGCGAATTTCATGCGCTATGGACGCTTGGTACCGCATCGCCATATTTACGCTTCATTATCCAGAATGATCGAGAACTGACCTTGGCCCGCCTTGCGCTCGTACAAGGCGTTGTGGGGGTACTCGCGTCGGGACTGGCTTTACTAGGCGTCGGGGCGCCGAATGAAATGCGGTAATCCCCGTTCGGAGTCGCTTGGCGCCGGGCCAAGGCAGTTGCGGGGAATAGCTGTTCGTTTCAACGCCTTCAACGTCCGAATCGGAGCTTAGTCCGATGGCCGATAACAATTTACGCTCTTATCGTAACCGCGATCCCTCGGTGCGCAGCGAAGCCGAGCACACCATCAGCGACGAAGGCGATCCGCTTGCGGAATTGGCCCGGCTGATCGGCCAAAGCGACCCCTACGCCGAAAGCCGCCGATCGGAGGCATATCGTTCAGGCCGATCGGGCGACAACATGCAGGCCAATCCCGACGCGGCGACCGACCAGGTCTATGCCGAGCAATACGAAGAGGCGGACGATCGTTACGCGCTGCCGCAGGCAACGCCGGCCGCCGCACCCTATCCGCCTTATTCACCGGAGCAGATCGACCGCAGCTACGAGCCGGCGGCCGGCGGCCGGTATTTTTCCGAGCCCGCATCCCGGTTCGGTGGTTTCCGCGAAGAGGAAGAGACCGACACGGATTATCGCAACGAGCGGGCGCCGGTTCTGCGCTCCCAGGAATTACCCGGCTATGCCAGCGAGGGGCCCGACAATTCGTACGAAACCGATCAGCCCGAGCACGACGCCGGTGAAGCCTACACAGCGGATGATGGTTACGATGAGCCGCCACGGTCCCGTCGGCGGCACGGGCTCGTCGTCGTCATGGCGGTGTTCGCCCTGGCGGTGGTCGGTACCGCAGGCGCATTCGCTTATCGTTCCATGTTCGGGTCGGTCCTGCCGTCGCTTCCACCCATTATCAAGGCGAGTAACGGTCCCAACAAGATCGTGCCGAACTACGGCGAATCGCAACCAAACAATCCCGACCAAACCGGCGTAGCGAGCGCCGGCTCGACCGAACATCTCGTCTCGCGCGAAGAGCAGCCGGTCAATATGGACGCGCCGACAGACGTTCCGCGCGTGGTCTCGACCATTCCGATTGGGCCAGGGCAAAACACAGCCCAGCCCGGGGCGGCGGCGCCGGTTGCCCCGCCCTCGGCGGCGCTCTGGCCTGATCCTGACGCCGCAGCCACTCCGTGGCCGAATCCCCCGGCGCCGGCTCTCTCTTCGCCCGGCGGCGCTCCGTCGATGCCAACGGCCCAACCGACCTCGCCGCCATCGGGGGCGCCGAACCAAGTTTCGACGGAGCCGAGGCGAGTCCACACTGTTCTCATCCGCGCCGATCAAGCCAGCTCGCCGGATGCCGCGCCCGCTCAGCAACCAGAGCAGCCTTCGTCGCCGCCACCTGCGCTGCGCACCGCATCACGCCGTGCATCCGCGGCGCCGCCGCCGACTAGGCGTGTTGCGGCGGCAAGCGAGCGGCCACAGAGCGGGTCTCATGCGCCGCTCTCCATCGTTCCCGGGGCCCGCGGCGAAGCGGTGGCGCCTGCGCCCGCGCGTATGCGCGAAGCGGCTGTGCCGATGTCAGTGGCGAGTGCGAGTCCCGTCAGGGGGGCCCCAACCACTTCATCGTCCGGCGGCGGTTATGCCGTGCAGGTCACCTCGCGGCGCACCGAGGCCGAGGCGCAGGCCGCCTTCCGGGAGCTGCGGGCTAAGTTCCCCAATCAGCTCAGCGGTCGCGAACCGATTATTCGTCGCGCCGATCTCGGCGCCAGAGGCACCTATTACCGCGCCCTTGTCGGACCCTTTGCCTCGATGGAGCAGGCCGCCGGCATGTGCAGCGGCCTTAAAGCGGCCGGCGGCAATTGCCTCGTGCAGAGAAACTGACGACCGAAGAGCACGTCGAGCAAAAATGGAAGCGAATTTTGCATCCAGACACGCGGCAAAACAAACACTTGGAGCAGAATGACAATTCGAAGATTGAAGTCGTCCTGCTCGAGGCGGCGCCGGTATTAGGACGTCGGTGCGGCTTCTGGATGATGAAGTTCCCATGCGCGTTCTCAGCTCTACCGCGGGAACTTTAAATCCGCCGCGCCGGCGCTTGACCCGCGCGCGATCCGCAGGCTAAGCGGCCCGATGCGCGCTTTCATTACCGGCATTGCCGGACCTGTGCTGACGGATGCAGAGCGCGCGTTCCTTGGCGAGGCGCAACCTTGGGGGCTGATTCTGTTCCGGCGCAACGTCGCCGGGCCGGGAGGGTTACGCCGGCTGATTGATGACCTGCGGATGACGCTCGGCCGCACCGCTCCGGTGTTGATCGACCAGGAGGGCGGGCGGGTGCAGCGTTTGGGCCCGCCGCATTGGCCGGCCTATCCGCCAGGCGCCACCTACGGCGCGCTCTACGATCGCGATCCGGACATAGGCCTTGCCGCCGCCCGGCTCGGCGCCCGCCTGATCGCGGCCGACCTTGCGGCGGTCGGTATCGATGTGGATTGCATACCGATCGCCGACGTACCGGCTGCGGGCGCCGATGCGGTGGTCGGGGACCGCGCCTACGGCCATGAGCCCGCCAAGGTGGCGGCGATCGCCGGAGCTATCGCCCAGGGTCTAGTGGATGGAGGCGTCCTGCCGGTCCTCAAACATCTTCCAGGCCACGGTCGCGCCGCCGCCGACAGCCATTACCTTTTGCCAGTCGTCAATGCCGATCGTGCAGCGCTTGAAGCCGTCGATTTTGCCGCTTTTCGTCCGCTCGCGGGACTTCCCTTAGGGATGACCGCGCATGTCGTGTTCACCGCCATTGACCCGATCGCGCCAGCGACCATTTCGGCAACTATAGTGCGCGACGTGATTCGTGATTCGATCGGCTTTCACGGCCTGCTGATGACCGACGATATTTCCATGGGGGCGTTAGCGGGCTCGATCGGCGCGCGCAGTCGTGCGGCGCTCGCGGCTGGCTGCGACGTGGTGCTTCATTGCAACGGCAACATGCCCGAGATGCTCGCCGTGGCCGCCGAGGCGCCCGTTCTCGCCGACGCCGCGGCGGAGCGCGCGGCGGCCGCGCTGGCAACGAAGCAACCGGCGTTGCCGATCGATCTGGCGGCAGGCCGCGCCCAATTCTTGAAGCTGACGGCCGGCGCCTGGCAGCCGGCGCGGGGATACGCATGATCGCCGAGGATTTGC
>Ga0335073_10013297_pt1 | contig 11538 bp, 4 predicted proteins | sample Lox_Sample_22_FD_207093 | JGI IMG/M metagenome (GOLD analysis project Ga0335073, IMG submission 207093) | Soil microbial communities from Loxahatchee National Wildlife Refuge, Florida, United States - Lox_Sample_2.2 | ecosystem: Environmental > Terrestrial > Soil > Wetlands | place: USA: Florida... | reverse complement strand
CGTGAACGATGGTGTGCGCGGTCTGAATGCTCGAATACCACGAAGTCTCGTAATCAACAATGATTTGAATGCCGCCCTGTTTTGCGGCCGCCGCCATGGCCAGGGCGTCTTTCAGGTTAATGGCCAGCGGTTTTTCCAGCATGACGTCAATATGATGAGCGGCACAGGCTTCCACCACCCGACGGTGATCGAACGTGGTCGTAAAAACGGCCGCCGCTTGCACGTTGGTTTTGGCCGCCAGATCTTCCAGGCTGGAGTCAAAAAAATTTGTGTTGAGATTCAACAGCCGGGCGTAACGCGTCACCAAGGACTGGTTCGATTCAACAATGCCAACCAATTGAACATCCCGGTGGTTGCGCGTCCGCGAAATAAAATCGCCCACGGCGTCATGATTAAGGCCGACAATGGCAAGGTGAATGGGAGGCCGGGGTTCTGCTGCCTGAACCAGGTTGATGACAAACAAAAGCAGACTGACACCGGTGATCGCTTTCATGGGTGTTTAGTTAAACATTTCGCAGTGAATTGTACAATCAATAGCGAAGGGAGGCGCCACCACCGCCAGACCTCATCGCTTGGCAAAAATGGGAATTGTAAGTAAACTTTAAAGAGATGATTCGTCGCTCTAAAAAGCGTTTTCGCCGGTTGATTGCGGGCGGGACGGCGGGGGCGCTGTTGTTTTTCGCCTGTTTCATGACGGTGGGGGCGGACGCCCGGGATGGTTCGGCGGTGCCTCGCGTGTTTGTGGGCAACGACGAAGACGGACAATTGGAGGTGTTCAAAGTCGGGCCTGCGGGCAATTTGTGCCATCGCTGGCGGGAAAGTTCCAACGGCGCCTGGTCGAGCTGGTGCAGCCTGGGGGGTTCGCTTTTTCCAGGCATTGCCGTTGTCACGAACGCCGAAGGGCAGATGGAAATTTTTGCAGTGGACCGCGCCAGTCATGCGCTCGAATGCATCCACCAATTGACAACCAACAGCCTGAATTGGTCGTCCTGGACCAATCTCGGCGGCGCCCTCGAGTCGCCGGTGGCGGTTGACCGGACTCAAGACGGCCGGTTGGAAGTATTTGCCGTGGATCTCGCCACCCGCCAGGTCCGGAATATCCGGCAAACCGACCGCCACGGCGGATGGTCCGACTGGTCGGATTTGGGCGGCTCCTTGCAACCGGAATTGGTGGCAATCCGAAATCAGGATGGCCGGCTCGAACTTTTTGGTCTCGCTGCTGATGGCGGAGCCTTGCTGCATTGCTGGCAAATTCGGCCGAACACGACCAACGATTGGTCCGGTTGGGCCAGCCTGGGCGGAAGCATTTTGCCGCAGTTCGTTGTTGGCCGGAACGCGGTGGGCCGCCTGGAGGTCTTCGGAGTCAACGATGTCAGTCACGCCGTCAACCGGATTTGCCAGGTGACCGCGGCCAACAGCACGAATTGGACGCCCTGGCTGGATTTCGGTGGACCGGTGAAGGCCGGTCTTTCCCTGGGACAAAGTGGCGATCAGCGCATGGAGGTGTTCGCCGTCAACACCGATGATTCGATGCTGTTGCACCGATGGGAGGATTTTTCGAATGGTTCCGATGTCTGGTCGCATTGGACCAGCCTGGGGGAAATATCCCTGCCTTGTCCGGCGGTGGGATGTGATGAGGACGGCGATCTGGAAGTGTTTGCCGTCAACCCGACGAACCAGGAGTCCATCCGTTATCGCCGGCAAATCAGCGGAGCCAGTGATTGGCTGGATTGGTCCAGCCTGGATCAACCCGCCTCGGGATACACCGCGCGCGCCTGGCAGGTGGACGAGGGGCTGCCTGACAATCTGGTTCAGGCCATCGCGCAAACCCCCGATGGTTACCTTTGGGTGGGGACCCGGGCCGGGCTGGCGAAGTTCGATGGCGTGCATTTTTCGCGTTACGATACCCGGAATACGCCGGCGATAAAAAATTCCTCCATCACCGCCCTTTATGCGAGCGGAGATGGGGCGCTTTGGATTGGCACGGCCGGGGGTGGTTTGGCCCGCTTGAAGGACGATGTGTTTACGCATTACGGCCGGACCAACGGCCTGGCCGGAGACGATGTGCGGGTGATTTATGGAAGTGAAGAAGGTTCGCTTTGGATTGGCACCACCACGGGAATGAGCCGGTATCGGAACAAAAGGTTTGTCAACTACACGGAGAAAAACAGCCTGTCATCAGACGTGATCAGTGACATTTATCAGGATCGCGATGCCAATTTGTGGATTGCCACCGGGAAGGGGTTGAATCGTTTGAAAACGGACGGGACCATGGACTCGTTTATCATGCCCAACGGACTGCCCAATGACTCCGTCCGGGTCATTTGCCAGGACAAAGGCGGCCGGATTTGGATTGGTTCAAACAATGGATTGTTATGGTACGATCAGTTTTGGGCGAATCATTTTTACGCCTATAATAACAAGTACGGCCTTTCCGACACTTTTGTGAGCGCCATCTGTGAAGACCGCGATGATAATTTGTGGGTCGGCACCTACAGCGGTCTTAATCGCTTCTATGACGGCCGTTTTTATCCGCAGCTCGACGAGGCAGGCCTGCCGTTCAGCAGGGTAAACGCCCTTTTTGAAGACGACCAAGGCGACTTATGGGTTGGCACCCAGGAAGGGTTGATCCGGCTCACGCCCAAGTGCTTTTCCACCTACACCAAACAACAAGGACTGACTCACAACAACGTCATGTCCGTGCTGCAAGACCACAGTGGAAACATGTGGATTGGAACGTGGGGCGGGGGATTCGACCGGATGAACGGTGAAAAAGTCACGGCCTACGCCCCCACCAACGGGCTTTCCCAGGACTTGATTCTGTCACTTTGCGAGGGCCGCGACGGCAGCATCTGGGCCGGCGCGGATTTTGACGGCGGATTGACCCGGTTAAAGGATGGCCAAGTGACTCATTACACGTGGCGGGACGGGCTGATCAACGCGCGGGTGCAAGTGCTCCATGCTGATCGAACCGGAAATCTTTGGATTGGAACCAGCCAGGGATTGTCCTGCCTGATCAACGGGAACTTCACAAATTACACCGTCAGGGATGGACTGGCCGGAAACAATGTCCGGGCCATCATCGAAGACCCGGACGGGGCGCTCTGGTTCGGAACAGAAGGCGGGCTGAGCCGCCTCCAGGACGGGCGGTTTGTCAATTTCACCACCCGCAATGGGCTTTCGGACAATGCGGTGATTGCCCTCTATCAGGACCAACTGGGCACACTTTGGATTGGGACCGATGGCGGCGGTCTGAATAAATACCGGCGTGGCCGCTTTACCACCTATACGAAACAGCAGGGGCTGTTCAGCGACGTGATTTTTTCAATCTTGGAGGATGACCAAGGCTGGTTGTGGATGAGCTGCCCGCAAGGCGTTTTCCGCGTCCGTAAGGAGGATTTGGAAGCCTTGGATCGTGGCACGCTCACCGTGATTTCCAGTATTGTGTATGGCAAAGCCGATGGCATGGAAAGCCCGCAATGCAATGGCGCCGGCAAGCCGTCTGCCTGGAAATCGAGCGACGGTCGGCTCTGGTTTCCCACCAGCAAAGGGCTGGTGACCGTGGATCCTCAAACCGTCAAAATCGACCGGAATCCGCCCCCGGTTTATATCGAACAGGTGATGGCCGACCGGAAGCCGCTGCTGCCCGGCGGGCTATCCGGCGTTGATAGCGCGCTGGCGCCGGGAGTCGCTTTCAGTCTTCGGATTCCTCCCGGCCATGGCGAATTGCAATTCCAATATACCGCCTTGAACCTCGCCGCCCCGGAGAAAAGCCGCTTCCAATACAAATTGGACAATATTGATCCGGACTGGATTGAGGCCGGATCGCGGCGCACGGCGTATTACAATCATCTGCCTCCCGGCACCTACCATTTTCATGTCAAGGCGTGCAACCAGGATGGCTTCTGGAATGAAAGCGGGGCTTCCCTGTCCTTCGTGTTGCTGCCTTATTACTGGCAGACATGGTGGTTTCGCAGCCTGGCAGTGCTGATGATCGTCGGCAGCATCAGCGGCCTGGTGCTTTATGGGACCCGCCGCCGCATGCAGCGCCGACTGGCTCGATTGGAGCAGCAGCAGGCCATTGAAAAAGAGCGCGGACGAATCGCCAAAGACATGCACGATCAGATCGGCGCCGGGCTGACGCAGATCGGGTTGCTGAGTGAATTTGCCAGGCGTGAGGCGGACAAAAATGGTGCGGCCAGGGTTCACGCGGAGAAAATCCACGATGTCGCGCGCGAACTGGCGCAAACCCTGGATGAAATCGTCTGGATGGTGAATCCCCGGAACGACACGCTCAACAAGCTCGGACTTTACCTGGCGGCTTATGCGGAAGAGTTTTTTCAAGCGACGAATATTCGCTGCCGGCTGGACATCCCGCCGGGCCTGCCGTCCTGTCCGCTCTCAGCCGAGTTTCGGCACAATCTGTTTTTAACCGTCAAGGAGGCTCTCAACAACATTGTCAAACATTCGCGGGCGTCCGAGGCCCGCGTCCGCCTGGCTCTGAAACCTTCCCAATTGGAAATTGTCATCGAGGACGACGGCCTGGGTTTCTCCGTTGCCACGGCGAACTTTTCCCGGAACGGCCTTTCCAACATGAAGGAACGGATTGAGGAAATTGGCGGCACATTTGAAATTTCCGCCCGGCCGGACAAGGGAACTCGCATTTGTCTGCGGACTCCTGTAAAAGGACCACTGTCCATTAATGAAGTCCATGAGCCAACGTGAATATCGGTTGACTTCGAAAAGAGTTGGCCGACAATCGGTCCGGCGCTGACCCCTCGCCGACATCATGCCCATCGGTGTTTCCATTATTGAAGATGACCGCCGCGTCCGGGAAAGTCTGGCCGTTTTGATCAACGGCGCGGACAACCTCCGTTGCCTCAGCACCCACGCCAGCGGCGAAGAGGCCTTGCAAGAGGTCGGTCGCAAGCAGCCGGATGTGGTTCTGATGGACATCAATCTGCCCGGCATCTCCGGCATCGAATGCGTGCGAAAATTGAAGGCGCAGATGCCGAAGTTGCAAATTCTCATGCTGACGATGTACGAAGATGATGAGAAAGTGTTTCAATCGCTGGTGGCCGGCGCCAGCGGCTATCTGGTCAAACGCACTTCGCCAGCGGAATTGCTCCGGGCGATCGCGGAAGTTTACGTCGGCGCTTCGCCCATGTCGGGAAAGATTGCGCGCACCGTGGTCGAGTATTTCCAGAAGCTGAAAACGGATTCGCCCCAGCAGCAATATCTTTCCAAACGGGAGGAGGAAATCCTGAATTTGCTGGCCAAGGGCTATCGTTACAAGGAAATTGCCGACACACTTTCCATCAGCTTCGAAACCGTCCGCACTCACCTGAAAAACATCTACGACAAGCTGCACGTCCATTCACGTACCGAAGCAGTCGTGAAATATCTTCGCAAATAGGCGGCGGGACAGTCCTTGGGGCCAGGGCCGGATGATGGAACAGGGCAAGCGCGGCCGAATCGCAAGTGTGAAGACTATTACGCTGCGACGTTGATGACGTGGCCGGCTGAGACACCAGAGTGTTTGGTTCGCGCCAAATTTCTGGAGTATAAGCGGTTTGACTCGCATATTTGTGCGGTGGCAGCGGGTCAAAAGCGGCGGTATGATTATCAACTTCACGCTAAATATGATATGTTCATCCCTTCGGATCTGGCGCCGGTGCCTGGTAACGTGTGTTCCGGTTGTGTGCGGCGTTTTGGCGGCGGATTTGCCGGCCCAGACCACCAACCTGTTCTGGCAGCAGCAAAACATCTACCAGATCATCACCGACCGCTTTTACGACGGCGACCCCAGCAACGACAACGCCGAAGGCACTTATGCGCCGAGCAATCCTACAGGCGTCCACGGCGGGGATTTTGCCGGCATCGAGCAAAAGCTGGATTACATCAAGGCGCTGGGCGCGACCGCCATTTGGATTTCGCCGATTGTGCTGAATACCGAGGGGCAATTCCACGGCTACTCGGCGTGGAATTTCTACGAAGTCGCGCCGCATTGGGGTTCCATCACCAATTTGCAGAACCTCGTGCAGGCGGCGCACGCCCGCGGCTTGCTGGTAATTGACGACATTGTCGTCAACCATGCCGGCGATTTGGTCCAAAGCAGCGGCACCACGTTTAATTATCCGACCGGCTACACGCTCAGCTATGCCAATCCCAGCAAAACCTATCCGACCCCATTCAACACGAATTCGGCCAACCCCTCGCTTACAAATATTTTCCACAATTATGGTGACATTCAAAATTACAACGACACCAACCAGGTGGTATTGGGCTGGCTGTCCGGGCTGAATGATTTCCGGACCGAAACGCCGTACGTGCGCACGAACATGGCGGCGATTTACCAGTATTGGATCCAACAAATCGGCTTTGACGGTTTCCGGGTGGACACGGCGCTGGAGGTGGACATGGGCTGCTGGCAATATTTCTGCCCGGCGATTCACGCTTACGCCGCCTCCAACGGCGACACCAATTTCTTCATGTTTGGCGAGACATTCAGCGGCTCCGAAAGCCAGGTGGCTTCTTACACCGGAGCGGAAGGTGGCGGACCGTTCAAGTTCGATTCCGTGCTGGATTACCCGCTTTACGAAAACGCCATCCAAAGCGTGTTCGCCTCGGCCAGCGGCGCCACGTCCTTGATCCAAAATCATTACAATTCCGTGGATTCTCTTTACGACCCCGCGTCGCGGATGCAACTGGTCACCTTTCTCGACAACCACGATAATCCGCGCTTTCTGAGCACCAGCGAGGCGAACGGCAACACCAACCGCCTGGAATTGGCACTGGTCTTTCTTTACACCTCGCGCGGGATCCCATCTCTGTATTACGGCACCGAGCAGGGTTTCGACGGCACAACGGATCCGAATGACCGCGAAGACATGTTTGCCGGCGAGTTCAAGGACGGCCCGGGCGGCACGGTCCAGCAGTTGAGTTCGCCCGGCCCGGACAATTTCAACATGACCCATCCGCTGTTCCAATGGATCGCCCAGTTAAACAATTTCCGCCGTTTGTACCCGGCGCTCACCCTCGGCGCCTACACCAATCGCGCCCAAAATTCCGGCGGGCCGGGTTTGTTTGCTTATTCCCGGCTCCTGAACAATCAGGAAGTCCTGGTCGTCTTGAACACGGCTGGGTCGGTCCAAACCCTGTCGCCTTGCACTTTGACCTATCCCGGTGGCACGACGCTGGTGAATTTATTGAACACGAACGAGACCTACACGCTGAATGCCAGTTCGCAGACGCCGTCAATTTCGGTGCCTAGCACGTCGGCGAAAATTTTCATCGCGCAGTCGCAATGGCTGCCGCTCGATCCGGTGATGGTCAGCAACTCGCCGTCGCACGACGCCACCAACGTCCCGGTAAACGCCTCCGTCGTGCTTCAATTCAGCAAGCCGATGAACACCAACAGCGTCCAGTCGGCCTTCAGCACGACGCCCGCCGTTGGCGGCACTTTCGCCTGGTCGCCGGCAAATGACACTGTGACATTCACGCCCACCGGAAATTTACCCGCGCTGACCACGATACTTGTTCGCTGCACCAACGCGGTGGACGCGGTTTCCGGGAACACGATGTTTGCGCCATATCAATTGCAATTTCACACCGGCTCAAGTGTTGCGGACACAACGCCGCCGACCATCACCATGCTCACGCCAACCAACGGCGCCCGGGTTTCCGGAAATGTGCCGATTGCGGGAACGGCAGCCGACAACGTCGCCGTGCAGAAGGTTGAAATTGAGCTGGACAGCGACCCCTGGGTGACCGCCAGTGGAACAACTTCCTGGAGTTTCAATCTGAACAGCTCTAATTTTCTCAACGGCCCGCACGTCATTTCGGCGCGGGCCACGGACACGAGCGGCAACATTTCCCCGACAAACACCGCCAGCGTCTGGTTTTTTAACGTGCCGAGCAACTACGTCCAGCGCATCAGCGGCGGCAATCCGGCGAACGTCACCGATTGCAGCGGCAACCTCTGGTTGCTGGACACGGCTTACACTTTTGGCGCGTTCGGTTATTCCGGCGGGACGACCGGTTATCTCGACAACGTCATCAGCGGCGTCTGTTCGGCGGCGCAATCACTTTACCAGCGCGAGCGGTACAGTACCTCCAGCGGCGGGTTCTATTACGAATTTGATTGTCCGGAAGGCATTTATCAAATCACGCTGCTCGAGGCCGAGACCTATTGGAACGGCCCGGGCGAACGCGAGTTCAACGTCTTCATTCAGGGTCAACAGGTGCTGACCAATTTCGATATTTACGCCGCCGCCGGCGGAATGAATATCCCCATTTCACTGGTCTTCACCAACTCGGTGACGAATTCGCAATTGCAGATCCTGTTTACGCCCGGGGCCGCGGACAATGCGCGCGTCTCCGGCGTGCAGGCTCTCAAAATCGCCGACGTGTTCAGCGGCATGGACGGCATACCGGACTGGTGGCGGCTGGCTTATTTCGGCCATCCCCTGGGCATGGCCGCTGACAAGTCGCGCGGTTCGGATGACGCGGACGGCAACGGAATTTCCAACCTGACAAAATATCTGAACGGCGCCGATCCGTTGAACCCGGCGACCGGCCCGGTGTTGCCGCCGTTCAACCTGGGGCCGGTTACCGTGCAAAGCAGGAATGTCCAGGTGGGTTTTTCATCAACCAACACCTGGACTTATCAGCTTCAACGCAGCGACAGCCTTGCGCCGGCGGCGTGGGTCAATATCGGCTCCCCGCAGTCCGGGGTCGGCGGCCTCACGTCGTTCAGCGACACCGGTGGGGCGACTAATGCCACGCAGTTTTATCGCGTGCATGCTTATTGACACCGGAACAGGAATTGGAAAAACTCAACGACACAATCAGAACAGGTAAAATGACCTGTTCAGAAGATAAAGGAACCGCCGGCCGCCTTCTTATTTGCTGCGGCGTCCCCCGTCGGCGTGGCGCGCGACTGACTGAAACGGTTGGCGACGATGCATGTTTGTGCGGTTGCCGCCAGGGCGCGCAAGCTGATAATAAAGGTATGATTTGTAATCGTCTCAATATGACAAAATTTCATTCGATTTTTCGCAGGATTCGATTCTGCCTGTGGCTTGGTCTGTTGGCGGGTTTGGTTTTACCCACGGCGCGGGCGAAAGGCGGGGATTTCTCAAGCGAAGCGGCGCAAAGCAGCCCGGCGTGGCTCCGGGATGGCGTCATCTGCGAAATCTTTCCGCGCGACTTTTCCCCCGCGGGCAATCTTGATGGCGTCACCGCGCGGCTGGATCAATTGCACAATCTCGGCGTGACCATTCTTTGGATCATGCCGATTCATCCCATTGGCGAGAAATTCCGTAAAGGGGAATATGGCAGCCCTTACTCCATCAAGGATTACTACGCCATAGATCCGAGCTACGGAACGTTGGACGATTTCAAGCGTCTGGTGGCCGGGGCGCACCAGCGCGGGATGAAAGTCGTCATGGACCTGGTGGCGGACCACACCGCCTGGGACAGCGTGATGATGCAGCATCCCGAATATTACAAACGGGACGCGAGTGGAAAAATTCTGCCGCCGGTTCCCGAATGGAGTGATGTGGCCGGGCTGGATTATGCCAACCCGCAACTCCGCGACTACATGATCAAGATGATGGAATACTGGGTGCAAACCTGCGACATTGATGGCTACCGTTGCGATGTCGCTTCCATGGTGCCGGAGGATTTCTGGATGGAGGCGCGCGCGGCGATCGGAAAAATCAAACCGGATTTCATGTGGCTGGCCGAGGCCAGCCAGCCGGAATTGATGACGCAAGCCTTTAACATTGATTATGACTGGCCGCTGATGGCCAGCCTGAACAAGGTGATCATGGACAGCGCGCCGGCTTCCGACCTGGAACGTACGTGGGAGCAAAGCCGGCGGGAATTTCCCAAAGACACACTCCATATGCGCGTTTCGGATGACCACGATGAATCACGGGCCGTAGCGCGTTTTGGCATCAATGGCGCGCTGGCGGCTTCGGCGCTGATGTTCACGCTGGATGGCGTTCCCTTGCTCTACAACGGCATGGAAGTGGGCGATGCCACGGAGTCGGGCGACCCGGCGTTGTTCAACAAACTGACGATTTTCTGGCAGCCGAAGGGCCGGCCGCCGTTGCGCGAGATTTACCAGGGTTTGATCGCTCTGCGGGAGCGTTATGCCGCCTGCTTCTGCAATAACCGCGTAACGTGGCTGCACAATTCCGATGCCAACGATGTGGTCACCTTTATGCGTGCGGACGGCACGAATGAATTTATTGTCGCGATCAATTTTTCGAACCGGCCGGTTTCGGGGCAGATCCAATTGGAAAACGGTGGTGGATTCAAGCCGATCCCGATCTCAGGGTTGGTGGATCCACCGACCGGGGAACTGCCTCAATTCCATCTGAACGGGTTCGAGTGGCAGATTTATCACCGCGCCAAGTCGAAATAGACCGCAGATCATCCGCTTAAACAGAGAAATCCATTCGTGGCTTCGCAGTAATGCTGTCCCTAAGGCAATTCAAATAAACCCGTAGCCGCGCATTGGCGCCGAGCCTCTGGCTCGAAATCGGTGCGCAGCACCGACACTGCGACACGCTCGAATCATCAGGGGCTTGTGAGTGACAGCGAAAAGCGGGTTGTTTGAGCTGTAGCGCTTATTTCGCTCGAGTACGGCGTGATGTTGCCCGAAACATCATACGTATAGATCATAAAATAATAAACCCGGCCGCCAACCAAATTGGAAATGGTTACGGTCGTGGTCTTGCCAACATTGAGCACATTGGGATAAATGCCGCTGGCGGTGCCGTAATAAATATCGTAGCCCGTCAATTTTGGGCGTGTGCTCGGCTGCCATGTCAGCGTGACCGAGCCCGTGAGATTGCTGCAAACGCCCCGGATGAAAACCACGGGCAGGTTGGTGAAGGAAAGGGTTGTCGATCCCGTAAAAGTGCCCATGGTCTGCCAGGTTGAAGAGGCCAGGTTGGTCGTAAATTGCAAGGTAATGCTGTTGGTTATGCCAGCCTTTACGGTTTCGGTGAAGACCTGGACGCCGGGAGCCGCATTGGGGACCGCATACGATACTTCGCTTGAATAAGCGCTTTCCTGGCCGGAAGTGCTGACGGCGGTGGCGGCAAAGTAATAGGTCGCGCCTCCCGTCAAACCTGAAATCGTCGCGTTGGTCACATTGCCAACCGGGACAACGTTGGTATAGGTGCGGCTGGCCGGGCCGTAGTAAACATTGTAACCGGCGACGGAGGCGTTGGTGACCGGGGCCCAGACCAGGGTCACACTCTGAGCGCGCAACACACAGCAGAGGGTTGTGATCACCAATCCCGCCAATAGGAATCCAAACAAAACGGCGCGTCCGCGGGCTGGGATCGCGGCGCCGGCCGAACGCGTCCTGGCACTCTGCCTTTTCGCCCTCGCGGCGGTCAACACGGAGCGGGATCGGCAACTGTGTGCGCCGGTCTCAAATTTTACAGTCCTGGTCATAATGATGGCTCTACCGTGTCCGTCCACCGACTCGCCGGCGGCTGTCTTGAGCGGTCGGAA
>Ga0335073_10013295_pt1 | contig 11538 bp, 8 predicted proteins | sample Lox_Sample_22_FD_207093 | JGI IMG/M metagenome (GOLD analysis project Ga0335073, IMG submission 207093) | Soil microbial communities from Loxahatchee National Wildlife Refuge, Florida, United States - Lox_Sample_2.2 | ecosystem: Environmental > Terrestrial > Soil > Wetlands | place: USA: Florida... | reverse complement strand
GTCGTCGCTCAACCCATCCTGTGTCGTCGCTCAGCCCAGCCTGTCTCGTCGCTCAGCCGATAACCCATCCGGTGTCATCGCTCAGCCCATATGGATCTGGTCGGCGTCGACCCGCACGATTGTATCCGCCGTCACGAACGCAACGTTGGCCTGAAGCTGCAACGTGGCCTCCGCGCTATGATCGATGTCGCCTGCCCGCAGCCGATCGCTTTCCTCGACGAAACGACTGGCACGCTTGGTCCGCATCAGCACATGTTCGGCGAACGTCTCGACGACTTCGCCCATCGAGCGCAGCCTGCTGACATACCAACTGGCGCGGCGGCCGATCTGGACCAACTCGTCCAATATGAAGCGCGCCATCCTTGCATGCAGGTCGATTTCAAGCGCCGTGGCCAGGATGCTGGCACGGGCGTCGATCGTGACGGTCCGCCCGGCCGTCACCCTGACGTCGCCGCGGGCGGTTTCGATCTGCAGATCTCCTTCGGACCACAGCCGCGGCGGGGCATCGCACCGGCGCTCCAGCACCGATACGATCCACATCGTGTCGTCCACGCAGCCGACCAGAACGCGATCGCCGGGCTCCGGCTGAACCAGGCAGCCGAACGCGATCCGGGCACTATGCATCGAGCCTTCGTAGATGATGCGCGACTCCCGCCCCTGGCATGAGATCATCTCGGCGGAGCCAAGATCCGCCGGCCACATCGCGCCAGCGAAGGGTTCGTCCATGCGTGACAACGGCTTGCGGCCTGAGGCGCGTGGTCTGTGCACGGGCATGGCAGTCATGACGGGCTCCTCGGATGCGCCGCGGGCGCTGGATGGATGTGCGTGTCAGGCATTGGCATGCTGGGGCCATGCATCTGCCATCGTCCGGTCGGGATCGGCGGCCAACGCCCCCTGACGGGACGGAAACACCGCATCTTGCTCCGAGACTGCGTGGAAGTTGGTGCGGTCCAGCGTGACCCCATCGAGATTGGCCCGATCCAGTGTGGCGTGACTGAAGTCGGCGTTCCTCAGATCAGCGCCGCGAAAGTCCGCGCCGGCCGCGATCAGCCCAGTGGCGCAGCACTGGAACAAGGTGGCATTGCTGAAAATCGCCTCGGTCGCGTCAGCGCCGATCAGGATGGCCTGGGTCAGATCGGCATTCGTCAGATCCGCCTGCTGCATGATCGCGTTTTGCAGAACAGCGCGTGCGAGATTGGCATCCTGCAGCACCGCGCCTGCCAGTCTGGTGCCGAAGAGCATGCATTGGGCGAGGTCGGCGCCGGCGAGGTCGCAGCCTGTGAAGTCGGCATCGCTCAGCGCACAAGCCGCGACGGCAAGCCCCGGCAACGCACGGCCGGCGAAATTGGCGCCGATCAGAGTGGAACGCGAGAACCGTGCCCCCTCCATGCGTGCCGCGCGCAAGTCGGCATTCAGGAAAACCGCCCGGTACCACTCGGTCTGCGAGATATCGATCTCCGCGGTGGTGCATTTCACCAGCGAGCTGCGCTCGAACCGCACGCCGGTGAAGATCGTCCCGCTCAGGTCGCATTCAGCCATGGCCACGTGCAACAGCAGCGTCTCACTCAGCCGCGCCCGCGCCAGATCACATTTGATGAATTTCGACCGCTCCATTTTCGCGCCAACCAGCGAGGCGTCAGCGAGATCGCATTCGACGAAATTCACCCGGCCGAGGTGTGCCGCTGCGAGATTGGCGCCGGCCAGGGTGCAGTGGATGAAATTCGAGCGTCCGAGATTTGCCTGACGCAGATCGGCACCGCTGAAATCGACATGGTCGAAATCGGCGGCCCGGTACGTGCGGCCGGCGAGATTGGCGCCCGCCAGAGACACCTGGCGGACCAACTCGCCGTCATCCACACGTCTTGCGAGTTCGTCCGGGGTCATGCCGGCGCTTCCTGGGGTGGCTCGTAGACCGGCAGGTAGCGCATCCGGACGCGGAACATGCCGCGCCGCGTGGTTGCCTCGTCCAACCTCGCGCGTGCCAGGTTGGCCTCGTACACGGACATACCCGACAGATTGGCGCCGCGCAGGTCGGCGCGCGACAGGTCGGCGTTGGCGAAGTCGGCGTCGCGCATATCAGCACGGCGGAGATCCGCCGCGACCAACTGGCATGCTTTTCCGCGCGCCAGATGCAACAGAGCATTGGACAGATCAGCCTTGGAAAAGTCCGCCTGGACCAGGATCGCGCGGTCCAGGTCCGCGCCGCTCAGTTTGGTTTCCCGCAGGTTCGCCTCCGTCATGTCGGCACCGGTCAGGTGGGCGCCAATCAGCGAACACTGCTTGACGAACACTGCCTTGCGGAGCCGCGCGTGCCCGAGGCTGATGCCGCTCAGATTGCACGCGAGAAACACCGCGCGCTCCAGTTTCGCTGCGGTCAGATCGGCACCTTGCAGGTTGCATTCGACGAATTTCGCCTTGGTCAGCACGATGCCCGGCGCGCGCAGGCCGGGCAGTGACAGCTTCATCGCCAGAATCCCAGGGGCATGAACCGCGCTGAAATTGGTTCCGCTGATCACCGCCTCGCTGAGATCGGCGCCTTCCAGGTCGGCGTTGGCGAGCGACGCGTCGGTAAGGTCGGCACCGGCCAGTATGGTCCGCTTCAAGACGGCGTTGTTGAGCGAAGCACCCTGCAGATGGGCCTTGCCCAGATTGGCGCCGCTCAGGTTGGCGCCATCCAGCACACAGTCGCGAAGGGCGGCGTGGGCCAGGACGGCATTGCTCAGATTGGCTCCGGCCAGGCGCGTGCCGGCGAGATTGGCGCTGTCCAGGCAGATGCCTGACAGATCGAGCCCGGACAGGTCGAGTCCGGACAGATCGGCGCCGTGCAGGTCATACAGCGCGCGGGCGGCTGCCGTGTCGGCAGCGAGCCAGCGGCGAAGCTCCGCGCTGCGTTCCGCGGGCAGCACGTCGGTGGGTTCCTGGAGGTGTGCTGAAAGCCGGTAGCTGTTTCGGATGCCAGCCTCGGCTGCGTCCAACTGTGCCAGGAATTCCGGCGACACCAACTGGTCTTCCAGTTCGTCCGTCAGTTGGCCGAACACCCGCCCGGCGTTGATTTGCTGGGTCAATTGCTCGCGCATGGCGGCAGCGCTGAAGGCCGGGGGACCTTGTGATTTCGGGTTGAGCCGCTGCTGGATTTCCGCGTCCGGCATACCCGCCGCCGCGAGTCTGGCCGCCGCGTCGGCCTTGATCGCCGCCGCTTCCGCTGCAGCTTTTGCCTGTTGCTCCGCGGCTTCCGCCCGCGCCGCCGCGGCAAAGGCGGGCAATTCCGCCAAAGTCGGGGCGGGTCGTGGCGGCGGCGGCGGTTGCGGGTCGAACGTGTTGGGATTCAGCCCGTGTTGCTTCAGCTTCTCCCGCGCCGCCATTTGTTCGCGTTCCGCGCGTTGTCTGGCCCGGGAGAGGGCAAGTTCCGGCCGCGAGGGTTCCGCATCAGGTGCGGCCGCCGCGAGCGCCAGCCATTCCGCCGGCACGAGGTCCGCATCACGCAACGCGTGGATCCCGCCGCCCTTGGTATCAGCCCGCTTCACCATCACGGCGCGGTATTCCTCGGCGGCTCGCAACGAGCCCAACCGGTCGGCACCTACCACCACGCGGCCGATGTCGGCAGCATCCTCCTCGGCCAGGCGAGCCTGTCCATGATGCACCAGCACCAGCCGCTCGCGGTGGGGGAAAAACCACACGGTGGTCAGCCTGAGCGGCACCTCTTCGAAGCCGCCATCGCCGGCTTCGCGGCCGCCGTCGCGGCGTCTGTTCTTTGTCAGAAACAGCCTTGCCGCCATGCCGGGCAGCCGGCCTTGCAGCAGCGGCTGGCGCGGATGCAGGTTCTTGAAGGCATAGGTCTCGTCGCCGTTGAGCGGCTGGGGCAGCCATTGATCGGGCTGCGCCAGGTTGAAGAAGTGCCAGTCGATGTCGCGCGCGAAGCCGGGAAAATCCTGTTTCAGCCAGCTATCGTCGTGTGTCCCCACCAGCCTCGCCCGCGCCGGCCACATCTGGTCCACCGGTCCGTAGGCGACAGGCACACGCGCTCCGTCCTGACCAAGCGCGGGGTTGAGGACGTTCTGCACCGGGAAGGACTGCATCTCCTGTCCTGGTGGGACGCCCTTGCCCACGGGATTATCGGCAAACCCGGCGCCGCCGTAGGTGCGGGTCCAATCGAGCGCCATTTGCGTGAATGGCACCGCCTCGCCGAGCCGCCGCCGACTGCGGTCGAACATGCGGTCGCCGTGAACGTCGAGTTGCTTGATCACCGGGCCAAGCTGGATGCCGGTGTGCACCAGCGGCGCCGCGACGTCGCCTGGTGCATAGCAGTGTGAGATCGCCAGGAACTCCGGCTGCAGCTTGGGAATCGCGGCGTCGAGCGGCAGGTCCGGCGGCAGCTCTTCCGCCAGGAACGACCACATCTCGGTCTCTTTCAAGAGCAGTGGGGTCTCGCCGATCGGCAGGAAGGCAAGCACGGAGATGCCGAGCCAGAATTCACGCCGGAACTCGAACGGTCGGGTCAGCAGGCCAAGCGTTTGCGGCTTGATGATCTTCATGGCCGGAATCCGGTGCCAGGACCGACCTTCAGCGGACTTCCATTCGAGACCTCAGGCAGATGGCACGGCAACGCTTCCCCCTTGCGTTTGATCGACAATCTTCACGCATACATCACATTGCCGGACTGGATGACGTAGTCGCCCGGTTCATGCAGATGAAATCCGTGGTCCTCCAGTTTGATCCCGGATGAGTGAACATCAGCTTCGATGGTCTTGATGCGCGCGACGATGTCGTTGATCTGGGCCTGGTATTGATGATTATCGAGCAACGACTTCGAAAAGCTGAGAAGTGACAGGCTCACGGCGACGGAGGCAACCGACATGTTCAGTCCGCCGACAATTGACTGCTGCGTGACTCCGGTGATGTTGGTGCGGTCGTTTCCCACGAAAGAGAAGGCAATGTCGGCCACCGTTGAAACGGATGAGCAATCGATATTGGAATAGGAGTTGCCTTTGATATGCGAGTTGGAATCGCCGTTTACCCAGGTGTTGTTGTTGGCGTAGACCCAGGTGTTCTTGTTGCCCAGGCTGACTGCGTTGTTCCTTCCCGTTGTAAAGGAGCTGATGTCGCAGGCATCCGCCTTCACGTCCAGGCTGGGCGAGTCGCTCCATGTATACGACGAGGAAGGCGATGATGACGATGAACCTGACGATGGCGCGGTGACCTTGAGTATCGGGCCGGCATCCTGCGTCAGGTCATTCTGGATGTCGTGGGTGCCGCTGCCGTTCTCGTCCTGTATCGGCGGAACCCCCTCTTTGCTCGGATGGCACAGCATGAACCAGGTTTCCCAGACCTCATAAAGTCCGTCAGCATCCTTGTACGGCTCGATCTGGAAACCGTCGAACTGGTCCACCTTATCGCTGAACGTTGTCGGCAAGCCGTACGCCGAAAGCGGGCGGGCGCCGTGCGGTGCGGCGACCGTGGCGACCCGGCGGGGCGATACCATGGTGAAATGTTCTTGTCCGGGCTTGCCCTGCATGATCGTCCGATTGTCGGCGTGATCGCGGGAAATGGTCTTGTGTTTGTCAAGCGGCAGCTCCACCGGCGGCATCGTCAGCGCATTCGGTACCGAGCCGACGATCAGCGGCCGATCAGGGTCACCCTCGAGGAACGCCACGATCACCTCGTGGCCGACATGCGGGATCACCAGACTGCCATAGAACGACCCGGCTCGCGTCTGTGAGACGCGGATCCAGCACGAGCTGCGGTCGTTGCGCAGTCCGCGACGGTCCCAATGGAACTGCACGCGGACGCGGCCGAACGGGTCGCAGTAGATACTTTCGCCCGGCGGCCCAACCACGGTCGCGGTCTGCGATCCGCGCATGACCGGCTTCGAGGTGATCAAGGGCGGCCGGTACGGCGTGGCCGCCGGGATGGCGACGAATTCGTTGTTATAACGGTAACCTTCGGCGCCCGGGCCCGATTCGATGCCGGGCCCGGTGGCATGGTGACGCACCTCGGTCAGCAGATAGACGCCGCCCAGGCTGCCACGTCCGGCGTCGATGCCAACCCGCTGCCCCGGATCGAAGCCGATGCAATGGCCGGCGCCGGACACCACACGATGCCGCGCCTCCTCCATCTCCATGCGGATCCTGCTCAGTCGCGTGCCGTCGTCATGCTGGGTGAATTCGCCGGCCCAGCGATAGATCTCGTGGTTGCGCATGCGCGGTACGTTCAGCGTCGTGGGAGTGCCGACCAGCAGCCGCTTGGTGGGCGACTCGAAATCATAGTCGTTCAACGTCCACTTCCCGGGACGGAACGTAGTACGAAAATCCAGCGATTGGATCTCGCCGCCGACCCGGTTCGATGCCAGGGACACCGACTCGGGTGTGCACCGGCCGGTCGCGGCGTTGCGGTCGCCGAGCATCAGCGTGTGCTTGTCGGCGTGATGCTCGTGCCAATAGAATATTCCAAGATGCTCCATCAGGCGGGAGACGAAATCGAGCGCCGACTCCTCGTACTGCACGCAATAGTCGAGTTTCGGATACTCCTCCTGCACGACCCGGAACGTGAAGTCGGTCAGCCCATGCTCGATGAACACCATGCGCAGAATCTCGGGCACGCTCAGGTCCTGGAAGATCCGGCAGTCGCAGGTGCAGCTCAGGAACCAAAGGCGCGGCACAACCTCAAGCTCAAATTGCCGGTGGCCGTGTACGTCATGGCCCAGGCTGGCCACGCTGCGAACATGGCCATGGATCGGCCGCCTGGATTCCGTGCCATCGTCCATCAGCCACAGGGTGACTGGCTCGCCGACCAATGCCTCGACCGAGGCTTCGGGCACCAAGCCAATGACTTCGACCCGATAGAGAAAGCAGCGCGATAATGCGTCCTCGCCGTCCAGCCGTGTCGTGAGCAATGCGCCAGGGCCAAGCGGGGAGTCGATGGCGAGCGGCCGCTTTGCGACCTCCGATCTGTCTGCCTCGGCGATGTCGTGCGCCATGCCCACGTCGAGGTTGTCCACAACAGCCTCCCCCCGAGACCTAAGTTGTTTCTTCCGTGTATGATTGGTATTGCGGCCACAACTGCGTCAGTAGTCGCACCGGCTGCAACACCAGCCCCGATCTTGCCTAGTTTCTGCCGGAACGACTGCGATGAAGATCACAGTTCACGGAGTCGTGTAACATTCATCCTTTGCACCGAAATTGCTGAGGCGCCGATAACCGTGGGCGCAGCTCTATGGCCGTGTTTTGAGCCTGTGCGTGGTAGCTGTTGCCATCAACCTCCGCTTGCAACCTGGACTGCGTTTCCCCACGCTTCCACGGCCGCATGCTGGCCGTTGCCTCTGCGGCTCTTGCCCCCGCCGCCGCCACATAAAGGCCACCCGACCCGCGCCTCACACGCCACCGCAACAGCACCCGGCGCGCCGATCCGCTCCGCCGCGCAAGATCGGCAGCCCCTGTCACCCCATCGCCTGTCACCCTATCGTCTATCACCCCATCGCGCCGCGCAGAGCCTTCTCGACGCCCGCGGCAATGCAGAACAAGCGCCCGTCGCCCATCGTCTCGCCCATCAGCATCAGTCCAACCGGGGCTTCTCCGGCACGATGGCAGGGAAGGCTGATCGCGCAACGGTCGAGGAAATTGCCCAGCGCCGTGTTGCGCAGGATCAGCAGATTGATCCGGTTGTACTCGCGCTCGTCGTCCAGGTCCGCAATGCGCGGTGCAATGATCGGCACCGTCGGCATGACCACGCAATCATAGTCCGCCGTGCGAGCATCGAAGCTGGCGATCAGCCGCGTGCGCGCCGCTGCTACCTCCAGGTAGTCCGCGGCGCTCATCCGCTCGCCGCGCGCGATGCGTATGCGAATACGCGGGTCGTAGCCGTCGCCCTTCTCGGCCAGCAAGCTGCGGTGCCAGGCGTAGGCTTCCGACGCGGCAAACCCGCCCTTGGCATTCGCCGCCACGCTCGCCTCGAATTCCGCAACCCGGGTGCGGATCAGCCGCGCTCCGGCGCGCTCGAGGACCGACAAAGTGTGGGCGAAAGCGGTCGCCACCGTGGCATCCAGGCCATCCAGCACGAGGTTCTCCGGCACCGCCAACCGTAGGCCGGTAAGCGCGGCCGGCTCGGGCAGGGCGGGAGGTTCGCCGGCGAGCACCGCGTCGATGACGGCGCAGCAGCCGACACTGGGCGCCAGCGGCCCGACCGAATCGAGGCTCGGCGCCAGCGGCAGCACGCCCGCGATCGGCACGCGGCGTGCCGTCGGCTTGTAGCCGACAACGCCGCAGAACGCCGCCGGAATGCGGCACGATCCGCCGGTGTCGGTTCCCAGCCCGGCCACCGCCATCCGGTCTGCCACGGCCACGCCCGTGCCTGAGGAACTGCCACCCGGAATGCGACGCGATGCGCGGTCCCAGGGCGAGGCCGGGGTGCCATGATGTGGATTGATGCCCAGGCCGGAGAAGGCGAACTCGGTCATGTTGGTGCGGCCGACCGGCACGAACCCCGCCGCAACCATCCGCTGCACCACCGACGCATGCGCCAACGCGGGGGGCGCATCCGCCAGCACCGCGGAGCCTGCGGGGGTCGGTTGGCCGGCGATATCGAACAAATCCTTCAGCGCGATCGGAATGCCGGCATAGCGGCTCGGGGCACGCCCGACGCGACGCAGCGCGTCCATCGCTTCCGCCATCGCATGCGCCCATTCCGGATCGGTCTTGATAAAAGCGCGGGCCCCCTCCCCCGACGGATCGGCGATCCGCGCCAGGCACTCCTCCACCAGCGCGCGACTGCTCGTTTGGCCCGCGGCCAGGGCGTTGGCGGTTTGCTCCAGCGTACGCATGATGCCTCGCAGTGATCCGAATGAGGGAGGAAGCATGCCATGACCGACGCATCTGCCAAGCCGGTATTGCTCACCGGAGCCGCCGGCGCGCTCGGGCGCGCGCTGGCGCAGTCGCTGCCCGCCGAGGGCGTCACGCTGCGCATGACAGATATCGCGCCGTTCCCCGACAGCCTGCCGCCGCGCGCCCGCTTCACCCAGGCGGACCTGAACGACGGCGTCACCATGCTGCGCCTTGCCGAAGGCTGCGGCGCCATCATCCATCTCGGCGGGGTCTCCGTGGAGCGCCCGTTCGAGGAGGTGCTTGGCCCCAACATCCGCGGCTTGTTCCATATCTATGAGGCGGCGCGGCGCGAGGGGGCGCGGGTGATCTTCGCCTCCTCCAACCATTCGATCGGCTTCCACGAACGGACGGAGTCGCTCCCCGCCGAAACGCAATTCCTGCCGGATGGATTCTATGGGCTGTCGAAGGCCTATGGCGAGCTGATGGGTCGGCTCTACTGGCACAAGCATGGGGTGGAGAGCGTGTTCATCCGCATCGGCTCCTGCTTCCCCGAGCCACGGGATGCGCGGATGCTGGCCACATGGCTGTCCTTCCCGGACCTGTCGCGGCTGATGCGGCGCTGCCTGGTGACGCCCGAGGTCGGGGTCAGCGTGGTATGGGGCGCGTCGAGCAATGCGCGCATGACCTGGTGGCGTGACGACGATCGCGTCCGGCTGGGCTGGACACCGCAGGACAGCGCCGATCCGTTCGCAGCGCAGCTTGTTGGGCAGGTCAGCGGCGATGCGGTGCAGGAGCGCTACATGGGCGGCTCGTTCTGCGCTATCGGCTTCTCGCGCGGTGCGCCAGCATGAGTTGGCGCCATGGTCGCTTGGCCGCCGCAGGGCAGTGCAACGTGGTGACACAGCGCCAATGTTTTCGCCGGCGGGGCGACGGCCCGATCGTGACACACTATTTAACGGTGCAGAAAGCCGCGCTGATTTAGCATCGCGAGACGGCAATCGCTGGGTCTGGTCAGCGGCGGCAAGACGAGGGACGACGGCTATGCATCGCGTGAAACTACTGATTGGGCTGGCCTCCACCGTCGCGCTGAGCGCCTGCGCTGTGGCACCGCCTCCCGGGCCGAGCGTGATGGCGATGCCGGGACAGGGCAAGAGTTTCGAGGCCTTTCAGCAGGACGACGGCTATTGCCGCGCGGCTGCGACCCAGGCGACGGGTGGGGCATCCCCGGCGGTCGCGGCCTCGAATGCGGGGGTCGGCAGCGCCATTTTGGGCACCGCCCTCGGCGCCGGCGTTGGCGCAGCTCTGGGTTCGGTTGCCGGCGCGGTCGGCGCCGGCGCGGCGATCGGCGGCGCGACCGGATTGCTCGCCGGCAGTGCGATCGGCGCCGGCAACGCGCAGGCCTCGGGCGCTGCCGTGCAGCAGCGGTATGACATGGTCTACGCGCAGTGCATGTCAGCCAAGGGAGACCAGGTGCAGGGTCCTCCCGCCGGCTATGCCGGCGGTTATCCGGGTGCGTATGGGGCTTACCCAGCCTACTCGTACGGTTATGGCTATGGCTATCCCTACTACTACCCATACGGCCCGGCCTGGTATGGCCCGGGTATCGCGATCGGGATCGGCGGCGGCTGGGGCTGGGGTTGGGGCCACGGCTGGGGTGGTGGCTGGGGTGGCTGGCACGGTGGCGGCTGGCATGGGGGCGGCTGGCATGGGGGCGGTGGCTGGCACGGTGGCGGCTGGCATCATTAGGCGCCCCAAGACCACGTTGCCGGCGCCCCGCTGCGGCGTCGTGCCGGCGGCCAGCGCTCTACGCGTCGCGCGTTGCAGCTTCGCCTGGCGGCAGTGACGGTTGATTAATCCTTCCGTTGCATCCTGCACGGATGCCGCAAGCGACGACTAACCCATTTGCCCCACCGGCCCGCCTGCGCCGTCTTCAGATCGAGATCACGACCGGCTGCAACCTGCATTGCGCCGGCTGTCAGCGTACTCTCGGGATGGCGGCCGGGTCCTGGCACAACGCCCACATGCCGCCGGCGCGCTTTGCCGCCATACTGGCCAACGCGCCGCCGGCTGATGTGATCATTCTGCAAGGCATCGGCGAGCCGACGCTGCACCCGCAGCTTCCGGCTCTGGTCGCCGCCGCACGCGCCAGTGGTCAGTTCCAGGCGATCAGCTTCAACACCAACGGGCTGGTTCGTGAGCCCGACTACTATCGTGCGCTGCGCGCCGCGGGGCTGAACCATGTCAGCGTGTCGGTGGACAGCCTGGATCCAACGACCGCCGCCGCCGTTCGCGCCGGCACGGATTGCCCGCGGTTGGCCGATTCCATCCAGGCGCTGCTTGCGTTGTGGCCGGCGGCAACGCTGTCGATCGTGCTCAGCCGGCGGAACGCGGCGGAACTGCCGGGGTTGCTGCGCCGGCTGCACGGTTTGGGCGGGCGCTACATCGAGGTACAGCCGCTGATCAGCTACCACGAGACGGAGCAGCCCTGGTGCCTCGGGGCGGCCGAGTTGGCGGCGGCGCACCAGCAGATCGAGTTGGCGTCGGCCACGCTGTCCGACCTGCACATGCTGCCGGCCGCCGCGCTGGTGCCGAACGGCCGCCGCTGCCGCCGGCCGCTGCACGCTGGCTATGTCACGGTGGAGGGATTCCTCACCCCGTGCTGCGTCACCAACGACGCGTCCTTGTTCGGTCATGCCGATCTGGCGAAAGCGAGCTTCGCCGCGTT
>Ga0335073_10013294_pt1 | contig 11539 bp, 10 predicted proteins | sample Lox_Sample_22_FD_207093 | JGI IMG/M metagenome (GOLD analysis project Ga0335073, IMG submission 207093) | Soil microbial communities from Loxahatchee National Wildlife Refuge, Florida, United States - Lox_Sample_2.2 | ecosystem: Environmental > Terrestrial > Soil > Wetlands | place: USA... | reverse complement strand
TGCACGCCCGCAATCCGGCGCGCCATCTTGTCGTTGGCGGACGCCATGTCGCCTTCGGCTCGGTGGCGAGCGCCCCCAATTCGTTCGACCGCGCTGGGGGGCGGCGGCCTGGCAATCACCGCGACTACCAGAATTTCATCCGCCTCGGGCAGAGTTTCGATTCGATTCATTTCTGGGGCGGTTATCCGGTCGAGCCGGTCGACATTCATGCCTCCGTCCGCCATCTCGACGCGCTGTTCGACATGCTGACGCTGTCCGACAAGCCGGTCCACGCCTACAGCCTTGGGCGCGAGCGCAATCTGGACGCCATCGAGATGGTAAAGATCGCCCGTGGGCTCGACGACGAGACGCTGGAGCGTGAGCCGTCGCTGTTCACGGTCATCAACTCGTCGTCGCCGCTCAGGCTCGACACGCCGATGCTGGAGGGGATGATCCAGATGGCGCGCCGCAACCAGGCAGTGGTCATGACGCCGTTCACGCTCGCGGGCGCGATGGCGCCGGTCACGCTCGCCGGCGCGCTCGCGCAGCAGCACGCCGAGGCGCTGGCGGGACTCGTGATGACGCAAGCAGCGCGACCGGGCGCGCCGTTCGTCTATGGCGGATTCACCTCGAACGTGGACATGAAGTCGGGCGCGCCCGCCTTTGGCACGCCCGAATATATGAAGACGGCAATCGTCGGCGGGCAGCTCGCGCGCCGGCTTGGCCTGCCCTACCGCTCCTCGAATGCGAACGCCGCCAATTCGCTCGACGCGCAATCGGCCTATGAGAGCGTGTTCTCGCTCTGGGGCGCGATCATGGGTGGCGTCAACTTTCTCATGCATGGCGCGGGCTGGATGGAGGGAGGGTTGCAGGCCTCGTTCGAGAAGATGGCGCTCGACGCCGATCTTTTGGCGATGGTCGCCGAGTTCCTGCGGCCGCTGCGCGTCGACGAGGCGGAGCTGGCGCTCGAGGCGATGCGCGAAGTCGGCCCCGGCGGGCATTTCTTCGGCGCCGAGCATACCCAGTCGCGCTATCGCACCGCCTTTTTCTCGCCGATCATTTCCGACTGGCGCAACTACGAAACCTGGCGGGAAGCCGGTTCGCCGACCGCGCTGGACGCAGCCGAGCGCATCGTCGCCGAGCGCTTGCGAGATTTCGTCAGCCCCCCGCTCGAGCCCGAACGCCTCGAAGCGCTCACCGCCTTCGTCGCCCGCCGCAAGGCGGAAGGCGGGGCGCCGACCGACTTTTGAACGCCATCCCGCAGCTCGCCCACTCCCGCACCGGGGCCCCGCTGCACGCGGCGGTCGCCGCGGTGTTTTTCGCCTTTGGCCTCTGCCTCGGCCTCTGGGGCGGCGCCTCCGGCGCGATTTTGGTCCGCGCCGGCGTCGATGCGGCGACGTTCGGCCTTCTCTTGACCATCTACACCGGAGCCTATCTCCTCGCCATGTCGGCAGGCGGGGCGCTCGCCCATCGTTTCGGCGTCGAGCAGGCGCTCTCCGTTTCGGCGATCATCTGCGGCGCGACCTTCTGTGCGCTGCTCAACGCTTCGAGCGAGGCCTGGGTCGCCGCCGCGCTGATCGTCGCGGGGTTCCTTGGCGGGGTGGTCGACGTCCTGATGAACGCAGAGGGCGCGCGGATCGAGCGCCGGCTTGGCCGCCCGATCCTCGCCCGGCTGCACGCCGCCGCGTCCGCCGGTATGGCGGTCGGCGCGATTCTCGGCAGTTTGATCGCGGCCGGGCCGGCGCCTTGGGCAGCCGGCGTTCTCGCCGCGCTCGCGCTCGCCGCCGCAAGCGTGGGCTATCATCGCGCGGCGGCGAGCGACCGTCCGGCCCCAGCGCCCGTCGGGGCCTTGGCACGGAGCGGACTGTCCTTTGCGCCGGCTCTGATCGGGCTCGGCGTCGTCGTCGGCGCCTCAATCGCAGCGGAACTCGCCGCATCGTTGTGGTCGACGCTGCTGTTGCGCGAGGAAGCGCCTAAGCTGGCGGCGATTTCCGGCCTTGGCGCGGCGTTCTTTTCCGCCTGCCAGGCGGCGCTGCGCTTCAACGCCGACGCGATTCGGCTTCGCGTCAGCGACCTTCGCATCATCGTCGGTTCGTTCGCCATCGCGGCCGCCGGCTTCGCCCTGGTCAGCCTTCAGGCCGGCTTCGCCGCGAGCGTTGCAGGCTTCGCCTTGATCGGGGTCGGCACCGGGCCTATCGTGCCATGCGGCTTTGCGTTGGCCGCGCGCCAGTCGGCGGCCGGCCCTGCGGTCGGACTCGCGTCCGCTTCGCTGTTCAGCGCGGTGAGCCGCCTGCCGGCGCCGCTGGCGACGGGCGCGATCGCGCAGGCGCTGTCGCTGCCGATGGCGTTCACGGCCTTCGCGCTGGCGCTGACGGCGACCGCCGTCGCTGCGGCCGTCGTCGCTTTCGTGAGCCGCGCGCGGCGAGCGCCGCGCAAGGTGTGAGCGTCGCCCGCTCCGGCGCCAGATCTGGCCATTGCGTTCGCGCGACCGTTGTTGCAAAGGAACAGCACGCGGTTGGTGATTGTAAGCGCCGCCAATATGGGTCAAACGCATGACGAAAATCATGCCGGTCATCATGTGCGGCGGGTCAGGAACCCGCATGTGGCCGGAATCGCGGGAGAGCCTCCCCAAGCAGTTCATTCCGCTGATCGGCCAGCGTTCGACCTTCCAATCGATTGTCAGCCTGGTCGGCGACCCGGCTGTGTTTGATACGCCGGTCGTCATCACCAATTTCGACTATCGTTTTCGCGTCGCCGAGCAATTGAAGGAGATTGGCGCCGAGGCAGTGATCCTGCTCGAGCCGGACCGGCGCGACAGCGCCGCGGCAGTCGGCGCCGCGGCCGCCTGGGTGGCGGCGGCCCGCGAGCCGACGACGGTCGTCGCCATGCTCGCCGCCGACCATGTGTTCGAGGACGGAAAGCAATTCGCCCAGCTTTGCGCGCAGGCCAGTGTAGCGGCGGCGGCGGGCGAAATCGTCACCTTCGGCGTCACGCCCGATCATCCGGCCACCGGGTACGGTTACATTCACCCAGGGGCTCGGCTGGCGCGCGATCCCCAGGTTCGGCGGATCGAGCGGTTCGTGGAGAAGCCAGACGAGACGCGCGCGAGAGAGTTCATTGAGGAGGGTTACCTCTGGAACTCAGGCAATTTCGTCTTCCGCGCCGACGTCATGCTGGAGGAGCTTCAGCGTTTCGAGCCGGAGATCGCGAGCGCGACCGCGGCCGCTGTGTCGGCGGCGAAAAAGGACCTCGGCTTCGTCGTCCTCGATCATGATTCCTTCGCCAAGGCGCGCAAGACCTCGATTGACTATGCAGTGATGGAGCGAACCGAAAAGGCGGTGGTCCTGACAGCCGACGTCGGCTGGTCGGACGTCGGCGAGTGGTCGGCCGTCTGGCGGCTGAGCCCGCAGGACGCAAGCGGCAGCAGCCTGCGCGGACGGGCGGTGGCGATCGATTCGTCGAACCTGCTCGTGCGTTCGGAAGAGCAATTGACCGCCGTGATCGGCCTTAAGGACGTGATCGTCGTCGCCACCGGCGACGCGGTCCTGGTCGCGCACCGCTCGCAAGCCGATAAGGTTAAAAAGCTGGTCGAGCGCCTGAAGGCGGAGGGCAGGCCCGAAGCGACCGAGCACCGGCGCAACTACCGGCCATGGGGCTATTATCAGAGCGTCGACCAAGGCTCGCGCTACCAGGTGAAGCGCATCGTCGTGCGCCCCGGCGGCCGCCTCTCCTTGCAGAAGCACCACCACCGCGCGGAGCACTGGGTGGTCGTGCGCGGCGCAGCCGAAGTGACGCTCGACGGCAAGGTCGAGCACGTGCACGAGAACGAATCGATCTACCTGCCGATCGGCTGCACGCACCGGCTCGCCAATCCGGGTAAAATCGACCTCGAGCTGATCGAGGTTCAGACCGGTTCTTATTTCGGCGAGGACGACATCGTTCGAATCGAAGACGTCTACAATCGGAAGTGAGGCGATGGCGGCGCCATGCACGGCGCCGCCATTGGGGTTAGTTCTGTTCCCGCGAAGCCAAGCGGGCGATTTCGTGAATGTCGACGCGATCGATGCCGATGTCGTGCAACTCGCGATCGGTATAGGCCGAAAGCTCCTGCAACACGCTCCAATAGACGCGGCGCGCGCGCAGAAAGCGCGTAAGAGAGAACTTCTTCATGGCGGTCTCCTTTTGGTTAACCGCCCTCCGGCATTCGGACTCGAGCGATCGAGCCCGATGGTCGTCCCCGTTTCCCAGACCCGGCCTAAGTAGATTGCTGCGATGCAAAAGTCAATGGTGCGGTGCGACAATTTATCTGATAATCGCATGACTATCCCGTGTCGAAGGGATGTCATAACCAAGTTTAGGTACTGAAGTGCAGAAAATATTAACCATCTTGGCTAAAATCCACGTTAAGACATGCTTAGCGAGCATATCACTGCTGCGCATGCGCGAAATGACCGCCCGCGTCGCCTCGCTCGCGCTGCAAGCAACGATCGGCCGGCGCGCAATGGGTTTCATAAGTTCGGAACTCGGACATAGGCCTCACGTTTGACAGCCCCAATCGGCTCCTCTAGAAGGCGCCCGTCAGGCGCGTTCTCGGCTAAAGGGGAGCGCGCTTGTCGTTTGACGCACCCGCGGCTTGAGCCTTGCTCGGCTGAAAGCCTGTCGGCGCCCCAAAGGGCGCAGAGGAGGGCGCGTTCCTCGTTGAACCTGAAACGACTCTTAAGAGGAATCGCGATGACGAAGCGCGCGGAAGCGAAATACAAAATCGACCGCCGGATGGGCGAGAACATCTGGGGCCGTCCCCGCAGCCCCTATAACAAGCGGGAATACGGGCCGGGCCAGCACGGCCAGCGCCGCAAGGGCAAGGCCACCGACTTCGGCACCCAGCTCAAGGCCAAGCAGAAGGTCAAGGGCTATTACGGCAACATTTCCGAGCGTCAGTTCCACAAATATTACGTCGAGGCGCTGCGCCTAAAGGGCGACTCGAGCGCCAATCTCATCGGCCTGCTCGAACGTCGGCTCGACGCCATGATCTATCGAGCGAAATTCGTGCCGACCGTGTTCGCCGCGCGCCAGTTCATCAACCACGGCCACATCAAGGTCAACGGAAAGCGCGTCAACATCGCCTCCTATCAGGTCAAGGTCGGAGACTTGGTCGAGATCAAGGAATCCTCGCGCCAATTGCCTCTCGTGCTCGAGGCGAACGCCCTCGCCGAGCGCGACGTGCCCGACTACGTCGAAGTCGATCACGCCAGGGGCGCAGCCAAGCTCACCCGCGTTCCGGGCTTGTCCGAAGTGCCCTATCCGACGCACATGGAGCCGAACCTGGTCATCGAGTTCTATTCGCGCTGACCATCGTCTGAGGCCCACGACAGCGGGCGTCGCGAGCTTCGCGCCGCCACTAAGGTCTCCTGAGCTGCGGCGACTTCTGGCGCCTCCGCCTTCGCGGCGGGCGATTCGCTAAGGCCGACGCCGAACGGCGAACCTTCGGGATCCCATGCCGACCCTTCGCTCTGGAACCGCGGGCCTCGGCGTCGGCCTCTATCTCCTCGGCGTCGGCTTTTTCGCGATCAACGACGCGCTCGGCAAATGGCTGGTCAAGGATTATGGCGTCGGCCAATTGATGATGCTGCGCTCGATCGGCGCCGTCGTCGTGCTCGCGCCGATGATCCGGTCGCTGCGCGTCAATGTCATCGACCCGCGCCGGGCGCCGCTCCAGGTTCTGCGGATCGTTATCGCCGCGGTCGACACGTTCGCGTTCTATTACGCGACGCGCTTCATGCCGCTCGCCGACGTGATGACCTTCTATATGGCGACGCCGCTCATTGTAACCGCGCTCTCGGCGCCGCTGCTCGGCGAGAAGGTCGAGCGTTTCCGTTGGATCGCCGTGCTTATCGGCTTCATCGGCGTGGTCATTGCCTTGAGGCCCTCGCCGCAGATGTTTTCCTGGATCGCGCCGCTCGCCCTGTTCGGCGCCGTTATGTTCGCCCTAAGCCAGACGATCACCCGCGAGCTGAGAGGCGTCCACTGGCTGCCGCTCGTCTTGTGGCAGTTCGTCGGCAGCGGGCTTATCGGCGCGGCGACCGTCCCGTTCGCTTGGACGGCGCCGACGGCGTTCGATGTCGGCCTCATGGCCCTGGTCGGCGTCGTGTCGATGCTCTGCTTCATCTGCATCGTGCGAGCGCTTTCGATGACTCGCGCCGCCGTGCTTGCGCCGCTGCAATATTCGGCGATCCTTTGGGCGGCGCTGATGGGCTGGCTGGTCTGGCGTGACGCGCCGACCTGGCCGATCCTCGCCGGCAACGCGATCATCATCGGCAGCGGGCTCTACGTGGCGGCGCGCGGCAAGATGGTCGGCGCGGCGGTGGAGTGACCTCGAGCCCCGGGCGATCCGGTCGAGAATCGCCAAACGCTTGGATCATTCTCCGGTTCGCGCCTTTGCGACACACGACCCTCAAAGGCTCGAACCGGATTTCGTGGCAGCGGCGCCGAACAGATAGATCGGGATGTGCTGCGCCGCCTCGCTGTCCTTCGAAATCAAGACCCCGGCTCCCGTCTGGTAGCGCCCAGCGCCGACATAGTGGTCGTCGACAAGCGCGGGACCTTCGTCATCGAAGCGATATCCGTACCGTCGGGCGTCGTCGACAAATTGCTGAGTGAGCAGAATGTCCCCGGGTTTGGCGATCGGCTCGATCCGCGCGGCGACGACCACGATGTCGGAGATTTCGGGGTGCTGCACGCCTTCGAGAGCGGGATTGAGCTTCCAGAAGCCACTGTGGGCGCCCATTCTGATCTGCAAATTGTATCCGGAGGCCGAGAGCTGCGCGGTTAAGCCGCGCGCCGCGCGCAAGAGCCTCCCTGGGCTTCGATCGGCCAGGACCAGGTGGTCGCCGGCAGACGTGATCGCGTAGTCCAAATCGCGGGTGAACTGCCGGAACAAATCGCGCCAGTATTTGTCGAAGGTCTGCGACTTGCCGGCGATCTGAACGACGTTCTCCCGGTAGCCGCGAATATCGCCGACCACGACAAACCGGATGCTTTCCTCCGGTCGCCATTCAAGCTCATCGCCGATGACGTTGTGCCTATTGAGCTCTTTAAGGAACCCGACGTTCCGCCGGGTGATGAAGTCGCTGAGCGAGGGATGGATGAGGTAAGTCTCTGCGTGCGGGAGGACGTGAATCTTGCCGAAGGCGATTTCGCCGACGGGAGCGAACTTCTGTACAAGCCGGGCGGGATCGTCCCGGCTCTGCTGGACAATTCCGACTAGCCCCAGCGCATAGAGAGCGCAGAAAGGATGGCGCGCGGCCTCGGTCTCGATCTCGTATTGTCTCGCGGCGATATCCGCGTAGGCCGTGGACGCCTCGACGACTTCGTCATAGGTCAATACATTGGATTTGATGACCTGGGGGAAGATTTCCGGATAGAGCCCGCTGAAGAACGGCGCCACCTCGTTGAAAAGCGTCTCCACCCTCTCCGCCGCGGCGGAGTTGATGGCGTTGCGGATCTCCTGCTGAGTTCGCCTTTTAACGCCGATCAGGCTGATCTCCTTGCCGATGACGATGGCGTCCCGGGGCCTGAGCGAGCAGTGGCGCGTCCAATAGTCGATCGCGCGCTCTTGTCGCGCCGTCCCGCTGTTCGAAACGAATTCATTTTTCGGCCCAAGGAAACGCAACAGGGGATCTTCATTGGTCTTGTCGACCAGTTCGCTCTTGGGCACTATCGCGATGTTGTTCTCGATGATTTGTTTTATGTCTTCCAGCCGGTAGCGCAATTCGCGTCGGAATGACCTTAAATTGGAGAATTGAGGTTCGTTCTGCGCGGCGTGCTGATAGGCCTCCTTTCGGATCGACACGAAGATTCGGACGTGCGGATTGATGCCGTGCAGGCGCCTCAAGGCCAGCCAAGCGCCGATCTGGCCCGCGTGCCAGATCCGGACAAATCTCTCGTGCACTTCATTGCGACGCAGATAAGAAAAATTGATGTAATGGATAAGATACTCATCGATGTTGTCGACAAAAATACCCGCCTGTTTGTGTATTGTTGCGAAGATACGCGTCACCTTCTGCGCCGCCCGCATGATGAGAAAGATCTCGTTGCGCTGCGCCGCCAGACAATCGTGCAGGATGTCGAACGGTCTGGTTATGTGCGGATGGGTGAGAATGTTCATCAGAGTCGGCGGCAGGTCATCCGACTCCAATAAGTCCGTGAGCTGTTTCTCGACGTCCCGATCGTCCTGGAAACCCTTGATCAGGCATATCGAGAACGCGATATTCCACAGGGTCTCCCAATTGTCGCTATTCTCCAAGACGTTTATGATTTCATTCGGCAATATCGGCGGCTTGTTGCTCGGACGATCGACAATGGGTGAGAATGGAAAGCAACGATAATCGTTCTCCTGCAAGGAAATCCGTTTCAGTTTCAGTACCAAGGTCTTCCCGAATCCCTTCGGCGCCACCAGAGCGTGGGAGGACAGATTCAGATTGGACAGGAACTCTTCAACTTCGGTCGTGCGAAGCAAGACCGAGCTTTGGGAGCTGCTCAAGTCTCTGAGTTCGGTCAGCTGTTGCGCGTCTTCAACCCACGCCGGCATCCCGGCCTCCCACAAAAATCATTTTCGTCGCCGACGACCGCTTGTCCTTACGGCAATTCGGTCCTGAGCGAGAACAAAAGCAAAAACTTCATCGAATTTGGACGCCTCTAACGCTCCGTCAAGTCCGGCCGCCTCTCTCGAGTGATCCGCTCGGCCTCGGCGCGACGCCAGGCGGCGATCCTGGCGTGATCGCCCGAGAGCAAGACGTTGGGGATGGCGCGGCCCTCCCATTGGCGCGGGCGGGTGTAGTGCGGATATTCGATGAGGCCCTTTTCGAAGCTTTCCTCCGCGCCCGATTCCTCCTTGCCCATCACGCCGGGAATGAGCCGCACGCAGGCGTCGAGCACCGCGAGCGCGGCGATCTCGCCGCCGGAGAGCACATAGTCGCCGATCGACACCTCGATGAGCGCGCGCGCCTCGATTGCGCGCTCGTCGACGCCCTCGAAGCGCGGGCAGACGATGATAAGCCCGGGCCCCGTCGCCCACTCGCGCGCCTGCGCCTGGCCGAACGGCCGGCCGCGCGCGCTCATGATCAGGCGTGGACGCGGATCATCTGGCGCGACCGCCGCATCGAGGCTGGCGGCGATGACGTCGGCGCGCATCACCATGCCCGGGCCGCCGCCGGCCGGCGTGTCGTCGACCGCGCGATGGCGGCCGAGCCCATGCTCGCGAATGTCGCGCGCTTTTAGCGACCATAAACCCCGCGCCAGCGCCTCGCCGGCCAACGATTGCCCGAGCGGACCGGGGAACATGGCGGGAAAGAGGGTGAGGATCGTGCAGGCGAACATCGGGCGACGCTTAGCGCGTTCGCCTGATCGCTGTCACGGGATCGATCTTCTTAGGCTAGACCTGCAGGATCGAGTTGAAGTCGAAATTCGCGCCCGGCGGGTTCTGGCCGACGCGCACCGTCTTGTCGTCGGGGAAATGATACGGCGGCACCGGCAGGTTGTAGGGCGCGGGAACGCCCTGGAACACCCGGCCGGCCAGATCGTATTTCGAGCCGTGGCACGGGCAAAAGAAGCCGCCCGGCCAATCGGGCGCCGGGTTGGTCGTATTGGGCTCCGGGTCAAACAGCGGAATGCAGCCGAGGTGGGTGCAGACGCCGACCAGAACGAGAATCTCCGGCTTGATCGAGCGACTCCAGTTGGCGGCATATTCCGGCTGCTGCCATTCTTGGGAGTTCGGGTCGCGCAACTGCGAGAGGAGTTTTGGGTTTTTGAGTTCATCGAGCGCGGGCTCAGCCCGCTTGACCACGAACACCGGCCGCGCCGCCCACAGCGTCACCACGCGCTGGCCCGGCTGGAGTTGGCTGATGTCGATATCGACCGGGCCGGCCGCGGCGATCGTGGCGGCGTCGGGATTCATCTGGTCGATGAACGGCCAGATCGTCGCGGCGACGCCGACCGTCGCGAGGGATCCGGTCATCAGATAAAGGAAATCACGCTTCGTAACCGAGGCGCCCCCATGGCCTTCCGAAACCGTCTCGGAACTCATCGTCATCCAGCGCGCCTCCAAAACCGTCGGCGCCGAATAGCCATGCGGCGCGAGCGCCCCCGTGTGTATCCGTCCCCTGCGCCCTTAGCAACCACCCATCAGCGCTGAACGTCAGCCCTCGCTTTCCACCACACGTGGAAACTCTATGACGATCCGCCCCGCGTCGAAATCGATGCGCGGCGCGACGCGCTTGGTGAACGGCAGAAGCAGGGTTTCGCGGCCTCTAGCCGGAGCGATCTCGAGAACGTCGCCGGCGCCGTAATTCATGAGCGACACGACGCGGCCGAGCCGCACCCCCGCGGTATCCACCGCTTCGAGCCCGATGAGGTCGTCGTAATAGAATTCGTCATGCGCCGGCGGCGGCAATTGACCGCGGCGGGCGAAAATCTCGACGCCCTTGAGCGCCTCGGCCGCCTCGCGGGTGGAAACGCCGGCGACCCGCGCGACCACCATGTCGTCCTTGAGCGGGCGCAGGGATTCGAACGCAAATTTGCGCGCTCCATCCTTGTCGGTGAGCGCACCGTAGGCGCCGATGGCGCTCGGGTCCACGGTCAGCGATTTGACCCGAACCTCCCCGCGCACCCCCTGCGGCGCGCCGAACGCGCCCATGAGGATCAGGCGGTCGGGCGCCGGGCGGTTCATTCCGCGGTCAGGCTGCGGGCGCTTCCGCTGCCTTGGCTGCGGCGGCTTCCGCCGCGGCGGCCCGCTCTTGCGCCTTCTTGCGCGGCGTCGCCTTTTCCGGATTCAAGCGTGCCTCGCGCTTGGCGAGGCCAAGGCCGTCGAGCAGGCGCAACACGCGGTCGGTCGGCTGCGCCCCCTTGGCAAGCCAAGCCTTAACTTTCTCCTGGTCGAGCACGAGGCGGCCCGCGTCCTCCTTTGCCTTCAAAGGATCGAAGGTGCCCAGTTTTTCGACGAAACGGCCATCACGCGGCGCGCGGGCGTCGGCGACAACGATGCGATAGAAGGGGCGCTTCTTCGCGCCGCCGCGAGAGAGGCGGATTTTCAGGGACATTGCGATTTTCCTTTCAGTGACGCATTGCGTGAGATGAGGCGGAGTTTCGCGCCGGGGGATGGCGATAAATGGCGCAATCCGACCCGCGGAAGGCGAGCGCGCGCTCAAAGGTCGCGCCGAGCTTCTCGGCGACGCGGATCGAGGGCGCATTGTCGACATGGATGAGGCTGATGGCGCTGTCCCAGCCTAGCGTCTCATAGGCGAAGGTGCGAACGCGGCGGCCAGCCTCCTGCGCGAGGCCGCAGCCACGCGCCGCGGGCACGATCGTCCAGGCGACTTCGCGGCCCGGGAAGCCTTCCGGCGACCATAAGCCCGCCCAGCCGAAGAAGGCAGCTGTGACTTTGTCCTCTAGCACCCAGTGCCCGTACCCGCGCAGCGTCCAATGGCCGAGATAGCAGGCCATGCGGCGCCAGGCGTCGTCGCGGGTGTGCACCCCGCCGATGTCGCGGGCGTCCTCGGGATCGGCG
>Ga0335073_10013293_pt1 | contig 11540 bp, 5 predicted proteins | sample Lox_Sample_22_FD_207093 | JGI IMG/M metagenome (GOLD analysis project Ga0335073, IMG submission 207093) | Soil microbial communities from Loxahatchee National Wildlife Refuge, Florida, United States - Lox_Sample_2.2 | ecosystem: Environmental > Terrestrial > Soil > Wetlands | place: USA: Florida... | reverse complement strand
GGCCTGGATGCCTGCTCATGCTCGCGAAATTGCCCAGCGGCGCCTATGAGATCACCGGTCTCATGCACGACCTGGCCGCCGACGGGCCACCTCCCCCACTGTCCGCGGGCCCCCTCCAGCAACCCCGGGTAGTCGCGGCACATGCCGGATCCACCAGCCCATGGCGGGCTGCGACTAAGACGGCGGCTGGGACTTGCGGGGAACTCGTCCAGGGCTTCACCTCACACGGTGTGCCGTTCCACGTGACCTGCCCCATCGCCAAGACGGCCACCGTTACCGTGACCGCCCGGCCAGCTCCTGAATTCACGATCACCCAGATTGACCCCGGCCTGAGCAAACTGGCCCAGGCCCTGCGGCAGACCTCTACCGTGCTGGCGCTTGAGCCGCTGGAAATCCGGGTCGAGCACTGGAGCGACCTAGACGTCGGGAAAGGCATGGGATCCAGCACCGCCGACATCGTCGCCGCGGCCCGTGCGCTGGCCGCGATCGCCGGCCAGGACCTCTCACCCGCCCAGCTCGCCACTATCGCGGCCTCGATCGAGTCCTCCGACGGCAGCATGTATCCCGGGCTGATCGCGTTCAACCAGAAGACAGGGGAGGTGGTGGAGACCTTCGCCTGGTGGCCGCAGTTCGTGATCCTCATGGTCACTCCCGCCCAGGTGTTCAACACCGAGTCCGCGGATTTCGGCGGCAAGCACGCCTTCGGCACACAGTTCGATGAGATCCTCGCCCGCCTCCGCACAGCGGCGGCGCAGCAGGACACCGTGGCCTTCGCCGCGGCCGCGACGCTCTCAGCCAGCATCAACCAGCGGTTCGTCCCCAACCCCTACCACGCGCTGCTGGAAGACAGAATCGGTGACTTCGGTGCGCTCGGCATCAACGTCGGTCATACCGGCACCGTCCTCGGGCTGCTCTTCGACGCGGCCGACGCCGGGGCCATGAAGGCAGCCGCGTCCGCCTCGGTGGAACTCCAGCGGCTGCTGCCCCCTGCGGCCAAGGTCGACATCACGCTCACCCCGGCATCCCCCGATGAGCACTGACGCCCGGCACCGCCAGGGCGGGGACCTGCGGGACCTCGGCCCCATCCAGCTTGACCTTTCTACCTGCGTGAACCCCTATGGCCCGCCCGGCGCGGTCGTACAGGCACTGCGGGGCATGAGCCCCGATGCCATCCGCAGGCACCCCTACGGGGCGGCCGAGGACGTCGAGGCGGCATACGCCCAGTACACCGGGCAGCCGGTCACCGAGTTCGTCGCAGGGCGGGGAGCTAGCGACCTGATCTGGACCCTCGCCCGCCACCTCGACGGCAAACGCGTTGGCCTGCCCATGCCCGCCTACACCGAATTCCGCCGGGCCTTCCCCGATGCCCGGCCTTTTGGCGGCGGGGCGTCCACTCATCCCGCCGCGGTGCTGGATGCGGCGATGCACGCGTGCGATGCCGTGATCATCTCTAACCCGCACAACCCCACCGGCCAGGTCATCCAGGCCACCGACCTCGCGGCTGTCGCCGCCAGGCATCCCGCATCGCTGCTCGTGGCCGATGAGTCCTACATCGACTTCCTGGCCGACCCCGCGCCCATCACCCTGATCGGGTGCGAGCTGGGCAACGTCATCGTGCTGCGCTCCCCGAGCAAGTTCTTCGGCCTGGCCGGGGCACGGTCCGGGGTGGCCTGGTCCCTCCATCCCCTGCCCAGTCAGTGGCGGCACACGCGGACCAGCTGGCCGGTATCCGCCTTCGCCGCGCAGGCGCTGCATACAGCGCTTACCAGCAGCGCGTGGGCCGCCAGCACACGCCAGCTCCTGGCCAGCGACACCGCGTGGCTCGACGAGGCGCTGGCCGCATCCGGGCTGGAGATCACCCCGGGAGCCCTGCATTTCCGGCTGCTCACCGGGCCCGCAGCCGCGGTCACCAGATTCGCCGATCACCTGGCCTCATGCGGCGTCGCGGTGCGGGTCCTGGAAGCGGCATACGGTGTGGGCAAGCCAGCCGTGCGCATCTCAGCACCCCGCCGCCAGGACCAGCCCACGCTGTCCGCCGCGCTGCGCAGCCTGCGGGAAGGGCCATGACCGCGCGGCGGCCCGCAGAACAGCAGCTCCCACCACCCACCGGGCGGCAAACACGAGCGGGTCAGCCGTCCCGGGCCAACGGGAAGCCACAGAGCACCCAGGCACGGGCTCAGTCACGTCCCGGCGACAGGACGCACTGGTCGCGGGCCATCGCCTGCCTGTGCTTCGAACTAACCGGGCCACAGATCAGCGCAGGACCCTGGCTCCCCGGCCCATTCCCCGTCCCGCTTCCAGATGGCCGGCCCGCGGACCGCCCGGCCCGGGCTACCTACTTCCAGCCCCGGGCCGCGGACGTGCTGTACGGACCGCACGACGACTCCTCACCGTGCCGCTGGCACCAGCCCGCCGAGGGGGAACGTGTCGGCGCCGACGCCGTGCTCGGGATCGAGCTCCTCCGGCTCCCCCATTTCACCAGCACACAGGCTGCCACCAGCCACGCCGGGACTGCGGCGGGCGCGGCGGACCGCTATCTGGGCGTCCTGCACCTGACGCTGGACCGTGACGATCCAGTGGCCAGCCTGGCAGCGGCGGTCAGGCTCGATCCGGCCGACGAGTCCTGCGCCCAGCGCCGCGACCGCTACGCCCAGCTCGCCGGCCCCGGATTCCAGATCCCCCCGGCAGCACGCCGGGCCCTGGCGGTCACCATGCTCACGTCCCGGGACCGGCTGCGGCCACCCCCTGGCAACCCCGGGCCATGGACAGCCACCGACGGATGGCTATGGACAGCCGCCTCAGCCACGCCATTCCAGCAGTTCTGCCCCGACACCGGCGACCCGGACGTCCTCGCGGGAACCGTGTACCTGTCGTCATCATGGCGCGCGCTTGTCCTGCGAGACGGCGTCGGGTTCCTCGGCCTCGTCCCCGACCGCGGGCATCACGCCAGCTTCTTCGCCTGGGCACAGACCTATATCCGGTCCCTGTACACCGACGTCACGCTACTGGCTGCACTGGAACGTGACGCGCTGGACGGGTTCGCTAACCACCTGGCACACATCGGGAACCGGTTCGAGAAATCCCACCAGTACCGGCGACTGGTCAACGAGGTCACAGAATTCAGGAACGTGTTCTGGTGGGAAAACGTCACCCGCCACGGAAACGCCAATCGCATCCTCGATCAGCTACACACCGCCCACGGCACATCCCGCCTGTTCACCCGCGTCATCGACGACCTGGACGCCTTCCGCCAGCAAGTCGAAGCCCAAGCACTGGAAGCGACCCTCCATGTCCAAGCCACCGAGGACAAGCGATCACGCCGATTCGAGCACGCCGCATCCATCGCCGCCATCGCCATCACCCTCCCCGCCCTGCTCTTCGCCGCCCTGGCCCTGCCCATCCAGGGACTCACCTCAGACGGGCACAATCTTCCACCCTGGCTGGTCATCGCTCTAGGCGCGGGAACGATGCTGGCCGGCGGCATCACCGGCGCCATCGGCGGACACTTGATCTCCCGCCGAGCACGAAGCTGAACCGCAACGCCAAGGCTGTGGAGCAACACGCTCACTGTCGGCGGCAGATCAGGATGTTCCCCTGACCTGCCAGCGTGCATGGTTATGCGACAACGTATGGTCACGCGGACGGGAATCCTTGATCAGCGGACGCTCACGCGTACCGTTGACGGCGCACGCGTAGACGCTATGCGTCGCTTTGTCGGCGATCCTCGCTTCGAGGCTTCAGATCCCGCCGTTCTGCGCTGCCCACCGCTCCCCATGGACCCAGAACAGGAGCCTGCATAGGAGGCTTCGCAATAGCGGGCGGACAAGCAACGGCCCCAAAGCCGTGCGCATAGTTCGTCCGGTCGGGAGGTATGCGCCCATTAGAGTCCGCCAGCGTGCTTGGAGGAGAGACTAGCCAGCCGTCGCCTTATCGGGCTTCCGTGTCGCCACCTAGTTCGCGGACGAACTGGTGCTGGCACAGTTGGCGCAGGCCAATCGCACCTCGGGCAGCACGACTGATGCCCATACCATGGCTTCCCTGAGCGAAATACGTGTCGCCGCTAGGAGGATCCCTTTTGCGAGATCCGCGGATTCTGGCTCAGGAAGGAGCGAACCTCCTCAGATTCATCACGGCTGAGCTCGTCAAGAGTTGAGTCGCCGGTATTCGGATTTGACGCCACCCACCGGCGTACAAGCGACGAGGAGTCCTGGGCCAAGATCGCCAGAGCGCTCGTAGGCGTGTTGTTATTTTCCGCAAGTTCCCTTCGGATATAGTCCTCCGGGTCACGCGCCAACTCCATGGCGAAAATTGGAACAAGGCACGAATTCCGTACGAGCGCCAGCCTAACAAGAATTTCCCTGTCATCCGGAACCTCGTCGCTAGCAGTCGCGAAGAGTGTTGCTGCAGCTTTCGTGAGACGCGGCGAATATGCTCGCCACGGCATACCGGAGTAGTCAGGCACATCACGATGGGTATGCCACCACTCTTCCCACGCCTGCTGCTCGGCGGTGTCGGCTGGACGTGGCTGAGCTTTGCCGCCAAGCGCACTGGAAATAAGTCTTGCCATTTCCCCCGTGCTGAGCGGCGCAAGTCTGAGGTTCACCACAAGGTACTCAACGGCACGCTCGCCGTAGTGGCTGATCAGGCGGCGGAGGAGATCGGCACGGTTTCCTTGCAAAGACGATTCGCCCAGTATGAAGTAAAGGTTAGCCAGCTCGCTATCGAGGTCGTTATCTTCGGGCTGCCGCGGCAAGTCCAATGTCGAATCGAGTATCGAGAACCATTTGGCTATGTTGTAAGGCAAGCCAGAGGTTGTGGCTGCCCTGCGCGAATGAGCACCGTCAACAACGAACTCCTGGACGATGAGGGCATGAGATTCATTGTCCCAGCGCGGGGCGTTACGAATCGAATCCGGGTCACTGACCCAAGTCTCCAGCGCTTCGCGAACGACAGGCGGCAAGTCAGCAGCCCGGCCAAGCTCGGCGAATGATGCAGCAATCGAGCCAAAGTCCCGACTCTTTCCGAATTTCTCGCGCAGCCGACTCCAGTCGTCTGTAAGGTTGCCGAAACATAGATATGCCGCTCCGCGGAGGAAGAGAGAAAGAACGTCTTCCGGATGATCCGCTGCAACACGTCCGCCAAGCGGTATTGGCGCATCTTCAAGAACTGCTGACAATGCCTCGGATCGCGCCACAAGCTGAATGTCGCCGTCATCTGCCTGCCAATAGGGCGCACTGACGAAGATGATCTCCGATGGCCTCACCAGTGTTGCCCGCGGAGTTTCCGGGCTTACGTACTCAAGTTCTATATCAACGAGGTTGATCGTGTTCTCAGCGCTCAGCTCGACCTCGAAGGCTTCCCCTTCGTTCACCCCCAGATTCGACACCTGCCCAGCCAAGACGGGCGCCCACCTTCCCCGAGTCGCCGATCTGAGGTCAAACTCAAGCTTGAGGCGCGGCCCCATGAGGTGGTGCACCAGACTGTACTCCGCCTTGATGGAGGCGGCCTTGACAATGCGCAGCGCCGTGACCTGAATCGGGGTCGTCCCTGCATTCACAACGGAGAACTCAAGGCTGGGGTAACGGGGACGTGCTTCGAAAACAACCGTCGGCGGCCGCGTCTCCGATCTTCCATCGTCGCGCCGCGCCAGCGCCGCTCGCACCTCCCCGGAGAGATCGCTGAGCATGCGCGAAATCTGCTGGCTCTGCAGGTGTGTCACATCGTGATTCAGTTGAGCTGCCAGAGCCTCCAGTGGGCCGCCCTGCGCACCGCGCGCCACGATCTGCCGTACTAGATGACTCGTCAGCCTCTGAGCTATCACGTCACCTCGGACTCCGAGGACCTCCGCCGACGACTCGCCGATGCCCGTCAGGCTGGCATCGTCCAGCACAGTCAGCCGAGCCGCGATCGCCGCCTGAAGGCCCTCTAGCACGGTCCCATCCCTAGCCGACAATGAGGCGGTTGCCGGAACATCGAAAACCTGGCTGACCACGCGAGCGAGTTCTGTCGCGCGCGCTGCGCTGCCTGGCCGTAGCTCTGAAGCAGTTTCCTGGACCGCGGCCGTCGCGGCCTGCCGGAGCGCACGGTCTTGCTCGCTGCCGACAACCAATGTCGTGATCTTCCGGCGACCAGCGTCCGCGAAGGAACTGACCAACCACGCACCCAGGTCATCAGCCACAAACACCATGCTGGAAGTCTCCCAGACAGAAAGCCGCACCGCAGTGCTGCCAGTGCACAAACCCGACTACGCCATCCGCCGACGGGATCGGACAGCACGGATCAACGTGACCCGACCTCCGGGGAGGAATGCCCGCCTTCAGCATCAGATTTTGGTGATCTGCGCTCTCCCTTCGCTAGCCGCAACGACTAGTCCAGGGAACTCAAGACTGATCGCTCAGTCCGTGTAGGAACTCGATGTATTCACGGCGGCTGGCGCTGCGCAGGAGTTCGTGAATGAGTTCGACTGCGGTGGCGCGTAGTGAGATGGCGAAGTCAGTTGAGCCCTCGGTCTGACCCGGTTCGTGTGGAAGTGTTGCGAAGACCGATACCTCTGATCGTGCGGGCTGGTTGCCGACGGCCGGGAAGGCGGTCAGGTCAATGGCCTGGTCGAGTGACTGCGTTGTGGCCATCCAAAGTGCCAGATGACCGTTATCGGTGCGCAGTCCGATTAGACTGGCGGCGGCCGCGTGAGCTGCTATTAGGGCTGACTTTGAGAGCATCTCACAGGGTTTTAGCAGGCTATCTAGCCTGAACTTGCCGTCGCTGAGGATCGGGAAGCCAGCGTCTTGGGCGGACTCAGCAGGCCATGGCAGCCACATGACCAGGTCCAGGGCGAGAGCCAGAGCGCTGTCTGCCGACCCTGAAGATCCAGCGCTGACTTGGCAGTGAACCTGGAACGGGGATGCTCCCCGTGTGTCCGATCCGCCGAGCGTGAAATCGGCATAGATCTGGTTTCCGCCGCTCGTTTCTTCCCAGCTAGGGGGCAGTGGCGCACCCATAGCCCGAGCTGTCCGGAGGCACACTTCGGTCACTGGCATCTCGGCAAGCACTTGGGTCAGCATCTCGGCACGTGCCTGTTCTGAAATGGCCGCGGACCCCAAGCCGGATGGCAGCCCTGAAGCGGCGCTCGGCAGCAGAACAGCAGCCCGCAGGCAGAGCGGGACCTTGGTCGAGTTTGGGTCCGGGATACCCCGGGTGATCCGGTTGCTCCAGTTGCTGGGACTGCTTTGCTGCAGCGGGCTTTGCTGGTTCCCTGTGCGAATGCCAGATGGCGTGCGCGGAGGAGCAGCGCGCAGGCGCTGCAAGAATTCGGCGAGCTGGGCGAGACCAGCCCTGCGGCGCTCGGGCCACTCAGTGCCGGATACATCCGTTGTCTGGTCATTGCCGGTGCCCGATACGGCGGTGGCTTCGAGCAAATGCCAGAGCACCCCGGCGCTCATTAGCTTGACCAAAGACTCGCCATCGAACCCCGCTAGCTCGTGTCGCTGGTGCAGTCCGTCGTGGATATACGCCACATGCACCAATCGTGCCGCCAGGTCAGCGAGTGTGAACCGGCCGGCATCTATCTCATCTGCGATCGCCTCGGCCAGCGTAATCCGCGCCGCAGACTGGTTGACGAGCCGAATTATCACTGGAACCGGAAAATCGGTGCTTGCCTGGTCCCGAGCGCGCAAGCTCTCCAGGATGCGATCTGATCCTTCAACGGCAACCTGGTGGAGCATCGCTCCCGTCCTACCCGGCGCCCTGTCCGTAGGCCCCTCGGATACAGCGTGGCACAGCAGGGTGAACTCGGCATCGCTCAGCTCGCTCAACATCGCTGGGTCCAAGAAGACCTCCGCTTGGCCAAGCCGTCCGATCAGGGCCGTTGCCCATGTGACGCTGTGGCCGTATGCCGAACTCAGAAGACTGTTCTGTGCATCAGTGCTGACGGGCAGGGCTAGGACATAACGCAAGACGGCGACTACTTCTTTGTCCTCTAGCTCGCCGGGGAAGGCCGACAGCCGCGTTATTTTGGCAGCGAGACGATCCGCACGGGCCCGGCCAGGTCTGGTTAGGAGCTCTTCGACCTGCCGACGCTCTGGTGACTCGCGTCCCTGCGCGATCGCCGTCAGTGCCGCTCGCACCCTAGAGTCGGCGATGTCGTCAGCGGGCACGCCGAAGACGAAATACCGGTCGAAATACTCCTCAATGGCCGCGCGCTTTGCCCGAGCCCATCGTGACCAGTCTTCCGTCTGGCACCGCGCCTGGTAGTCATCGCTAAGGACTGGGAACAGCTCCATGAGGACTACGAGCAAGATATCGGCGTAATCGGGGCATTCCTGTGCAAGTTTCTCCTTGATTTGGTCCCGCAATTGGGGGTCCGGGCCCTCTTCCGCATTGCTCATCGAAACAACCAGCGATCTCTTCGATCGCGCCAGGAGACGGTAGGAAGCTGGGGCCAAGGTCCGAAGGTGGCTAAGAGTCAGAAAGTCTACGACGTCGAACTCTCCTGGCTCGAGCATCGGAAGATAAGCAAAGGTCTGACGGATAAAACGCCCGACGGCCCGCGGCTGCGCCAGCGTAAATTGCAGCAGGACCTCGTAGAGCTGGCGGAACCGTCCGGTCTCTTCCTCGCTGAACGACATTTTCAGACGGGCTAGAAGATCGCCGATGGCAATGCTGAGCATCTGCTCGGTGTAGAAGCGCTGAGCAGGAGGCACGTCCAGCCGAACCTGAACGATCTTCTCCAGGTAGGCGAGCGCCCGGTCCCGGTTATCTTGCGCGACAGCTGTACAGGTAAGCACGTCGACAACGGTCTGCTCGTCATAAGCGAGCAAGTAGTAGACGCCCGGAAATCGCGCAAGCAGCCGTATCGCTTTCAGCAGCATGAGGAGCTCATCCGGCTGCAGGCGATCGACGTCGTCAAGAACGACCAGCACACGCAGATCCAGTTCACGCAACTGGTGGACCAGATCGTTGAAACGTGACTGCAACGGCTGTGCGGCACGCAGCTTCACGACATTCTCCGCCATGCCCTGCACCGCCGAACCGGCCACCGGGATTGCCCCTAGGGCAGGGACGGCGACCTGGGCATATTCGCCCAGCAGCTCCCTGACCCGCCGACCTCTCTTCCCGCCAGGCAAGACGGTGCGGATAGCAGCGAAGAAGTCAGCCAGCAGCGCAGGCACATCCGCCGGCGCCCAGGTATTAAGCGTGCACACGTGCCAGCTACCGCTGACGCGTTCACCGATCAGGTTGATCGTCGAGGACTTGCCGCTACCCCAAGGCCCGACGAGCGCGAGGACACTGCTCTCCTCAGAGGCTTGCAACTCGTCAAGGACCTCAACCACCCTGTCAACGAACGCACCGCGACCCAGAAGATCCTCTGCCGAACTAGCGATCGGCACGTCCACTTGTGCCCAGCCAGTTACCCCGGTCCCGGCAGGCCGGGTCTGGCTGGCAGCCGGCGCTTGGCGGCGTTCAACTCCACCGAGTTCGCCTCCTGAGGAACCGAGGACCAGTCTGCGGCGGCGGAGCCTCATGTGGAGCTGGCACCTCCCCTGTCGTCCGGTCTGACACGGTTCCAGAGCAACCAAAGCCAGGAATGCGTTGCTCCGTCAGCAACAGCAGCCATCCTATGAGCATTGCCTTCTGTAGCCTGGGAAGCCCGACATGCCAACCGCCGGGAAGCTCATCGTGCGCTCGTGTCCTTCCGCGAGAACCACTGCCTTGACGTCGCTACCGCCACTTGCCCACCACCTTCCGAAAGAACACCCTCAGGAGCCGATTACTAGTAGGGCCGAGACCACCGGATGAAAACGCTCAGTGGTGTTGACGTACATGAACATGAGCATGAGCAGCCGTGGATAGTCAGTTCACAGAGCAATGCGCTACTTTCGGCAGATCCGGTCGACTCTGGCGCGGCGAGTGACCCGACTGAGTGTCCCGGCCGAGGGTCGTCAAGGAGCCATTGGGGTGCTGCGCTTTCGGGATCAGGCACACTCTGAGCCTCAATGGTGCAGCAGCTGCTGAGGCCGTGGCGAGGACCTTTGCTCATTGTTCAAGTTCCTTGGCGGCTGTGAGCAGGAGATCCCGGGTGGTGAGCTCGTCCAGCGCGCAAGTGGAGATGTCGGCGTAGGCGGCTTCGTAGCGCTGGACCTCGCGGACTGTGTCCAGGTACAGCTCCCCGGTCAGGCCGGGTACATGGACAGTGGCCGCGTCAGGTTCAGAATCGCCGCCGCGGGGTGGGAAGCGCAGCAGCGTAAACGGTCCTGCCCGCAGCCCCGGGTGCATCCCGGCGGTGAAGGGCACTACCTGCAGGCGCACGTTCGGCAGCACGGCCAGCTTGGCCAGGTGCCGCAGCTGACCGGCCATCACCTGCACGCCGCCTGTGGGGCAGCGCAGGACGGCTTCGCCGAGGATCAGCGTGACTGGCAGCGGCGTACTGGCTCGTGTCACCAGCACCTGGCGGGCTGTGCACTCGTGCACCAGTTCTTCGGTCTCCTGTGTGCCGGCGTCGGGGTGGCTGCTGGTGATCAGGGCGCGGGCGTACGGCGCGGTCTGCAGCAGCGCCGGTATCTGGCTGGGTTGGTATCCCTGTACCTGGCAGGCTTGTTCTTCCAGCCTGGCGTACACGTCAAATCCCCCAGGGAGGACCTCACCGTGGGGGTGCCACCAGCCGTCTGTCCGGGCGGGCTTGGCCAGGCTGGCCAGGGCCTGGGCCAGGCCGGGTGGTGCGCCGTAGACGGCGCACATGGCTTCGACGTCCAGGCCGCGCACCGTGGTCTGCCCGGTTTCGATGCGCCACAGCTTGGGTTCGGACCATTCCAGCGCCGCTGCGGCGGTTTTGACTGTGAGCCTGGCCTGCTGGCGCAGATCGCGCAGCGACCAGCCCAGCAGCCGGCGTGCCACGCCCGAACCAGAGATCGTGTGCGCAGTCATGAACATCCTCCTTATGTAGTTGGCGAGTACTGACCGGTCGTCCTTGGCGGGCGAGCCCGGCCGCAATCGCGGGCCTGCTCACCCACCTGCCACCGGCCCGGCGGGGTATGAGCGACCGGATCAGCGGATGCGCCGGACTTACGTGGCCGGTTTGCCTGGCGCTGACCATGTGAGTCCTCCGCATGGGGGGCGTGAGTACCCCACCGGCAGGTGGAGGGGTGATCGGGAGCCCGGCGGAGACCAGGTCGTCTGCGGGCGCCTGAGCTGGGTTTGAGCCTCATCGCCGGCTGACTCAGGAAGCGGTAGGAGTAGGTCCAGCGTGGGCGAGGTCGAGATCAAGGTCGCCGGCCAGCGTCCGGTACGCCGAGACCCAGTCCAGCTCAGCCGCGTGGCGCGGGCACAGCAGCGCTGGATGCGTCAGGCAGCCCGGGCACGGCTGCGCGGCTGCGGCAGCCCGCACGCCGATCGCATCGGCCAGTGCCTGGCGCAGGATGCCACGCTCCCCTTCGTCGGCTTCTGCCAGCTGCGCCGCGGTGACGCCGAGCATCTGGAGCAGTAAGGTCCGGAGCTGGTCTATCCAGCAGGCCACGGGCTGGCCCGGCAGCCCGCAACACGGCAGC
>Ga0335073_10013292_pt1 | contig 11540 bp, 8 predicted proteins | sample Lox_Sample_22_FD_207093 | JGI IMG/M metagenome (GOLD analysis project Ga0335073, IMG submission 207093) | Soil microbial communities from Loxahatchee National Wildlife Refuge, Florida, United States - Lox_Sample_2.2 | ecosystem: Environmental > Terrestrial > Soil > Wetlands | place: USA: Florida... | reverse complement strand
GCCGTGATAACTTCGTTTCCGTCGAGTTAGTATGAAGCTGCCTTAGTGTAATTATGGCACCAGTCGCATCTAGATTGAAGAAATGGGTACAAACGTTCAGCATGGTTAAGTTCCACTTACTAAGGCACAGGTTCGGAACGCCAGCGGGAATACTGGTCAAACATAGAACGGTTGGCAGCCGAACTTATTATCTCTAATGCTACAAACAATCTTCCTGCCTTGAAACTGCTGCAGATGACCCAGCTGGCCTGCTGAAAGCCTTCCAAACCGTCATGGACGCTTGTGTGGATTATCGATCGAGGTACACTCCGACAAAAAAAGGGTTGCGAGCATGCATTTACGCCGAGTTCTTGCACAGGCATTTGTACATGGTCACCGAAAATGAATGTGGCATATGGGCTCGATTGATACGTATAAGCACGCGCGAGATGGATCTTAAAACTACTGAGCAACCAAAGACTCGACAGAAGACGTCACGTGTAGTTACCTCTACAGCTCGAGATCTCCATTGCATTAGCTCTCCACTACTGTTGTATTCTCCGGAGGTTCTTGCGCAATTGGCGTGGTATCTCCATGTTGTTCATAGGGTGGAGGCTGTAGTTCGTCGCCTCCTTCAACCCACACTTTGTTGAGCTCGTCTTCAACCTCTTGTCGCCTCTGCTTCCATTCCTGAACCTTCTCAAGACGCTCCCGTAGTTCTTTGAGTTCCTTCTCGACGGATTCCTTCTCAGTGGTGGTGCCGATCTGCTGGAATTCCCATTCATCGCCGTTCTCACCTAGACCGAGAGTGAGCGCATATGTGTGATATCGCTTCAGCGATGCTCTTGTGGAGATGGTAATGAGCGTGATGCCTTTTGCCTTTGCTCTTTCGTAGAGTAGACCTTCCACATCGCTGCTCACGGCGCTTGTACCCTCATCCACAAAGGCGTATCTTGGTTCGTGATAGAAAAGTCTGGCAATTCCCATTCTCTGCTTTTCACCTCCACTAAGAACGTCTTTCCAATCCTTTCTAGTATCCCATCCGCCTTCTCGATCGGGCAAATATCCCAGTCTAGCATCTTCCAAGATTTGACTCAGCTCGAAATCCCTCCTTCCAGAGTCTTTCATGTCAATTTCCGTATGTGGATAGATGACCTGATCTCTGAGAGTGCCTGTACTTAGATAAGGCCTTTGTGGGAGGAACATTATCCCATCGGTTCCTACAGATCGCGGTCTACTCACGAGTCCGCGGTAGGTTGGCCAAAGACCTGCCACGATCCTCGCGACAGCACTCTTTCCAACACCGTTCGGGCCGGTGATGAGCAAGTGCTCGCCTGAGTGGACGATGAAAGACAAGCTGTCGATAAGATCATCACCACCCATCGGGAATAGTGCAGGAGCAACAATGGGAACGTTCTCCAGCCTCACTCCATCGTAGCCTTTGTGGACGGTTCCCTGTACATCCGAAAGACTGAAGAGCTCAGGCCGCGATCCTGGAGGCGGGAAATAGGCATCGGCATGCACGCGGTGCAGCGTACTGATCAACGTGTATACTCGAGAGGTATATCCCGCCAATTCCGATAGGTCCTTGATGCTGTACATCATGCGACCTCCGGCATCGGCAAGGGAGAGCATCAGTCGCTTGTTCGTAATGAACTCCTTCATTCGTCCTCTTTCTCGTCCGCCCTCTCCTGTAGCATCTGCGAGCTCTGAGAGTCCACCCAGGCCACCCCATGTCGGGAGGAACACAGGCAGAGAGGTGATGAGGTAGCCGAATGCAGACCACGAATACTTCAGGACGAAATCCTCGAGCATGTTGTATCGGATCTTGAGGCTGTAGATACCTTCCATCCAGTGCTTGAGCTCCTTGAATCCCTTGTCCAGGAAAGTTCGTTCCATCTCGTCGCCGCCATAGAATGCGACTTCTTCGGCGTTTGCTATTAGGCGAGCGTGGAGGGCGCGGAAGTCACCTTCACGTCGGCCTTCGACGGCTTTGAGCTTGCCGAAGGGAGGCGACAATTTCCGAAGTAGCGTTGCCGTAGCAAAATAGTTTGTCATCAAACCGGTAAAGGCCAGTGGACCTAAAGACCGGAAGAGTTGGTAGTTGAAAACGCAGAGGTCGACGAATGGTTTGCCTAGGGATGAGTAGAGAGAGGCGGCTGATGCGCAGAAGAGCGTCAAGTCTTGCGTGATTAGCTGGTCCGCTTGTCCACCAACGCCACCATCAAGATTGGTAAGCTTGTAGTAGTTGAGATGATCATTCAGGTAGAGATCGTGAATATAGCGTGTTAGTCGTGTCCGGAACGCTATGGAGACCTTGGACTGCAGAAATTTGATCATGGCGTTTACGTACGACGCAAAGCCGCCAATTCCGCACCATTTGACGATTCCCCAGAGGAAGCTTCTGCCATTACCAGCGACGAGATCGCGTACAATCTCACCATCCAGTCGAGCCACGATCAGAGACAAATATGTGCGGAGCATCAAGAAGACACTGTGGCTGAGCAGTAAACCCGCCTCTTTACTTGTCCATCGTGGCACCATGATATTAAGGAGCGAGAGGAACTGGTGTAGGAATGCCAGGTTTAGTCCTGGCTTTGTCTGCGGCGGAGGGACTTGCGGTTGATAGCCGTCACCTAGACCGGCAGCTCGTGGAGGTTGGAGGAACAGTCGTCGGTGGGCATCGAACGTTGTCGACTTGGTAGGGTGGATCGTGACTTTCGACGTCGAGTCCTTGTATGGTACATAAATCGTTCGTGAACCATCTTTACCTCTGACGCCAGAGTTCCGACGAAGCAGCCGTCGTCCTTTCTCTTTCTCGGCTTTCCTATGTCGCCACCATCGGTTTCCACCATATGCGGCAGAGATGATGGATAGCGCCAATGAGATTGTGGCCGCAAGCTTGACGGATCGAGGAAGGTTCTTGATCTTCTCCTTCAAGCGACCAAGATACAGTTTATAGAGGACGACGAGAGGGTCGTCGTGCCGGCGGAGGGTGGATTGAGCGGCCATGGTTGCGGTCGCTGATGAGTAGCGGGTATTACGAGGAGGTCATGATCGCGGGAGCCGTGTATTATGCATGTAAAAGCGCGGAATTGAAAATTTGTGCAAGATTTAATGATGTATATTGGGGAGCTTGGGTTTCGCTCGCCTCGGATGTCGCATGTGATAGACTGAAGTCATCGTCAGAGCTCTTCGGCTTCTGGCCCACAATTGCGCCTCCTCCGAGTATCACCTGCTAACATTCATTTATCATGATGACCTGTCTTTTCATGTTGTATGAAACGAACTCGAAGGAAAGGCATTGGGACTTCATAAGCAGCTCTAAGATTTCCCCAACATTAACCCATCCTACACCTTCTCCCAGTAGCCAGTTTCTGTCGTATCTACGGCTGAATAGCATCATGCTAGGCGGTACTTCTGGAAGAGACTCTATATCCTTTCTGTAGCCTGCCAAACATGCAAAGAGCGCAAATGCTACCAACAATTGATTACATTTTCGAACGAGGGAGATAGCGAGGATAGAATCGTTCTAAGGAGAATTTTTTAGGGTGAATTCCTTGGTTAATTTCCTAGTTAGCCTAGGAGGTATGTTCAATTCATGGACAACTACGTCAAAATGGGACTGACGGTATACAAGTAACACTTTGAAATCTACGAGGTAAATTCGACTCTATAAATTCGTTCAATGGATAAGTCGCGGTGTTCGCCTTCCAATCGAAAACTTCTTACATCATAAGTAAGGCCAAATGCTTGAATGCGAAGTACGCCTACATGCTCAGAGTGACCGAGTTAATGATTGATTGACGAAGAAAGTATCGGCAACGACAGCCAAAGCGACTCACCCAGTAGAAAGCCCGATTTTCCCGTGGATTGCCGAGCAGATTGTCCGCAATGGCTCCCAGAATCCAATCCGAATACAATGCAAAGAGCACCATGATCGCCAGGAGCGGCATGATGAAAGCCGCCTCGAGGTCCTTGTCTACAATAGCAAGGCCGATCCCACAGACAAGCGCAAAAGCCACAGTGCCGCCAAATGCCTCGGTGATGGTCAGGATATGCGGCGTCTGGTGCGCCGCCAGCCTGACGAGGTCGGCGACGCCGACGAGCCCCACGAGGGCAGCAAGCGCGTACCCCCCGGCGATCCTCCGCATCACGTTGCCGGACTTTCTGTCGAGCGAGCCCGACCTCCAGGCGAGGTCGAGGCCCGCCGCGCGATTGCCGCCCGCGCGCTGCGACGCCCGCGCGATCGACTGCTGCCCTGACACCATCCAGCCGGCGGTGATCTGCCAGCCGCCCTTGCTGGCGTTCAGCACCAGCTTCCAAAGGGCGATGAGCACGAACTGCCAGCGGTCGTGGCAGGCGTAAATCGTGTAGAGTGCCAGGCCCATGGTTCCCACGAGCTGCAGAATGCTGACGATGCGGTTCTTTTGCTTAAGCCGGGACCATGGTGCGAGGGGCTTCCGGCCTACCGCGGTGATGGCCAGAGTGTAGTATGAGGCTAAGTGGGAGATGAAACCCACGAGACCGTATGGTATGCTGTAGCATTGGATCTCGTCTTGTAGAGTCGTACCGGTGGAGTGGGGGAGAGTGATGTTGACGATGGTGGTTTCGTTGAGGCTTCTTGCTATATGAGAGGAGAGGAAGGGAGAGGAATGAGAATACATGTCCATTTTGGATTTACATGACGAAGCACCAGTTTTACCACAGCTAGTTGCCAAGGGAAGATTGGGAAGTTATATACGTACCACCACAAACCTGACCATCAAGGGAAAGTAGTACTAGAGTAATTAATAATAAGCCAGGCCTTAGATGGCGTAGCAATGGCTTTGGCAAGTGATAAATGCACCACATGAGTCTCGCGACTTTCTTTGAGCTATCCACATTAGTATCTAAAGAGAGAGCCACAATATTGGCAAAAGAGCCGCGAAATTGGAAAAAGCAGCCACAGTCTCCGTAGATGTGCATAAACTTAATCTGACCTAGACACGTCAGGTCTGTGGCTGGTTTGGTCTGTGGCTAAGCGATACCTCTGGAAGACTTTTAAACGCAAAGGAGTGGAAGCTCATCCGAGCAATTAAATTAGATAGGTAGAAGTCTATGATAAGGATCGAATCCTATGAATTGAAGGAGCGTCGTGAAAGGCTCATTCAAACGTTCTGCTCTTCGCAGAGTCAATGTCTAAAAACGCCGCCCAAATGCTTTTGTTCCCGGAATGCCGCGCTATGCATTTACGAAAGTAATATGCCACAAGCATATATTGTTGCTTGAATTACAGAATCGAAAATCTTCTCACAAATTGAACCGATCACCACAGCTTCGATGGCATGGGGTGCTTGTTCTTCCAAGTCCAGCCAGAAGTGCCAGTTGGGTAACCAGTCGCGCCGCTGGAAACACCAGTACCAGTACCGCTTGCGTGGGTCTTGGTCGAGTGCGATGGCTGCGAGTGATACGACTTGGTATGGTGCGTTGACGTGATAACCTTGGTAACAGTGCTAGTGACACCGTTAACGACCTCCGTGGTGGTGATCGTCTTGCACTCATGGCAGATCGGCGAGACCGATGTGGATGAGACAGGTGGCGGAGTAGGTGTGGTCGTGACGGTGACAGTCTCGGTCACGTAGACGGTTGTCGCAGCAGGGCAACTGGAAGAAGATGGAGGTGGAATTACCGCGCCAACGGCAGTCGATGTCGCCGGAGGAGTCACAAGTGTCGATGTGTAGGTCTTAGTGCAGAGAGACGTGTACGTAGTTGGGATGTACGTTGCTGATACCCAGCTAGAGTAGTAAGTGTGACCCTTGGAAGTCGAGACCGGCGTGCTGCACGGTACGAAGCTGGTGATTGTGGTTGAGATGGTAGTCGAGTAGACAGTGGTATAAGTCGTAGTATAAGCAAACTTAGTGTGGTGAGACTTGGTGTGATACGTGGAGGTCGTGTTGTGCGTTGAGTACGACGTTGGGTGCGAATACGTGGTGTGATTGTGGTGATGGTATGAAGAAGTTGTTGGATGCGAGTAGGATGTGCTGTTGGCGGTAGATGTCGTACTTGGTGTGCTGAAGGAAGAGGAGTGCGTATATCCTGTTCCAGATGGCTTGCTCCAGGTTGATGTTGGCTTGGAGTACGAGGACGACGATGTGCTCAACGCAGATGACGACGATGATTGCGAGTACCAGATCGATGAATGGTCCCAAGACGAAGAAGATGTCGAGGAAGATGTCTTCGAGACTGTGGAAGAGGACTGGTTGTAGGATGGTCCCCAGTTGTTGCCATATGGGCTGGCAGCAGCAATGCTGACAAGGGCAGCGAGGAAGATGGAAGCATGCATTTCGTGTAGATTTCTTTGCCTGATGATGGTGCTTCTGATGTATGAAAATATGAAAGGTTCAGTATTAAACGACTAGACTAGGGTGAAATGGAATGTTTGTTCGTTCAAGCGACTGTATGCGAAGGTACGAGCGAATGTATGAAGTATTACGATTATAAGAAAAGCGAAGGCAGAAGAGAGAACTTTATGTGAGAGAAGAACAGTGGCAAGGGATGTTAGTGAAGATGACTGGAGTGGAGCATTTGTAAGAGACCTATATACTTCTGCGGGTGACTACGTTGAGTGGCATACGGGTTCAATAGATTCTTGGTATAATTAGTTCATCTGGGCGATAGAAGATTCCGCGGGCAGTGATGTGACGGTACAGTGCTAGACCTGAGTGCTGAATATGGGCCACGGTGGCGGCGTAGAGCGGGATGGCATCTTCAGCCAAGTGCGCAGCACATAAGACTCACAAAGTCGATGTACGGTAGTGACCGCATTTTGATACCTGCTAGTCCGAAGTAGGAGAGCACAGGCCGTAGTGGTGTTGCGCTGTAGGCTACGGGCGCCGAGCTGCGACGGTACGTACTAGTACCTGAGGTGGGATACTGGTTTGGTGTTGACAAGTTTGAGTGTTTGGAGGCAGTGCAGGGTGGTAAGCCGGGGTAGTCCGATTACCGCAAAGCATTTCTCGGGCTGGGATTGGCTTCGATACGGCCGGAGAGTCGGAAAGCCGGACGGAATCGCTCAGCCAGCACTCGATGACACCGCCTGGAGTGACTTCTTCCAAAAATATCACCCACGCTGCTACGCTGCGCAACGCTAAAGCCACCGTTGGCTCACACGCACTGCTCTACTACATACCACCTCGCTCATGTCACCTTCTCTTGCCAAGCCAGAAAATTCTCAAATTGCCATGCTACCGTTCGCATCCAACGGTTTCTGGCTCGTCCAACTGTCGCCTCCCGCTGAGCCTCATCCTGTCTTACCACTCAACCCCGGCAGCTGAGACTTCGCCCATGAAGCCGTGAAGCCATGATGCGGCTGCAAAAAGAAGCTTATGTCAAACATGTTCCGGCCCAGCAGCCGTCCGCGGCGGGAGAAACAGCCATCATAATGTTTCCTAATCGAAGTCACAGCATTACGGGTTTCCTCAAGAACGCTGTGCTATCTTCTCTACGCTTTGCGTAAAGTCATCGCCGCTTGTTGGTCGCCCGACACCACCCTATTGCGGCAAGTCTCGTATTGTGCTCACATCCAATATTTCTAGTTTGAGCGGCGACCGATGGCCGCGACGTCGCCGCTCTAAACTCGGAACTCGCGGGAAATCCTTCCTTTTAGTACTTGCAACGTGATCTCTTATTTTCCTATTCCGGGGTGTGCCAATACACCTTGCTTGGCGCCCCATAACCAATCTTCGGCCTTTGGTTGGCAATTATGCCATTTTACGACACTGTCATGCCTCACAGATACAAGTCGATTTACTCTTGCGCAAGATCTCACAACGAAGGCGACGTAAACACCGCAACAAAGAATGTCATCCGTTTGTGTCATTCGTTTGGGGCCACTTGGTGCAATTATACGCCGAGAGCTCTGACTGGGATGAAGTGATAGTGTCCACACTGCCGACGTACTCATGTTGCAAGAAAAGGCGAATCGAGTCTTCCGCTTTCGCTCTATAAGCTCCAGATGATGAGAAAAGCGGGGGCCAGACGAGCGAACCGTGATGGAGTACTCCATCAAACGGGTCACGTTGACTACGACACCCGCATATAGAAATCTTCTCAACTTCTCTGATGGACAAAGGCCAGGCGAGAGAGTCGGCATACGCACTATTACCTCATACATTAGTATCCCGCATGATCAATACACATCCCGGCCTCAAGGCCTATCGAAACCGCCGTACATCGTGACACATGTGATTCTGTAGTCTCTTCTCTTCATCCAAATACAGCAAAAGCCGCTGTGATGAATAGCAGCGATGTCAACCACCGCGCGTCCAGCCGAAGTGTGCCCTCCGCAGCCGACTTGTGACCCCCACTGCCACTACTGCTGCCACCACTACCGCTACCACCACCATTACCAGACCCATTCGCGCTCGGAAACTGCACGGTCTTCCCCGCGGCGTCCTGTAGAATGTAGTTCACGATGGGCGTATTGCCGTTCACAACCTCGTTCTGCTGGTCGTCGGTGCAGGTGGCGAAGTCGAGCACGTAGCAGGTGGGCTGGGGGGCAGGCGGCACGTCGTTCTTGATGCCGAAGGTGTCGGCGATGCCCTGGGAGCCGTAGACGGAGCCGCCTTGGCCGGGCAGCGTGCTCACGGTGCCCGTCGCCACGTCCAGATTGTTCAGTGTGCGATTGAAGATCTGGAAGGCCGTCTCGGGCTGGTACGCCGGTACCTCGTGGCCGGCCTCGAAGACGCGCGCGAACGACAGGTTGCCGTGCTGGCGCACCATGCCGCCGACGTAGCTCGCGTTGGTGTGCAGCTGCGCGTAGCCGGCGTTCTTGAAGGCCGTCGCTTGGCTGTAGTCGATGGCTAGCGACACAGCCTCGCCGCCCAGCCAGCTGCACGCGTAGTCGCGGTCGCCGTACACCAGCGCCACCTTGACGCCCGCGTCCAGCACCGCTGCGATGTCCTCCAGGAAGCCGTCGCGAGGGTAGTCGCCTGTTGCCCCGAACGCGTAGTAAACGCTGTCAATGCTCTGCGTGTAGTTGAGCGGCACTCCCAAGGCCTGCTGTACCCAATGCTGGTTTAGGTAACCGATGTAGTACGAGTATGGAAAGGGATCGGCAGTAGGCGCCGCGATGTCATAGTAATTGCGTCCCGAGTAGAGAATGTATGCGCCTTCGACCTCGTCGGAGCAAAAGTTCGATGCGTCGGCACAGACTGCGTCGACCTGGCTGTTGTAACCCTGGTTGGTAGGGTCGTTCTGCGCCGCTATTGATCTGCAGTTGTTGATACGGTCTTTGCAGCCGTCTTGCATGTTGAAGGCTTCTATTGCATCTTGGTAGTTAGACTCGCTAATGGCTTCGATGCCATACGTATTGTTGTATGCCATTGTAGGATAACTAGTCTCTTGAACAAGCATATCCACGCAGCCGTTAATGATTCCTAGCGTATCCAAGTTGATAGTGTAGCCATCACCAATCTCGTTGAGAGTACCGTTCTGAATCTTTTGGTTTTGCGATTCAAAGTATGCTGCGAAGGCTGGTCCATAATGACCACCGTAACTCTCGGTCCAGATAGAGATCTTATTATTGCCAGGCATGTAGTCCGGGAATTCCTGGAAGAAAACCTGTGCAAAGTGCCAAAGTGCCGCCGCGCTATTGACTGTATCATTTGTAGTATCCACTTGATTGTTAGACGGAAAGGTGCCAACCAGGAGGGTGGTGCTCTGATCCGGTATGTTTCCATTAGAAAAATCACCTGTAGTGATAGTGTCTGTGGTCAAATCCCTTGTTCCATTCACCAGTGTGTCGTAGCTGAAACCAGTTTGCACAGGCTGATCAACGTAGATCATGTTGGAGATATTGTTGAATGACCAAGGATTAAGATATGTGGAGTTCGAGTCGGTGTTGACATGACAAGGTCCGTTTTCTTGCAAGAGTCCGATCATTGACGAAGACCCAGGTCCTCCATTCATCCAGAAACTAGTCGGAGAGTTTTTGGGATCATTTCTAGACTCAAAGAACCAGAAGAACGTATTGATGGTGTAGTTCTGATTTTGTTGACTGTCGGACAAAGTTCCCGCCGGTAAAGTAACATAGCCCGAGTACGACTTGACTCCAGAGGTTGTCTCGCAAATGCCAGGCTGGAAAGTGTCAGGTACATGTTTCCCACAAACTCTTCGTGCCGATATTACCTCTTTGTATGTGAGCACCACACCATTATTGAATCTGCTTGGCACCGTGGTAATTCCTTCAGGCTCAGGTGGAAACTGGGCGCTTGCGAGCCATAGCAGCGCAGCACAACAAGCTGAGATCAAAAGCTTCTCCATATTCTGAAGAGATCGAATATTCAAAGCCGAAATCTTTCAAGAAGCGCGTTTTAAAGAGCTTGTGCTAGCACCTGGCCTAAAAGCGGGCTGGCGCCTAAAGTGTTGATACGTCCGGAGATCTGAAACAGTCAAGATGAGCACGCAAACGCAGCCGCAGAAGAGCCGAACGCCTTTTAGGTACGTCAATAAAGCTTAAAAAGAGAATTGCGGGCAGACTCACTTTAATAGAAGAGGGCATGTATCGAGAAGGAAGGCGATGTGAAGGATTCGAGAACAAGTGCGGCTGAAACTCCGTGTTGTCATGCACACCATCAGAGAACTCACCCAAGGCGTGCAGTCGACGGAGGATTCCGAGAGTTAAAGGCTCTTCGAAATTATTGTCTTTTACCTCATTGATTAGACGTATCAAGGGCCCGTTCTAAGAATCGTTGCGTAGAATAAGGCTGTAGGCTGGTCGACGAATTGTGTGTTTGATGTTTGAAGGCCACCAGTCACTGGTAAGAGATTTGTTAGCGCGACAAGGCCGCCCATGTGAAGAATCCCTTTAAAGTGACATTCTTCAACTCACAAAACATCGGCGAACATGCGAATAGGAAGCATGCGCCGGTGACTAGATACTATCTGTTCAATGCTTTGAGTTGGTCTGTAAATTTTACGTACGTTACTAACAGTTCTCGGAATATGAGATGGCATTACGATAGAGTAATCGCGGACATTGGCCTCAATCAACCATGAATTCGAGGTCTTCGAAGCGTCATATGTGAAAACGTGCGCGATGAACACTACGAGCACGAGAGCTAAATTTGCCATTCAGGCCAGAAGCCGTCTTAATTTCTTTTGTCTCTTGAAACTGATTCTTCCTTTAGAAACGGAAGAGCCACGAAAATATAACCCGCCGAGGTGGGGGCTAAGAACCATGCAAGACACAATTGCATAAGAAGTAGTTTTCTGAGGGGTTCAAAAAGCACAGGTCCAACAGCCACAGGCTCGAAGAGAGTGATCACACCATATAACATAAAATACGCTGTAATTATTATGTGTCTCACCCTGACCAGGGATCCTTGATCGCATGATCAGAGGTACCAATCGAGGTGACGACATCGCATAACACAGCGCGCGGCCGCTGCCACAGGGCTGACAATAATTGCTCAGTAGGGGGAAGAGGCTCGGAAACCCAGATCAAACTATTCTATGTGTTTGAGAGGCGAAAAGAGCTCGATGGTGCTGCTGTAGGTCGAGTGGTCTTGTTACAACAT
>Ga0335073_10013291_pt1 | contig 11540 bp, 12 predicted proteins | sample Lox_Sample_22_FD_207093 | JGI IMG/M metagenome (GOLD analysis project Ga0335073, IMG submission 207093) | Soil microbial communities from Loxahatchee National Wildlife Refuge, Florida, United States - Lox_Sample_2.2 | ecosystem: Environmental > Terrestrial > Soil > Wetlands | place: USA... | reverse complement strand
CTGGTCAGGGCGTGCCGGGGTCAGGCGGGGTCAGGCGGTCCTGGGGGTGATGATGACGTCGTAGCCGAGGGCCTGGAGCTGGCGGATGTGGCCGCGGGTTTTCTTGTCTTTGCTGGTTTTGCGGTCATGCCAGTCCGGGCCCAGGCGCACTGCCCGCCGGGGTCCCTCACATCAATCAGGAGACTGACACACGCGCTCGCAAGCAGCACGGGCATGACCCGCAACGGAACCCCTGGCGCCAATCTAATTCACGGCCTCGAACGGTCCATAGCCAACCGGCGACGACGGGCGGCACGCCAGGACCACCGTGCACCTTCCGCACCCGCCACACCGGTCAAAACCCACACGAAAACCACCCGCAGACCCCAGCCCTGCCCCAATTACGTCACCCGCGCATCGCCGGCGCAGCCGCGGATCCCCCTCTAATTCCGGGCTGGTCCGGGGTCGGCTTCGGGCTGGCCCCGCTGCTGACGGCGGCCTCGGGCCGCGCCCGTGAACATCACCGGGCACGGCTGCCACCGGTGCCACGCTGACAGGGCGGTCATGGGCAAGATCACAAGAACGGGGATAGTAAACGTAGCCAGGGCTACCCGGAATATCCCATGATCTTGGAAACCGGCTACTTGCCGGGGCGGGCGCCGTGATCGCCGGCGGCAAGCGGCGCGAATTCGCCACCAGCATCAGGGGACTATACGAAAGTGAACGCCAGAGGCTGAAGTGACACTTGTTGCGGCGTCCCGGACGGCATCTTCCGCGGAAAAGGTGCGGCGCTCCGGACGGCATCTTCCGCGGAAGAGGTGTGGCGCTCCGGACGGCGGCTTTCGCGGCGGAGGGTCGCCGTTGGCGTGCCGACCGCGAACCTACGCGGGTTACGTGTGGTGCGGGAAGGCGTGTGCGGCGGCCAGGAAAGCGTCGTTGGCTTCCGGGCTGCCGATGGAGACGCGGGCGCCCTCGCCCGCGAAGGGGCGGACGGCGATGCCAGCGCGGTCGCAGGCGTCGGCGAAGGCGGTGGTGTGCTCGCCGAGGCGGAGCCAGACGAAGTTGGCCTCGGTCGGCGGGATGGTCCAGCCGTCGGCGAGCAGCGTCTGGCGGACCCTGTCGCGCTCCTTGACAACGGCGTCGACGCGCTCGAGCAGTTCGGACTCGGCGGCCAGCGAGGCGATCGCCGCCGCCTGGGCGATCGAGTTGACCGAGAACGTGAGCATGGTCTTGCGCACGGCCGCCGCAACGGGCGGGTGCCCGATCAGGAAGCCCACGCGCAGCCCGGCGAGGCCGTATGCCTTGGAGAAGGTGCGAAGCACGGCGACGTTCGGCCGGTCGCGGTACAGGTCGACGCCATCAGGGACCGCGGCGTCCCTGATGTATTCGTGATACGCCTCGTCGAGGACGACCAGGCAGTCAGCCGGCACCTGGTCGAGGAAGGCGGCGAGCGGCTGATCGGCTACCACGGTCCCCGTCGGGTTGTTCGGGTTGCAGACGAGGATGAGCCTTGTGCGCGGGGTGATGGCCGCGGCCATGGCGTCCAGATCGTGGGTCTCGTCGCGGAGCGGAACCCGGACCGAGGTGGCGCCGGCGAGGTCGGACAGCGGCGGGTATGCCTCGAACGAGCGCCACGCGTACAGCACCTCGGCGCCCGGATCGCTGACGGACTCGATCAGCTGCTTGAGCACGCCGACCGAGCCACAGCCGACCGCGACGTGCTCGGCGGGGACGGCGAACCGGCCGGCCAGGGCAGCGGTGAGCGCTTCCGCTCCGTTGTCCGGGTACCGGTGCACGTCGAGCCCGGCGCCCGCGATCACTTCGGCCACGGACGGAAGCGGACCGTAGGGTGACTCGTTCGACGACAGCTTGTGCGCCTGCCCGGCTACCGCGGCCGGGACTCTGCCTGGCCGGTAGGGCGGGAAGGTGTCGAGCACGGGGCGGAACCGTGGTGCGGAGTCACTCATGGCCCTAGTCTCGCATCCCCGGCAGGGTGCCGCGGCCGGTCCCGCACCGCCGCGGACCGCTCAGGACAGCGTGTAAGCCGCGTAGGCGTAGGCCTGCTGGCCGAGTTCGCGCACCGCCGCGGCTGAGGCGTTAGGCCCGGTCACGGTCACCGCGCCGACGAACCCTTTGCCCCGGTAGACCATCGACCAGGTGTCGTCGGCAGGCTTGCCGGCGGTCTGCACGTGGAGCACGCGTGCCTGCGCGCCGATCCCCGTGACGGCGGCCTCCGTGGCTGTGTAGCGAACCTTGGTGCCGCCGATCGTGGCCTGGTAATGGCCGCAGCCGGTCGCGGTCTTGCCGGCGAGCGCGCTGCTCGCCTCCGCCGATGGCGCCGTGGCCAGGATCTCGGAAACTCCGTTAGGCCCCACGCGGAACGTCACGGCCGCGGCTGGCGCGCCCGCGAGAGCGGCCGAGTCGAGACCCGTGAGTGTCATCTGGGCGCAGGACTTCGGGGTCACGGAATCGCCCCGCGCCGGCAGGCCGGCCGCCTTGACGGCTGCCAGTGTCGCGTAGCCGCCGTCCTGCGCGGACGCGGCCGCGACTCCGTTGACCTTGGCCAGCAGCGCGCCACGGAGCCGCACGGCGGTGAACGGCCCTGTCTGCGCGGCCGCGCTGGGGGTCCGCGTCGCGCCGCCGCTTGACGCGTGTCCCGCCCCGCTGTGACACCCGGCCAGCCCGGCCACGGCGGCCATGACGACCACCCCGGCGACAGGCGCCAGAATCGGGACCGGCACTCGCCGCCAGTGCTTACCGGCCATGGAGCACCTTCTCACGGTAGGGAATAGCCAATACCCAGCGTGAGGATAACTCACTCCATGTATACGTACAGTCACGAGGTCCGCGGCTAGCCGCCGTCCCGTCGTGGACGGGCGTGAGCTAACTTCGTCGGCCGTGGAGCCGGGCGCACAGTTTTCGCGGGCGTGCCTGTCTTGGGCGCGACCTTCGGCCGCGTGTGCTCCGCGTGCTTCTTCTCCGCGGCCAGCTTCTTGTTCTCGGCCATCCGCATGAAGTGCTGGGTCTGCCAGGCGAGCTGCGTCGTCATCCAGGCCAGCATCGGCCGCAGCGCCGCCCGCCAGACCTTGGCCTGGTGCCCGCCGCCCGGCACGATCATCAGCGGGACGTTGGCCACCCGGGTCAGCAGCTCCTGCTGGAAGTACTGCGCGGCCTGGACGTCCTGCCCGTCGGTGGCGCCGGCCGCCAGCCAGAACTGCGGCACCTGGACCCCGACCGGGATCCGCAGGATGTACTTGTCGGGTGTGTTCCGGAGCGCGAGCGCGGCGTCGTGCGCGAAGACGTTGACATCGTGCGGCCTGCCGCCCGGCTTGTCACCGGCCGGGACCTGGCTGGTGAAAGGCGCGAAATAGCCGCTGAGCACGCCGGCGTACCCGTACCTGGCGGGATACTGCAGCGCGATGTTGGCGGCGCAGAAGCCGCCCTCTGAGTACCCCGCGATGCCCCACTGGACACTGGGCTGGGCCACCCGCAGGTTCGCGGCGACCCAGTCGGGGACCTCTTTGCCCACGAAGGTCATGTCTTGTATGCCGCCGGGGGCGTTGAGGCACTGCAGCGAGTACTGCAGGCCGCCCTCGGTGTCCGGCATCACGAGCACGGCGGGCTTGGCCTGGTGCGACGCAAGCAGCTGCAGGTATAGCGGGATCACGTTGAGCACGTTGACCCACGTCTCCGGCTCGCCTGGCGAGCCGTGCAGCAGCTCGACGACCGGGAACCGGTAGGCCGCGTAAGCCTTGGCGAAGTACTGCGGCGGCAGGTAGATGTAGACCTCGCGCGTGATGTGGCTCGCCGGCCCGGTGATCACGGTGCGGAAGAGATAGCCAGTCTGCGCGTCGAGCGCGGCATCGGTCGCCTTGATCGCCGCGCTCACCGACGTACCCGTGTCCTTTCCGAGGCCGGCGGCGGACACCTGCGGAATCGACTGGACGCTCTGCCCGGACAGGTCGCTGAACAGCGCCCCCCAGGTCTGGTAGTAGTCGTAGTACTTGTTGACGGCGGCGATGCCGAAAACCATGGCGGGGATGAACGCCAGGCAGGCGGCAAGGACGCGGAAGACGACCTGTTTGGTGAGGACGAGCCACACAAGCAGCCCAGCGAACGCCACCATGAGCAGCAGGAAGAAGAACGTTCCCTGCGGTTCTAGCACTAGAACTCCTCGCCGTGGCACGCGTGCAGACCATCGCACGCGTGCCGTGCGGACTCAACTCCTGGCGGTGGAGGTGGGATTTGAACCCACGGAGGGGTTGCCCCCTCACACGCTTTCGAGGCGTGCGCCCTCGGCCACTAGGCGACTCCACCGCCGGTGAGCTTACCTGACCATCACTACTTAGACGAGCCGGAACCTACCGATGTTCCGCGAAAAAAGTTCGGATTATCTTCAGGCACTCGTCACGCAGCACGCCACCGATGACTTCGGGGGCCGGAGTGAGCCGCTGATCTCGCACGACATCCCAGAGTGAGCCCACCGCGCCGGCTCGGGGATCCTCCGCGCCGAACACCAGCCGGCTCAGCCTCGCCACAGTGAACGCCCCCGCGCACATGGTGCACGGCTCGAGCGTCACGACAAGCGTCAGTCCGTCGAGCCGCCAGCTTCCGCCCATCGCCCTGGCGGCCGCGCGGATCGCGATGATCTCCGCGTGGGCCGTCGGGTCGCCGTCGGCCTCCCGGCGGTTGCGCCCGCGCGCGACCACCGTGCCCGCGGCATCGAGCACCACCGCGCCGACCGGCACGTCCCCGGTGCCGGCCGTGGCCGCCGCCTCGGCGAGCGCGGCCCTCATCGCCGGCTCGAACGAGGCTTCGTACCCGGTCGGCACGCCGTCAGGGGCCGAGGGCGAGGTCGAGGGCGCGCTCCATCGCCGGCCCGAAGCCGATCCGCGCCGCGATGCTCTCCATGGCTTCCTCGACGCTGTCCGGCGGGTCGTCGGCGTCCAGGTCAAGGCGACTGCAGATGGCCGCGAGCTCCATCTCGTCCAGGCCGAGGTCCGCGAAGATCGACAGGTCTCCCACCGGGAGCACCTGGTCGATGTCCTCTTCGTCGGGTACGGGGATGTCGAGGAAGTCCAGCACCTGCTCGGCCAGCGGATAGTCGAGGGCCGCGCCGATGTCGGACAACAGGACGGACACCTGGTTGCCGATGACCCGCACCGCCACGAAGAAGTAGTCGTCGATCCCGGCCAGCCCGATAGTCCCTGCGATGCTGTGCTGCTGTCGCAGCGCGCGGATGAGGCCGGCCAGGTCTCCTGTCACCGCCACCGGCAGCACGTCAGCGTCCCACAGCTCGTCTTCGCGGAAGACGATGATCGCAAAGTCTGTCTCGCTTACCTCAGGCATCGCCATGCCCCAAGCATGCCTCGCACGGGGGAATGTTGTCAGATCGGGGAACGTCGGCGCACCAAATCCCGCAGATGCGGGACCGCAGTTCGGTAAAAGGCGCCGCAGCAGGGCGCGCCGCCCACAAGTCGTGCGGCACATCGGCGTGGCTACTTTCCGTAGGCGATCCGAACGGGCATACTGGCGCACCGGGGCCGGAATACTCTCGCCCGGCACATGCGTAGCATCTATACGTTCCGGGCATACTGCAGCCGACAGGGCGAGCATGGCTTGGGCCGCGTCGGCTTGGACCCCCATCCAAGGCGGCTTCCGGGCTAAGATAAGAGAAACTGGCTAAAAGTGGAGTCTGCGCTTCCAGGGAGGCGGCAGTGAACCTCAAGACGGTCCTCACATGGGCGGGCGTCGCCTTTCTCATATGGTGGGTGATCCAGCAGCCGACGAATGCCGCGCATCTGGTCCATAACATCGGCTCGCTTCTCACCACCGCCGCGAGCGGCCTCTCGAATTTTGTCAGCAAGATCTGAGGGTTAACCCATGGGCATTAGGGTCGTCCCGAACGAGACCGTGCCGGCGAGCGTCTACAAGCACCTGCTTCCGCACGAGCGCCAGGTCATCACGGTCCGATTCCACCCTGCGGTGCTCATCAAGCCAGTCGCGCTCGTCCTCGCCGGGCTCGCCATCGCCGGCGTGCTGTCCACCACGGTCGCCAAGCACAGCGGCACCGCAATGCTCGTCATCTGGCTGCTGTGGCTGATTCTCGTCATCCGCCTGCTCTATAAGATCTACGTGTGGCTTGAGGATTACTTCGTAGTAACATCTCAGCGCCTGATTCTCGCCACGGGTGTCATCACCCGGACCGTGAATATGATGCCGCTCAGCAAAGTAACTGATATGAGTTTCAAACGGTCAGGCCTGGGCCGGATACTCGGATACGGCGAGTTCATCGTGGAGTCCGCGGGTCAGGACCAGGCGCTGCGCAACGTCGGCTACTTGCCCTATCCCGAGCAGCTTTACCTCGAGGTCTGCGGGCTGATCTTCAAGGACAAGGGCGACAGCGACGACTGAGCGTAAGCGCACGCTCATTGTCAATGACCTTGAATCCACTCGGCGGCGGCTATCGCGGACCCCCGGGCGCCGGCCATGTCCAGGTCGGGGACCAGGGTCACCTCCTCGACCCGGGCCTGTTCCACGAGCAGCGCCGTGCTCTGCTTGACAGTGTCGAGGAACCAGTCGCGGAAGTGCGGCGCGGCCTCGATCACCCCGCCGCCCACGAAGTAGGTGTCAGGGTCGGTGAACTTGGCCGCGATCGAGAAGACGGCGCCGATCGCGATCGCCTGCTGCCGGAAGATCTGCAGCGACATCTCGTCGCCCCGCTCGGCGTACCCGCGGACCAGCTTGGCCGCCTTGGCGATTGGCACGTCGGCTAGCTCGTGGCCCGGAAACCGGTGCAGCCAGTACGGCAGCAGGTTGCGCTGGATCCCGGTCAGCGAGGCGACAGACTCGGCGTCGGCATCGCGGCCGCAGTTGCACGACGGCACCGGCTGCCCCTCTTCGAGCAGGCCGTCCATGGGGATCGGCATGTGGCCGAGTTCGCCCGCCATGCCGCTCGCGCCACGCACGACGCGGCCTTCCTGTATCACCCCGCCGCCCAGACCAGTGCCCACGATCGCGGCCACGGAGCTGTGCGCGGCCGCTGCCGCGCCGTAGCGCACGTGGTGCGCGTAGAGCGCCGCCGCGTTCGCGTCGTTGTTGTACAGGACCGGGATGCTCAGGCGCTCCTCGAGCGCGCCCCTGATGTCAAACCCGCCCCAGCCGGGGTGCCCGAAGTTCGTCGCGCCGCCGGTCGCGAGGACGCCGGTCGCGCTGGCCGGGCCAGGCGTGTCAAGGCCGACGGCGCGCACTTTCCCGCGCGGCACGCCCGTCATGGCCAGCACCTTGTCAAACGAGTCGACCAGCGCCTGGATGGCCTTGTCCGGGCCTTCCCGGACAAGGCTCGGCAACTCGGCCATTGTGTCGACGAGGAACCGGCCGTCCGAGTCAAGGACCGTGCCATTGTTCGCGGTGCCGCCATTGTCGATCCCAACGGCCACCCAATCCAGCATGAAACCTCCTCAACCACTCAGTGCACTGATGACCGTATCCCAGGAGGGCGGCATGGGGGAACGGGCTATTCCTCCCCTGATCAGTGGTCAGTGGCTGAAGAACCTGGTCGCCGGTCAGGGGTGGTGGCCGGCGACCAGGAGCGCGAGGTCATGAGCCATGTTCGCGGGCGGGGTGCTCGGGAAAAATGACTCATAGGCGGTGTTGTTCGTGCTGTAGGCGAGCATCTCGGTGCCGTGCGCGTACGCGTAGGTGCCGTCAGGGCCCTTCTCCGGGGCGCTGCCTACCGGGACGCCTGTTTGCCTGGCGGCCTGCTGTATCTGCGACAGCGTCCCGCGCAGGCCGACGAAGGCCGGGTTGAACTGGCCCAGCCAGTACCGCAGCCGGGCGAGGGTGTCGTGCGTCGGGTCCACGGTCACGAACAGCACGGTGATCTTCGCCGCGTCCGCTTTGGGCAGTATCCGGAGCGCGGCCGCGGTGTTGGCCATCGTGAGCGGGCACTGGTCCGGGCAGGTCGTGTACCCGAAGTAAAGCAGCGTGACGTGTCCGCTGGTCATCGCCTTGATGTCGTACGGCTTGCCCGTGGTGTCGGCGGTGAACGTGATGGTCGGCTTCGCCACCGGCGTGATGATGTCGCCCTTGTAGGGACTCGTGTTGATCAGCACCATGCCAGTGCCGTCGCTTGTGCCGCCCGAGGAGGAACCGCCGCTGGAGCAGGCCGCCGTGGCGGCCACGAGGGCCGCCACGGCAAGGCCTGCCGTCAGGCGCTTACGGCTGATCATCAGCTTGCTCCCGCGCAGACATAACCCTCCGCGTTCTCGGGAAGGTGCTGCCTGTTCGTGCCGTATACCTTCAGCGGAAGGTAGAACGCGTTCGCCTTCAGCCACGCGCACGCGGCCTGCGGCGAGGACGCCGGGATCTGCCACGGCACGCACACGTCGGGCTGGCCGTAATCGTGGTCGCAGCCGTCCATGTTCCATGATTCCGGTATCGGGCGGTTGTACTTGCTGGTCTTGGCTCGCGCCCCGGTCAGGCTGCCGTCGAAGTTCATCACCAGCGGCGCCGGCCTGGCGTGCAGTTGCGCCTGCGACACGGCCAGGGTCGCCTCCGGACCCGCCGAGGCGACCGTCTGGCCGGTGAAGACGCTGATCCCCGCAAGCGCGGCGCAGACAGCTAGCGCGCGGCCGGGGTGACGCTTTATACCCGCGAGGACTGTGGTGGTCATGGTCCGCATCGTGTTCATTCGCTCTCGCCCCTTTCCTACTGGTTAGCCGCGACGTTGTTGAGGTGGACCCACTTGGCCACCGACGGGACGCCGTTCGCATTGGTGACGAACAGCATGTACCAGCCGGGCGGCGCGAGGTCCGGGTTGGTGGTCACGCTCAGCCCGATGCGGTTGCCGCTGACGCTCATCGGCAGCGCGACATACCGCTGGTTGGGGTCGGAGGAGTGTGTCACCGCGGCCGGCCTGATCAGCTCCGCGGAGGTGATCTGCTGGTTCACCGTGATGTGCTGTTCCGAGCCGTAGGTCCAGTACTGGCTGGACAGGTTGCTGACCTGCGGCCGCGGCCCGTGGAACAGGTACGGCGGGGAGTAGATCGAGATCCGCATGTCGAACGAGCCGTTGCCCGGGTTGTTGCCGATCGCCATGACCCGCCCGTCCGGCAGCAGGAACGCCGAGGAGTGGTAGGTACGCGGCACGGGGTCGGTGGCCATCGCCGTGCTGAACTTGTTCGTCGCCGGGTTGTACATCGCCGCCTCGTACACCGGGTCCTCGCGGTCGATCAGGCCGCCGCCGGTCTCGAACACCTGCCCGTTCGGCAAGATGACCATCGAGACGTACATCTTGCCCTCGTTCACGCCCTCCAGCTTGCCGTTGGACAGCGTCCCCCGCGGGATCAGCGGCCCGGGGACATAGTGCGGGTTCGCCGTGGCGAGGTCGATGAGGTCGGTCAGCCGGGTGGCCGGGTGGTTGGTGTAGAGGATGTTCCCGCCGCCCATCAGCATGACCTTCTGCGACTGGGCTGGCGGCAGCAGGATGGCCATCGACTGGTCCGTCTCGTCCGTCCCAGGCGGGCCGCCCGGGGTGTCCTGCAGTCCGGTGACCGTGATCATCGGGTCGGCGGCGCCGGGGTCGAGGATGTTGTTGATGTTGAGGATGCCGGCGCCGCCCTGACCGCGCTTGGTCCCGGTGGTGCCGAACGGGGTCTCGTTCTCGCCGAACACGTGGCTGCCGGTGTAGAACAGTTCGCCGTTCTGCATCAAGATCATGTCCGGGTACAGGCCGAACCCGTCGAAGCTCTCGTTGATCTGGCTCAGCGGAAGCCACTCGCCGTCGGTCGTGGTGCCCGGCTCGTACTTGAAGTACTCGGTGGTGACGCTGCCGGTGCCGGTCGCGGTCAGCCCGCCGTACGCGATCACGTCGCCGTTGGCGAGCTCGGTCGCCGACGGGTACCAGTGGCCGCCGTTGAGGTTGTTGACGCGCTGGTACCTGTTCGTGATCGGGTTGAAGATGTACGAGGTGTTCAGCCCCTCGTAGTTCTCCTTGTCGGCGGCGTCCGGGTAGGCCAGGTTGCCGCCAAGCACCAGCACCTTCCCGTCAGGGAGCTGCACGTGCCCGGCGCAGAAGAAGTCGTCAGGCGTCGGGATCACCTGGAACGTGCCCTTGTTCGGGTTGTACACCGCGGACTCGAAGGTGCCCGCGGCGAAGTCGGTCGGGTCGTTGCCTGAGCCGGCCACGAGCAGCACGTTGCCGGTGTACATGAGGACCGCGTGGATGGCCCGCACAGGCGACGGGAACGGCAGCACCTGCCACACGCCCTTGGTGCACGCCGCCCCGGCGGTGCAGGCGGCGCCGCTCGCCTTCACGGTCGCGTCGACCGTGGAGTAGTCGTCCGTGATCACCGTGCCCTTGCCGTAGACGGTCACGCCCCAGGAGATCTGGTCGGTGTTCGGCGGGACGACGGGGGTCCGCACGGACGCGTACCGGTATGTGCCGGACACCGGAAGGGTGTTCAGGTCCATCCAGAACTGCCAGCCCTTTTTCACGTCGTGCCGGTACAGGCTGATCACGGCGTCCGGGGTGCTCGACAGGTACCAGACGCCCAGGTCGTACTGGTGGCCCGGGGTGACCCACGGTGAGCAGGACGTGTTCTCGAGCATCTGCGCGACACGGGCGCCACTGGTGAGCTTCGAGATCGTCACCTGGAGCGCCTTGCTGCCGGTGTGCGCCCTGGTGGTGACCCCCATCGAGTAGGTGTTGTTGCCGTAACCGTACTTTCCCCAGCAGAGGGGGAAATTGCCCGGCCCCGTCTGCTCGACACCCGGGTTGACGACGAGGTTGACCCCGGCGCTCGCCGAGGTGCTCGCCACTACCACGATCGGCAGGACCAGAGTGACCGCGCCGGCGGCAAGACGCAGCGACCGCTGCTCTCGCCACTTACGCGGCAGGTGGCCCCGCAACTGGCTCAACCGGTTCTTCATCGGACCTCCGCAACTGGAGCTTCTTGCACAGTTTCTGTCCGGCGCCCGGGCCGCGCCAGGTAAATGAAGCGATCGGTGACGAGGTAACGCGCACCGAATGCCGCGACGAGCGTGATCGCTGTAGCGAGCAGGACGTCGAGATGTGCACGGGCCACCAGCAGTCCGAGCAGCGGAATGCGGGCGACCAGATCTGAGTTGGCGAGCAGCAAGAACTTACCGAATCGGCCGGTCCAGTGCTTGCTCCTTCGGTGATGGAAGAGCACGAAGTCGAGCAACAAGAAGTTCGACGCGATGGCGACCTGGTTCGCCAGCACCTCGGCGAGCAGGTAGTTCATGCCGAATTGCTTAGACAGCACCCACAGCGTCGCGAGGTTGGGCACGACGCCGGACAGCCCGATCAGGCCGAAGGCCAGCATGCTGCCGCGCACGCCGCTGAACCGCAGCGTGATGAGGTGCCGCAGGAAGCGCCAGCCCTCGCTGAAGCCGGCCTTGGACGTCCCCGCGTGCCGTTCCTGGAACTGGTACGGCACCTCGGCGATGCGGCGCAGCCGGCACCGCACGATCAACTCGAGCAGGATCTTGTAGCCAAGCGGGCGCAGCAGGTCCGGGTTGAGCGCCCCGGCGCGCAC
>Ga0335073_10013290_pt1 | contig 11542 bp, 9 predicted proteins | sample Lox_Sample_22_FD_207093 | JGI IMG/M metagenome (GOLD analysis project Ga0335073, IMG submission 207093) | Soil microbial communities from Loxahatchee National Wildlife Refuge, Florida, United States - Lox_Sample_2.2 | ecosystem: Environmental > Terrestrial > Soil > Wetlands | place: USA: Florida... | reverse complement strand
CCTGGCCGCGCTGATGCCGTTAGGGATGGTGAGGACGCGATCCTCCACGAACCCAGTATCCTAACGTAAGTGACAATGGCGGATACGGGGGCGTTTTCGCGTGCCGCCGACGTGCAGGCACCTGGCTCGAGGAATTCGAGGGTACTGGCGGAGGCCGGAAAGCGGCGGGCGTTCGCGGTGATCAGCCATCCTGACGCGGGCAAGTCCACGCTGACCGAGGCCCTGGCCCTGCACGCATCGGCGATCACGCAGGCAGGCGCGGTGCACGGCAAGGCGGGCCGGCGCGGCGTGACGTCGGACTGGATGGCGATGGAGCGGTCGCGGGGCATCTCCATCACCTCGGCGGCGCTGCGCTTCGACTACCGGGACATGGTGCTGAACCTGCTGGACACGCCGGGCCACGCCGACTTCTCCGAGGACACCTACCGGGTCCTGTCCGCGGTGGACTGCGCGATCATGCTGCTGGACTCGGCTAAGGGCCTCGAGCCGCAGACGCTGAAGCTGTTCGACGTGTGCCGTAGCCGGGCGGTGCCGGTGATCACGTTCGTGAACAAGTGGGACCGGCCCGGCCGGGAGCCGCTTGAGCTGCTCGACGAGATCGAGCAGCAGATCGGGCTGCGTCCGACCCCGGTGAACTGGCCAGTCGGAGTGGCCGGGGAGTTCCGCGGGCTGATCGAGCGGGCCACCGGCGAGTATGTCACGTTCACCAGGACCCCAGGCGGGGCTGGCCGCGCGATCGAGACCCTGGTGGACGCCACCGTCGCCGCCCGCTCCGGCGACGCCGCGTTCGCGGTCGCGCAGGAGGAACTGGCGCTGCTCGACAGCATCGGCGCGGACGTGGACATGGACTCGTTCCTTGCCGGGGTGTCGAGCCCGGTGCTGTTCGGGGCCGCGCTGCCGAACTTCGGCGTCCGCCGCCTGCTGGACGCGGTCACTTCGCTCGCGCCGCCGCCGCGCGAGCGCGAGGACGTCAAGGACGAGCCGCGGCGGCTTGATGCCCCGTTCGCCGGGCTGGTGTTCAAGGTGCAGGCCAACATGGACCCGGCGCACCGGGACCGGGTGGCGTTCGTGCGGGTGTGCTCGGGCCGGTTCGAGCGCGGCATGGTGCTCACCCACGCCGCGTCCGGGCGGCCCTTCGCCACCAAGTACGCGCAGGCGATGTTCGGCCAGGACCGGGAGACCGTCGACGAGGCCTTCCCCGGTGACGTGATCGGGCTGGTCAACGCGACCGCGCTGCGCCCGGGCGACACGCTGTACTCCGGCGTCCCCGTCGAGTTCGCGCCCATCCCGAGCTTCGCGCCCGAGCACTTCGCGGTGGTCCGGAGCAAGACGGCGGGCAAGCACAAGCAGTTCCGGCGCGGGATCGACCAGCTTGACGCCGAGGGCGTGGTCCAGGTGCTGTCCTCTGACCTGCGCGGCGACCAGGCCCCCGTGCTGGCCGCCGTGGGCCCGCTGCAGTTCGACGTGGTGCTGCACCGGCTCGAGCACGAGTTCGGCGCCCAGGCCGAGCTCGACCATCTCGACTACACGCTGGCCAGGCGCACCGACGCCGAGGGCGCCCGGCTGCTGGCCGGGCAGCGCGCCGCCGAGGTGCTGACCCGCCGCCAGGACGGCGCCATGCTCGCGCTGCTGCGGGACAAGTGGCGGCTCGGCCAGATCGAGCGGGAATACCCTGACCTGCTGCTCGAGCCCCTGCTGGCCGGCTGAGGTTCGTTCTCCGAGCTGGGGTTCAACCTTTTCTTTTCAGCCGAACGGGCGGTGGTACTTCGTCAGCTCATCCTGCTTCCGTCGATCGTGTCGAGGTCGCCGTTGAAGCCGCCGATGCCGTTGGTGACCCCGCCACCACCGGACCACTGCCACATCAGTGCATGGCTGCTCGAGCTGGTCTGGCCGCCGAAGAACTGCGCGCACGGGCCGGACCCGTGGTCAAGGCACCAGCCGTACGGGTAGGCGCCGGTGTAGTTGGTGGTCTCCGGCTCGTAGGTCCACTCGTAGGTGTTCGGGATCAGCGAGTTGGCCCCGGTCCCGAAGATCGACGTCCAGACGCTCGCCGTGGAGTACACCCCGACCTTGTAGCCGGAGTGAGCGGTGATGTAGGTCGCGAAGCCGTTGAAATCGGCCCGGTCCAGGCCGGACGACACGGAGGACTGCTTCACCACGCCGCTGCAGGGCGAGGTATAGACGTTGTTCCACCCGTTGTCCGGAGCGGGCGTGATCCCGGGCAGCTCGACATCCATCCAAATGACCGGATAGTTGATGCCGCCGCTGATATCCGACAGCTCCCTGGCCGCCTGGGCCGCGCCCCAGGCGCTGGCCTCCGCCGTGGTCCCGTTGTAGTGCGGGTCCACGCCGGGCCCGCCCATGAACCAGTACGAGCCAAGGCCGACGCCCTTGTGGTACTTGGTGTAGTTGGTGCGCGCCTGCGCGGCGTTGGTCGCCGAGTAGGCCAGGAAGTGTTCCCCGCCGCTGCAGCCCAGCCAGTACGCCCAGTTCCCGGTCATGCCGATATACCCGCCGTAGGCTCCGCCCAGATACGGCATGCTGTACGGCGCGCTGCCCGGCACGGTAACCGGGAGGCTGTCTGTGCCCCACCAGAACCCCGGCGGGCCGTCGCCATCCGGGCTGGCCGAGGCCGCTGTGGCCGCCACCGTGACGCCGCCCACGGCGGTCGCCAGGGCCAGCGCCGCGCGGCCGGCCAGGGCCAGCCATGTCCGCTTCATGAGGCCTCATTTCTTCCGGCACATGATCATGCTCTCATCGCTAGGACGGCGCGGCCCGGCAGGTGGTTGGGTTTGGCTACGGGCGGCGGGGCACCGGGAGGGCGAGGTAGGGCAATACCTCGGGGTCGTGCAGGATGGCGGTGCCGAGCTCGTTGACCCGGATGTAGCGGAGTCCGTCGTAGCGGGACAGGCTCGGGTAGGTGTCGGCGCCCCACAGCGAGCGGTAGTCGTCGCGCGCGCCGCACGGGTCGACGTAGCCGACGTCGATCAGGCCGAGCGTTGCCGCGTACTCGAACAGCACGCACAGGGCGTACCGGCCCTCGACCACGTCCCAGGCCTCCCGGCTCGCGTGCCCGAGCGAGCCGTAGTAGGAGTCGACCAGGTAAAGGCGCCACAGCGCCATCAGGCTGCGGACCGCGACGAGCCGCGGCGGCTGCGTGCGGAGAATCCGCAGCAGGTCGTCTACGTCCGTCCACTCGCCGGGCCGGAGGCCGGCCAGTCCCGCTGCTACGGCGGCCCGGCGCTTGGCAGGCGCGGTCAGCGTCGCGGGCTTGCGCTGTCCCTTGATCGCCTCGACCCGCGCCAGCTCGTCGTGCGACACGCACCGCAGCCACCTAGCCCACAGGGTACCGATGGACTGATAGGACGGCCTGGCCAGCGCCGCGCTGCCACGGACGGTCAGCTCGAGCCTGGTTCCCGCCAGTTGCGCGAGGCCGCCGGCCTGAAGCAGGAGCGGCCATGCGAACGCCGAGATCGGCTCTGCGGCGTCGTAGAAATCGCCGGCCACGAGGATGTCATCGATCAGCCTGACTGTGGCGGCCGACGGCCGCCTGGAAATGGCGCTGCAGCCCACCTGCCCGTCGGCGACCAGCTCGAGGACGGCGACGAGATTGGACAGCGCGTCCGGCGCGGTAGCGCGGACGAGGGGTCTCGCGGGAGCGATGGTGCCCGGGGATGTGCACAGCGCCACCAGGAAACCCTAGCGGCTCGACGGGTCGCGATCCGGGAGGCTCGCCGGATCGCGGCTATCGCGCCTTTTACGCCGGTAGGCTCGGCTATACGGGTGCACGGGAGGGGTCGCCGATGCCAAATCACGGTCGGAGCTACGTGCGGACGGCGCTGTTCGTCGATTTCGACAACGTCTATTCCAACCTCAACGCGATCGACCCAGCCGCGGGCGACGCGTTCGCCACCGAACCCGACCGGTGGCTGCGGTGGATGCAGGAGGACATGGGACAGGTGGTGCGGGACGCGGCGGAAGACGCTGGCCGCGAGATCCTGGTTCGTTCCTGTTACCTCAATCCGATCATGTTCGGGAAATTCCGGCCGTTCTTCACCCGCGCCGCTTTCCGCGTCATCGACTGCCCGCCGTTGACCACCCGCGGCAAGAACAGCGCGGACATTTACATGGTCCTCGACATCCTGGACGCGCTCGAGCATCCGACCAGCTTCGACGAATTCATCCTGCTGTCCGCCGACGCCGATTTCACCCCGGTCATGCTCCGGCTGAGGGCGCATGACCGCAGGACCGTGCTGCTGGCCACCGGCCCCTCGGCCACCGCGCTGCGGAGCGCGTGCGACATGGTGCTCCCGCTGGAGATCTTCCTCAACGAGGCGCTCGAGATCGACCTGGAACATGACGATGCGGCCGCGGACCCCCGCGCGGACGGCACGAGGAAACCGCTCGCCGCGGTGACCGCGGTTCGCTCCAATCCGGGCGACCACGACGTCGACTACCTGCGGCAGCGGATGCGAGAGGAGCTGACCATCCTGGTGGCCGCGGCCGGGGCTCCGGTTCCGATGGCCGCGGCCGCGCAGCGGATCCGGGACCGGCTCGGCGATGTCGTGTTGCAGTCCAGCTGGGGCGGGTGCGGCTCGTTCCGTGGTTTCGTGCAGACGGTGACGAGCGAGACACTGCGGATCAGCGGTCCTCACCCGCCCGGCTACCTCGTGGACCCCCGGCGCCATGAACCGCTTGAGCCCGAGGAGCCGCTGGACCCGCTACCCGACAGCGTGGCCGACCTCGCCCACCGGGTGGCCCGCATCGTCGGCGTGCCGCAGCTGACCTCGGAGGCCTACCAGACCCTCTTCGGTGAGATCGCCCGGCTCTCCGTGAGAGGGCCCGCCAACGATCCGCTCAACATCATCGAGCCCGGCCTGCGCGGAGCCTGCCTGACACGCGGCGCCCGTATCCCTCGTCCGGCCATCCATTTCGTGCTGCAGGGCCTGCAACTGGCCGGCGTGGACTGGAGGCATCCGGGGAATGGCCCCGGCGCGCTTGCCGAGGCCTTCGCCGACAACATCCTCAGGCTCAGCCTGAACGCCCGGATGGAGCTGACCGACGACGAGACCAAGTGCCTGCGAAGCTGGATCGTCGGCCCCGGCTAAGGGCGGAACCTGGCGCCGGTGACCTTCTCGGCGATGCCGGTGCGGTCGAGGTAGGGGGTGATGCCGCCGAGGTGGAAGGGCCAGCCGGCGCCAAGGATCATGCACAGGTCGATGTCCTCGGGGGCCGCGACGACCGCCTCCTTCAGCATCAGGGCGATCTCCTCGGCCAGGGCCTCCAGGGCACGCTCGCGGACCTGCTCGGCGGTGGCGGGGCGGTCGCCGCCTGCTAGCAGCGCCGCAACCGCCGGATCGACCGAGAGGTCGGGGCCGTAGATGGCGGTGTGGCCAGACTCGACCAGTGCGCGGAGCTTGGGCGAGGTCGCGAAGCGGTCGGGATAGGCGGCGTGCAGGGTCTCCGCGACGTGCAGCGCGACCGCCGGGCCGACCAGCTGAAGCAGCAGGAATGGGGGCATGGGCAGGCCAAGCGGGTCGGCGGCGTGCTCGGCGACGTCGAACGGGGTGCCCTCGTCGACGCAGCCGATGACCTCGGCGAGGAACCTGGTGAGCAGGCGGTTGACCACGAACGCCGGGGAGTCCTTCACCAGCACGCAGTTCTTCTTCAGCGCCTGGCCGACGGCCAGCGCCGTGGCGACCGAGGCCTCGTCGGTCCTGGCGGCCCTGGCCACCTCGACCAGCGGCATCATGGCGACCGGGTTGAAGAAGTGGAAGCCGACCACCCGCTCCGGATGCGCGAGCCCAGCCGCCATCTCGGTCACGGACAGCGAGGAGGTATTTGTGGCGAGCACGCAGTCCGGCCGGACCGCCGCCTCGACCTCGGCGAAGACCCGCTGCTTGACGGCCATCTCCTCGAACACGGCCTCGATCACGAAGTCGGCGTCGGCGAACGCATCCTTGGTCAGCGACCCGGTCACCAGGCCGGTCAGCCGGGCGGCGGTATCGGGGGCGATCCGGCCGCGGGCGGCCAGCTTGGCGATCTCGCCGTGCACGTGGCCGACCCCGGCGTCGAGCCGGGCCTGATCCAGGTCGGTCAGCACCACGGGTACCTCGAGCCTGCGCGCGAACAGCAGCGCGATCTGCGCGGCCATCAGGCCCGCGCCCACCACGCCGACCTTGGTGACCGGGCGTGCGAGCGATGCGTCTGGCGCTCCGACGGCTCTGCGTGCCCGCTTCTGGGTCAGGTCGAACGCGTAGAGCGAGGCGTGCATCTCGTCGCTGACGAGCAGGTCCGCGAGCGCCTCGTCCTCGCCGGTGAACGCCTCGTCGCGGGAGGAATCCCTGGCCGTGGCGACCAGCTCGATGGCCCGGTACGGGGCGGGCGCGGCGCCGTGCAGCTTGCCGTCGGCGAGGAACCGAGCCATGCCGACCGCCTGGTCCCAGTCGTCTGGCGGGTCTGCCCTGGTCACGGCGGCGTCTCCGGTGAGGATGCGGGCGGCCCAGCGGAGGGATTCGGCGAGGAAGTCGGCGGGCTCGAAGATGGCGTCGGCGATGCCCATCTGGTGCGCCTCGGCGGCGCGCAGCATGCGGTTCTGGCTGAGCGGGTTCTCCACGATGACCTTCAGCGCCCGGGCCGGGCCGATCAGGCGCGGCAGCAGGTAGGTACCGCCCCAGCCGGGCACGAGGCCGAGCAGGCACTCGGGGAACGCGACCGCGGTGACGCCGGAGGAGATGGTCCGGTACGAGCAATGCAGCGCGAGTTCCAGGCCGCCGCCGAGTGCGGCGCCGTTGACGAACGCGAACGACGGCACGCCGAGCTCGCCGAGCCTGCGGAAGACGTCGTGGCCCAGCCTGCCGACGGCCAGCGCCATGTCCCGTCTGTCGACCAGCTTGGCGAAGCCCAGGTCCGCGCCGGTGGCGAAGATGAACGGCTTGCCGGTCACGCCGACCGCGGCGATGTCGTCCCTTGCCGCTACTTCGGCCACGGCGTGGCGCAGCGCGAGCAGGCTCGCCGGGCCGAAGGTGTTCGGCCTGGTGTGGTCGTGGCCGTTGTCCAGCGTGATCAGCGCCATGGTGCCCGCCTCGTAGGGCAGCTCCACGTCACGGACCAGTGCCCTGGTGACCACCTCCGCCGGGTACAGGGCGGTGATCTCCGCTTCGTCGGACCACTGATCGCTGCGGTCAGGCATTGAGGTTCTCCCACAGGACGGTGCCGCCCATGCCCAGTCCCACGCACATCGTGGTCAGGCCGTAGCGAACGTCTGGATGCCCGGCGAACTCGCGGGCAAGCTGGATCATCAGCCGGACGCCCGAGCTGGCGAGCGGGTGGCCGAGGGCGATCGCGCCGCCCCACGGGTTCACCCGCGGGTCGTCGTCGGCGATCTTGAAGTGGTCGAGGAAAGCCAGCACCTGGACCGCGAACGCCTCGTTGATCTCGATCAGGCCGATGTCGTCCATGGTCAGGTCGTTGCGGGCGAGCACGCTCTCGGTAGCGGGGACCGGCCCGATGCCCATCACCTCCGGGTCCACCCCGGCGAAGCCGAAGTCAACCAGCCGCATCCTGGTGCCGAGGCCCAGCTCGGCGGCCACGTCCTGCGCGGCGATCAGGCAGCAGGTCGCGCCGTCGTTCAGGCCCGCCGAGTTACCCGCGGTGACGCGCCCGTGCGGACGGAACGGAGTCCGCAGCGCGGCTAGCGCCTCGATGGTGGTGTCAGGCCGCGGCGGCTCGTCGGCGGTGGCGAGCCCCCAGCCGCGCTCCGCGCTGCGCACCGCCACCGGGACCAGGTCGGGCTGGATCCGGCCCGCCGCGTACGCCGCGGCAACCTTGCGCTGGCTGGCCAGCGCGTACGCGTCGGCGCGGGCGCGGGTAATCGCGGGAAACCGGTCGTGCAGGTTCTCGGCCGTCGAGCCCATCACGAGCGCGGAGGGATCGACGAGCCGCTCGGAGATGAACCGCGGGTTCGGGTCGACCCCGGAGCCCATCGGGTGGTGCCCCATGTGCTCGACCCCGCCCGCGATCGCGGCGTCGGTGGCGCCGAAAGCAATCGAGCCCGCCGCCGTGGTCACCGCGGTCATCGCTCCCGCGCACATCCTGTCGATGGCGTACCCGGGCACGGACCTTGGCAGCCCGGCCAGGACGGCGGCGCTGCGCCCGATGGTCAGCCCCTGGTCGCCGGTCTGCGTGGTGGCGGCGATCGCGACCTCGCCGATCCGCTCCGGCGGCAGCGCGGGATTGCGCCGCACCAGTTCGCGGATCACGCTCACGACCATGTCGTCGGCCCTGGTCTCGGCGTAGAGACCGTCAGGGCCCGCCTTGCCAAACGGGGTACGGACGCCGTCCACGAAGACCACGTCGCGTGCGATACGGGGCACGGTCAGCCTCCATCGGAGAAGGGAGAAGTGGTGCTGCCGTCCCTATATTACTGGCTAGTAACCAGTGGGCCTGCGACCGAGGTGACCGACGAGGCGGTCCCCTGGGCAGGCCACCGCGGGCACCTGGACCGGGACGGCGAACAGGCCCTCGCGGCCGGCCAGCAGCAACGGGCAGAGCCCGAGCATCCGGGAGGCGAGTTCGGCCGGGATGGGGCAGTCACGGCCGCGGGCCGCCGACACGTCCCAGCCGTGCACGGCGATCTCGATGGCGCCGGTGCAGGCGACGACGCCGGAGGAGACCGGCAGGCCGCCCACGACGACGAACTCGGCGGTCGGCGAGCCGTAGCACGCCCACAGGAGTTCGGCGGCGCGGTCCCTGATCTCCTCGACGGGATCGCCGGGCGCTCGCGGCATGACCGGCTGGGGCGGGGCCGGCCGCGGCGCGCCGAGGCGGCCGGTGCGGAGGGCTTCCTCCAGGTCGGCCATGGATTCCCGCAGGTGGCAGAGCAACGTGCCCAGATCCCACTGCGCGCACGGCGTGGGCAGCGACATCTCCCCCGGCGCGATGACCGCGCAGGCACCGAGGGCATAGCTGATCGCGCCCGCGAGGAGCGCCGTCGCACCGGACCGCACGCACGTATAGACCGGCGGGACCGACGATTCTCACCGGTTCTTGAGCGATCGAGCGCGGTGGGTCACGATTTCACCGGCCGGGCCGCCGCCATCAGGCGTGGCAGGTCAGTGGCCGGCCGCCGTTGTAGGCGACCATGTCGCCGAAGGCCCGATTCAGGTCGACGGGCGCCCCGCGCTCGCCACTCAGGTCGAGATGGGCGCGGTGAAGGTTCCCCACTATTCGTTCTGAATCATGAAGATCTTTGTATTGACCGAGGTCGGTGGCGCGCGCGGCCTCCAGCGGGGACAGGCCCGCCGCCTTTGCCTCGCGTGCGACCCGCTGCACGAACCGCAGGTAGCCGAGCACGTCGTCGATCGCCTCGGGACCGCAGACCGGGCCGTGGCCGGGGACGAGGGTCTGCGCGCCAAGCGGGCGCAGCACGGTCTCGAGCACCTCGATCCAGCCGCTGACCGAGCCCTGCAGCGCGAACGGGGTGCCGCCGTTGAACAGCAGGTCACCGGCGAAGACCACGGAGAGTTCCGGGATGTGCACGATCGAGTCGTTGGTGGTGTGCGCGGGCGTGCCGACGTAGCGGACCTCGCAGCGCAGGTCGCCGGACCACAGCGTGATCCCGTCGGTGTAGGTCAGGAACGGCGGCGCCGGCTCGAGGTGGCCCCAGTCCACGTCCGTCCAGATGCCGGCCGGAGGAGGCATGGGCGTGCTCAGCACCATCTCCCGGCACCGCTCGTGCCCGACGATGGTGGCGCCGGCGGCCAGGTAGTTGCCGTGGGTGTGGTCGCCGTGGTGGTGGGTGTTGACCAGGGTGCGGACCGGCAGCGGGGTGATGGTCTCGATGGCGTCCAGGTAGGCGCGGGTGCGGCGCTCGGTGGAGGTGGTGTCGATGCTGATCACGCCGGCCGGGCCGACGAGGAAGCCGGTGTTGTTGAGGTACCAGCTGCCGTCAGGCTGCAGGTAGGCGTACAGGGCCTCGCTGATCCGTTGGATCTGCCCCAGGCTCATCGTGATGCTCCTTTTGCGTCCGTGGCAGCAGCAGCGAGAGCGCCAGGCCCAGCCCGAACATCGCCAGCCCGGCCAGTACGTAGGCGTTGCCGATGATGAGCGCCAGGCCGTGCCAGTGGTACTCGGGGAACCAGGACCGGTCGCCGTACCAGATGTACCAGACCGGGTTGGTGTTCTTCGGGATCCAGATCAGGCCAAGGGAGTCGTTGCCGAGGTTCGGCTTGGCCCCGAACAGGCTGGTCGGCCAGGCGCCGAACCACGCGATGACCGCCACCGCCGCGACGGCGAGGGCGACGGCCAGCCGCCTGGCCTCGCCGCGCCAGGCCTGGACTGCGTAGTGCGCTGTCACGATGGCGATGGGCGCGATCCAGACCCAGTGGTGATCCCAGCTGATCGGCGAGACGAGCAGCCCGGTCACGGCGGTCATCAGCAGCCCGAGCATGGCGTAGCCCTTGCGGTCGAGCATTGCCGCGCAGACCACTCCGGCCAGGCCGACGACGATCGCGGCCGCGATCCAGACATGCTGGCCGACGTGCACGCTGCCGGTCAGCCTGGTGATGATGCCCTGCAGCGACTGGTTGCCCGCCCAGCCCTCGAAGCCGGTCCGGCCGCCCTGGGCGAACAGGCCGTCGAACCACCACTTGGTGGAGTCCTTGGGGAGGATGACGAAGCCCAGCAGGACGGTGAACGCGAAGCCCGCGCTGGCCAGCGCCGCCTGGCGGAACTTCCTCGCCAGCAGCAGGTACGGGATGAAGACGAGCGGGACGAGCTTGATGCCCGCCGCGATCCCGGTGCCGAAGCCCTTCCACCAGCGGCTTCGCTCGGTGTCCGGCTGGGTCAGGTCCCACAGGATCAGCGCCATCAGGACCAGGTTGACCTGGCCAAGGTACATGGTCCGCAGCACGGGCTCGGTCCAGTAGACCGCGGCGGTGCCGAGCAGGGTCGCGCCCAGCCTGATCTTGTCCCTGCGGTAGCCGAGCCCGCCGAGGGTGAACCAGAGCGCCGCGAGCAGCGCGATGATGTCCACGGCCAGGGCAAGCTGCTGGGACAGCCACCACGGGACGAAGGAGATGAGCGCAAACGCGATGGCCGCGAAGGGGGTGTAGGTGAACGGGAGGTGGAGCTTGCCGTAGCCCACCCAGTCGTAGAGCGGTGCCGCAAGGTGCGGGTTGTACAAGGGCCTGATGTGCCTGACGATGAGCCCGCCCGACCGGTAGACGGCCAGGTCGACCGGGTCCATGGTGAAGCTCTTCGGGTGGATGACGGCGTAGATCACCCAGCCGCCGAGCGCCACCGCGAACGCGGCCAGGCCGGCGAGCAGCGGCGCGGTGCTGCCGCTCTTGCTTCTGGCCGCTCCCCGGGTCGGCGTCCGGGGGCCGGCGAGCACCGATCTCACCTCGCCAACAGTAGCGGCTCCGGCTAGGATTCCGTTCCCGGAGGTTCGGATGTCAGGAACATCGGGGACGCACGCGAGCGTCTCATCAGTGAAGGCCCCCGCTAGCGGGCTGGCCCGGATTCGCTACGCCAGCCTGGG
>Ga0335073_10013289_pt1 | contig 11542 bp, 9 predicted proteins | sample Lox_Sample_22_FD_207093 | JGI IMG/M metagenome (GOLD analysis project Ga0335073, IMG submission 207093) | Soil microbial communities from Loxahatchee National Wildlife Refuge, Florida, United States - Lox_Sample_2.2 | ecosystem: Environmental > Terrestrial > Soil > Wetlands | place: USA: Florida... | reverse complement strand
GGTCGCCGGCACCGGCACGACCGTCACGTCACGCCGAAGGTCCGTGGCGGCGACCAGCGACGTGTTGATCACCAGCGTCCCGCCCGGGCGGAGGAGCGGGACAAAGTCCATCGAAGGGACGTTCATGACCACCAGCAGATCCGGCGCCTCGACGACCGGCGAGTCGATCGGTTCGTCGGACGCCACGACGTAGCACTTGACCTTCCCGCCGCGGGTCTCGGGGCCGTACGACGGGGTGTAGGCGACGTGGTGCCCGCGCTCCAGGTAGTAGTACGCGAGCCAGTTCGCGAGCTCGAGGACCCCCTGGCCGCCGTGCCCCGCGACGATCGCCTCGGTCTTCATCGCGCCTCCACGCCGAAGCGGTCCCGATAGAGGCCCTCGGGATAGAGCGGGGCGAGGACCTCGGCCGCGTACCGCTTCGACTCCAAGATCGACATCTTCCAATTGATGTTGCAGGTGCTGACGAACTCCACGAACGCGAAGCCCCCGCGCTGCTGGACCTCGAAGGCGTTCCGCACCGCGCGCTCCCCTTCGAGCGCGCCCCGGGCGTTGTACAGGTCGGGGGACGCGGTCGGCCGGACCGGGAGGAAGACGCGCTTGACGTAGGCGGGGCCCTCGAGCGACGCGACGAGCCGCGCCGCGTCGATCGGGCGCCCCGTCTGGGCGATGTCGCGGCCGTGCGGGGTCGTCGTGGTGACCATCCCGGCGGGCGTGGTCGGCGCCATCTGCCCCCCCGTCATCCCGTAGATGGCGTTGTTGACGAGGAAGATCGTGATGGGCTCGCCACGGTTCGCGGCGTAGAGGAGCTCGAGGAGCCCGATGGAGACCGCGTCGCCGTCGCCCTGGACCGAGAAGACCAGCCGGTCGGGGAGCATGCGCTTGAGGCCGGTCAGCACCGCCGGCGCGCGGCCGTGGGGCGCCTGCACCGCGTCCACGTTGATGTACTCGTGCGCGAGGACGCTGCAGCCGACGCTGCTGACCATCACGGTCCGTTCCCGGACTCCGAGGTCGTCGAGCGCCGCGGCGATCAGGCGCGTGAGGGTGCCGTGCTCGCAGCCGGCGCAGTAGTGCGTCGGCTTGCCCGTGAGCGTCGGGAGGGCCCCCAGCGTCGTCTCGTAGCGGATCTCCGCCGCGCTCATCGGAGCATCGCCTCTACGGCCGACGCGACCTCGGTCGCGGTCGGAAGGAGACCCCCCAGTCGGCCGAACGACTCGACCCGAGCGCGACCGTCCGCCGCGAGGCGGACATCGTCCACCATCTGGCCCGCGTTGAGCTCGAACACGAGCAGGTTCCGTACTCCGCGGCCCACGAGCTCGCGCAGACGCTGCGACGGGAACGGCCAGAGCGTCACCGGCCGGAGCAGCCCAGCGCGGACCGACCGGGCCCGGAGCTCGCGGACCGCCTTCCGGGCGAGCCGGGCGCAGATCCCGTAGGCCACGATCACGACCTCGGCGTCGTCCGTGGCGACCTCGCTCGAGCGCGGCTCGGCGCGCTCGATCTCGGCGTACTTCTCCCGTAGGTGCTCGGAGTGCCGGCTCTGGTCGACGAACTCGAGATGGATCGAGGAGAGGACGTGGCGCTCGTCCCCCCGGGCGCCCGTGGTGGCCCAGGCGGTGTCGAAGGCCGGCGCCGCGACCGGCGGGAACACAAGGTCCTCCTTGAGTTGTCCCAGGAACGCATCCGCAAGGATGACCACGGGCGTACGGTAGCGGAACCCCAGCTCGAACCCGAGGGACGGGAACAGCGCCATCTCGGGAACGGAGCCCGGCGCGAGGACGATCGTGCGGTACCCGCCGTGGCCGCCGCCGCGGGTCGCCTGGAAGTAGTCGGTCTGCTCGGGACCGAGGTTCCCGAGCCCGGGACCCGCGCGGTTCACGTCGACGATGAGGATCGGGAGCTCCATCGCCGCGGCGTACGAGATCCCCTCCTGCTTCAGGCTGAAGCCGGGGCCGGACGTCGCGGTCATCACCTTCGCTCCGGCCGCCGCCGCCCCGATCGCGAGGTTGATCGCCTCGATCTCGCTCGCCGCCTGCAGGAAGGCCTTGAACTCGGGATAGGCCGATCGGCCGTACTCGGCCGCCAGCGTCTCGGGGATCTCGCTGGACGGAGTGATCGGGTAGCCGAAGTACGCGTTCAGGCCCGTGCGGAGGGCGCCGTAGGCGAGCGCCTCGTTCCCCTTCAGGAACTCGCGGGAGTCGATCATGGGCGGCGCCTCGCCACCTCGGTGATCGCGAAGTCCGGGCAGACCCAGTAGCAGAGCCCGCAGGCCGTGCAGTCGCCTCGGCTCCCATGGAAATGGAACTCGACCGGGTGATACCCGCTCCGGTTGAAGCCGGTCGTCAGACGGAGATTGCGGTGCGGGCAGACGACCACGCAGAGATCGCAGCCCTTGCAACGCTCCGCGTCGATCTCGACCCGACATCTCGGAAGGACCTCGGGCGTCGCCGCGATCATCGAGGGACCCGGGGGCGAGGGCATCGATAAGCCCGGGGTCAACCGCGCTTCACGGGATCGGGCGGTCGGGGCGGGTCAGGCGGATGGGGAAACGGATTCGAGGGAATCCGTGCCGGCCGGAGAATGCCTAGCGACCTGAGTCTGAAGTGGAGGCGCGAATCCACCGGCCCGGACACTGCAGGGGTCGGGCCGGCCCCGCCGCATCCGCGAACCAGTAACGTGACCCGACGGGGTCAACCCGGGTCGTTCATCACCTCGATCGTACAGTTGGCCACGAAGGCTTCCACCGTACTGCCGTTTGGCCCGACGCTGAGCCGGACTGACAGTGAGGACATCTGAGTGACGCATGGAAGATAGTACGTTCCGTTGTCGTTCGGCAGGGAGACCACGGAGTTCGCCGTCACCAGAACTATCGGCGGCATCGTCAATAGCGGGCAATCGAGCATCAACAAGTAGCGACATCCACTGTCGGTCGCCGGCGTACAGTCCGTCGGGCCCGTGACGATCGATAGGCCAACGCGGACCGTGACGGGAGTGTACAAGAGCAAGGGGTTTGAGGAGCGGGGCGGAATCGAGAAGTTGGTCGTCGCCTCCGTGTAGCAACGCTGCACCACGGAACACGGCCTCCCGTTGGAGAGATTGGAGTCGTTGGAAGCGATGTTGCCCGAGAAAACGGTCGTGTACGATGTCGTCGGGCCGGGTTGAGGGCGGAAGAGGGCGTAGGCGGACAACCCGGCCAGGGTTACGACGGTGACAACTAGAATCGTGACGAGGCGACTTCGCGGCGACGTCGGCTCATCATCCGGCCGGACTGCGGCTGTCACGTAGGGGGCTCAACACGGCGAGGTCGAATAGGTGACGTTGAACTCCCCGTTAGGAGAATCGGCTGGCGGCGCCATCGATTGCGTGCAGAGGTAGGCGACGCTCGAGTAGTCGTTCTGGTCCTCAGCCTCCCACTGAACGAGCGGGTAAGTCGCGTTAATCGGTTCGACCGACTTCTGCCACATCGCGTTTTCGCCGTAGAATGTGATCTGTGATGTAAGGTTAGGCATTGGAAGGTTGCCTAGCGGGCCCAAACCATCGGGCGAGGGTGCCTCGGCAATCCAGTCGAGAACGGTGGTTTGGGGGTAATCGTCCGTCCCGAGGTACTGCCCGCTTACCATTTCCCAACTCTGCTGCGTTCTTAGATCGATGAAGGTCACGTTTCCGTAGTACCCCAGGGGTGTATCATACAAGGTGAGGGTCACTCCGATAGTATCTCCGGGAGAGATCGGGAAAGTCCACGGAACACTGCAATAACTTCCCAGATAGGGAGGTGACTCGTCAGAAGTCGGAACGTAGTACCAACGGCCGTTCACGGCGCAGCCGTTCATGTCGCCCGGGTATACCACCTCGTAGAACGGGATGATGTAGAACTGGTCGGAAGAACTGTACCACTCGGTAACTCCCGCCTGCCAGATGTCCATACCCGAAGTAAGGTCACCCACTTGGTCGGGATTGACCCACGGTTCGGCCCCACCGTAACCGAGCCATTCGGTGACCTCTTCAGAGCTTCCATAGTCCACATACTGCGTTTGAGGGATTGTGAAGTAGCCCGAAACATCGACCGCCATTGCCGTCGCGTTGGTGGTGTATCCAGCCCAATTCGCAGAGGGGGGACTCCAGTCCAAAGTCATCGAGAGCACCTCGTAGCTTCCAGGGGAAGCCGCAAGAGCCGATATCGTCGTGCTGCAAGACGCCGAGTCAGTGAGAGCGAACCACGTCGACGTCCAGCTCACAAATGTGTAGTTCGCGCTGGTGTGGCATTGGACCGTGTCGCCAATCGCCACGTAAAGAGACGTGAGAGTTCCATTGAGAATCTCGGTTCCATTAACCGTCGCGTACGCCGATGCGTTGAAGGCGTAGAACCTCATAGAAATTTTGATCGCGCCAGCGCCTCCGCCGCATCCATTCGGACCCGGATTGTGACAATTTGGACAATAGCACTTCAGATTCGGACTCGCGGCTACGCCCCCAATCGCACTTGATGACAGGAGAAGTAGCACTACAAAACTGGAACTCAACGACAGCCATAGACGGAGATGGCGGCTTGGACGATTCCTAAAGGGGGCGTCGATGGGGGGAGATGGCAATCCCCTAACTTAATCTTCGGTCAGACTCGTCCGCGGTTTGGTGCAAAGTCCGCCCTGGTACGGTCGGCACAATGTTCCACCGCCCGGGGGAACGGGTTGATCGTGACAGTCGCACGCAGGTAGAACTTTGAGCGCGATGTCGAGTCGGCGCGCAGAGTCTTCCGTCAACATCCGAAACTCACACTGAGCACAGTGCCCTCCGATGCCCATCATCTCGGGTTGCCCCGGTCTTCTCCATGCCAGGGTGTGCGTTGATCTTGGACTCGACCGCGAGGAGATCCAGGAACATCGTTCTGAGTTTTCAACCCCCCTCGTGGCCGACAGCGTGGCTCCGCTGAGCGAGATACTCGTCGAACGGGCGCTCCTTCGGCCCGGAGATGCCGGCATGGCCCGGACCATGGCAGAAATCGCAGATCGGCCAAGCCGAAATTCCGGTGGCCGTAGGTCGGCATCGATCAGACATCGCATGTCGCTCCGGGCACGACCGCAGCCGTGGCGCATCACGCTGCGGCGAGGTGCCGAACGGGGTCAGAGGCGAGCCACTTGACGCAAAGGACGATCTGCCGAGAGAAGGGCTTTGCCCTCGGCCGAAATTGCAAATTTCATCGCTCGTGCCACGTGGCAACTCTCGGGTCGGAGACGCACAGGGTACGGAGTCCAGGCATGGCCCGCTCGACGGCTTTCCGGGTGTCGGTCCTCGAACCAGGCCAGGGCGAGGAGCAGGGTCCACGTTCGTCGTGTCTTGCTCGCCCGGAGGGGTGGGAGCAGGGGGATTTGAACCCCCATATGCGGGTCTCTCCGCGCGCTCCAGTCAATCGTCACGGGGGCGCGAGGCGCCCCTCCGCAGACCCGATCAATTCGCAGGGGACCCGAGGGTCACCCTGACTGGAGCCCGCTGGTCTGCCAAGTTAGCCTATGCTCCCTCCGGGAGCGACGGGAGCCTCCGCGAAGATATCCTTTGTCGTGGAGGGCGCGAGCCCCCGGGGGCCCGCCCTCGACCCGCGCCGTGATCCGCGCGCAACCCTTATCTACAAAAGCATTTGACTACGGACTCATGTCATTGAATCTCGGGTCCGGCCCGTCGCCCGCGCGCGCCCGATCGCTCTCCCTGACCTGGGTCGTGGTGATCGCCCTGGTCGTCGCCGGCGCCGCGATCGCCGGTACGGCGGCGGCCTTCGAGCTGAAGCCCGCGGGCCCATCGACTCCGCCGGCCAGCACCCCGCCGACGACCACCAACAACACGACGGGCCCGCGTACGCCCGAGACCGTCAACGTCACGGACGACCTCGGCCGGCACGTCACGGTCCCGTACGATCCGGCCCGCGTCGTGGTCCTCAGCCCGAGCATCATGGACATCGTGTTCCGCCTCGGGCTCCGCAGCCACGTGGTCGGCGTCGACTGCTACGCCCCGCTCGGGAACTCGGGCCTATCGGAGGACTACTCGCCCGACCAGATCGCGCTGTGGGGACTGAACGGGTCGATGTGCGTCCAGGTCGGTCCGTCGTTCGCGCTCGAGACGCTGGCGGTGCTCGAGCCCCAGCTCGTCCTCGCCTCGACGATCGTCTCGGTCGCGGCGGTCGAGGAGATCACGAGCTCCCTCGGGGTGCCGGTCGTCATGCTCCAGCCCCCGACCCTCAGCGGGATCCTCGTCGACGACTCCCTCGTCGGGGCGATCTTCAACGTCACCGGAGCGGCGACGACCCTCAACGCGGAACTGAACTCGGCGCTCTACAACGCGACGAACGTCGCGGCCCAGGTCTACACCTTCCCGACGGTCCTCGTGACCTACTCGGTCGACTCGAACGGATACTGGTCGTTCGGGCCCGGAACGTTCGGGGAGTCGCTGATCGAGCTCTGCGGGGCGACGAGCATCAGCGCGAACGCGACGACCGCCTACCCCGAGCTCTCCCCGGCCCAGGTGCTGATCGATGACCCCCAGTACATCGTGTACGGCACGGGGTTCGGCCTCAACGAGAGCACGTACGCCGGGGGACCCGACTGGTCCGACTTCCCGGCCGTGCAGGCCGGCAACGTCACCGGCCTGAACTCGAACTGGCTCACGGAACCCGATCCCACGATGATCCTCCTGGGGATCCCGGCCCTCCAGGCCGTGTTCTACCCCGGCTTGGCCTGAGCCCCGGGCCGATCCGTGGCGACGACCGGGGTCGGTCCGCGCCGGCGGGTCCTGCTCGGCGCGCTGCTCGCGGTCGGGCTCGGCGTCCTGATCCTGCTCTCGGCCCTCCTGGGCGCGGTCTCGATCCCGATCGTCCTCGGGTTGCGGATCCTCCTCCACGAGCTGTCGGGCGGCTTCCTCTTCCCGTCGGCCTGCGCGGGCTCGGGCCTCACCGCGAGCCAGTGTTCGACGCGGGTCCTGATCGTCTGGCAGATCTACTTCCCCGAGGTCCTGCTCGCGCTCCTGGTCGGCGCCGCGCTCGGGCTCTCGGGTGGCGCGCTGCAGGGGGTGTTCCGCAATCCGCTCGCCGACCCGTTCCTGCTCGGGCTCTCGAGCGGCGGCACGCTCGGCGCGGCGACCGTGTACATCTACCACGTCGGCCTCGCGAACGCCGACCTCTACCTCCCCCTCTTCGCGTTCCTGGGGTCCGCGGCGACCGGACTCCTGATCCTCGCGGTCGCCCGCGGGCGGTACGGGTCGGTCGAGACCCTTCTCCTGACGGGCGTCGCGCTCGCGAACCTGCTCTCGGCGGTCCTGTCGCTCGTGCTGCTCTACAACCAGCAGGGCAGCCTGCAGGTGACCGACTGGCTGCTCGGGGGCCTCGGACTCGCCGACTGGAACGTCGACGGCATCGTGCTCGGGTCGGTGCTCGTGTTCGGCACGCTCCTCTGCGTATTCGGGCGGGAGCTGAACCTCCTGCAGCTCGGGAACGACGTCGCGCAGAGCGCCGGCGTGGACGCGGCGCGGACCCGCCGGCGGGTCCTGCTCCTCTCGTCCCTGCTGACGGCGGTCGCCGTCGCGTTCACCGGGATCATCGGCTTCGTCGGGCTGGTGTCGCCGCACATCGTCCGACGCCTGTTCGGCACCGACTACCGCCGGGTCCTGCCGGGCGCCGCGGCGGTCGGGGCGCTGTTCCTGCTCGGCGCGCGCGACGTCTCCTACCTCGCGTTCCCCGGCTCGGTCCTTCCGCTCGGCATCTTCACCGCCTTCGCCGGGGTGCCGTTCTTCCTGTTCCTGCTGTACCGGCAGCGCCGGGCCTCGACGATGGGAGGTCTCTGATGGCGCCGGGCCGGGCCGTGCACGTCGCGGGCCTCGAGGTGCGCTTCGGCGAGCGCCGGGCCCTCCACGGCGTGGACCTGGACGTGCCCGCGGGCCAGTTCGTCGGCCTCGCCGGCCCGAACGGATCGGGCAAGACGACCCTTCTGCGCACGCTCCTGGGGTTCGTCGAACCGTCGGCGGGGGTCGTCGAGCTGTTCGGCGACCCGGTCGCGGCCCTCCCGATCCGGGCGCGCGCCCGCCGGGTCGCGTGGGTTCCCCAGTCGGAGGTCCTCCGCGACGACGTGCCGCTGCTCGACTACGTGCTCTACGGGCGCTACTCGCTGCACGGCGCGCTCGACCGCGACACCGCCGTGGACCGGGAGGTCGCGGGCCGGGCGCTGTCGGAGGTCGGGCTGCTCGACCGCGCGACCGATGGGATTGCGGGGATCAGCGGTGGCGAACGTCAGCGGGCGGTGCTGGCCCGCGCGCTCGCGCAGGAGACGCCGCTCCTCCTCCTCGACGAGCCGACGACCCACCTCGACATCGGCCACCAGATCGACCTCCTCGCGCGCGTCCGCCGGCTGTGCGAGGAGCGGGGGGTCACCGTGATCGCGGCGCTCCACGACCTCAACCTCGCCGCCCGGTTCGCGGATCGGGTCGTCGTCCTCTCCCGCGGCCTTCGGGTCGCCGACGGAACCCCGGGTGCGGTCCTCTCCGAGCAGCTCCTGGCCCGGGTCTGGGGCGTCGACGCCGAGCTCGGGATCGATCCCGGGAGCGGACTCCCGTACCTGGTCCCGCGCCGCCTGGTGACCGAGGCGCCCCGGGCCTTGGGCGACCTCACCGGGGGGCCCGTCCACGTCGTGGGCGGCGGGGGCGCGGGCGCCCCGGCGATGCGCGCGCTGGTCGACGCCGGCTTCCGCGTGACGGCCGGGGCCCTCCATCTGCTCGACACCGACGCGGAGACCGCGGACGCGCTCGGGGTCGTCGCCGCGGTCGAGGGGCCGTTCGCCCCGCTCGGCGAGCCGGTGCGGGTGCGGCACCGCCTCCTCCTGGCGGAGGCGCGAGCGATCGTCATCGCTCCGTTCCCGGTCGGCCCGTCGAACCTCGCGAACCTTGAGGACGTGCGGCCGTTCGTCCACGCCGTCCCGACCTTCCTGATCGCGCCGCGGCCCGGCTTCGAGCTCGATTTCGCGGGCGGAGCCGCGCGGCAGGCGCGCGAGGAGCTCAAGTCGATGGGAGCGCGGGAGGTCGCGAGCGCGGCGGACGCGGTCGCCGCGGTCGCGGCGGCGCTAGCGCCCGCGGGGCGCCCGGCCGCCCCGGCCCTGCCCGCCGAGCGCTAGGAACTCGAGCTCCGGGACCTCGGGCTCCTCGAACTGCTCGAAGAGGCGCGGGAGGTCCCGGTCCGCGACGACCAGCATCGAGTCCACGCCGAGGCGCGCCGCCTCGGCGATCCCGTGGGCCACGCCGAAGCGGACGATCGGTCGAAACGTCCGGGCCCGGCTGAGCACGTGGAACCCCTCGAGGCCGAAGGCGAACAAGAGGCCCTCGGAGTACCGCTCGACGGAGCGGCGCACCTCCGCGGGGAGACGCGGATCGGCGACGCGCGACGACGGGAGCGCGATCACGCGCACGCGTCCTCGCGGGAGCGGCACGATCCCCTCGAGCTCGCCGACCTCGACGAGCTCGCCCGGGCCGGCCGCGGTCTGGGCGCGGCCCCGGGATCCGACGCCGGCGCCGGACCGGGCGAAGAGGATGCCGTCCTTGAGCTCGAGCGCGACGGGATCGCCCCGGCGCACCGCGTCGGCCGCGATCGCCCGGGTCGTCCGCACGATGTGGAGGCGGTCGAGCCGCTCGGCCAGGTCGTCGCGGGCGCCGCCGAGGGTCCCGTGCAGCCAGTCGATGCCGCGGACGGTCGCCCGATACCGTCCTCCGCGGAGCTCGGCGAGCCCGCGCCGCTTGAGGCTGCGCAGGGTGTGCGACGCGGCCTGGACGGAGAGGCCGAGCCGGTCGGCGACGGTGCGGAGCTGGCCGATCTCCCGCGTCTCGAGCTCGTAGAGGAACAGCAGGTCGCTCACGGCCCCCGAGCGGCGGAGCGCGGCGAGACCGGCGCGGGCGGCGGACGTGGACCGTCGGGCGGACACCGCCGCGGCCACGCCGCGGGGCCCTTAAGAGCGCCCGGGAGCGCGTCCCCTAGGCCGCGGCCGGGGATCGGCGACCGGACGTGGGCGTCGTTCCGCGCTTGAGCTCGCGGATGCGATCGCGGATCCGGGCCGCCTCCTCGAAGTCGAGCCGCTCGGCGGCGAGGCGCATCTCCTCCTCCAGGTTCGCGAGCAGGAGGGGCATCCGCGCCTTCCACTTCTTGCCGAGCCCGGCGGTCGAGAGGTCGCCCGACGGGACCTCCTCCTCGGGCGAGAGGAGGGCGCGCACCTCCTTGACGACCGTCTCGGGCACGATCCCGTGCTCCGCGTTGAACGCGACCTGGCTCGCGCGGCGCCGGGCCATCTCCGCGATCGCCCGGGACATCGAACCGGTCGTGCGGTCCGCGTAGAGGACGACCTTGCCCTCCAGGTTCCGGCTCGCGCGGCCGGCGGTCTGGACGATCGAGGTCTCGCTGCGGAGGTACCCCTCCTTGTCGGCGTCGAGGATCGCCACGAAGCTCACCTCGGGGAGGTCGAGCCCCTCGCGGAGCAGGTTGATCCCGACGAGGACGTCGTACCGACCGATCCGAAGGTCGCGGAGGATCTCGACGCGCTTCAGCGTCTCGACGTCCGAGTGGAGGTAGCGGACCCGGAACCCCTGGTTCGTGAGGTAGTTCGACAGCTCCTCGCTGGTCGCCTTCGTCAGGGTCGTGACGAGGGCCCGGTCGCCGCGGGCGATGCACGCCCGAAGCTCGACCATGAGGTCGGCGATGTGGCCCTTGAGCGGGCGGACCTCGATCGGCGGATCGACGAGCCCCGTGGGACGGATGATCTGCTCGACGACCCCCTTCGACACCTTCCGCTCGAACGGACCCGGCGTCGCCGAGACGAAGATGAGCTCGGGAACGTGCTCGAGGAACTCGGGGAACTTGAGCGGCCGGTTGTCCCGGCACGACGGGAGCCGCCATCCGAACTCCACGAGGTTGTCCTTCCGGCTGCGGTCGCCCTTGTACATCCCGCCGAGCTGCGGGACGGTCACGTGCGACTCGTCGAGGAAGACGAGGAAATCGTCCGGGAAGAAGTCGAGGAGCGTGTACGGAGGATCGCCGGGGCGCCGCCCCGAGAAGTAGCGCGCGTAGTTCTCGATCCCCGAGCAGTACCCGGTCTCCCGGATCATCTCGAGATCGTAGTCGACCCGCCCCCCGATGCGCTGCGCCTCCACGATCTTCTCCGCGCGCTGGAACTCGGCGACGCGCGCCTCCTTCTCGCGCTCGATCTCGGCGAGGACGCCGCGGAGGCGCTCGTCGACGGTCAGGAAGTGGGTGGCGGGGAAGATCATGAGCCGCGGGAGCTCGCGGATCTCCTCTTGCGTGACCGGGTCGAGCTCGGCGATCGCCGAGATCGAGCTGCCGTCGAGCACGATCCGGTGGATCGTCTCGCCGGCGCCCATCACGTCGATCGTGCCGCCGCGAACCCGGAAGCGGCCGCGCTTCAGCTCGATGTCGTTGCGCTGGTACTTCATCCGGACGAGCTGCTCGAGGAGCGCCTGGCGCCCGATCGACGGGCCGACCGACAGATCGAGGACCGAGGAACGGTAGTCCTCGGGC
>Ga0335073_10013287_pt1 | contig 11543 bp, 8 predicted proteins | sample Lox_Sample_22_FD_207093 | JGI IMG/M metagenome (GOLD analysis project Ga0335073, IMG submission 207093) | Soil microbial communities from Loxahatchee National Wildlife Refuge, Florida, United States - Lox_Sample_2.2 | ecosystem: Environmental > Terrestrial > Soil > Wetlands | place: USA: Florida... | reverse complement strand
GCTTCCGTGACGTCGATTGCGCGTACCTGCATCTGATCTTCACGGTGTACTCGGGCCGCAAGTAGTTCGGTAAGACGTCGCGTTGCGCGCCTTCGATGCTGAAAAAGTGGCGCGGAAAAGACTCCGCGCAATCAATGGCAGGCAGGGACGCCCGCCCCACTACATTTTCTTTGAGATCTCAGCCCGCGTCTTACTCAGCATCGCGACCGCATGCGATGCAGCGGCTAAATACTCAGAACAGGGGTTCAGCGCGCTCTCACTCAGACAAACTTCGGTGAACTTGATTGCATGCTCGTCGCCGGTCGCGATTGCGCGATCGATCAGCTCTTCGGCGGTATGCGACGGCGGTTCGATGTTCTCCGAAGACGGCGCGGTGCCGAATGTCGAATACAGCGCTGCTGAGGCGTGCCACATGTGCATGAGTGCGGTCTCAGTTGCTTCGCGTCCGAGACACGGCAGCATCCAACGCAACGCGGCGGGACCTGTGACCGTGTGGATGAACGCGATCGTGGTCAGAAGGTCGCGAGCATTCGCGAGGTACACGCGCGAGAAGGTCGCAGTGAGATCCGAGACGAACGACGACGCGTCGCGCGAAGCGGGATCAACCGCATCGATAACGCTGTTGAACTCATTGAACGAGTTGAGCTGAGTGACCGCACCCGTGAGCGAAGTAAATTTGCCACGGCGCTCGATCGGGATCGTGGGAACGCGCATGATCGCTGCCGCGGGCATTGCATGCGCTGCGCTGCGATGCTTCCCCGGCAGGCTCACGTATTCTGCGGCCCAATATGCGAGGCCGTCAGCAAGTTCGCGTTTTCGCTGCGCATTTACTTCGAGCGCGATCGCGCGGGCCGCGTGTCCCGTGCGAATGACACCGTGCAGCGCAGCCGCAATGGTTCCGGCCGCCAGCCGGGCTGCCCACGCATCAACCACTTCGTGCCACGGACGCTCTTCCAGTTCGTTGCGGAAGAACTCGAACCAGTCGCTCGTGTAACGCGGATCGCCGATTGCTGCCTGCCAGTTCGCCTGGTCGATTCGCTCGAAGCGGGGCGGGCGTGGCGTCAATTGCTGTTGATAACGCTCCAGCCACGGCAGCGCGTCGGCGCCGCGGCCCATCGCGCACATCGCCTCAATCGCCATCGGCGCGTGATTCGAGTTGGTGTTGCGAAGCTCGGGCCCGTTGGGTGCCAGCGTCACGAGCGCTTCGTCGAGCGCGGGGTAACCATTATTGGCGGCGCTCATGAAGCCTCCTCTGCGAACATCTTTTCGCCCCGGCTCAGCTTGAGCGCGATCTGATAGGTCTGCCGTTGCGCGCGGACGGTCGGCGAATGGGCGGCGAGGTAACGAACAGTCGCGAGCAACGCATCTTCGCCCGGTGCGGCGCGGCGAATCGAATATTGGCGGAAGGCGGCCTCGACACTCTGAATCGTATGAAAATCGCGATCCTCGCGCAGCATCGCGCCGCCGATTGCGGCGAGTAGTGCGCGAGGATCACCGCTTCGATGAAGGTAACTCGCGGCCATCGACGATGCGGCATCGACTTGTTGTTGACGATCGAGGACGTCGGCTAACCTGCCAGCCAAGTCGAACGGCGACGTCAGTGCAATGTCCGCCTCGCGGATGCGGGCGGGCGGGACGTTCAGGAATCGCGTGAGATACACGCTCATCGCGGCATCGAATGCTCCGCGCAGAACTTCAACCGTCGGCGCGTGCAGCAACGCCTGGTGAACCGCGTTGGCAAAGGTGAAGCTGTGATGCGCCGTGTCCCAGTCGCCGAACTCGTTGCTGAGCGCGAAGCGCGCGATTCGAAGCGCGGCCGCGTGCGCGACGACTCCGCCGAGTCCCACGGGCGCGCATCCTTCGCGGAGCGCATTCAGCATCGAATCCGCGATAGCCTGCGGATCCTCGCCCAAAATCGCGGCGCTCACTGCGACCTCGTCACGCCAGGGATTCGCGGCCTTCCTGCCCGCTTCCAGAGCCGACGGGAGCGACTCAAATGCGCGTTCGAGGATCGCCACGAGATCGACGGGATTGCGCCAGGAGTTCGATTCTTCCATGCGATCGGCGTTGGCGTAACTCGACGCGAGGCTCGCCAACGACTGCTCGGCGAGATCCCATCCGGCATGGTCGAGGGCCTCGAAAGCCTTGTTGGTGAAATCGAGCACGTGACCGATTGTGTTGTATCGATGATCCGTCGCCGCCGCGAACATCATCGCGGCCATCTCATTCGGTTTCGCGCCGCTTTGCACCGCGCTCACGATGCATCGCTCGGCACCTTCGGAATCCCGCAGCTCGACGAACGAGCGAAACCATCGCGTGAGTTGCTCGATTCCGGCGCATTCGCCCGGCAGCGGACGAACTGTGAACAACGGAGCCTGGCCGGCGGAGTCCTCGGCGACGGCGCTCAGGCCGTGATACATCGCGCGCGGGCGGTCTTCCCGCGCCAGGTGCGGCAGCAGGTTCATCATGCAAGTCAGGATCGTGAGCCCGCTGCCCCATCCTGCGCGGCGGTTGCGCGTGCCGAATTGAAGACCGGCGCGAAACGCCTGGCGCGCGCCTGTTTGATCGCGATCGAGCGCGATTACCGACTTCGCGATCACGAGCGGAATGTCGCGCTCGAGGCCGACGCCGAGGCGTGTGAGATGACGCCGGCGGGCGTCGCCGCGCTCGGCCAGGTCGATCCAGATCGCACCATTGCGGACCTCGACCGGATACACGCGGACGTCGTCGGCCCATTGATCGAAGGTGCCGCCGCTGGCGAGGTCGAAGCGCGCGTGATGCCAATGGCAGGTGAGAATACCGTCCTTGACGCTGCCGCGGTCGAGCGGGAACCCCATGTGCGGGCATCGATTATCGACGGCGAAGATTCCGACAATGGTCTGGAACACGACGATCACGCGGCCTTCGAGCGTGATCGTGCGGCAGCCCGCCTCGGGCAGGTCGCTCAGCGCAAAGGCGCGCACGAAACGAGACTCGGCTTTGTCTTCCTGGTTCATCGCCACGGCCTCCCATTGCTCGAATAATTTGTAAAGTACTCGCTTTATTAATTAAGTCAAGCCGACACTTGCGTAATGGCGCCGCACCGTTCAGATTGATCCTCTGTGAATGAAGACGTGCGCGCCGAAGAGGGCGTTCTCTACCAGCTCAAGACCCGCGGTCCGCAGAGCGCGGCCCAGATCGCCAAGCGCCTCAAAGTAACGCCGATGGCGGTGCGGCAGCATCTGTATCGCCTTGCCGAGCGCGGCGAAGCGTCGTTTGCCGACGAACGGCGCAAGGTCGGACGCCCCGCGCGCATATGGCGGTTGACATCGGCGGCGGCCTCGCGCTTTCCCGATTCGCACGGCGATCTCACCGTCGAGATTATCAGCGCCGTGCGGAGCGCCTTCGGCGAGACGGGGATGGACCGTCTGCTCAGCGAGCGCTCGAAGATTCAGCTCGAGCAATACATGCGTCGAGTGAAGCGCGCCGGCAAGTCGCTATTCGCGCGTACGAAGGCTCTCGCCGAGATTCGGCGCGAACAGGGATACATGGCCGAATGCACGAAGATGGATGACGGCTCGATCCTGCTCGCGGAGAATCACTGCCCGATCTGCGCCGCCGCCACGATGTGCCAGGGGCTCTGCCGCGAGGAGCTCAGTCTCTTCCGCGAGGTGCTGGGCCCGCAGGCCAGGGTTGAGCGTATCGAGCACATCCTCTCCGGCGCGCGCCGCTGCGCGTACCGGATCGAGGGCGTCTGATCAGTATCCCTGTGCCGGATCGACGACGTTGAGCAGCGGCCGATCCGAGCTGAGGCGGCGCAGGTTCTCGGCGAACAGATCGCACGCGAGATCGGTGTAAGCGCGAAAATCGCCTGACACGTGCGGCGTCAGGAGCGCTTCTTCGATATCCCACAGCGCGCTTTCCGCCGGCAGCGGTTCCTTCTCGAAGACATCGAGGCCCGCACCGCCAATTTTTCCGGTCTTCAGCGCTTCGATTAGCGCCTGCTCGTCGATCACCGCGCCGCGCCCGATATTGACGATGTAGGATCCCGGCTTCATCGCGGCGATTTCCTTCGCGCCGACGAACTTCACCGTATGGGCGGTGTTGGGCAGCGTAACTGACACGTAGTCACTCTGGTTCAACATCTCAGCGCATCCCTCGCGCCCGAACCATCGCTCGGGGATGCGGCCCTCGGGATCGCCGAGGCCCTCGGGGCACCATCCGGGATCGCGACGCTCGTCGGGATTGCGCTTGAGCGCGAGCACGCGCATCCCGAACGCCGCGGCGAGGCGGCCGGTCTCGCGGCCGATCGAACCGTAGCCGACGATGCCGATCGTTTTGCCGCGGATCACGTCGAGATTGTTCATGACAGCGCGGCGCGACCATTCGTGCCGCGATTGCGCGCGAATGGTGACGTGAAAGCGCCGCGCCCACGCCAGCATCGACGCGATCGTGTACTCGCCGATGGGAGTGGCATGGATACCGCTCGAAGTTGTGAAGGGAATTCCGGTGCCTTTGAGAGCGGGCAGCGCGTGATCGGCACCGGCGCTGAGCAGCTGAATCCAGCGCAGCGCGGGCGCCTGCTTCGGCAGATCGTTCGGAATGAGAAAGGTGAGCAGCACGTCGCATCCGCCGCTTACCAGCGCGCCCGCTTCTTCGCGCGAGCGGCATTGCCGATCGACAATATCGGCGCCCGGCACGGCCGCCGCGATCTTGCTGCGCTGATAGTCGGTGAGCGGGACTGTGGCTACTATCTTCATGTGATTTTCGGAAACTTTCGCACGATGGTGCGGCGGCATCAAGTTTCGGCTGCCGCTTGAGAGTGTCAAAAGCACGTCCTATCATCATTAGCAGCGAATCGTGTCGAAGCTCGCGAATATAGCCATAAGTGGAGCGCTGGCGATTGGCCTGCTCGTAGCGAACGGTCCTGTATGTGCGCAGGATGACTCCGCTCCCGCGCAGGTGAGTTCTCAGGGCGGGAGCAGTGCGCCGCCCCCCGGCATCAGCGGTCAGGGCCGCGAGGACGATCGCACGCTGGAAATCGCGCCGCAGCCCGGGCTTCAGCAGCCGAGGCCCGCGGTGCAGGAAGTTCCCGATGAGCGCCAGTTTCGTCAAAACGATACTTCATCGGTCGAGCCTAATTTCCAGCCGCGCTCCAATGGGGGCGATTCGTCGCGCCCGCCTCATCGTCCGCTGCTCGGCATAACCGCGAAATACACCACCATGTGTTACAAGGGTTCGGAGGAGCACGGCCTTGAAGTCCTGACCGTCGATCCGAATAGCCCGGCGCAAAAGGCGGGGCTGCGCCCTCCGACTGACGCCACTGGCACGGGAGCCGCGGCGGCGACGATAGCTGGAATGGTTCCGATTTTCGGCACGCTGACGCAGCACTTGCTGGAGAAGAATGGCGACCTTGGCGAAGGCGGTGATCTCATCGTCGCGATCGACGATCGACGCGTGCGCAGCCAGGAAGATCTCGACTACGCGATGAGCCAGCTCAAGCCAGGCGACACGATGTACCTGACGGTGATTCGACCGCTGCCCGGCGGGAACCATCAGACCGAGAAAATCGCGGTCACGCTCGGCGACTCTGGCGTTCCAGTCGCCAGCAACTCCGACCCATACGGCTCTCAGGCCGGCACCGAAAGCTACACGCACTAAGCCGCATTCGTCAGCCGCTCGCGCGAGCTAGGCACTTTTCGACTTGTGACAGGTGAACCTCAATCCTAGGATTGCGGTTGAGCCAGACAGTTCGCGAGGTGATCGGCCATGCACACGCGCCCGAGCCTTCTCGCTTCAATCACGCTCACCGTCATTCCGTTCGCGGTTGCGCGAGCGGCTTTCGCCGAACCGCAGATCAAAGCGGCGACGCCCTCGATCGCGTCGCAAGCCGAGGCCTCGCGCGAGCTGCCGATGATCGCGCCGCAATCGGCGCCGTCGCCAAATGCGATGCTCGAGCTGGAGCCGCAGCCTCGCGAGGCGAAGGCGCCAGAGATAGATCAGCTCCCTGTCGATCGTATCTTCAAGCAGGCGCAGGCCGAGTCCGCGCCCAAGCCTGAGACAGCAGCGCATCAAAGCGGAACGATTCGGCGCCCGTATCTCGGCATCCGGGTGCAGTACACGACCAAGTGCTACCTCGGCATGGAGGAGAACGGGCTCGAAGTGATCAGCGTTTATCCCGGTGGTCCTGGCAGTGTCGGCGGGCTCAAGGGGATGACGCCGGTCAGCCCGCTCGGTGTGGTCGGTGGCGCACTTCTGGGACCGATCGCAGGTCTGCTTGAGCCCACTGGCGCGTTCGGCATGGATGGCGATCTGATCGTCGCGGTGGACGACGAGCGCGTGCGGAGCAAGGACGATCTCGACGCCGCGATGCTCAAGCTCAAGCCCGGCGACACGATGTACCTGACGATCATCCGGCCGCTGCCGGGTGGCAATCACAAAACGATGAAGATCGCGGTGAACATCGGGCGCGAGACGTTTGAAGTCGCGGCGAGTGCGCCGCCGCCTTCAAAAGTGTCCACGCCAGCGCCGGAATCCGAGGCGGAGAACTACGTGTACTGAGCGGCGATGCCAACACGCGGGCAAATCGTGATGAGCTTTGCGATCGCAAGCGTGCTTGCCGCGGCGAGTGGAGCTGCGCGCGGAGGCTCGGCGCAGAATCCCGCGCTGCCATCGATCGCGCCGCAATCGGAAGCCGTTGCGAAGGCGATCGCGCCCGCGCCGCAAGCCTTGGCGACTTCAGCACCGACGCTCGAACTTGAGCCGCAACCCGCGGTCTCTCCAAGGTCCGGAACTCGTGGCGAGCTAGCGGTCGATCGCGCGTTCAAGCAGTCGCAGGAGCGCGCCGCGCTCGATCGCAATTTCCATCCGCATCTCGAAGAACAGTTTGACCGGCAATATCGCGAATCGGCGCCGTACCTCGGTATCGAGGTCCAATACACCGCCAAGTGCTTCCGAGGGATGGAGGAACACGGTCTTGAAGTAATCAAGGTGCAGCCAAACGGTCCGGCAGCACACGCGGGCTTGCAGGCGCAGGATAACCAGCCGAAGATCCCATCGGATGATTTGATTGACCTTCTTCGACATACGATGGGTGGTGCGCAGGAGGGAGATCTAATTGTCGCGGTGGACGACGTGCGAATCCACGGCCGCGAGGATTGGGAAGCAGCGATCAGAAAACTGAGGCCCGGTGATACAGTTTACCTAACAGTGATTCGGCTTGTTCACCCAGGCGATCATCGCACCCTGAAAATCGCGGTGAGAGTGGGACGCACGCGCGTCGCAAAGCCGGTGAAGCCCGATAACCTGGGGCTCGGCAGACTCGCCGAGACTGGAACGTTCTCATACTGAGTCAAGACTCGCGGTCACGATCTTCACCACAACAATCCTGCTACTATGTGGCGTTGCCGCTGGCGATACGTGTCCGCGCGTGTTGCCCGCAGGCGGTTTTGCGTTTGGAGCTCGGAAATTTGCTGCGAAGTTTGAAAGATGCCGCCGGCGAATTAGTCGCTCGCCTCGATTCGAATCGGGAGCGGCGCTTCCCGATCATGGGACTGCGCGGCACGGCCAACGTGCTGATGCTGCGCGAAGCTGCGCTGAAAGTGCAGCGGCCGATCCTCGTCGTGACGTCGCTCGCGCGTGAGGCCGAGGCGCTCGCTGGCGAGGCGGCGCTCTTCCTCGACGAATCGCTGGAGAGCGATGCGGCCACGCGCCGCGTGCATCTGTTGCCGGCGTGGGAAGTGAAGCCATTCGCGCATCTGTCGCCCCCGCCTGACACTCAGGCTGAGCAACTCGCGGCGCTGTACGCCATCCTTCGCACCGAGGCGCCGATCGTGATCACGTCGGCTGAAGCGCTGATGATGCGGACGATGCCGCGCGCGATCTTCAACGACTCCGTGATCAAAGTCGCGGCGGCAGATCGGCTCGACCTCGAGCTGCTGGTCGAGATGCTTGCCAGCGCTGGCTATCAGCGCGTGCCGCAGACCGAGGAGCCGGGCGACTTCAGCGTGCGCGGCGGACTCCTCGATGTGTACTCGCCGCTCTATCGCGATCCGATGCGCATCGAGTTCGAGGATGACATCGTGACCTCGATTCGACATTTCGAGGCTGGCAGTCAGCGCTCTGCCGGCGAAATCAAGGAAGCGATAATCATCCGCGCGCGATTCGTGCCGCAGGCTGTCCTGCGCGATAAGCGTCTGCGCGACGACGTCGCGGTGCGTGCTGCCGATATCGGCATGGTGCGCAAGGAAGCCGAGGAGATGGCCGAGACGTTGGAGAACGGGCTTCTCTTCCCAGGCGCGGAGTTCCTGATGCCGTTCGTGTACGGGCGCGCGCTCGACACGATTTTCGACTACCTGCCGCCGTCGACCATCGGATGGCTGATCGATCCCGGCCGCGTGGTCGCCGAAGCTTCGCGCTTCGAGGACACGATTTCCAAAGAAGCAGCGGCGGCGGCGGAGAAACCGCTCTTTCATCCGGCGCCGGAGTCGCTCTTTCTGGACACGGAGGAGATCGAGCATTCGCTTAATCAACTCACGGCGATCGAGGTCGGCTCACTCGTAACGATCATGTCGCCGCGCGAGGGATGGGCGCCGCCGATTGAGATCAGTTCGTCACCGAGCACGAAGCTCGGCAGCAATCATCTGTCCGGATCGCGCGCGCCGATCAGCTTCGAGCCGTTGGCTGATCAGCTCAAGGAAATTCAGCGCGGGCAGGGCAGGGCGCTGATGGTGGTCGAGGGACCGAACCAGGTCGCGCGGCTGCGGCGCCATCTCGAGGCCTACGACATCGCGGTCAACACTGAATGCCGCAGCTTCGCGGCGCTGCTCGAGTGGCCGGATTTTCGTCCGGCGATTTTCGAGGGCGAGATATCCGCAGGCACGGTGCTGCCCGAGGACGGTATCTTCGTCTACAGCGAAGAGGAGATTTTCGGCGAGCCGCGGGTGCGGCGCCGCTCGCGACCCACACCGAAGGCCGCGCTGCTCAACCTTGAAGAGCTGCGGCCCGAAGATTTCGTCGTTCATATCGATCACGGCATCGGGCGCTTCCGCGGCCTGAAGCATTTGAAGGTGGCCGATACCGAAGGCGATTTTCTTAATCTCGAATACGCCGGCAACGACACGATGTATCTGCCGGTCGAGCGCATCAACCTCGTCCAGCGTTACATCGGCTCGGATTCTGAGCCGCCGAAGCTCGATCGCCTGGGCAGCGGTTCGTGGGACAAGGTCAAACGCCGCACCAAGGAAGCAGTGCTCGCGATGGCGTCGGAGCTGCTCGAGGTTTACGCAGCCCGCGAAGTGCTCGAAGGGCACGCCTTTCCGCATCCGGGCCGCGACCTCGACGAGTTCAATGAGCGCTTCGAGTTTGAAGAGACTCCCGATCAACAAGCGGCTATCGACGACGTGCTGCGCGACTTGACGCGCAGCAAGCCGATGGATCGCCTGATTTGCGGCGACGCCGGCTTCGGCAAGACCGAGGTCGCGCTGCGCGCGGCGTTCGTCGCGGTGAACGACGGACGCCAGGTCGCCGTGCTGGTGCCGACCACGATTCTCGCCGAGCAGCACTGGAACACCTTCCGCGAGCGCTTCAAGGATTACCCGGTGCGAGTCGATATGGTCTCGCGCTTTCGCACCAGCAAGGAAATCAAGACGACGATCGAGGACCTCGCGCACGGCAAGGTCGATATCGTCGTCGGAACCCATCGCCTGCTCACGTCCGATGTGCAGTTCCCGCGCCTCGGCCTGCTCATCATCGACGAGGAGCATCGCTTCGGCGTCGCCGACAAGGAGCGGATTCGCAAGCTCAAGAAACTCGTGCCGGTGCTGACGATGACGGCGACGCCGATTCCGCGCACGCTGCACATGGCGATGCTCGGGATCCGCGATCTGTCGGTGATCCAGACGCCGCCGCCAGCGCGCCAGGCGATCCGCACCTTCGTCGCACATTTCGACGATGACACGATTCGCGACGCGATCCTGCGCGAGCTCAACCGCGGCGGACAGGTGTTCTTCGTTCACAATCGCGTCGAGAATATCCAGTACATGGCGCGGCATTTGCGCGCCCTCGTGCCCGAGGCCAAAACCGCCGTGGCGCACGGCCAGATGAAGGAGCGCGAGCTCGAAGACGTGATGCGCGACTTCATCGAGAAGCGCGTCAATGTGCTGGTGTGCTCGGCGATAATCGAATCGGGCCTCGACATTCCCAACGCCAACACGATGATTATCAACCGGGCCGATCATTTTGGGCTCGCGCAGCTCTACCAGTTGCGCGGCCGCGTCGGTCGCGCGCGGCAGAAGGCCTATGCCTACCTGCTGATTCCGGGCGAGCACATCATCACGCGCGACGCCAAGCAGCGGATCGACGCGCTGCGCGAGCTGGTCGAGTCGGAGAACGTCGGCGGAGGATTCAAGCTTGCGATGGCGGACCTCGAGCATCGCGGCGCCGGCAATCTGCTCGGGCGCGAGCAATCGGGGCAAATCGCGGCGGTCGGATTCGAGCTTTACACCGAGATGATGGAGCAGGCGATTGCCGAGTTGCGCGGGCAGCCGCCGCGTCCCGACTTCGAGCCCGAACTTCGGATCGGCGTACCGGCGTACATCCCCGACAGTTACGTCGAGGACGAAAACGAGCGCCTGGTGCTCTATCGGCGGCTCGCGCGCGCCGAAAACGAGACCGATCTCGACGAGCTCAAGGACGAGATGCGCGATCGCTTTGGTCCCGTACCCACACTGGTCGAGAACCTGATCGCGGCGATGAATATCCGGCGCCAGATGAAGCAGCTTCTCATCACGAGCGCGATCGCCAAGGGCAATCAGCTCGACGTGCGGTTCCATCCCGAAGCGCCGCTCGACACCGAGCGGCTGGTGAAGCTGGCGGAGCAGAATCGGCGCACGATGAAGCTGACGCCGACGTTCCAGGTTATCGTGCGAGTCGAACCCGGCGATTACGAGCAAACCTTCGCGCAGATGAACGGTATCTTGCAGGCCCTGGCAGCGTGTGAAAAATTGGAAAACTGGCCGGCGCAGCAATCTGGGCCGGTCCTCAATTGAATCGATGCCGTTAAATCGTAAGTGCTCGAAGCGTTGGTATCGCGCCGCCGTCGGCGTCGCTGCTGTCATTTTCTTTTTGGGTAACTATGCGCCGGTTCGCGCGCAGCAGGTTGTGAACGAGGTCGTCGCTTCGGTCGATGGCGATCCGATCACCGAGCGTGATGTCGAGGAATTCCTTTCCCAGCATGGAGAGTCGGTTGGCACCGATGATTTTCTCGATTCACCGATCGCACGCAAGGCGCTGAAGGCGCTCATTGACGAAAAGCTGCTCGAGGAAGAGCAGAAGAAATACGAGGACAAGGTCGATGAAGCGCAGGTCGATCGTTACATCGATCAGCTGCGGCAGGGGCAGCACATGACCGAGCAGCAGATGCGCGACTCGCTGCAACAGCAGGGCATCAGCTACGAGGATTTTCGCAAGCGCGCGCGCGACAACCTCGTCAAACAGGAGATGATCGAAGGTGAAGTCCGCGAGAAGATCAAGGTGAGCGACGCGGACATCGTGGCTTTCTACAA
>Ga0335073_10013286_pt1 | contig 11544 bp, 6 predicted proteins | sample Lox_Sample_22_FD_207093 | JGI IMG/M metagenome (GOLD analysis project Ga0335073, IMG submission 207093) | Soil microbial communities from Loxahatchee National Wildlife Refuge, Florida, United States - Lox_Sample_2.2 | ecosystem: Environmental > Terrestrial > Soil > Wetlands | place: USA: Florida... | reverse complement strand
ACATCGGATGATATCTCTTCCGCCACACGAGCGCGGCTGCTCTCGATTGGTTTTGAGGAGCGCAAGCTCGCGCGCGAACGTGCGCAAGCGCCACAGCAGCTCGTAGTGGCGCCGGGAATAGAGCGCGAGGCGGACGAAATCGCGCGCAGAATCCTCGAAGAAGTTCGTGGCGGCAGATGGTTTCGCGAAATCGGGATTGTGGTTCGCACGCCCGATGTTTACCTGCCTGTGCTGCGCGTTACGTTCGAACGCTTTGGCATCCCGGCCAAGTTTTATTTCGACCTGGAGCTCACGGAGCAAGCCGCGGTGCGCTACCTGGCGGGAATTGTCGACGCGATGCTCGGCGGCTGGCAATTTGAACAGACTCTGGTTGCCATGAAGCTGGCCCCTGGAGCGGGCAGTTCGGCTGCGATGGATCGTTTGGACTTCGACGTCCGGAAACGAATGCCCGGTGCAGGTCTCGATGCCCTGCGGGACTTGGCCGGACTCGACGAGAAACCGGATCGGCGCCTGGAGCGAGTTCTGGACGGCTTCCAGGAAGTAGATAAGTGGCGAAAGCTGCGGCGCAAGCCGGCGGAATGGGCAGCACAGCTCGCGGAGCTGCGCAGGCTCTATCGACCTTCCCACCTGCATGACGGCGTGGGACACGAAACCGTACTGGAATGGCGATCGCAAGCCCAGGCGCTTGATGCGTTCGAGCAGGCAGCCGCCGGCGCGTCGCAGATATTCGAGGGATCGGCGCCGCTTTCACTCGACGAATTCTGGCCGTGCGTGAAATCCCTGCTCCGGCTGACACCTCTGCGCCCGACAGACCAGCGGCGCAACGTGGTGCATGTGCTCAGCGCACATGAAGCGCGGCAATGGGAGTTGCCGGTAGTATTCGTGTGCGGTCTGGTGGAGGGCCAATTTCCACGCTACCAGCCGGCCGACGCGTTTCTACCGGAGCGTGTGCGGCGCCGGCTTAAAGAAGCCGGGTTACGCATTCGCACCGGGCCAGACATCGACGACGAAGAGCGCTTTCTGTTCGACTCGGCCCTCAGCCGGGCGACGGCCTCATTGGTGATGAGCTATCCGAAAAATGACTCGCGTGGCGAGCAGAATCTGCCCTCGTTGTTTCTCGACGCGGGGCAGGCTCGAACCGAAAGCCGCGCGGTGCGCATGCGGATCGAACAACCGGCGGCGGCTACTTCGGCGGGTCCCATCCGGTCGCCCGACCTGATCACAATCCTGAAAGAAAAGCACGCCGAGATGCGAGCCACGGCTCTCGAAAGCTACTTTCAATGTCCGTTTCAGTTTTTCGGCCGGCATACGCTGAAGCTCGAAAGCGCGCCTATGCGTGCGGAGAAGCGCCTGGATTTCCGGCTGCGGGGAACCATCGTCCATCAGGTGATTAAGGAATGGTTGGAAGCGCGCGGTCCGATCGAACCGATCTTCGAGCGCGTTTTTGCCGCGGTCACGCAAAAGGAATTTGTGGTGCCAGGCTATGAAACGGAACTGCTGCGGGAACAGTTGTTGGGTGATTTATGCTGCTTTGCCGCGGCGGAACCGTGGCCGGCAGACTATCAAAGCCAGGCGGAAGTGCCGTGCCGGTTCGAGCTTGCAGAAGGCGTGATGATTCGCTGCCGGGTGGACCGGCTGCTCACCGATGCCGAGGGCCGGTCGCTCGTGATCGACTATAAGTACAGCCGCGAAGTGCGCGACTACGTGTCGAATGAAGACCGCCTGCAAGGTCCGCTCTATTGGCTGGCGGCGGAACGCGGTTTGCAGTTGAACGTCGCCGGCGTTTATTACTGCAGCCTGCGCGATGGAATTCGCTATGCGGGGTGGGGTGAGAAGCCCGATTGGCTCAAGGCGAAAGTGGAGCCGTTCGCGCCGGTCTGGTTGACCACCGCGGTGGAGCGGAGTGTGGATGCGGCGCGCACCATCACCGGAGGCCGCATTTCTCCGGAGCCAAGCGATATCGAAAAGTGCAGGTATTGCGATTTTCGCGATGCCTGCCGTTATGCCGGCACCGAGGCCGCGATTGTGGAGTGCGCGGAGTGAATCTTACGCCGCGCCAGCTCGACGCTGTAAACACGGAAGCCGGCGGCGATGTCTGCGTGGTCGCCGTGCCCGGGTCCGGAAAAACTACTGTCCTGGTGGAATTCTACCGGCGGCTGGTAGTGGAGCAAGGTGTCGCGCCGCAGCGCATCCTGGCCATCACCTTCACCGAAAAAGCGGCGCGCCACATGAAAGATAAGCTGGCGGAATCGTTTCGCAAGGCGCCGGAGCTTCGGCGCCAGTTGGAACAGGCTCATGTTTCGACCATCCACGGCTTTTGTACGCGATTGCTGCGCGAGAATTCGATCGCGGCGAGCCTCGACCCTGAGTTTCAAGTTCTAGATGCGCGACGGGCAACCATTCTCGAACGGCAGGCAGCCCGAGACGCGCTGGACCAAATGTTCAGCGAAAAAGCGGAGGCGATGCGGCGGCTGATCCGAGGACTCGCGTCGCCCGATCTCGCCAAGGATATCCCGGACATTTATGCCACCATGCGGTCGGCCGATGTTGCGCCCGCGCGGCTGCGCGACTTCCACAGGAACGAGCCGCCGCTCGCGGAGATCAGACGTGCCGTCGCCGAAATTAACAGGGAAAACACTTTTGGATGGAAACCGGCACAGGTAACGAGGTTGCGGGAGGTTCTCGAAGCGGTGCAGGGCGTTGCCTCGCTCCCGGATCTTCCAGTCACCACCGACCATTTCCGCGTCCTCGATAATTTTCCCACCAGCCTCAAGGGGATCAAGCAAGGCAGCGAGAGCCACACGCGGCTGATGTATATCAAAGATACCTTGATCGATGAGGCGCGCCGCGCGCTGGTTACTGAATTCTACTCGCAAGAGCGTGAAACGCTCATTGAAAGCATCGGGAATTTCGAGCGGCTTTACAGCGAGCGCAAACGGCGGATCGGTGTGCTCGATTTTGCCGACCTGCAAGCGTTCGCGGTCCGGCTGCTGGAAAATGATGGCGCCATTCGCGAGCGCCTGCGGGACGAATTCCAATATGTCCTGATGGACGAATCCCAAGACACCAACCGGCTGGAAGCCAAACTGATGAGCCTGGTGCGCAGGCCGGGTGGGTTCTATGCCGTGGGCGACGGCAATCAATCGATCTATGGGTTTCGTCATGCGGAGCCGGAAGTCTTTCGCCATTATCGAGACGGCGTGAGGGCGCAAGGCGGGCGGCTGGTGGAACTCGAGGAGAACTGGCGCAGCCGGGCGGAGATTCTCCGCGCCGCCGAAAAGATTTCGCACCAGTCGCGCGGCATTGACCCTTTGCCCCTCATCGCGAAGAGGGAATTTTCGGAAAAGTTCGAGCCGTCAGTGGAAATCTTGTCTGCCATCGCAGCTACCCCGGAAGCGGCGCTCGATTTGGAAGCGCTTTGGGTTGCGCGGCGGATCCGCGATTTGGAAGGGTCTTTGCAACTCGCGCAAGGGCCCGCGCAATTCGGACAGTTCGCGGTGCTTTTGCGAAACTCTGAAGTGGTCCCGGCCTTCACGCGCGCCTTTGATGAATTCGACGTGCCCTACCTGTTGAACCAGGGAAAAGGATTTTTCGAAACGCGCGAGATTGTCGATCTGGCAAGCTTGCTGCGGGCTCTCGATAACCCGCGAGACGAAATCAGTCTGACAGTTGTGCTGCGCTCCCCGTTCGCCGGCGTCTCCGACGAGGCCCTCTTGCGGCTGAAAGCCATCGGCAACCTGGGCAGCGCGCTGCGGAGGCTCGATCATACCGGAACTGCGTTCAGCGTGGAGGATCTCGCCAGGCTGCGCACCTTTCGCGAGCGGATGCTGCGCTGGCGGGAAGCGCGCGACGTGGCGGGTTTCGACCGGATTCTGGTGCGGGCCCTGGACGAAACGGGCTACAGCGTCACACCCGGAACGCGCGCCGCTGCGAACGTCGAAAAGTTCCTGGCACTGGCGCGCGATGGGTCGTCGCGGCTTACGCTGCGGGAGTTTGTCCGCGACCTCGAACTGATGCGCGAAGCCGATGCCCGCGAGCCGGATGTACCGCCCGAGGATGCCGTCAAAGCGGTGCGCATCATGACCGTGCACGCCGCCAAGGGACTCGAATTTCCCGTCGTGTTTCTGGCCGCGCTTCACAAGGGAATGGCGGCAAGCTGCGGTTCAGTGGCTTTCTCGCCCAACCTAGGCTTAGGGGCGAATTGGGTGTACCCGGCCGGCGGCGACACCAAACGCGACAGCTTCCTCAAAGCAATCGCCGATGAGGTGAAGCGGCGCGAGGAGGATGAGAGCAATCGCCTCTTCTATGTCGCGATGACGCGCGCCGAGGAACACCTGGTGTTCTCGTACTCGAGTTTCGGCAGGCAGAAAGAATGGGCTTTGGCCCTCGAAACGGCGTTGGGCTTCGACCTGCGAACAGCGCAGCAGAAAGTCGCCCCGATGGAAGCGCCCAGCGGAGATCGCTTCTCGATTCGAATCGTCGCGACGGATCGGCCGCCGGATCCCCCTGCTCGCCGGGAGCGCCCGGCCACCGGAGCCGGCGTCGTTGTGCTGGAGCGTCCCGTGGTTGCCGACCAGCACGATTTCACGGCCAGCGTGACCTCGATCGCGCAGTTCGCCGAATGCCCCCGCCGTTATTACATCGAGCGCCACCTTGGTTGGCCCGGAAATGCTCCACACATTCCGCGAGCCATCGATGACGCCGATACGGATGAAAAGATCGGCGCCAGCGAATTTGGCCGGCAGGTCCACGCCCTGCTGGCGGGAGAGGTGATCGAACAGGCGGCGCCGGAAGCGCGGAAACTGGCGGCTGCCTTTCATGCGAGTGAACTCGGACGCCGCGCCGCCCGCGCCCCTCGCATCGAACGCGAATTCGATTTCCTAATGGAGATCGAGGACGTGGTGCTGCGCGGGCAGATCGATCTCTGGTTTGAAGAGGCAGGCGAGTTAGTGCTGGTGGATTATAAGACCGACGAAGTCAAGACGCGTGAGACAAGCGCCCGCGCACAGTTCTACGCGCCACAGCTGCGATTGTATGCGCTGGCGCTCGAGCGCATCACGGGGCAAATACCTTCGCAAGCCTACGTTTTCTTTCTGCGGCCGGACGTCGCCGTGCCCGTTTCCGTCGAACGTTCATTGATCGACGACCCTGAAACGCTGGTCCGCGATTTCCGCCAAGCGCAGTCGGCCGTGAGTTTCCCCCTGCGCGAAGGCGAACACTGCGCGCGCTGCCCATTTTTTCGGGGTTTGTGCCCAGCCGGGATGGGCCGCGGACCCCATCCGCGCGCCGCAGAAGACGCAAACCTCGCCGTGGATCTCACGGGTTAGTCCGAGCGCGGTCACGCGGAGCGCTTGTCTGCAAGCGCAACCGAATCGAGAATCGTTTGCACCACACGTTCTTCGCCAAGCGTGGAGTTGATCATGAGGTGGAACAGATAACGAGCCGGCCACTCCAGATCGAAGTACTGCTTGATATAGGCCGCGCGATCGCGATCGACGGTCTCGGCGAGCTCCGTGGCCTCGGCTTCACTCTTCCCGTTTCCGCGCAGACGAAGCACCTTCTCCTCGAACGGCGCGTAGATGAACACATGAAATACGTCAGGCCGTCCATGTAGATAAAACGGCGAGCCGCGGCCCACGATGACCGAGTTGCCGTTCTTGGCGGCATCGTTCACCACGCGCTGCGTAAATTCACGGATGCATTCCGCGTCCACCATCTTGAGCCGCGGCGCATTCTGAGTGCCTTCCAGGCTGCCACGCATGAAGGCCTTGAACAGGCGGTAACGCAACGGATCCTTGCGCTCTTCTCGCTCCTCCACAACCCGCGCTTCGCAATCCATCAGGCGGGCAATCTCGGTGGTCAGCAATTGATCCCACAATTTCCACCCCAGACGATCGGCCAGCTTTTTGGCGATGTCGGGGGCGCCGCTTCCATATTCGCGATCGATGGTAATGACTCGGATCATGGATTCCTCAAGGTTTTTATTCCATCACAACCGGTCCGCCGCGCGGATCGTTTTTGCGCACGAGAAATGCGAGCACAAACATGATGCTCGCTCCTATCGCCAGCAAGAAGTAAGTGTCGATATACGCCAGAGTCTGCGATTGCGCCAGCATCCCTTCGTAAATCAGCCCGTATGCGTGTATCTTCGCATCAGCCGTGCTGATTCCCGAATGCACGAGCTGCCGGCTGAGACCGGCCACCTGGTTCTGAAGCGCGGGATCGAAACTCGTGGTGTGCGATGCCAGCATCGCCTGGTGGAATTGGGCGCGTCGCGCGAGCAGAGTAGTAACCATCGACGTTCCCACGCTGCTGCCGATGTTGCGCATAAAGTTCACCATACCGGAAACGCTATTGCCTTTTTCCGTCGGCACCTCGGAGTAAGCGATCAGCGAAATGGGCACGAACAAGAAACCCAAGCCCGAGGCTTGCGCCACCCGCAGCCACATCGCCGACCGGAAGCTGATCAGCAGGTCCATGCGTACGGTGGAGTAGTACATCGCGATAGCCAGCAGAAACCAGCCAAAAGCCACGATGTACTTGGCGGCGATTTTCGTGGTGAGTTGCCCCACCACAGGCATCTCGAACAACAGCAGAACCCCGCTGGCGGAGAGCACCAGCCCGGCGGATTCCGCCGTATACCCCATCAACGTTTGAAGAAACTGAGGCATCATCACCAGGCTGCTGAAAAGTACGACACCGAGAACAAACATCATGAGATTCGCGCCGGCAAAACTGAAATACTTGAAAAGGCGCACATCGATGATCGGTTCTTTGTGCCGCCATTCCCAAACCACCAGCGATGTCAGGCAAATAACCGCGATCCAGGCAAGACCCACGATGAAATGCGAACCGAACCAATCGTCCTCCTGGCCTTTGTCGAGCAGGACCTGAAGCGCGCCGATGCCGAGCGAAAGCAGCGAAATCCCTATGAAATCCACCCTTACGGCGGAGCCGGGCGCCCGTTTCAGATAGGGCGGATCCTCCACCATGCGATACGCGAGGAACATGGCGAGCAAGCCTACGGGAAGATTGATATAGAAAATCCAGCGCCAAGTGTAATTGTCGGTGATCCAGCCCCCGAGCGTAGGACCGATGGTCGGCGCCATGACAGCCGTGATGCCGTAGACCGCAAAGGCCAGGCCGCGCTGATGTGGCGGAAAGGTATCGGCAAGAATGGCCTGTGCCATGGGCTGAAGCCCGCCGCCGCCCGCTCCTTGCAGGATGCGGAACAGGATCAGCATCCCGAGAGTAGGCGCCGCGCCGCACAACATCGAACTAACCGTGAACAGAAAGATGCAGAGAATGAAGAACCGCTTTCGGCCGAACAAGCCGGCCAACCACCCACTCATCGGAAGGACGATGGCGTTCGAGACGAGGTAGGAGGTAAGTACCCATGTGCTTTCATCGTTGCTCGCGCCCAGGTTGCCCGCCATGTGCGGCAACGCGACGTTGGCAATGCTGGTATCCAGCACCTCCATGAATGCGGCCATGGCCACGACAACCGCAATGGCCCACGGATTGAACTTCGGTTTCCAAGGCTCCGGTCTCGCCGCGGGGGTGGCGTTTGTTGTTTCGGTCGGCTCCGGCATTTCCCTTTACTCGAGGTAAACCTTGGGATCAACCGACATGCCCGGCCGAAGCCGATGATCGCTGTTTTGACCCGCGTCGATATCGATACGCACCGGAAGGCGCTGCACTACCTTGACGTAGTTGCCGGTGGCGTTTTCCGGCGGCAGCAGGCTGAGGCGGGAACCCGCAGCGCCGCCGATGCCCGTCACGTGGCCCGTGTATTCGTGATCGTAAGCATCCACGCTAAACCTGACCTTCTGGCCCGCCTTCATCTTTCTCAGCTGCGTTTCTTTGAAGTTGGCCGTCACCCAAATGTCGTCGAGCGGCACCACTACCAGCAGTTGCTGTCCCGGCGAAACGTTCTGCCCTAGCTCGACCGTTTTCTTTCCCGCGATCCCGCTGACGGGCGCAACGATCGTGCAATAGCTGAGGTTGAGACGGGCTTGATCGAGCAGCGCCTTCTGCTGCGCGAGCTTGGCGGCCGCCGATTTCGCCTTGAACCGGCTGATGGCGATTTGCTGCGGCGCTGTCAATGCCGCCTGAATCGACGCGTCGGCCTGTCTGATCTTCGCGCGGGCCTGTTGAATGGAGGCTTCCGCCACCGTAATGTTCTGCTGAGCTTCCGCCACCGAACCAGCCCGCGCCGCCAGCGTCGCTTTCGCCGCAGCCGCCGTTTGCACCGCCTGGTCGTATACTTGCGCGGAAATCTCGTCTTTCGCCGCCAGCAGTTTGTAACGCGCCGCATCATCAGCGGCTCTCTTGTGATTCGCTTCCGCCTCGGTGACTTGGGCGCGCGCCGTCTCCAGGCGTGCCTGCGCCGCATTAAGCTGACGTTCCGCGGCTGTCAAGCCGGCGCCTGCATCCGCATGGACGGACCGCGCCGCGCTGAGCGTGCTTTCGGTGTTGGTCGAAGTAACCGGGACATCGGTCCGCGAGCCTTCGAGCGCCGCCTCTGCGTCGGTCAGATCAGCTTCCGCTTTCGCCACCGCCACTTCATAGTCGCGCGGATCGATCTTCACCAGCACGTCGCCCTTCTTGACAAACTGCTCGTCTTCTACCAGCACCTCGCTCACCTGGCCGCTGATACGGGCGCTGATCGCGTTGAGATGCCCATCGATCTGTGCGTCGTCAGTGGATTCGTAGGAACCAAAATACTGCCACAGGAAATAGCCGGCGACCGCCAGTACCACGAGCACAATGGGCACAATGATGCGCGCCGGGCCACGCCGTGGCCTTCTCGTGAACTGTTTTGCGGGGATTTCCGTCTTCCCTTCCTCGATCGTCTGCGCCATCTCAGTGCACCTCGATGAATTTCTTGATCCCCTGTTCGGCCAGCCCAATCGCCCGCGCCAGCTCCACTTTCGCGATGTTGTGAGCGAAGCGGGCGGCGATGACGTTGTCATTAGCCGCCGCCACGGACTCCTGCGCCTGCACTACCTCAACAGTATCGGTTACTCCCGCGGAAAAGCGGTCTCTGGACTGTTCGAGCGTCTGATTGGCCAGTTCCAAATTGCTCTCGGCAACTGATACCTGGTCCGCCGCCGTCTGAATGTCCAGGAAAGCGGCGCGGACTTGATAATCGATTTGGCCTCCCAGATCAGCTAGTTCATCGGAGCGCTGCTTTAACTGAGCTTTAGTCTGCTCCACATCGCTGCGGATGCGCCCGCCGTTAAAGATGTTGAAATTGAGCGCGCCGGTTATAAGGAACACGCCATGCGAGTTGTTAAGTGACACCCCCGCATCCCCGTAATAGCCATCCAGATTCACTGTTGGGTACCATTCGGCCCGCGCGGCCTTGAGCGACTCCTGGGCGCTCTCTACCAGCTTCAATGCGCTCTGATAATCCGGCCGCTGTGCGAGCGCCGTCCGCAGTGCTTCCTCTCGCGTGAGACCGACGAGGGGCGCGAATGGCACCGTATCGGCCACCGCAAACGCCTGCCCCGGAGCTAAACCGATCACGCGCCCCAGCGCCAGCTTGTCCTTCTCGAACTGGTTTTGCTGCGCCAGTAGCCGCTGTTGTTCCGTCTTGAGCTCCACCTGCGCGCGCAACACATCAATTCCAGGCGACGTGCCGGCCTTTTTTTGGTCCACCGCGCGGTTGTAGATGGCTTCGGCCGTGTTCACCTGCGCCTGAATCGAATCCACACGGGAAGCATCGGCGATAATTTGCAGGTAGGAACTCGCCACCGCCTGCACCACCAGGTCACGGGCGTCCTGAACCGACAGCATCGCTGCTTCTTCATTGGCGCGCGCGGAGCTCAGATTTTTCCTTGCATTCCAGTCGAAAACCTTTGCCGAGACATTGGCCTCCGCCACGGTATAGTGAAACGGCCCGACAATCGTCGGGATGCCCGCGAATCCCGGAATCGGTGGAAACTTGAAGTTGAACCCAATGGTCTTTAGACTGAGCTCCTGCTCAGTCTCCGAAAGCGTGCCGCTTACTTGGGGCAGCAATGCCGAGAGGGCTCGCGTGCGCTCGGCCCGTGCCGCCACGCTCGTAGTATCACGCACCAGGAGTCCCAGGTTTGTGTGCAGCCCCCGCTGGATGGCGTCATCCAGCTTCAACGCCAGTGTATTCCCGGTCGCGGCGCCGGCCGGGACACTGCCTTCAAACTGGTTACTCTGCTGGCCGTTCAGCGCCGCGGCCAACAGCCATCCGGTGCAAAAACACGCTTGGCGCCACCGGGCTCGCGAGTGTAAGTGCATGTGTTTGAATTGCATCTCCCCTGTTACGATAACTCGATTCTTGGGAAGACTATCCAGTTCGATGCATCAGCGAAACTCGAAGATGCGGCACCGGCGTACCTTTCGGTCGAAACGCCTAGACAGTTACGTGCGGCGTAATCCGTTAGTAGATGCAGCCGTTCTCAAAATCATCGCTGCGTCTCAGCTTTGAGAAGCGCCCGCTGTGTGTCGCAAGAGGACGCGGGAGCCGGCAAATCGTAAGGCATTGAGAATACGACTCTGGCTGCTTCGCCAATCAAGTGGACCCCGGCGTGCCTGCCTCTGGGTCGTGAGCCTTCTAACCACCATCAACCGCGAGCGGCCAGAACATCGAAAATGTGGCAAGACATCGTCCCCGCCCAGAGTGTTGCTCGTCCTAGACCAGCAGCGCCGTGGACCGTTACTCGATGTGCTGCGCGCCTGCAGCGTCGAGCTGCTGGTGGCGCTTGGCCCGCTCGAGGCGCAGAGCATTCTCAAGAATCGCCCAGCAGTGCAAGTCTTAATCACGGAAACCACGTTGCGCTTGGAGGACTGGATCGAAACCTGCAAAATACTCAAGCTCCTTCCTGAACATGTGCAGATCGTAACCTGCTGCCGGCTAGGCGCTCAGAGCCGGCACTGGATTGCAGCACTCGAGCTCGGCGCTTACGATGTCCTCGTCGAGCCATATGAACAGGAATCGGTCCAACGCGTTCTCGATAGTGCCGCCGCCCGCAGTTATATGTCTTCATTGGCTGCGCGACGCCGAACAATGCATAACCTGTGGCTATCGGAAGACGGTACCGCCGCTTTTCAGGAAGCTCGCTAACGCAGCCGGCTAAGCCCGGGCTTGATGTGCCCGCTGCAGTCGCGTTGAACATGGCGCGGCTGAGATCGTGCCGTTTGTAGTGTCAGCACAAACAAGCGGGGTGCGATGTCACTGGAATTCCCAAACGACCAGGACGCCCGGACTCCCATTGCCGCCGGCGAGATTTGCCGTTCCCTGCGTTGACGCGCCGCTTCCCCCGGCGCCGTGGTTAGCCGCGCTCACTCCTGCACTGTTGAGCACCCCCACCGCGCCGCCTCCGAAGTACGAACCTCCCCCTGGCGCAGACGCGGACACGGTTCCGGACAGGGTCATCCCATTACCTCCGGCTTGGCCCCCAATGTTAATGTCGCCGCCGGTCGATACCGTGCCACCTGGACCACCTGCCGCTATCGAAGTAGAGAGGTCTACCGCTGCACTGCCGGATCCGCCGGACCCGCCAT
>Ga0335073_10013285_pt1 | contig 11544 bp, 6 predicted proteins | sample Lox_Sample_22_FD_207093 | JGI IMG/M metagenome (GOLD analysis project Ga0335073, IMG submission 207093) | Soil microbial communities from Loxahatchee National Wildlife Refuge, Florida, United States - Lox_Sample_2.2 | ecosystem: Environmental > Terrestrial > Soil > Wetlands | place: USA: Florida... | reverse complement strand
CGAAGCTGCTCAAATTCCAATGCCACCACAGTGACCTATCCCTCGGCGCTCGGCGAGTGCGGCCAGGCGGTGCTGGCAGCGCAGTATGCGGCCAACCAGGGAACGACGGTGTACACGATTGGATACGGCACTGAGACCTCCGGGGGATGTCTGACAGATAAAACATACAGTGCTTCGGTGACGACCAACGGCGGCACGTGGGGGCCCGGCGATCAGCCCTGTGCGGCGATGGCGGCGATGGCTTCGTCGACGGCGAATTTCTACTCCGACGATGGCAGTGGCTGCAAGGCGACCCTCCCCAGCAACCAATCGATCACGAAGCTGACATCCATCTTTCGGGCCATTACTGACAATATGACCGTCCCGCGGTTAATTCCCGCGGGCTCGTAAGAAAGTGTTAATTGTATTTCAACGAGATCTGTCATTGACAGAAGACGGCTGATCGGAAGGAGTTTCCGCCGTGCGTATTTTGTTGCCGGTTGCGGTGGCGCCGCTTGCTCTTACTGCTTTTCTTCTTTCAGGTTGCTCGGGCTTTTCTCGTCCCACCCCGACTGAGAATCTATCGAATTCAGTCCAGGGCACGGCGCTTCGCGGCATCGTGCATGGCGGCCGGCAGCCCATTGTTGGCGCGCACGTTTATCTCTACGCAGCCAATACGAACGGCTACGGCCAGTTATCTATGTCGTTGCTCACCAGCGGGCCCGGCAGGAGCGAAGACAGCAATCACAATTACTATGTGACGTCAGGAACGAGCGGCACATTCAGCATTGCGGGCGACTATAACTGCCCTGCCGAGAATTCGCAGGTCTATCTCTACGCGATTGGCGGCGATCCTGGATCGGGAGCAACGAATTCGGCGGCCGGCCTGATGGTGGGGCTTGGTTCCTGCGGCGCGCTATCGGCAACCGAGTTTATCGTCGTCAATGAGGTTTCAACGGTAGCTACCGCATATGCCATTGCCGGCTTTGCGACGGATGCGACGCACGTGTCGAGCTCAGGCACAGCCCTTGCGGAAGCCGGAATTGCCAACGCGTTCAGTGCGGTAACGAATCTGGGATCGCTGGGTGATGGAACCGCAAAAACCGCGACGCACGGTGGAAACGGTGCGCCGCCTAACCAGGAGGTCAACACGCTGGCCGACATCCTGGCGGCATGTGTCAATTCGACCGGGCCGTCATCGACGGGATGCAGCACCTTATTCACGAACGCCATGAATGGGGCGACCGCCCCGACAGAGACAGCGACTGCAGCTATCAACATCGCGCACAATCCCGGGTCGAACATTGACAACCTGTTTGCTCTTGCGACGGCAGATGGACCATTCCAACCCACGCTCCCCGCACCAGCGCCGAACGATTTTACAATTGCGATCACTTATTCCGGGGGTGGTTTGGACGGCTCGGGCCGTGCTCCGAATGGAATCGCAATCGATGGCTCCGGTAACGTGTGGGTACCGAATCTGGATTCCAACACGATCAGCGAATTCAAGTACGACGGGACCGCTATTTCCAATTTCACCGGCCCCTGCAACAACTACTTCTGCAGCGCCGGCCTGAGCCAGCCAAGCAGCGTCGCAATCGATATCGATGGCAATGCGTGGGTGGCAAATTTCAACGGCACCAGCATCAGTGAATTCAACTCCGCTGGATACGGAATCTCTGGACCTCCAGGGTATGAAGGAAGCGGCTTGAACGACCCCTACGGCATTGCCATCGACAGCACCGGCCATACCTGGGTGGCAAATTTCGGCGGCAACAACCTGAGTGAATTCACTTACGAAGGCACGGCTCTTTCTGGCGAAGGTGGCTTCGCTGTTGGCGCCCTGGTGGGTCCAGCGGGAATCGCCTCCGATACGTCCGGCAATGTGTGGACCGTCAACTTTGGCGGCAACCTGACAGAGAACACTTACCTGCTTGTGGAAACGAATTCCAGAGGCGCTCAGACCTCCGACCCGAATGGGTACGCGGGCGGCGGGCTCAATTTGCCTTACGGCGTCGCGATCGACGGAGGCGGCAACGTCTGGGTATCGAACCAGCTCGGGGGCAGCGATGGAAACGGAAGCGTCAGCGAGTTTGGCTCAACCGGATGCACTCCGCCCGCCACATTTTGCGCGGAGTCCGGTTCGACAGGTTTTTCTGGCGGAGGAGTCGACGGACCGAACGGGATCGCGATCGATGGTTTAGGCAACGTCTGGACCGCGGACAAGTCCGGCTGGTCTATCAGCGAGTTTAATTCGAGCGGCACAGCCATCTCTCCGGACCCATATGGCTATTTCAGCGCGGGCATTGTCAGTCCGTACAGCATTGCCATTGACCCGTCGGGCAATGTCTGGGTGGCTAACGACAACGGCAATGCTTCACTGACGGAGTTTGTGGGCGCGGCTGCGCCCGTGGTTACGCCGCTTGCAGCCGGCGCTGAATACAACGAGCTGGGGATCCGGCCGTAGCGCCGATGCCGCACTCATCCGGGTGCAAGCAAGTTTGCTTCAGAGAGGAAAAAATGATTCGTCGCTTCCCGATTTTGCTGGCTTTTTTTTCGGCCGCTGTGGCTCTTCCGCTCAACGCGCAGACCGGATGCGTCGATTCTCCTGAGTCTCCCACGCTGATCCTTGCCCTTGTCGGCGGGATTGGGCTTGTGGCAGTGATTCTCCGCACTGCTCGCGGAACCAAGGAATAGCGCCCGCGACACGCGGTTCTGCCCTTTTAACCCAATTGAGAATAGGATGGAGAATGTGCGCCGCTTCATTCTCACCTTATCTGCTTCCATTGGCATGGTTGCTACAGCCGGTTGCGGTGGCTCCGTGACCTCGACAGGTGGAGGCGGTGGTGGAGGTGGGGGCGGCTGTACTCCAGCTTCCACTTCAACCGTACCTGCGTCTTGCCAGAACCTCACCCCGGTTGCGGGTGTGGCATTTTCTGGGACTGTGATGGCGGGCCAACACCCGGTAAGCGGCGCCGCCGTGCAACTGTATGCGGCGGGAAATCAGGGCAATGGCTCCTCTCCGACAAGTCTGCTTACGACAACGGCGACCACCGCTTCGACCGGCGCGTTCAGCATTGCCAGTGGGTACTCGTGTCCTTCGGCCCAGACCCCTCTATATCTGATCGCTAAAGGCGGCCAGGTGAACGGTGGCACCGCCAACTCTTCGCTTTGGCTGATGACCGCTCTCGGGGCCTGCGGAAGCATATCGACGGGCAGCAGTTTTGTTCTGAATGAAGTGACGACCACTGCCTCTGTGTGGGCGCTTGCCTCATTCATGTCGAGCGGCGGCAAGGTTGGGGCAAGTTGCACGAATACTGCTGGCCTGAACAACGCGTTCCTTACTGCGAGCACGATGGCAAATAACAGCACCGGCGCATCGCCGGGAGCCGCAAACCCGTCGACGCTGAGTGTTGAGACAAAAAAGCTGAATACGCTCGCTAACGCGCTTGCATCCTGCTCGCAGTCCAGTGGCGGCAGCGCCTGCTCCGGTTTGTTGACGGCCGCTGCTTCAGGAAGCACGGTCCCGGGCAACACACTCGACGCAGCGCTTAACATTGCGCATGCGCCGGCCGGCAATACATCGACGCTCTATGGCTTGGCTAGCGGCAGCGCCGTCTTTTCGCCGTCGCTTTCTGCGGCGCCGCCAGATTTCATGTTGCATAACACGATCAGCGGCGGAGGCATGGCCTCGCCGGCATCGGTGAGTATTGAATCTTCGGGAAACGTCTGGGTGTCGAGTTACTTCAATTCGATTTCGGAGTTTTCTCCTTCCGGTGCGGCTGTCTTTCCTTCGGGAATCTCCGGCAGCGGTATTGTCCAGTCATATGGTATGGCGCTGGACATCAATGGAAATGTCTGGATCGCCAATGAACAAACCAATCCAAACAGCGGCTCGGGAGACGTTGCCGAACTCAGCCCGACAGGCGCGGTGATGCAATCTGAATTGACCAACGGAGGTATCAACTTTCCCATCTCCGCGACAGCCGACACCAACGGCAACATGTGGTTTGCCGATTACGGCGACTCCAAGGTCACGGTTCTCGATAGCTCTGGTTCGCCGGTCTCCGGTTCCGAAGGCTGGGGAGACACGAGTCTCGCATCGCTGGCGTTTCCAGTCGCCATCGCCATCGATTCCAACCACAACGGCTGGGTAGCTAACCAGGCGGGTCTGCTTCCCATCACCAAGATCTCGCCAGATGGCTCGCAAGTAACCAACTACGACTGCAACTGCAACGGAGCTTCCGGGGTTGCCACCGATCAGAGCGACAATGTATGGATTGCAAATTACTACGGAAACAGCGTGAGCGAAGTAAATAGCTGCGGCACGCTGATGGTGAATGCCGTGAGTGGCGGCGGACTGGACCACCCGCAGGGAATTGCGGTGGACGGAGCGGGCACGGTTTGGGTCAGCAACTTCCTCGGGAACTCTATTTCTGAAATCAGCGGTTCCGGCAGTTCGACTGCGGGAACTCTGCTTTCGCCTTCCAATGGATTCGGAACAGACGCTTCGATCTTGCAACCGTACGGACTGGCGATCGACGCAAGTGGAAACGTTTGGGTTTCCAACTTCGGAAACGATACGCTGTCTGAGTTCATTGGCGTGGCTACGCCAGTGAAAACGCCCTTGGCTGGTCCCCCGCAGCAGCCGTAGCGCAGTTCGGCTTGACTGTCTGCGGGCTGCTGGCAACGCTGGAGCCGGACAGGTGGACTTTCGTTTTGCTGTAAACTGGTGAAACAGCGCGCATTCCCCGACGCGGAGGGATGGGTGAGCGGTTGAAACCGGCGGTCTTGAAAACCGTTGTGCCCGCGAGGGTACCGGGGGTTCGAATCCCTCTCCCTCCGCCACGATTGCATTGAGGAGCCGCGAGCTTCTTTCGCCGGGAATTATCTTGTCGGGCTTGATCTTGCGAGGTCCCAGATGTTTTGCGGAAATCGAGGACAACGGGATCATGGTCTGCCAGCGGCGGACTCAGGATTTCGGCTCGCGGCTCCGTCGCTTAATTCACGGCGCACATCTACGAACGCCTGCCCCAAGAGATTTTTGCAATGAACTGGAAACCTCAGTTCTTTGCCGGCTCACCCGTGGGAAGAAAAGCCAGCCCCGCGACATCCTTGCCGGCTGCAAGCAGATCGCGAACCTTCTCAGGATTGGCTCCTACGCGCACCACGGCGTTTTGCAACAGGCGGAGCGCCGATGCCGGGTTTGTGCTCGCAGGAAGCCGAAAAATCCACGGAACATTGGTTGAAGTGAGTGACTTATCGTCGCTCAACGCCACTACGGGTACGAAGCACTTCAATGCCAGTTGCTCCGAAAGATGACTCGCATTGCGATCGAGCGCAATGATCGCCAGCGCATGCTCATCCATGAGCGCATGAACAAGTTGCGTTGAGGCAGCGCCCCAGTTCTGGTCGCTGTCCACAGGCAAAGCCTGCCATTGCTGGCTGCCGCCTGCCTGCGGGCCGAGTTCGGCTGCCAACTCGGGCGACTCGGCAACGTCTTGTGCGTGGGGGCCGAAGATGATGACACGCACCGGACCCGCCGGCGCGTTTGCCGTGTGCGGCCCATCGAACTCAACGCCATCCTCACCCACGCGCGCATAGGGCGCCGGCGCCGCAGCAGGTTTTTTCTCCATGGTGGCAACACGATAAGTGATCGCGCCGCTTTTTACCGTTCCCAGGTACATAGGGGCCACATTTTTATTGAGCGGATCGAATGCCATGTGCCCGGTGACTCCGTCGTACTGGTACACCTGGTCCAGCGCGTCCTGAATACGCGCCTTGTTCAACCCCGCCTTGCAGATTGAGTCCAGCAGCACATTCATCGCGTCGTAGGCCAGCGCAGCAAACTGTTCGGGCTTTTCCCCGTATTTCGCCTGATACCGCTGCTGAAACGCGATCCAGCGCGGATCGCGATGCGATGGGTCATACGGATAGAGCGCTTCAAAACCCTCTGCGGCCGGTCCGGCCTGGGCAAGTAAATCGTCGCCTAGTGTGCGGTAGGCGCCAAACACCCGCTGCTTCATGCCCATAGCGCGCAGTTGCTTGAGAATTCCCGCTGCTTCCGGCTCGTCTCCCCACAGCACGATCGCATCTACGCGCGAATCGCGGATGATATGCAGCTGCTTTTGAAAATCCGAATCGCCCGGGAGATATTTCTGTTCGATCACAACCGGATGCCCGAGCCGCACGGCCGCATTGCGGAACTTTTCCGCCGCCATTCGGCCATAGCGGTTGTTGACGCGCAGAAGAGCCGTCCGTTTCAGCCCAAGTTCAGTGAAGATGCGGCGCGCCAGCGTGTAGGCCTGCACGCGATCGTCCTGAATGTCAGTGAAGTACCAGGGAACGTAAGTCTCCGGCACGGTCGGATCGGTCGAAGCCGAGTTAACGATAGGGAACTCAGCCTTCAGCGCCAGGCGCAGAATCATGTGCGTGGACTCAGAACTGATCGAGCCGAAGACAGCCCAGACTTTTTCGTCGTAGATCATTTTTACGGATTCATCAAGGGGCGCTCCCCAGATCGCTGAATCCGTGGGCCGCTGCTCGCCGCCTTCCGCGCCAAATTGCCAGTTGGTGTAGTCGTCGTGGATCATCAGCCGAAACGGCTTGCCTCCGTACCCGCCGCGGGAGTTGGCTTCGTCAACGGCCATTTGAGCGCCGTGCAGCATGCGCAGGCCGTATACCTGATCAGCCTGTTTCGCAATCGGACCAAGAAAGCCGATCCGGACTTCCTTCACATCTGTCGGATCGGGTATATCCCGCCCCGCGCCGGTGTAGATGTTGGGGTGGGTGTAGTTTTCATAGTACGGGGAAACGAATCGCTGGTAAGGCTCCAGGTCCTGCGGAGTTCCTGCGTAGGGTTCTACGGTGCGATCCGGCGGCGGGCCCGGTGGGTGCGCACCGCACTCGCACACATGTTTCTCGCTGCTCGGGCTTTGACCTGCAGCGATCCATCCACCTGCAGCGAGCAGCCACGCGGCTACCAGCAACCATCCCCTGCGCATCGCCCTTACTCCTTATTCACAGAAGCCTGATCCGTGCGGAACATCGCGATGGCTTCGATCTCGATCAGCAGCTCGGGCCTGCACAGGACCGCCTGAATTCCCGTTGACGCGGGCAGTGGATCAAGCCCCTGCTCCTTGTAGAATTCGGTCCGCTCCTCATTGAACGCTTCGTAGTCTCGCTCGATGTCACGCAGATAACAGGTGGTGCGCACAATATCGTGCCAGGTGCAGCCTTCGCTGGCCAGCAGGCCGGTAATATTGGCCAGCGTGCGCCGCATCTGGGCACGAAAATCGCCGATGTGCACGCTCTTGCCGTTTTCATCGATCGATGCGGTTCCCGAAATGAGCAGAATCGTGACACTGCCCAGGTCAAGCCGCATGCCACGCGAAAACGAACTGGGTTTCGCGTAGGCGAAAGCCTCGTTGAGAACGGAGTGGTTGGTGATGGCGCGCTTTTTGACCGGCGCGTGCGAGATGGCTTCGAGAATTTCAGCGAATGCGCTCATTTGCGACAGCTCCTTGCTTCGTTACAACAGCGTGTTGTTGAAAGATCCCGTGACTTAAGCCCTTGGCGGTGGCCACCCAGATATCGTCGCCCTGGAAGTCGATTCCGAGAATGTAGTTGTGCGCAGGAGCAGTGGCGACAGGCACCGATGTGACGTGGCCCTGCGCGTCGCGTACGAGCATCTCAGGCTTGCCGGTGGCGAGCGAAGGGCGATAGACAGCCCAGTTCACGCCGTCGTAATAGGCAAGCCCCTTGTCGGTGCAGAACCAGGCGCGATTCGCGTCGACGCCCTTCACAAAGTTGGTGAAATTCGATGGCAACCCGCTGTCTTTGGTCAGAAAGTTGTGCCAGTAGCGGCCGTCGTAGCGGCTGTCTCCGAAATACGTCGCGACCCAGACAATGTTATCGATGTAGCTGACTGAAGAGACGATATCGTGGATCAGTCCCTCGTCTTTCAAAACCACGACCTCGGTTTCCCCATCGGGATCTTCATATTTGTCCCAACTGCGGGTCTTCTGCGTGTACTCCATGAGCCCGCTTCCCCACACCGCAAAGTACACTTTGTCGGCAGCCGCCGAGACGCCGTAGATCCAGATCTCTCGCATGGGCGTGTTGCGCTCGTTCCACAGCGACCACTGGCCGGTGTGCAGATCGAGCCGGCAAGCGCCCGCCGCGGTGGCGACCCATACGTTTTCTCCCTCCACCGACACGCCGTAAACGACGTCGTTGCTCAAGCCAGAGTTCAGCTGCGTGTAGCTTTCAATTCGCCCAGCGGAGATGCGGCTGAGCCCACCCATGGTGCCGGCCCACACATCGCCAGTGCGTTTGTCGAGAGCTAAAGAAAGCACTGCGCGATGAGCGAGGCCGTCGTTGGTTGTGTAAGTTTTCCAGGCGTGATTCTCGTAAACAGCAAGCCCGTTTTCCGTTCCCGCCCAAACCCGATCTCCGTCGACAAGCACCGCGTAGACGTGATTGTCGGGCAGGCCATTGGCAGTAGTGAAGTTTTCAAAACGGAAGTGCGGTAACTGCTGCGACGCGGCAGCCATTGCGTTGTCGCCACGCGGTTTTGCCGCGCCGGCTCGCGATTGCGCGGATGCCGCCGGCGCGAGGGCTGCGAACACGGATGCCGTCAGCGCAATTCTGCAAAAGGACTTCCATGCGAACTTCTTCATCGCGTCCTCAAATAGTCAATCAAATCGTTCAGTTCGTCTTTGGTCAGGTCGTTGGTGCGGCCGTGCTTGTCTTCTGGGTTGTAAATCGTCCAGATCTCTTCGAGAGTGCGTGCTGATCCGTCGTGCAGAAAAGGACCGGTCAGCGCAATGTTCGTCAGTTGCGGAGTTTTCAAAAGTCCTGTGCTGTCGGTGGGCTTGCGCGTACCTACGTCGAACAACTTCCGGTCGGTTCCTTGCGGCCCGCTGTGGCAAAATGAGCAGCGGTTGTTCAAGGGAATCGGCTTGCCGAACTTGTCTACATCGCGCTCGAAGAGGTCTTGGCCGCGCTCCTGCGCAGCGGTCAGATCCTCGCCCGGCTTGCGCCAGCGATTGGGCCTTGGTGGAAGGCTCCGGATATAGGTCACCAGGTCGGCAAGCGTCAGATCGTCGTAGTTTTCCGAACGCCAGAAGTACTTTTCCGTGCGCGGTCCGCACTCGGTAGGAAGGTTGGGATTGCCCCCGTTCCACTTGTAAGGGGCGATGTCCTTGATGTCCTCGAGCATCTTGTTGTCGACGATATCTACGCCGAATCCATCTGGTTCCAGATCCCATTGCAGGCCGTCGAAAGTGGAATCGATATGGCAACTGGAGCAGCTGATCTGGCCCTGGAAGGAGTAGCGCGCCGAATAGAATGTCTGCTCGCCGCGCCGCACAACATTCACTTCCTTCGGGCCTTCGAGGGAGGCGGTCTGGACCACACGCAATGTCCGCGTATCGATCACGCTGATGGTGTCGTCAAGCCGGTTGGCGACGTAGAGCCTGCGGCCATCGCGGCTGAGAACGAGGCCGCGCGGATTGTGTCCCACGGGAGTGCGCGCGATGACATAATTCGCGCTGGCCGAGAGATCGCTCGCGTAGGAGCCGGAAGCAGGCCGGGGGCGCGAGCCAACGAAATGCAGCAGGCGCGGAACATCGATGGCCAGCACGCACTCTGAACCGCCGATGGTGACGTACAAGCGTTGCGAGTCGGGCGAGATTACGACGCCAAATGGTTGCGAGGCATAGCGGTCGAGCTCATCGAGCGGAACCTCGATGGGCCGGCCGACGCGCGGCCCAAAGATTGTAAGCGTATAAGCGAAGGCGCCTCCATGTTCGAGGTGGGCAAGCGGGACGAGATTTTTGGGGTGATATTCGGCAACTGCTCCCATTTCCCCATCTGCCGAGAGACACAGATGAAAAACGCCCGCGATCGAGTGCAGAGGAATGCGATCGACGACTACGGCGCGAGCCGCGTCGATGACGGTGATTTCGGATTCCGGAGGCGTGCGGTTCTCGAGGCCCGTGCGACGGGGCGATGGATTCGGATAGATGTGCGTGGCATAGATGCGGCTGCCGTCGGGCGACGAGGTCAAGTAACTCACACCGCGTCCGGCCATCAGGCGCTTTTCTTCCGCGCCGGATTGCGCATCGAGCACGGCCACGTCATTCGAGATGCGGTTGGCGATAAAGATGTGTTTGCCAGTGCGATCGGCGGCGACGCCTGAAGGCTCTGCGCCAACCGGCCAGGTTGCAATCACCGCCAGGCTGTGCGTGTCGATGACTGAGAGCGTGTCGTCCCATGAGTTCGTGACGTAGAGCCGATCGCCTGCGGCAGAGAGCGCCATGCCGCGCGGCACGCGGCCAACGGCGATGGTCTTGATGGTCGCGTAGGTCGCTGAATCCAGCACGCGAACTTCTTCGCTCTGCTGGCAGAGCACGTAGAGCCGAGCACCATCGGGTGAAAGGAGAAGCTCGAGCGGCGACGCATAGTTCAGTTGATCGCCATTCGTCGAGCGTTCTCCTGCAAGAGCTTGACGATTGATCGTCGGCCAGAACGCAGCGCCGATTATAATCGCGAACCCACATGCGGTTGCAGCCGCGAACCAACGCGGTGCGCGAATGGCTGCGAGGAACCGGTTCATTTCGGCTCCTCGATGGTCAGCACGCGATCGACATCGAGTTTCTCGAGCGTCTGTTCGCGGCCGCTCGGCCAATGCACGACGATCTTGTCTGCCTTAGTTGCCGCGCCCAAGCCGAAATGCAGCCGGTCATCGTTTTGCGAGAGATAGCCGGAACCAGCCACTCGTTCCGCCGTCCACCTCTTGCCGCCCGCGAAAACCTCAACGCGCGCGCCAATGCCGTCGCGATTGCTTTTCGCGCTAAGGCCGGGAGTCGCGCCGCGATCGCCACCACGCATCGCGCCAACAAGCTTGACTTCGATCCAGTGGCCGCTAGGAGTCGAGACATTATGCAGCAGCGTGCCGGTTGCGCCGAGATTTACCAGGTACGCATCGACTTTGCCGTCGTTCAAATAGTCGGCGAAACAGGCGCCACGCGCCACGGTACGCTGGCTCAGCACGGGTCCGGCATCGAGCGAGACGTCTTTGAACTGTCCGTTGCCCAAGCCGCGAAACAGCGTGTGCTCCTGTGTAATGAGGTGAATCAGTCCGCCGTGGAAGATGAGAATGTCGAGGTAGCCGTCGTTGTCGAAGTCGTAGACGCCGCTGCCCCAGCTCACATACTGCGCGTTGGCCTGCGAGATGCCATTGGACGCGCCGACATCTTCAAAAATCCCGGTTCCCGTGTTGCGCAGGAAGCGGTTGTAGCGTCCATCGGTCACCCACAAATCGAGCAGCCCGCGACCCTCGAAATCGGCAAAGACAGGCCCCATTGACGAAGTTGCCTCGCCATTCTGGCCGAATGCTGTTCCCGTGTCGTTGGCAATCTCTTCAAACGTGCCGTCGCGCTTGTTGTGAAAGAGAAAATTCTCGGTGCGGTCGTTGGCGACGTAGATATCGTCCCAGCCATCGTTGTCAAAATCGGCTGCGGTCACGCCCATGGTCCGGCCAACGTAGTCGCCGATGCC
>Ga0335073_10013284_pt1 | contig 11544 bp, 8 predicted proteins | sample Lox_Sample_22_FD_207093 | JGI IMG/M metagenome (GOLD analysis project Ga0335073, IMG submission 207093) | Soil microbial communities from Loxahatchee National Wildlife Refuge, Florida, United States - Lox_Sample_2.2 | ecosystem: Environmental > Terrestrial > Soil > Wetlands | place: USA: Florida... | reverse complement strand
CCATGCTCGTCCGCCGGCAGCCTCGCCAAGCCGTCCCCTCCGTAGACCAATTTTTCGATTTGGAGTTGCAACGGTTTTTGCCCAAAACGAATGTGGCACAGCTTCAACTGTGCCACATCGTGATACATCCCTGCTCGTAAGACCTACTTCACCGCCCTTGGGCCCGCGGCCTTGATCTCCGGCGGTGCATCGAACCGCTCGAAGTTTTTCGCAAACCGCGCCGAGAGATCGGCTGCAGTCTTGTCGTACGCGGCCTTGTCCTTCCACGAATTGCGCGGCGCCAAAAGCTCCGATGGAACTCCAGGACACGATTTAGGAACGCTCAGTCCGAACGCCGGCTCGATCTCGTATTCAACGTTGGCAAGTTTTCCTTCCACCAGCGCATTCACCATGGCGCGCGTGTAAGGGAGGCTCATGCGCTTTCCGATGCCGTATCCACCGCCTTGCCATCCGGTGTTGACCAGCCAGCACTGCGCATTATGCTCCCGCAGGCGGCGTCCCAGCATCTCGGCGTAGACCTTCGGCGGCAACGGCATGAACGGCGCGCCAAAGCAGGTGGAGAACGTCGCCTGTGCGCCTTCAACGCCCGCTTCTGTCCCCGCAACCTTCGCCGTGTAGCCCGACATGAAGTGATACATCGCCTGCTCGGGCGTAAGCTTCGACACCGGCGGCAGCACGCCGAATGCATCCGCGGTCAGGAAGACAACGTTCCTGGGATGTCCCCCGATGGCGGGAATTACCGCGTTGTCAATGAACTCGACCGGATAGGCCGCGCGCGTGTTCTCGGTCTTGCTGTCGTCGTCGTAGTCGGGAATACGGGTGATGGGATCGAGCACTACGTTCTCCAGCACCGAGCCGAAGCCCAGCGCGTTGTAAATCTGCGGCTCGGTTTCCGGACGCAAATGGATGCACTTGGCGTAGCACCCGCCCTCGAAATTGAAGATGCCGGTCGCACTCCAGCCGTGTTCATCGTCGCCAATCAGGCGGCGCTTGGGATCGGCGGAGAGCGTGGTCTTGCCGGTGCCGGAAAGTCCGAAGAACAGCGCCGTCCTACCGTCGTGGCCCATGTTGGCCGAGCAGTGCATGGGGAACACATTTCGCGCGGGCAACAGGAAATTCATGATGCCGAAGATAGATTTCTTCATCTCCCCGGCATATCGCGTGCCGCCGATGATCACCAGCTTCTTGCTGAAGTTCACCATGATGAAAGCTTCGGAGTTGGTGCCGTCGCGCTTGGGATCGGCCAGGAAGCCGGTCGCGCAGACGATGGTGAACTCCGGCTTGTGGCTGTTCAGTTCTTCCGGCGTGGGCCGGATGAAGAGCTGCCTCACGAAGAGATTGTGCCAGGCGTATTCGTTGATCACCTGGACGGGCAGCCGGTATTTCGGATCGGCGCCGCAGAACAGGTCCTGAACGAAGAGTTCCCTGGTCGATAAATAATCGAGCACCCGTTCATAAAGGGCGTCGAAGATCTCCGGCGTCGTCGACTGGTTCACCGGGCCCCAATCGACGGTATTCGCGGTTATGGAGTCCCGCACCAGAAACTTGTCCTTGGGAGAGCGGCCGGTGCGCTTGCCGGTTTCGGCAACCAGCGAGCCGCGAGCGCCCAACTCGGCCTCGCCGTTACGCAATGCGGCTTCCACCAACGGCGCGGGGTAAAGATTGCGATGTAAATTCTTATGCCCGAGAAGCTGCGAAACTTCAGGCGTCTGCAAAACACTGGACATAAAAGAGCTCCTTAAGAAGTCGACAGAACGATCCGAAAAAACCACGGCCCCAAGCAGAATTGCGCAGCGCAGCGAAACAAGAATCGCGAATGGAGTTAGTGCGCTGTCCCGCCAAAGACGTCAGCGGGCTACAGGTTGGAGCGCTTCGTCCATTACGGCCTTCAACTGATCGAGTGTCTCCTGCACGGTCAGGGTGTACATCTCGCGGCCGTTGTCCTCACCTGATTCAATGGCCCATTTCAAATAATGACCGGCAATCTGGACCGCCATAGGATCGCTGATGATCTTTCCCGTTTGCCGGTTGTATTCCACCCAGGCAACGTGAGGTAGCGCAATCCATACCGGACGATCGTCCACCAGGAACTTGATGTCGACCGCATCGGCATGCCGCGTCGCGATGGCGACAATCAACGCCTGATAGCGGCAGTGCACGGGTTTGCCGGTCCAGCGGTCGATCGCCTGAAATTCGTCGTACATTACTGTGTAATCATAGCGGACTGCACAACAGGCGGGCAACGGGTATGACGTTTGTTTGTGATAAGGGGATTTATCGCAAACGATCTGCACAGTAACGCGCCGCACTTCGTCACGCCCGCTCGCGCGCTTCGCCCAGCAGCACCTGCACACTCATCTTCTTTCGGCCACGATAAAACGTAATTGTCACCGTGTCGCCGGCGCGATGTTTGTTCATCTCATTGGCCAGGTCCTGCTGATCGCCGATGGAGTCGCCGTTGATGGCGACGATAAGGTCGCCGCCAATCATGATCGGCGATGCCCCGAGGTAGGCGCGCTGGTTGCCGCCGCGCAGCCCGGCGCGGTCGGCCGCGCCGCCGGGAACGACGCGAATGATCAACACGCCGTAGTCGGCGGGCAGGCCAATTTCCTGTGCCAGCTCCGGACCGATGGGCAGCGACACAATTCCCAGCGATGGCCGTCGCACCGTGCCCAGGGTGATGAGGTCGTTCAGTACCGCTTTGGCGGTATTGATGGGAATAGCGAAGCCGATGCCCGCGCTCTGGTTCGAGCCGCCGGTCGCGATCATGCTGTTAATGCCGATGACCTCGCCGTGCGAATTCAGCAGCGGCCCGCCGGAGTTGCCGGGATTGATGGCGGCGTCGGTCTGGATTGCCTCTTCGATGTACGCGCCCTCGGGGCTGCGGATGGGCCGCAGCGAGCTGATGATTCCGCGGGTCATGGTGCCCGTCAGCCCGAAGGGATTGCCGATGGCGAATACCTTCTGCCCCACCTGAAGGTCCTTGGATTCACCCAGCACGGCCGGCGTCAGCTCCGGAGCGTTGATCTTGATGACCGCGAGGTCATGCCCACGATCGCGGCCAATCACCGTGGCGCGATAGGTCTTCTTGTTGTGCAGGGTAACTTCCAGCTGCGAGGACTCTCCCACAACGTGGTAGTTCGTCAGGATATGTCCTTCTTTGTCGATGATGAATCCCGAGCCCTGGCCTTCTTCCGGCACCGGCCCGAAAAAGAAATCGTAGGCCACCGTCTTCGAGGTGATGTTTACGACGGAGGGGATCACCCGATGATAGACCTCGATATTGTTCTGCTCTTCGGGGTCGAGCTTTTCCGGGCCCGCAGCCTCGCTCAGTTGTACGTGTGTGGGACGCGATGTCACATCCGCGATGGGATTGATGCCCTGATGGTGCGTCGTGAACCAGTAGAACGCGCTGGCCATCACGATGCCCAGGATAAAAGGTCGTACAAATCTCATGTTGTCTGAACGTTCCTCTGGACCAAAATTGCCCGAAACAAATAGACGTTCTCTCCCGTAAAGTGTAACGAAAGCGGCAGGCGTTGTGCATCTGGACGATGCGAATTAATCAAGCCGATCGCACAAATGGCCGCTCGGAGAATTGCCGGCGCTCAGGGTACGAATCGCAACCAAAGCAGGCCCACGCTCAGCGTCAGCAGCGTGACCGGGACCCCGATCTTCATATACTCCGCAAAGCTGATGTGTGCCTCGTGGCGCGCTTTCTCCACGACAATAATGTTGGCCACCGAGCCGGTAATGGTCAGGTTGCCGGCCAGCGTGCTGCTCATGGCCAGCATCAGCCAGGCGTTGTGAGGATTATGGAATTGCGGCGCCAGCCCCTTCAGCAGCATCACGGCCGGAACGTTGCTGACGATATTCGACAGCAGCGTCACGACTGCGATGAAGATGACGGAGTTGTGCAGGTTGAAGTGCTCCGCTCGGCTGAGTAACTCGGTGGTGATTCCCGCCTGCTGTGCACCGCCGATGATGAGAAACAGGCCGAGAAACAGCATCAGCAGCGACCAGTCCACGTCGCCATAAATGGATTTCGGCGAGTGGCGCCGCTGCACCAGTAACAGCGCGCCTCCGGTTGCCGCGACCAGCGCGGGAGGAAATCCCGCGAGAAATCCGGCCAACACTCCAACGCTGACAGCGACCGGCCATGCAGGATGTATCTCCGGCTCGCGGCTGCGTGCTGTATCGTCGGGCATTGTCTCACTCACGACGTGATTGCCATTGCGCAGATGGATCCAGTGCAGTATCGCCCAGTCGATAAAGAGCCCAATCAGCGCGATGGGACCGAGATGGGCCAGAAAGTCGCGATACGGAATTCCTGAGACGGAGCCGATAAGAATGTTCTGCGGATTGCCGGTGATGGTCGCGGTGCTGCCAATGTTCGATGCGGTGGCCAGGGCGAGTAGGTAAGCGAGCGGCCGCAGTCGCATCCGCCGGCAGAGCCTGAGAATAAGCGGCGCCATCACCAGGCAGACAATATCGTTCACCAGGAAGGCGGAAAGGATTCCGCTGACGAGGATCACTCCCGGCAGGAGCTGCCCGGCGCTGAGATGCTCCATCGCCAATTTCGTGACCCATTCGAAAAATCCCGAGAGGTGAAGGCTGCCGACGATCAACATCATCGAGAAGAGCAGTACGAGTGTGGTGAAATCGATGCTGGCGATTGCTTCCTTTGGCCCGAGTATGCCGAAAACGAACATCAGCACCGCGCCGATGATCGCCATTGCCGGCCGATCGATCTTCGTGCCCGGCAACCTGCCGACGGCGAACACCAGATAGCTCGCCAGAAAAATCGCCCAGGCGATGACGATGTGCGCGTGCGGCAGCGTGTGAGGGGTCAGCAATGGCATCATCGGCAGGCCTCAGTTTGCCTTTTCGGCAGCGGCGGGACGGCACGCTTCAGCCGTGCCGAAAATAGCACGAGAGGCGGGCTTCAGCCACTCTTCATGATGTTCTATTCCGCCAGGCTAAAGCCCGGCGTTTCCATTCCAGATGCGTCTATTTCGATTCTGCTTTAGCATTACTGGTTACTTCACGCGAGGTCACTTTATGCGACGACTCTCTCTTCTGGCTTGCGCCCTCATGTTGGCCACCATCACGGCATCGGGGCAAAGCAACTCCAGTTCTCCTTCAGCGGACCAGCCGAAGCCGATGGTCAGCTTCGACGTCAACGCCATGGACAAATCCGTCGATCCCTGCGACAACTTCTACCAATTCGCCTGCGGCAACTGGATTAAGAACAATCCGATTCCCGCCGACCAGGCTTCATGGGGCCGTTTCAACGAGCTGCACGAACACAACCAGCTTATCTTGCGCGACATTCTCGAGAAGTACTCCGCCGACAATCTCAAGCGTAACGTCAATGAGCAGAAGATCGGCGATTATTACTACTCCTGCATGGACGAGGCCGGCATCAATGCCAAGGGCATCAAGCCGCTGCAGCCGGCGCTCGACCGCATCGACGCACTGAACGACAAAGCGCGACTGTCCGCGCTTGTCGGCTATCTGCAGGTCAATGGCTTCAAGGCGTTCTTCAACTTCAGCTCCGAGCCTGACGCCAAAGACTCGACGATGGAGATTGCCGGCACCGATCAGGGTGGCTTGGGATTGCCCGATCGCGATTACTACCTGAAGACGGACGAGAAGTCGGTCGAACTGCGCAATGCGTATGTTGGTCACATCACGAAAATGCTCGTCTTGATGGGCGAAGCTCCCGGCAAAGCGGCGGCGGACGCGAACACGGTCCTGAAGATGGAGACCGAACTGGCCAAGGCCTCGCTGGACCGCGTGGAACGCCGCGATCCCTACAAGGTCTATCACAAGATGACCACGGCCGAACTTCAGGCACTGAGTCCGGCGTTTATCTGGAAAGATTATTTCGCCATGCTCAACGGGCCGAGCTTCAGCAGCCTCGATGTTTCCGTGCCGGACTTCGTGAAGGGCATGAATGAGCTCATCAAAACCTCGAGCCTGGACGACATCAAGACGTATCTGCGCTGGCATGCGGTGCACAGCGCCGCTCAACTGCTGCCCACGGCCTTCGTGGACGAGAGCTTCAACTTCTACGGCAAGACGCTGACTGGAGCGAAAGAGCTGCGGCCGCGCTGGAAGCGCTGTGTGGAGTTCACCGACGCCGATCTGGGCGAGGCGCTGGGCCAATCCTACGTTGCCGAAGAGTTTCCGCCGTCGAGCAAGGCGGCCACCCTCAAGATGGTGCACGAGCTCGAGGCGGCGCTGAAGACCGACATCACCGAGGTTTCCTGGATGGCACCAGAAACCAAGAAGCAGGCGCTCGACAAGCTGGCACACATCGAAAACAAGATCGGGTATCCCGACAAATGGCGGGATTACAGCAAGCTCACCATCGTTCGCGGCGAGGCACTAGGCAATTCGCTGCGGGCGAATGAATTCGAGTTCGACCGCGAGCTGAACAAGATCGGCAAGCCGGTGGACCGCAGCGAATGGGGCATGACTCCGCCCACGGTCAACGCCTACTACAACCCCCAGGAGAACAACATCAACTTCCCTGCGGGAATCCTGCAGCCGCCGTTTTACGATCCCAAGATCGATCCTGCGGTGAACTTCGGCGCCATCGGCGCGGTCATCGGACATGAGCTCACGCACGGCTTTGACGACGAGGGCAGCCAGTTCGATGCCGAGGGCAATCTGCGCAACTGGTGGACGCCGAAGGACCGCGAAGAGTTCGACAAACTCGAAGCCTGCGTCGTCAACGAATACAGCAGCTTCGTCGCCGTCGATGATGTGCACCTGAATGGCAAGCTTACGCTGGGCGAAAACACCGCCGACAACGGCGGCCTTCGCATCTCGCATATTGCGCTGCTCGATGTGCTGGCCGGCAATCCGGAAAAGCCGACCGATGGTTTCACCCCCGACCAACGCTTCTTTGTCGGCTGGGCGCAGATCTGGTGCGAGAGCGAGCGCCCGGAATTTGCCCGCCTGATGGCGCAAGTCAATCCGCACTCGCCCGGCAAGTACCGGGTGAACGGCGTGGTCGGCAACATGCCGGAGTTTGAAAAAGCGTTCGGCTGCAAAGGCGACGCACCGATGGTGCGCAGGCCCGCCTGTCGCGTCTGGTAAAACACGGGGCCGGGGACTGGGGTCTGGGGATTGGGGGCTGGAGACTTGGGTCTAAGGAACGATGGCAACTTGAAGGTTCGTTGGCTCGCGGCCCCTCCAGCTTGCATTACCCGACTATGGCTCAAAGTGCCGGTCTGATAACGGGCACTGATCTAATTCCGTGCCGATGATTAGATCGGTGCCTGATAATGATTGCCCGGCTGCACCTTTCGCGCAGGGTCAGGCTGTCGGCGCCCCCCCAGCCCCAACCCCCAGCCCAGGCCCCATTCCTGATTCCGCATCAGCTTCGACACTAGCCGCTGACCACTGGCCACTGAGAACTGGTTTATAGTGTTCTGCAGTGCCGTGAATTCCGTCCGTCCCTATTCCAACCGATTTCTGCTGGGCTTTCTCCTGCTTGCGCTCGGCATTACTGCGTGCAACCGAAAAGCGCTCGTCCATCACGAATACATGTACGTTTCGACCGTCGAGACCAGCCTGCGCGATCGCGTCGCCACGCTGTTCAACAAGGTCGGGACGGTGCACAATGGCGATCGCGTCGAGGTGCTGGAGCGGCAACGCCGCTTTCTTCGGGTGCGCACCGACAGCGGTCAGGAGGGCTGGATCGAGGAGCGCAGCCTGGTGCCGCAGGAGGTGTACGACCAATTCCAGAAGCTGGCTTCCGACAATGCGAGTGCGCCGGTGCAGGCGCATGGCGCAACGCGCGCCGAACTCAACATGCATCTGACGCCGTCGCGCGAGGCCGAACACCTCTATCAGCTCACCGACGGCGAGAAGGTTGAGATTCTGCGCCGCGCCACCGCGGAAAAGTATCCGCCGAAAGTTGAGAAGCCCGCTCCCGCACCGCAAACGAAACTCGGAGCGAAACCGAAGACCAACGCCTCCGGCAAGTCAGTTACTACACGTGCGGCCAAGTCAGCCGGTCCGAGCACAGCCGCTTCCGTGAAGTCCGCGGCCGCCGAAGAGCCGCCTGCACCGCCGCCCATCATGGAGGATTGGTATCTGGTCCGCACCTCCTCCGGACACGTGGGCTGGGCGCTGATGCGCATGATCGATCTCGATATCCCGCTTGACGTTGCACAGTACGCCGAAGGCCAGCGCATCATCGCCTACTTCGTCCTCAACACCGTCGAAGAGGACGGCAAACAGGTGCCGCAGTATCTGGTGCTGCTCAACGAGCCCAAAGACGGCCTCGCCTGGGACTTCAACCAGATTCGCGTCTTCACCCGCAATCGCCCGCGTCACCGCTACGAAACCGCCTACCACGACCACGACCTCGAAGGCTACTTGCCGGCAACGGTTGGGCACCAGGACTTCGGCAAGGAGGGCGACCTGCCGACCTTCACCATCCGCAAGAAGAATGACGACGGGAGAATCGTTGAAGTGACCTACAAGCTGAATGGCCCGATTGTGAGCCGCGTGCTCACGCCGGAAGAGGAGGCGCAAGAGAAGGCCAAGCACCAGGCGGCGCTCGAAGCCCGCATGAAGGAGATCGCCGCGAGACGAGCGCAGCATCCCGGCAAGGGGACCCACAAACACGACAAGCAGTAATAACGCCTGCGAGTTGTCAGCATTTCTTAGCGCAGGCCGCAGTTGTGCGGCCGCCCCGGAAGGTTACTGAGTTCACTTCGACGCCGGATAGGCGTCGTAAATCCTGGTGATGTCCGTTTGCGCCGTCATTGGAATTCCGCAGGCAAGGGCGAGAAACGCAACGGTCAGGCCGCGGAGAACATGTCGAGCATGGGTGTTCATGGCAACCAGTGTACGTGAGGGCGGCTTGTCGGCTGCGAAGAGTTTGCTCTGACAACTGCTTTGCAGCGCTGCCCATCCAAGTGTCGGGAGGGCAAATGGCAGAGAAGGTCAAGAAGCTGAACCTGGAGCGCGACTACAAGAAGTACCTGTACTTCATCGACGGCGAGGGCAATGTCTGCCGCAAACCGAAATCGGGGGAAGGCGAGTCCAACGTCGTGCTCGAGAACGCCGTCACGCGCGACAACCAGTATCTGTACTTCATCGACAAAGAAGGGGACGTTTCGCGCTCACGGCGCGGCTTGCGCGGCGCCGGCAAAAAGGCGGCGTGACGCCAGTGTCCAGCACAAACTAAAGTTCCGGAGCTTTAATCAAGACCGTTGGAGGGGCCGCACGACTTCGGGTGTGCATCGGTGCTGGTTCATGAGAGACCGGCTTTAGCCGCTGCTCCACCCGAGCTGAATCTGGCCCGGCGCTTGTCAACATGAATCCCAATTCCGAATTCCACATTTTTCGCGATGTGCGCCGCCGCGTGCCTGCGAGCGATCTGCTCGCGCGGCTGCGGGCCGAGCTGATGCGGCTCCCCGCGCGCGCCCAACTCGACGAGCTTCTATTTCTGCTGTTACTCGCCGGCGAGCTGGAGTGCGCGCTCGTGGACCTGGAATCGCGCACCGAACTCGACGCTACGCGTGCAGCGCGATTGACTTCACTGTTAGCCGATGCCGCGATCCAGTGTGATTCATCATTGCAGGCGCAGAATGCTCATTCGCTTTCGACTTTCGGCCTGCAAATCCTGGGCGGCATCCTGGCTCGCGGCACAGTTAGCGTGGGCGTGCCCGAGGGATTTGCCTATTACGCCGTTCATCCCCTGGACTACGCCGATCTGGTTGCGCGACTGAAGCTGGATGGGGGGCATGCGTTGGTGATCGGAGTTCGCAGCATCGGCACGACCTTGAGTGCCGTGCTATGCGCAAAGCTACATCAGCTTGGGATTGCAGCCGAGCGTATGACGGTGCGTCCCGCCGGTCATCCTTACGAGCGCACTAGCGAATTCAAGGCGCGGCAGCGGCACGGAATTGCGCGCGCCCTCACTTTCGGCGCCGAATTCCTGGTTTGCGACGAGGGCCCCGGGCGCAGTGGATCGTCGCTGCTCTCGGTGGCGGAAGCGCTGGAGCGCGAGGGCGTGCCGGCGGAGCGCATTCGGATCCTTTGCTCGCACCAGCCGAATGTGAGCACGCTGTGCGCGCCGAACGCAGCACGGCGCTGGCAGCGCTATCGCTGTGCAGCTACCGGGATGACGCGACGTTTGCCAGCGAACGCCGACGAGTACATCGGCGGCGGCGAGTGGCGACGGACCTGGATTGCGAAAGACGTGCCCTGGCCGGCGGTCTGGCCGCAGATGGAGCGTCTGAAATATCTCTCGGCCGACCGGCAGACGCTCCTTACATTTGCAGGCTACGGTCACTACGGCGCGCCGGCGCACTCCAGGAGCGAGGCACTATCGGACTCAGAATTCGGCCCTGACAATGTGGGACACGAGTCGGGGTTCGGCAAGCACTCGCTACCATCCGGACGCTCGGCCCAGGCCAATGACCTTACGCCAAAGCTTTTGCAACACATGGCCAACTACTGCGCTTGGCGAGCGCGGGAATTTTCCGTCATCCAGGCCGACTGCGACGCACTCGAGGAGATGGCGTGCAGCAATTTCGAACGCGAGTTCGCCGGGATGCCGCAGATTCTCCGACTGCCAATTCAGCGCGCGGCAATCTGCGACAACCGCATGGCCCCGCACCACTGGCTGCTCACTGCTGGCAGCAGATGGCTCAAGCTCGATGCCGCCGTTCACGGCGACGACCACTTCTTTCCCGGCCCGTGCGACATCGCATGGGACTTGGCTGGCATCGTTGTCGAGTGGGAGCTGCCGGCCACGGCTCGCGAATTCTTGCTTAGCCAATACAGGCGCGCTGCCGGCGACGACGCCGCGCAACGCATCAGGAACTACGAGCTGGCATACGCAATCTTTCGTCTGGCGTGGTCGAAGATGGCCACAGGCTCGGTGGCCGGCTGCGACGAAGAGCACAGGCTGGTAAGCGATTATGAGCGGTATGCAGGCTTCGTACGCCGGTTACAAGCCGGCGGCACTCAGAATTCCAAGTGCAGCCGCACGCCGGGCACCGTGAACGGACCGCGCGCACGATTCATCCCGGGATTGTTGACGTGCTGCACGTCGCCGGCCAGGAAAAGTCCGCGCCAGACGTGCGCAGTGTAGAACGCTTCCTCGATGGTTTCGCGGCCGTAGTTCAGGCCGCCATCTCCTAATAGAAAGCCCAGCCCTCCGTAGGCCAGATACTCCTGGTGCGCCTTGGAAAGTCCGCTGGAGACGAATGCGACGCCCGCCCGATCGAGGCTACGATGCCAGTTCGTGCCTCGCGAGTAGACCCCGACCTCGATGCCCTCGTTGTCTTCGGTGTAGGCAAACGACTCGTGCTTGCCTTCATTCCAGCCCCAGCGCCCGAAGACGTAGGCGTCCTTCACCAATTCCTGTTCGAAATTGAAGCCGAATCCGTATTTGATCGTTCCTTGCTTTCTGGTTGCGATTACATCGGGCGTGGGTGTGACGTGGCCGAGGTAGAGCGCGATCGCGTCTTCATAACTACCCATGTTGGCGTGGTTGACGTAGCTCAA
>Ga0335073_10013283_pt1 | contig 11544 bp, 19 predicted proteins | sample Lox_Sample_22_FD_207093 | JGI IMG/M metagenome (GOLD analysis project Ga0335073, IMG submission 207093) | Soil microbial communities from Loxahatchee National Wildlife Refuge, Florida, United States - Lox_Sample_2.2 | ecosystem: Environmental > Terrestrial > Soil > Wetlands | place: USA... | reverse complement strand
CCGAACCATCCCGACGTAGTTCGCGTCGAACAAGTCACGGATCTGTTCGTCGCTCGCCTCCTCTGTAGCCGCGAAAAGGCTCGTGCCGGCATTGTTCACAAGAACATCGAGCCTGCCGAAATGCTCGAACGCCTGCTGAACGACGTGGGGCACCTGCTCCGAATTGGTCACGTCGAGGGCCATTGGCAGGACCGCGTCTCCGAAGCGCTCTTTAAGGTCGGCGATGTCTTCCAGCCTTCGCGCGGTGGCCGTGACCTTATCTCCGCGCTTGAGCGCAGCCTCGGCCCAGATGCGGCCAAAACCGCGAGAAGCGCCTGTGATGAACCATGTCTTCTCCATATTGATTCCTCTCAAATTGGCTGAGTTGGGTTTGACTTGCACGCAGTGTCCTTGTGCCTTTGTTCAGGCCTGCGTATAACGCATATTTCCAAGATCGGTGAGAAGGTCAGGACCAGTCGGGTTCCAGCCCAGCTTTGCTCGGGTCTGCGCACTGGAAATATGAGCGTCCCGCCCAGCGAAGAACCCAAGGAAGCCGAAATGCTCCCGGGCCTGTTCCGGTGCGATAGAAATGACCGGCACGTTCAGGCCGCGGCCGATGGCGATGGCAATGTCTTTCAACGGCACACCCTCTTCTGCGACTGCGTGGTACCGGGCTCCCGCGGTGAACTTGTCCAGAGCGAGCAGGTAGAGACGGGCGACATCTGTTACGTGCGCTGCAGGCCAGCGGTTGTGACCATCGCCGATGTACGCTGAGACTCCCTTCGCGCGTGCTATAGCAATCAGGGGAGTGATTAGGCCCTGTTTCTCCGTGTTGTGGACTTGCGGCAAGCGCATCACCGAGGCGTGCACGCCGCGCTCCCAGAGCGCCATAGCGGTCACCTCGGATACGCGGGGAAGGGATGGAGAAGAAAGCGGCGGATCGTCCTCCGTGGCGGCGCGCCCTTGGGCCACTCCGACTCCGGAGCTGACAATGAACGGACGGCTGGAACCCTGAAACACATCTCCAATAGCTTCAATGGCGCGTTTGTCGAGCTCGCAGCTTTCCGCAAACTTCGTCCAATCGTGCCGAAACGCGACATGAAGGACGGCATCGGACGCAGCGGCACCGCTGCGGAGGCTTTCCAGGTCTTCCAGATCGCCGCGATGGACATCAACGCCGGCTGCGGCCAGAGACTGGGCGCCCGCATCGCTGCGAGCAAGACCGAGCACCTGGTGACCTGCGCCGATCAGTTCCGGGACAATCCTGGAACCGATGAATCCTGTTGCACCTGTCAAGAAAACGCGCATAGGAATCTCCTTTACCGCTTTACAGTTCGAATTGACGAAAGGAACCCGTCCCGATTAAAACGGAGACAGTCTCCGAGTGAGTAGATAATCGGAGATAGTCTCCGGTTGCAGAAAATTTTGGAAATGAAGAAGAAACATTCCCAACCTGCCAAGCGAAAGCCGCGAACAGACGCTCTGCGCAACCGCGAGCGTATTCTCGAAGTGGCGAAGGGGGCTTTTACGCGCCACGGCGCGGCTACCAGCCTGGACGACATCGCGAAGCAGGCGGGTGTTGGAGCCGGTACCTTGTATCGCCATTTCCCTACACGGGATGCGCTGATCGAAGCGGTCTATCGGAGTGAGGTGGAAAAGTTGGCCGCGGCAGCGCGCGGGTTCATCGCCGCGATGTCTCCAATCGAGTCCCTGCGCGCCTGGTTGCTGCTGTTCGTCGATTACATCGCGGCCAAGCACATCATTGCGCCCGCCCTCAACAGTGTCGCCGGAGGTCCTTCCAGGCTCTATGAGGGTTCTCGCAGCCTGGTCCAGGGAGCAATCGAAGAGTTGGTGAAACGCGCGAAAAAGAGCGGCGATGTGCGAAGAGATATTGACGCCTCCGATCTGCTTCGGGCGGTGATCGGCGTCTCTTATGTGGGCTCCGGGGGTGATTGGCAGCAAAGCGCCAAAAGACTGGTAGACATCCTCATCGCCGGTTCTCGCCCAGCCGAATAAAACAGTGCACGCGACTCGCCAGGCATCGGGTCTTGTCGCCAGTCTCTATTGCTGCACAGGCGGCTCTGACGAGTAGATGATGGAGGCAATCCGCCAGCCATCAGCCGCTTTGACCAGTTGCCAGGTTTCGCTGCCGCGATTGTTGGCCTTCCCGTCGACGTTGAAGACAAAATCGAAATAGACGGCCGCGATAGTACCATCCGTGTGGATCACGACGTTGCTGTGTTCCGGGTCGAAACTTTTTGTTGTCGTAGAGACCAACTTCGCGAAGTCACGATAATTGCTGACACGGATTTTCTGGGCCGTTGCTGACTTTGACTGCGCCCGAGCGTATGCGGAGTCTGTCAGAACGTTCAGCCAGAGATTAGCTTCGGGCAGGAACAAGCTGGAGAGTGCGGTTCCATCATGAGCGAGGATCGCGGCATGATACTGCTTCATTACCTGCTCGATTGCAGCCTGTTCAGCTTGGTGATCGTTGGCTGTTTCAGTTTGGGCCGTGGGCGGCGTCTGCGTCTGAGCAATCGCCGCTATGGGCAGAAGGGCAAGGGCGCAGAGCGCGAGACTCTTCAGTTTCAGCATGATTCATCCTCCGCTCGAAAGAAAGCCTGGACCAAGAGAAACGCAGGACAGGATGCTGCCTCCTATGAAACCTTGCTGCGTGCTGGAATCTTTGAGGAGACCCTGCACGGTTTACTGACCGTAAACTCAGACGCAATTGAAAGGCAGGCGCGCTCGGCTTCCAAAGCTATGTGGAAGTTCCTTGTAAGTGACTGCGGATAGGTATTCTTCATCGAGAACGAAGACAATCTTTCCGCCAGCATTGTTCTCCTCCATCTTGCGGTGCGCTTCTACAATCCCGTCCATTGGAAAGGAGACCGCCGCTCTCAATCAGGCGAAGCGTTCGGAAAGGAATGAGCCAATCTGCTGGAGTGCCTGCGTCGAGGCGTTCAGGAGGCCCACGCTTCCCGGGAAGCCGTGCGCCATTCCTTCCCAGACATCGAGCTGCGCATCGACTCCGGCCGCCAGTGCCCGGTCGACAAAACGTACAGAGTCATCCAGCAACACTTCGTCGTTCCCCACATGGACACAAATCGGCGGAAGGCCGGCCAGGTCTGCACAAAGCGGCGAGGCAAAGGGATCGTTGGAATCGGCTCCATTCAGATACGAGCGCACCAGTTCAGTTGCCTGAGACTGAGTGAAGTAAGGGTCCGACGCCGCACGCGTCGCCCAGCTTGCCCGGAAAGCGAGAGATCCGTAACCGGGGACAGTGCGACTCCGGCGACGGGAACCACCAGATTGTTTGAGGGAGACGCCTTCAGTGAGATGAGAAGACCGAGAGCCAGATTGCCCCCCGCAGAGTCCCCGGTGACAGCGATCTTCTTGTATCCGAGCTCAAGCAGGCCGAAGTAACTGGCACGCACATCCTCAGCCGCTGCCGGAAAGGGATGTTCGGGCGCGAGCCGATAATCGGGGGCCTCAAATGCGCCCAAGTATATTCTGAAGTAGAAAGTCGCGGGCATCGATCGATATGAACGCTCAGACGCATTGGGAAAGAATCTACACGCAGAAGGCTCCGAATGCAGTTAGCTGGTACCGTCCACACTTGGAGAAGTCCCTTGGCCTCATCGAACAAGCCGCTCCTGAGCGGTCGGCTTCGATCATCGATGTCGGCGGAGGAGAATCCACCTTGGTGGGATGACCTGCTCGCTGGTGGATATGAGAACATCACCGTCCTCGACATCTCGCAGACGGCAGTCGATGCGAACAGAAGGCGACTAGGTGCGGCGGCAGAGCGCGTCTCCTGGTTGGTCGCGGACATCACGAACGTCGAATTGGACGCCGCCGCCTACGATGTATGGCATGATCGCGCTGTCTTTCATTTCCTAACTGCGGCGGGTGATCGGGTGGCTTACGTTCACCAAGCCGTACGTGCGGTTCGTCACGCAGGACATGTGATCGTAAGCACGTTTGGGCCGGAGGGTCCGCATAAATGCAGTGGGCTCGACGTGGTGCGCTATGATGCCGAGGCTTTGCACCGTGAGTTTGGCGGGCAATTCCGGATCGTAGAGAGTTCGAAGGAACTACACCAGACTCCTTTCGGAACAGTCCAGCAGTTTCTCTATTGTCACTGCAAGGTGGAGTAGATCGAGGAGCCAGCATGAGGATTCGGACTTGCATTCCGACCCTTGGGTTCGTGATGGTTGCACCGTGCTTCGGTCAAAACAGTCAGAGCGATTCACAAACCTTGCAAGCCATCCTGAACGAACTGAAGCAGATTCACGAGGAGATTAGGGTCACCGAGACCACGCAGATTCTTCTTGCAGAACTAGGGGCCAGCAGGGCCAAGTCAATCGGGCACAGCAGCGCGTCGATGAAGCACAAGCGAGACTCTCGCAGATTGGCGTATCGGTTGGACCCGGGCTGACAACGTTTGAGCGAATATGGCGGTCCTTGAGATCTGAGGTCCAGGTTCGGACGAATGAGCGGAGGGCGGCCTTCCTCGCGCTGTAGTGTGGGTAATTGTTGCGTGAAGGTCCGAGGTTTACGCAGGGAAGCTATCGCCAAACATCGGAAGGCCACTCACGGATTCTTTCTGTGTGGCTTCGTCCTGCAACACATCCCAGTGCTCTGCCAGGAGGCCGTCTTCGAATCGGACAACGTCGGCCGCAATCCAGGCCGCGGGTTTTCCGATTCCCGAGAAACGACCATGAGCGATGACATAATCGCCCTCTGCGACGATGAGTTGGTTTTCATAACGCAGTGTGTCTGGCGTCGCGCGGACAAGAGCGAACAGTCCTTCGCGGCCTGGCGCAATGTGCGCGCTGTGCTGAATGTACTTCGGCGACCAGAAACGTTCTGCTGCCGCGTAGTCGCGTTTATTGAAGAGAGTGTCGAAGGCTTCGAGAACAATCGCCTTGTTCTGCTCGGGTGTTGTCTTTGGCATGTCAGCTCCTGGAGTTGAGTTCAGATGATTGATAAGTTGGGTAGTCGGAATAACCGTGTGGCCCCGAGCCATACACGGTTCCCCAATCAACCTCAGCAAGAGGGGCATTTTCGCCAAATCTCTGGACCAGATCGGGATTTGCGATATAAGGACGGCCGAACGCCACCAGATCTGCCAGCCCTTCTGCGACAAGGCGATTGCCGCGATCACGGTCCATCTTCACGTTTGCGATTAATGTGCCTTTGAAGAGCGGACGGAAATGCAGGAACATGCCATCGTCGGCCAATTTCTCAAGTGGCGTACCGGTGAAATCGGTGGTGTTGCCCATGAGCAACAAGTGCGAAAGATCGTAAGTGCTCAACCTTTGAATTGCGTATTCGGTGACGGGCAGAGTCTCTTCGTTGGCTTGAAATGCACCGCTCTCGTGCATCGGGCTGATTTTGACTCCGACTCGTTGCGCATCGACCTCACTCAGGACCGCCTCGACTACCTCGAAGAGGAAGCGCGAGCGATTTTCCAGGCTCCCGCCGTACTCGTCCTTACGCAGGTTGGTGGTGGCATTCAGAAACTGTGAGATCAGATAGAGATAGTTCGCGAGGATCTGGACACCATCGAACCCGGCTTCCATCGCGTTTCGCGCAGCTCGCGCGAAGTCCGCAACCGTGACTCGAATCTCCTTTTTCGTCAGAGGCCGCGGTGTTACCGTTGGCTTCCTCCCCGTCGGTGTGACCGAGATCTGGCCTGGATCGACGTTCGATGCGGACACGGGCTGCGCGCCGTCCAGTAATTCAGGATGCGAGATCGCACCGGTGTGCCAGAGCTGTGCAATGATCTGGCCGCCGGCTGCATGGACGGCATCCGTGACACGTCGCCATCCGCGGACTTGCTCCCGTGTCCAGAGGCCCGGTGTATCGGCCCAACCAAATCCTTGCGGGCTAATCGCCGTGGCCTCGGTGATGATCAGTCCAGCTGAAGCTCGCTGCGCGTAATACTCCGCCTGCAAGGTCGTGGGCACGTGATCATGCGGTTGAGCGCGCATCCGGGTGAGCGGCGCCATGACGATGCGGTTAGGAAGATCGAGGTCTCCCATCCGATATGGTGTGAACAGTGGCTGAGTCAACATCTCATGAACTCCTGCATGGTGAGGCGGTTAAAAGGGTGACCACGACTCTGCACGTCGGTTCAAGCGTTCATTCCGCCATCCACGGTCAGATTCGCCCCTGTAATGTACGAGGACTCCGGACCGGCGACGAACGCCACCATCGCGGCGATCTCTTCAACGCGCCCGTAGCGGTCGAGCGCTGTCGCGGCCTTCTGTGGTACCGCCCAATCACCCGAGGCGGGATTCAAATCCGTGTCGATTGGACCGGGCTGGACGTTGTTGACCGTAATCCCCCGGCTGCCAACTTCTCTGGACAGCGCCTGAGTGAACATCTTGACGGCTCCCTTCGTGGCCGCGTAGGGCACAAGTCCGGGCGCAACGGCACGCTCGCCCACCGCCGAACCGACCATGATGATGCGACCACCATCTTTCATATGTTTCAGCGCTGCCTGGGTGGTGGCGAATACACCGCGAACGTTGATGTTGAGCACGCGATCCATCTCCTCGAGCGTCGACTCCGCGAACGGCTTTGGAATTGCCGTGCCGGCATTGTTCACGAGCACATCGAGCCGGCCGAAGGTCGCGACCGCCTTTTCGACCGCACCCGTGACTGCTTCGACGCTCGCAGCGTCCGCCTGGATCGCGATGGCTTTTCCGCCACCGAGTTCAATCGCTTTGACTACGGCGGAGGCCGCGCTCGAGTCCTTCGCGTACGTAATGGCCACGCTTGCTCCATCGGCGGCCAGACGCTTCGCAATCGCTGCGCCAATGCCCCGGGAACCGCCGGTAACGAGTGCTACTTTCTTCGCTAACTTGGACATGTGTCTCCTTTGCCATGTTCGGAACAATTCAAAACCCGACTCGGCTGCATCTTGTTCGACTGTGTCGTGTCGGACGGTTCTGAACCATTCAGTTCTATACGATGACGAGGGCGTGGTAAGGATGCAGAGATATTGAACTATTTAGTTCTTTATCGGATAATGTGGCTATGGGTCGTCCAAAGGGCTTTAGCCGGGAGGAAGTTCTGGAGAAGGCGATGCCCGTTTTTTGGAAGCACGGGTTTGCGGATACGAGCGTTCAGGAGCTGGAACGAGCGACAGGCGTGAACAAGTCAGGGCTCTATACGGAATTTCGTGACAAAGAAGATCTTTTTGTGGCGTGCCTGCGGCACTATCTTGAGAGCCAGGGGAAGAGGGGACTTCTGACCAAGGAGCCTCTTGGCTGGAAGAACGTCGAGACTTTTCTCAAGAATGGCCCTCTGAACAAGGGGGAACAGCAAGGCTGCTTTTCTGTCAACTCTATGCGGGAGTTCGCGATCCTTCCGGATGAGGCTTATGGGGTCGTAACAGAGAATCGGGCGCTATTGCAGCGCCTTATCGCCTTGAACATCGAGGCGGAAAAGCCCAAGATGGCCGCCTCGGCAATTGCGGAGATGGTACTGTCCTTCTTCTCCGGATTATGTATTGAGCGCAACCTCAAATCCGGCAAGGCCTCGTCGACCCGCAAGATCGAGAACTTTATGACGGCCCTTCGCAGTCTCTAGTCGAGACGTCTCTGAATCCGGTCTTACGTGGGCAAGCCAAGGGCCGGGGCCACAAACATGCCGGCGCCTGCGATCCATGCGCTTATCCAACGGCGAAACGGCCGTTGAAGTACTCACAATTTGAAGGAGAGAACAATGCTCGATCATATGATTCTGACTGTCAGCGATGTCGAACGTTCGCTAGCCTTCTATGAGGCGGCCTTGAAGCCTCTTAGTATCAAGTTCTTCCTACCGTACAAGGGCGAGGGTGATCATCCTGATTTGTGGGGATTTGGTGATGGCAAAAAGGCGTTCTTCTGGCTCAAGCAAGGGGAGCCCAATCCAGCGTCCATTCACTGGGGCTTTATGGCTGGAAACAATGATACGGTCGATGAATTCTACAGCGCGGCAATATCCGCTGGTGCCAGGGACCATATTTCACCGCGGGTACGAGTGGAATACTATCCGGGATACTACGCCGCCGATGTATTTGCCCGGACGGGTATTCGTTTGAAGTCGTCCACAAAAGCTAGCGAGGAACCTCACATCGGCAAGATGGTTTCACCGCGGTTTGGTAACAAAAATCGGCTTCGCTCAAGTGATTCCTGACGGTGAGATTTTACTGAGTGGACGACCTCGCTCATCGAATCTAACGTATAACCATGGCCAGAACCAAAGAATTCGACCCAGACGTCGCTCTCGAGATCGCTGTCGAGGTCTTTTGGCGCCTCGGGTACGAGCACACTTCTTTGGACACTCTCATGCGCGAGATGAGAATTTCAAAACAGAGCTTATACGACACATTCGGGGATAAGCGTTCGATCTACTTCCGTGCGATGAGTCACTATCGCGAAAAGACGAACGCCTCTTTGAGGAGTCTCTTTGCACCGAAATGTCGGTCAGGAAGGGATTCGCCAAGCTTTTCGAATCAATCGTACGCGAAAGCAAGGCACAGCATGAGCGCGGATGCCTATTGATGAATGCCAATTTGAGCCGGGCAGTAGACGACATCGAAGTAAAAAACTTCCTCGGCGACAACCAGAAAGATGTCGAACGGATCTTCAGGACGGCATTCGTGGAAGCAAAGAAGCGCGGCGAGATTGGCCCGGAGAAGGATCCGATTACCTTGTCAAGGTTTTTCGTAGCCACAATCCAGGGCATGCGAGCGCTGGCGAGGCTCAACCATAATCGCGAGGAACTGGCGCATGTCGCGGCCGTGGCCCTCGCCGCGCTTGACTGAAACCTGCCCCAAGAACCACATACCATAATATTTTTGTCGCCATGTAGGCGGGTTCTCATAGCCTCGCGAATGGACTTTCTCGTATGTCCGCAGCGTACTGAAATCATTAGCCAGAAAGACTATTCGTTTGATGCACGAATCGGTGCGTACGGACCGCCAGTCATTGCCACTAACGACTTCGCCGGAAAGGCGCTCACCCTCGAACATAGGCAGCTACATCGGCTGGGGGAATCACTCCTGGATTGTGGATCTTGTTCTTGTACCACCATCCGACGTAGATGTCTTCTTTCCCTTTGGTGAGTTCGGCCGGCAATTCAGGAAGCTCCTGGAACATAAAGCACCACTTCCTCTTGCAGTCGGAGAGCTGAATATCATTCAAGAGGGTGATGCCAGGAATTCCCGCCTCCATGAGTGTGAGCGACTTGAAATCGCCTGGGAAGAGCAGCGCCCAGCTATACGCGCACCAAGCACCGAAATCGTGAGCAACAACGTGCATCGGTACGCCCAGGCCGGCTACAAACTCGTGAAAAACTCGCCCGACATTTTCCGTGGTTGCAGGGCCGAAAGGAAGCCCGAATCCCCGAAGTTCGGCAAATCGGCCGGTATCGTTTCAAACTTCGACGATAACAACGGAATCACCCTATTCCACGACCTCCGCGTCTGCGGAAAGCCTGATATCAGCAGTACCTTTTCTCCATTCCCGATTCGGTCGAAGGCAATCTTCTTTGCTTCGTTCTTCGCGTCCAAAGGGCCAGACTCGGGAGTGTACTCGGCATCTCTCTTGGCGCGTGGGACAGCTGCGTGGGCCGCATCGAGACCGAAGCCGACAGTCAGGGCATCGGCGAATGCGACGCCGTCCCTCAGAAGCTCACGACGGCTTTTTCTTGAAACAGGTGCAACTCCGTCCGAACCGTTGAATAGTGGATCTGCCATAGATAGACAAGCGCTGTATCGACCGTCCACTCGAGACCGGAAATTGGCCTGGTCGTGAGTTCCGGGTCCCGTACTGAGCCTTCGCGCACCAGCGCTAAGCCGTATCCACTTCTCACGAGGGACTGCATGAGGTGTGGACTCGATGCGCGCGAACTCAGCCGCATTTTGATGCCGGCGTCCTGAAGCAGCTCCATCAGTTTGGCATAGGCATCGGGATGCTGTCCGGGGTGGTAGAGGATCAGCCGCTGCTTGCCCAAATCCATGGGAGCGATCTTGTGGGGCGTCGTAAAACCGTCTGGACCATTTTACGATATTCCGTATAATGGTCCTCGTGAACCGGCCACGAATCTATACCGCAATCCTGCGCGAACACTTCGACCAGCACCGCCAAATGGCATTCGTGAGTGGCCCACGGCAGGTGGGCAAGACCTGGGTTGCGAAGTCGGTTGGCGACGCCTACTTCAACTGGGACAATACCGGCGATCGCCGACAGCTCCTGCGGGGACCCGCTGCGCTGGCGGAATTGCTGAACCTTGACCGGCTGCGCGCACGGAAGCCCATAGCCGTGCTCGATGAATTGCACAAGTACCAGAAGTGGAAGACCCTGCTGAAGGGTTTCTTCGATACCTACGGCGACCGAGCGCACCTCCTTGTGACGGGCAGCTCGCGCATGGACATCTATCGCCGCAGCGGCGACAGCCTGATGGGCCGCTACCTTCTCTATCGGATGCATCCCTGGAGCGCCGGCGAGTGCATTCGCACGGCGCTGCCCGCGAAGGAAATCTATCCTCCCAAAGAAATCAAAAAGGCCGATTGGGATGCGCTGTGGGAACACGGCGGATTCCCAGAGCCATTTTTGCGCCGTCAGGCGCGTTTCACGCGCCGTTGGCGGTCGCTGCGTCAGGCCCAGCTTTCCCGCGAAGACTTGCGGGACGTGGCGTCGATTCGTGACTTGGGAACGATGGAAACGCTTATGGAGTTGCTGGTCGAGCGTTCCGCGCAACAGCTCGTGTACTCGAACCTGGCCGCAGAGATCCAAGTCTCGGTCGATACGATGAGGCGATGGATCGACCTGCTGACCAGAATGCACTACGGCTTCACCGTCCGGCCCTGGTTCAAAAACGTAGCCAAGGCGCTACGCAAGGAACCGAAATGGTTCTTGCGCGATTGGAGCGGAGTGGCCGATGATGGCGCGCGCGCCGAAAACCTCGTCGCATGCCATCTCCTCAAGGCGGTCGAAACCTGGACCGACCTGGGCTTCGGCCACTTCGAGCTGCGTTATCTGCGAGACAAGCAGAAGCGGGAGGTGGATTTTCTGGTGGTGCGCGACCGCAAGCCGTGGTTTCTGGTCGAGGTCAAGCTCAGCGAAAAGACGCTTTCGTCCTCACTTGCTTACTTTCAAGCGCAGATTAAGGCGCCGCACGCATTCCAGGTTGTCATGAATTTGCCCTTCGAGCCGGCCGACTGCTTCTCCATCCACCGCCCAGTCTTGGTTCCCGCTCGCACGCTGCTCAGCCAACTGCCGTGAGGCGCCTGGCCAACGGCGCTTGCTCCCCTAGCCGCCGGAACGATGCCCCAGAAATCCAAGTAGAGCTTCAACGAAACAAGTCTTCACCCTTGGGCGTTTATGGGGATCAATCCTCAAAACGTAGCCCAACTCAAGGTCAATGCGTGCATTTGCCCTTCCATGAGAAGGCCGGTCGATGTCAAGAGCTTTTGTGATTGGGTAAGTTCATATCTGATGTTTTCTTTCGCTCGGATATCAGGTGATTCTGGGCTGGCGAGGCGGCGGTCAAGGCCGAGCGCAG
>Ga0335073_10013282_pt1 | contig 11544 bp, 15 predicted proteins | sample Lox_Sample_22_FD_207093 | JGI IMG/M metagenome (GOLD analysis project Ga0335073, IMG submission 207093) | Soil microbial communities from Loxahatchee National Wildlife Refuge, Florida, United States - Lox_Sample_2.2 | ecosystem: Environmental > Terrestrial > Soil > Wetlands | place: USA... | reverse complement strand
GTCCGGTTAGCTCCATCGCCTAAAGGTCCTGTAAGCGGGACCTTTTTGTTTGCACGGAAGCGGGGCCAGCCCGAGAGAGGAGGGCGCGGGTACCAAACGGGTACATCAGCCTCCGCGACGACGGCGCTGCAGCCGTAGCTACGGCCGACGGAAGATGTCGTGGGTTCCGATCCGCCGCCAGACGATGTGCGGCTGACCAGCAAGAACCTCGGGGCCGTATGCGAACGTCGCTCGGCCATTGGGCGCCCAAGTTATCTCCCACACCCCCGCCTCGCCCTGGACGCGCTTGACGCGCAGCTGCGGTGCAAACGACTGGTTTGCCAAGCCGGGGATGAAACGTCAGCGCGTCGAGGAATGCCCGGCGCTGCTGAGGTCCGAGTCGCTGCCAGTCACGTAGGAACCGGGGCAGCTCTTCGTGCGTCGGCACCCTCAGTCCGACTCAGCTGGAGGCACGCTCTCGAGATGCGAGTTGAAATCTTCGGTGCTGCGATAGACAGCGCCTGCACCCCTGGCGAGCAGAGTTACGGTTGGTGGCGGCGACCCACAACCTCCTCAAGCTCCACAACCACTGAATCGCCAACACCGCCTGAGAAACGGCGCGGCTCACGGTCACCCCGCGAGGACAGGATCACACCCCGCGCCGAGAACGGAATCCCGGCCTTTCCGCATTTTCCGACGGCCTGGTGGCAACCCAGCAGCGCCACGCCGTGCAAGAGGAGCAGTGCAGCGTTTGAGTTCAAGCGTCGCGCGGTTCGGCCTGCGCATCATCCCGGCTTTACAGTCGGGCGCTGGCCCGCGGCCCGACAGCTGAGTACGTGTCAACCACGCGTCCAGCGTCGGATTGGCGCAGGCACGGGGTGCTGAGACGGCGACCGATCGTTGATGTCGGCAATCGTCGCCGTCCGGCGGGGAAAGCCCAAAGTGCTATCGCTTCATCGATGGGTGAGACTGCTGGTGCTCGATCTCGGCGGGCGCGGATCAAAAGCGCCCAACTAGGACTCGCTCCCTACGGCGGCCGTCTGGGCTTCCTCGACAGCTTGATCAGAGACAGGATGGGTCTCCGAGGTACCGCCCATCCCGGTGAGCACGTCAGCCACGGTACCGGCCGCGGAGACGGGAGCGAGCACGCCGACAGCCGCTTTGCCCCCCTTCAGCTCGCTGCTGATCCGCTCACGATCCGCCCCGCTCAATCCCAGATTCTTGTGGTGAAACGCGCCCAGCAGCCCGCCGCCTATCAGGCCAGCCACAAGCCCTACCGGGGTGACCAGCGCGACGACGGCGCCGATACCGGCGCCCTTGCCCCAACTGCGCTTGCCAACCTTGTCGGCCTTGAGCTCGCCATTTTCGTCCAGGACCAGGACGCCGATGGCGTCCCCCGACGCAAACCCTGAGTCCTTCAGACGGTTGGCTGCCGCATCGGCAGATGCCTCATCCTCGAAGATCGATATGACCACCGTGTGATTCGACATGAGGGCCTTCTTTTCTCAGGAGTGGTTGACCGACGGAGCGTCTCAGCGCGCAGGTCGCGCGCATCACCCACAAGGGATGAATAGCAACAAGGGGGTCTCCTCAGAAGAAATCATCTCCACCGTCGACGTCCGACGCCCACGAGTGCCGGTCTTGAGCTGTAGAGCACTACGCGGGAGCGCTCTACGCGCTCTCGCGTACCGTGCGCCGCGGGGTCAGACCATCGCTCCGCGCATAAGCAGCAGCCAGCCGCAACTGGCGCTGCCGTGGCATTGCTATAGCCCGGTGGCCTCGCCGGGAAAAGCAATCACGTGTCTCGTCCCAGGACCCGGCAACCGGCGTGATCGAGATGTCGCCAAAGCAGTGGGAGAATCTCACGTCGCCGCAGCACAAAAGCACTCGTCCGGTCCAGGTACGGCTACGCTCGCAGCCCGTCGTGGTTGGCTCCGCTGGTGTCGTCTTCTGCTTGCGAGGAAGCGGCAGTCCGCCGAGAGTGCTCGTCTTGTCCACTCCGGGAGCCAGCTCAATCTCGAGGGCCGCGCAGGCTCCGCATGCGGTTGCAGTTAGCAGTCTTCGTGAACAGACCCGACCGGCCTCGGCGCTGCGCGCGACGTGCGATGCCACCGACCTCCTCCGATTACGGCTCTTGCCCCCTTGTCGGCTTCGCGCGCGGAAACTGTGGCGCGAGCCGAGAAACCTGGGGAGTGGTGCCTTCTAACGGATAACCCAGCCGTCGCGTAACCATCAGCACTTCCGGGCGACTTACCGTCGCCCGGCAGACACAACGATATCGATGCGGGTCCGGTACGGGTGCACCTGCCGGCATTCTGCCTAAGCGCCAGGACCGCACCGCGGTGAGCGTGGCTGTGGCGAAAGACCACCACTGAGCGTGCAGTGCGCCGCTTGAAGCGCGGCGGTAACGGAGCCTAGGCGCTCGTCGCGGCGTAGTGCTGGAACGATGCACGCAGACGGCGTGCCAAGTCCGGCGGCGGGCGTCACCGTGAACTCGTATGGCGAGGGGCCGTCGGAGAACGCCAGGTAGTAAACCCCCGGCGACGGAATCGTGTAGGTAAACGAGCCCCGGTCCCCGGCGCATGCGAAGCGCCTTTTTCATTGGTGGAGGATCCGGGTCAGTGAAACGACGTCGCCGCCGAGTCGAGCTCAACCCTCAGCTCAAGCGTTCGCCGCCGCTTGCTCGCGAGCAGAGGCGAGAGCCGATCGCAGATCTCGAAGCGTGACCCAGAGCTGGGCAAACGCTGCGTCCACCTCCAGCCTGGCTAGGCGCTCGAGCGTGCCGTCGGCTTGCAACCGTCTGCCTAAGTCGATCGTCGCGCCCTCGCCAGCCGCGCGGAGCCAGGCCTCAAACCGTCCGCTGACACCCGGGCCGATCCTCGACATCAGGACCGCGAACATGCCGATCTCGTCGTCACGGGGACCGTACCTGACCGGCTGTCGGCGAGATGCCTCCCGCGGCGAAAGACGCGCAAAATCGTGACAGCCCTCCCACGCGCGATCGCCTCCCGCAAAGCGGACCGTGGCGACCCTCGCCAGCCGGATGGCTGCGGCACACTGCAGACAGGGTTCCAACGTCGTAGTGAGCACGAGATCATCGTGCTGACGGTAGGGCACCCGTGCAAGCGCGTTGATCTCCGCGTGGGCGAGCTGCGAGCCCCAGACCTCTCCGGATGGGCCAGTGCGATCACAGACACGGTTGCGTGCCGCATGCAGGATCCGACCGTTCCGGGTCGTGACGCACGCTCCCACCGGCACGTTGCCGGTACGCAGCGCCTGCCACGCCTGCCGGAACGCCTCAGCCCATGCCTCGTCCAGCGTCGCCCACACCGCTTCAGCCGTGCAGCTGACATCCGTCGCCTCAGCCACGCCTGCCAACGTTAGCCGATGCCGGCGTCACGGGCAGCCGCACGTTGCCTCCTGGATCCAAAAATGGCAACCGAAACCCGATCAGTCCCGGCTGGTCATCGCCCTTGGGAGGAGCCTGACGATTGCTGATCAACCGGTACGCGATCCTCCAGTCAGAAGCAAGCTTTTGGCTGCTACTAGCTGGCAATGCAAGAGCAGCCACATGCCTGATCTGAGCGCCCGAGCGTCTCGCATCAGACGCGGGGCAGTGCGGTCCGGGACTTCGGATACCGGGGGAAGGGGACCGCCGGCGGCGCGCCCGCCCGCCCGATCCGGCCGCGCTACGGTCGCCAAGCGACAGGACCGCGGCAGCGCCGTGATTGGTATAGGCGTGTAGCCCTAACGCTGACGGTTGATCGACCGGTGATCGGTGTCGACATCAGGGTCAGAGACGACTGAGCCAGGCCGGGTTTCGCGGAGGCTCCGAATCGAGGACGATCTGTCCTCGGGACAGGAGACCCTCCTCGGATGTCACGACCCCGGAAGTATCCAGATGAGCTGATTCAGCGCGGTGTTCGGCTGGCGTTGGAGTCAGGCCGTCCGATCGCTCACGTGGCCCGGGATATCGGGTTGCCGTCGGAGACCCTCAGGAAGTGTGTGCGCCAGGCCGAGGCTGACCAGGGCTGCGGCCGGATCTGCCCACCAGTGAGGAGCGTGAGGAGATCAAGCAGCTACGCAAGGAGAACTTCGAGCTGCGCCGCGCGAACGAGATCCTCAAGGCAGCGAGCATCTTTTTCGCGACCGAGCTCGACGCAGACCGGCCGAGGTGAGTGTGTTCATCGAGCAGCACCGCGAGCGCTTCGGCGTCGAGCCGATCTGCCGGACGTTGGGCGTGTCGAGATCCGCGTACTACCAGCGGCGGACCGGTCAGCGGTCCGCCCGGCGGCTGGAGTACGAGCGGCTGCTCGAGCGGATCCGCGAGGTTCACAAGGCCAATTACGAGGCCTACGGATACCGGCGCACGTGGAAGGCGCTGCTCAGAGCCGGGGAGCGCGTCCCGCGCTGCCAGGTGCAGCGGCTGATGCGGTAGCACGGGATCCAGGGCGCCAAGCGTCGCGGCAAGCCGTGGCGCACTACCAAGCCCGACCCGAGCGCTCAGCGCCAGCCTGACCTCGGTCCGGCTCAAGGTGCCAGCTCTCCGATGGGGCATTCTGTGCATCGGCCTGGCGGGGACGGCTCGAGCGGTTGCGGACCGACTGCCGAGAACACGCCATCTCGCCACGCCGGAAGCGGGCCGGTCGTATCTAAGCCCGATGAGTTTCGCGCGCTCGGGGCTGGCGGACTGTCGGCCTTTGGACCGCGTACCCTGGCGCGATCGTGCGCGACTACCCGACAGCCCCGTAGTTCCGCGGCTGGCGAAGCCGGCGGAGCGGCGCAATTGGGGATTGCTCTCGGGCTCGGCGCGGCTCTCAGCTGGGGGCTGGCGGACTATTTCGCCGCGGTGGCCTCTCGCGGTGTCGGCCCGCTTCGGGTGGTGCTCGGGTTCCATCTGTTCGCGTTGATCCGGCTGGCCATCCTGGTGTTGGTGACCGATGGCCTGGATCGCGTGACGCTCGGCGAGCTGGCCATTTTCGTCGTGGTCGGTGCGGTGGGTTGGGTTTCCTACCTTGCGTTCTACGGTGCCCTGGCGATCGGGCCGATCTCCGTGCTGAGCCCGATTGTGTCCGGGTATGCGGCGGTCACCGTGGTGCTCGCGGTGCTACTCGGCGGAGACCGCCTAACCGGGGCTCAGGCCGTGGCCGTGGGGATCACGATCGCCGGCGCGGTGCTCGCTTCGGCGGACGTCCGCGAGATCGTGCGGGCCAAGCTCAAACGGCGCTCGGCGCTGGGGTTCGCCCTCGCCTTGGCGGCGATGGTGTTGCTCGGCGCGTTCGTGTTCGGCGTCTCTTACTACCGCGACCGGATCGGCTGGCTGGGTCCAATCTTCCTGGCGCGTGCGTTCGCGAGCGCGTTCGTGCTCGCCCACGTACTTGCGGGTCGGGGCGCGACCCCCGGAGCCAAGGAGGCGATCACGGAGACTGACGCGATCGCGGCTGGCGCGGGGCCGCTGGCGAGCGGTGCGGTCGTCGTTGAGAGGAACGTCCTGGGCGTCCCGCGGCGACGTGAGCTGCTCGGCCTGTTTGCGCTGTTGGCGCTGCTAGACACGGGCGGGTATGTGTGTTTCAACCTCGGTGTGGGGCGCGCGTCGACGGCGATCGTCGCCGCCGCCGCAGCGCCTTATGCGATCGTGCCGATGGTGATGGGCATCACGCTGTTCGGCGAGCGGCCGAACCGCGCGCAGTGGTTGGGGGTCGGCTGCGTGATCATTGGGGTGGTGCTGCTAGGGGCCGCAACCTAGAGCCCATCTCGAGCCGAGTCTGCCAGGGCCGCGAACGGCCGTCGCGCCGGCTATTCCTTTCCGCCGCCTCCGCTCAAGCGCCACTTGTCGCTTGGGCGACGGTGGCGCGTCTCTGGACCGTCCCCGGTTTGCACCCGTCCGGGCTCGCGCTGAGCCACGCACTCAGCCATCGTGTCGCGGGCGTGCAAGCCGACGGCGCGAGGCTCACCTGAGACGCCGCGCTGCTGCTTTTAGTGAGGTAGGGCTGCTGGTTTGCCACGGCACCGCTCATGAGCGGTGCCGCGAGTTCTTCGATCGTGAGCAGCGGTGGGAACGGTCCGCTACCGCATCCGGACGTAGGAATCGCCCGCCGGCGTTGGTGTGTCCGTGGGGCATTGCGCAAGCACGATCCCGGGGGCTCAGAAGGCCTGGCCCGCGTGAGTCCAGTCGCTTTGCGGCGCCCAGGCGCAGTCATCGGTGCTGGACACGCGCTGGTCGTCGCTGTAGGCTCACCCGCGGGGCCGGAAGTACCGAGAGGAGTTATGGTGAGACCAGTCGGTGGGGCGACGGCGTTGGTCGGCGCAATCGCTGTCTCGGCGTTCGCTCTGAGTTCAGGTGCCTGGGCGAAGGCGACCACGCAGCATTGCAGTAGCTACACGGGTGGGTCGGCCGGTCTGGTTGATTCGTTCACGGATGTCCTTGCGCAAGGCGTCGGTTGTCGCCACGCGCACGAGGTGCTGGGGACCTGGGCGAACAGCGGCCCCGGCGGCACCGATCTGGGTTTCTCGTGTAAGGCCACTAAGGCGAGCGCGAAGAACACATTCCGTGTCCGATGCGTTGACGGGAGCAGACACGTGACTGCGCTCGACGCCGAGCACACGTCGAGGTCCGGTCGATGAGCCTTCTGAAAACGACGGCCATCGTATTGGCGGCGGGGATGGTGACGGCCGTAAGCGCGTTCGCGGCCAGCCCAAAGCCCGGTCACAGCTACCAGGGAACCGGCAAGGATTTCATGAACAACGCCCCGAAATGGGCCGACGAGGCGTCCGGCAAGATCAGATTCCAGACCTCAAGCGATGGGACAGACGTAATCCAGTTCAGGGGAACGTATTCGTATTACTGTGGTGCTGGCACATCTGACGTAACCGAAAAGAAGATGGCCATTTCCAAGAGCGGACGATTCGGTACGAGGTTCTCCCAGAAGTTCAAGGGCGCGAACGGCAAAGTCAACTCAACCGCGTACGTCGTTGTCGCGGGCCGGTTCGAGGATGGCGGGAGCCAGGCGAGCGTCTCCTACCTCGTTGACTACGTGTTCGCTGGCAGCAACGTCAGCCACCCATACTCGACCAGCAATCCCAGGGCGCTCGGTTGCGCGAGCTGGGTCCGGGGAACCGTCCGCACGAGTTAGCGGCGCAGAGCGTGTAGGTGGTCGGTAGCGCTTAGCTCGTAGCCCGCGTGCCAGGGGAGTGCGGTTCCGGATGCGATGAGACCGGCGGGCTTGTCGCCATGCCGGGTCTTACCGCTCAACTGGAGGCACGCTCGTAGGTGAGCGCGACGACGCCGGTCGGCGAAGGACGATATCTGCCCTTCGCCGACCTCGTTGCCGGCCACCGGCGACTCGTTTCGTCCTCCGGCGCGAGTCGACGTGTGCTTTCGCCTTGGCGACGAAACGAAGTCTCGCGACGACGCGGTGCTGGCCGGTAGCGAGGAAGCACAGCGGCCCGCGCCCGCTATCGGCCTGACTGCGGCCGCATGAAGCGATCGCGCGACGCCTCGTGACAGCGTCACCGCTATGCCACTCGAGAGGAGCCACGACGTGCTCCTCGGGCTCGGGGCGGAGTTTGTCCGAAGGAGTAGTAAGCCGGCTGGCTCGCACGTCGCGCTTTTGTGGCCAAGCGGGCGCGCGGTGGCCATCCCTGACGCTGCTCAGAATTCGTCTATACGGCAAGCCTGGGTCGTGGTCCTACCGTTCTGGGGCGCCCGCGTTGCCGGCCAACTGCGCTGCCGGTAGCGGCTGCATGGATTTGAGCCGGCGACTGTTTCGGCTGGCTGACCGGCGCTTTTGTTGTCGGGCCAGCTTCGAGACGCTTGTCTTTCTCGAGAACCGGCGGCGTCCTGGTGGCGGGTGGTGGTTGGTTGGGGTTGACGCGTCCCGGGCGAGGTCGGAGAATCGGCTTTTCCCTAGAGGAGGTGGTCCTCGATGTCGTGGAGTCTCAAAGGGAGCTATGTCGAGACTTGCTCTTGCGAGCTGATGTGCCCCTGCAACCTGTCGTTCGACCACGGGGCCACGTACGACTTCTGCCGAGTGACGTTGGCCTTCAAGATCCGTGAGGGAGAGGTCGAGGGGACTGACGTCAGCGGCTTGAAGGTCGTGGCGATCGCGGACACGCCTAAGGTGATGACGGAGGGTAACTGGCGTCTTGGGGTGTTCGTAGATGACCAGGCAACCGACGAGCAGTCCGAGAAGCTGGTTCAGGTCTTCAGCGGGCAGCTCGGGGGTCCGATGGCCGCGCTCGCGCCGCTCGTCGGCGAAATGCTCGGGGTTGAACGTGCTCGGATCGAAGTCGACGACGACGGGCTGCGGCACACCGTTCGTGTCGGCGACGCGATCGACTTTGAAATCGAAGACATCGTGCCGTTCGGCGTGGAGACCGGCGAGCCGGTGCGCTTTCAGGGCATGTTCCATCCGGTCGGCTCGGATCTCACGATGGCCGAGGCGAAGCGGTCGCAGATCGACGCGTTTGGCATCAAGTACGAGGGCAAGACGGGGTTGTCGAAGTCTGAGTTCGCCTGGGCGGCGTAGCGATGAGCGCGGCAGTATCCGACCAGCGGCACGCTCCCTCCGGCGGGCTATCCCCCGCGTTCGAGGCCACGCGCGCCCGCTTCGGCTTGGTCGCGCTCCTGTTAGTCCTCGCCGGGCTGGGCTGGTGGTGGACCATCGATCGTATGCAGGGGATGGATAACGGACCGTGGACGGACCTCGGCACGCTCGGGTGGTTCCTCGGCGTTTGGGTTGTCATGATGGCCGCGATGATGTTCCCGTCGGTGGCCCCGACGGTGGCGCTCTACTCGCGCATGACACGGCAACGATCGCCGATGGCGCCGCTCGCGTTCTGCGCGGGGTACCTTCTCGTTTGGGCCGCCGTGGGTCTGCTCGCGTTTGCGATCGCGGTAGCAGGAGGGTGGGTCGCCGGGGGGGTGCTGCACTGGAGTCGTGCCGGCCGCTGGATCGCGGGCGCGACGTTGCTCGTGGCGGCCGCATATGAGTTGACCCCGCTGAAAAACGTGTGCCTAGCCAAGTGCCGCAGCCCCCTCGGCTTCCTGATCGGCTCCTGGCGCGAGGGTCTGCCCGGCGCGCTCGGGATGGGCGCCAAGAACGGCGCCTGGTGTGCGGGATGCTGCTGGGCACTGATGGCCTCGCTGTTCGCGCTCGGCATCATGAGCATCGGCTGGATGGCCTTCGTCGCGGCGCTGATCGCGGTCGAGAAGCTACTCCCGTGGCGGCGCGTCGCGACTTACGGGACCGCCGCAGTGTTGCTGGCGCTAGGTGTGCTCCTTCTCGCCGCACCCGCCTCGACCCCAGGCTTGACGATTCCAACCAATGGCTCGATGTCCCAGATGAATCACATGGGACGGCCGGGTGACATGGCGCCGTCGGGACACATGAAGCGGCCCGGAACAATGGGAGAGCCCCGCTCGCCGGGAGAGATGAGCTCCTAGCGACCCGATGGCCTGGAGAGGCCATAGCGCTACCGCGATCTCGAGGGTGGGCTAATCCGAATAGTCGAAGGTCGTGCCGTACCCGCAGACCCCGCGATAGCTAAACGCGAGGGGACCATCCCCAACGACGAGTTCGTCCGCGACAAGCTCCTCGCCGGCTCGGTCGTGCCCCGGGATTACGCACGTCACGGTCTGCTCGCCTGCGTAGCGATCCCGGATTCGCACGCTGATGTGATCGCGGATCCTCAGCCGTTGACGACGGCGCGTGTGATCGACGTCGATCTCGACTGGGCGGACCGCCACTGGATCGCCCCCTTCCACGCCCAAGGGAAATGTGACATGGCGTCCCCGCCGAGCCGACCCGTGAAGATTGCCTCCAGAGCCTCACGTTGCGGCTCCGATGCAGCTGCATCGAGGTACAGCACCCACGTCCAAGGAGAGCCGGGCTCATCGTCGCTGTAACGAATTGCCATTGCCACCGGAATTCCCGAAAGCTCGGTACCGTTCGCGGTCCCGTCCTCGATTAGCCACGAGAGCACGCCCATGCACACGCCATGAGTCGAGCGACCGCCGGCGACGCCATCGATCCGCCGACACGGACAGATCGCGTCACAGTTGCAAGATTCAAAGTAAGTGCCGCGAATCCTCCAGCCCACGCAACCACGATAACGCTTCGAGGCGCTCGGTCAGCCACGCGTGAGGATGCGGCCACAAGACGGTTGGATCCGCAGGCGAAGCGTGAGCCGAGGCTCGGCGGGCTTCTGGTCGGCGAGCACGCACTGAGGGGTCAAGCCGCGGGCAGCCGGACGGCTGCTTTGCCACGGCACTCGCTCGTCCGGGCTCGGCCCGTCGAGACGATCGCGATGCATCGAAATGAGCGGCGAATTCACTGTCCGCCGAAGCAGCCGCAAAGCCGTTGGAGCGGCGAGGTGAGACGCTAAGCACACGTGGCCGCTCCTCGCCGAACCCGGCCGCGAGCTGTGGCCCGAGGGGTAACTGCTTCACTGAGGTGTCAGACAGCAGCGCATGCCCGGTCCGACAGGCAGCGGAACGCCGGTCCCACTGTTCAGGGCGCGAGTTGGTAGTGCAGGAGCAGCGTCATTTGGGCGTTGGCGACGCTGGTGATCGGCCCGAACGGGTTGCTGGGGCCGGCGGCGAAGGGGTTGGTGTTCGCCGGCGCTGAGTGTCGAGTTGGGAAGACGAGGACTCCCGCGACGCCTGAGTCGCCGCCTGTCAGCAGTCCGAGCCAGTAGGTGCCAGGGCTCAGGTGCAACTCCTGCGGGAAGAACAGCGGGTAGAGCGTCGACGCGCTCGTGGGGCGGATCGTCACCGGCTTCGTCGCCGCGACGAGCGTGCCGGGGGTGCCGTTCTGGTCCGCATAGACGATGCCCCGCACCTGCTCTGAGCCGGGAGCGCCCGTCGGCGTCAGTGCCAGTCCCAGCCATTGCGCGATCGCCGGCGAGAACAACGAGTAGTCGTTCACGAGCTTGACGTTCGCGTCAAGGACGGCCGTGTCCGGCCCCTGTTTTAACTGGCCGAGGAAGCTCTGGCACGGCCCGTTCCCCAACCGGATGTGCGGCGCCTGATAATCGAACGGAGAGCCGAGCGCCACCCCGTCGAGACGGTAGGCGATCCGATACAGGCCAGGACCTTGACTGGCAGGGCAGGCGACGTTGAGGTCACGCAAGCCGAGACCGGTGGGATGCGACAGTGGGAAGGTGGTGCACTCTGGCGTGGCGGCACCCGGCGGTTGGACGCAGAGCTGAGCCGACTGGGCGGGATTGGTCGTGGCCAGGAAGGTCGAGAAGGCCGGCTGGTTCGGCGCCGGAGCGTTCGAGGTCAGGATGACGACGCAGTACGCCTTTCTCACCGGGCCTGCGGCGCGCGTGGCGCACCGGTAGGTGACCGATTCGCCCGCCGTCAGCGGCACCTGCACCGATTCCGGCAACGTGTTCGACGTCGTATCGACGGTGTCCTTCTGAGAGGAAATGGTCGTTCCCGCGCAAGTGTCAGCCGTGGTCCAGATCGTGCCGCGGACGGTGGCCGACGCGTAGCGCCCGCGAGTCGTGAACCGCCCCTGGGCACTGGCGTGCAGCAACCGCAATACCCGCGTTGATAGA
>Ga0335073_10013281_pt1 | contig 11545 bp, 6 predicted proteins | sample Lox_Sample_22_FD_207093 | JGI IMG/M metagenome (GOLD analysis project Ga0335073, IMG submission 207093) | Soil microbial communities from Loxahatchee National Wildlife Refuge, Florida, United States - Lox_Sample_2.2 | ecosystem: Environmental > Terrestrial > Soil > Wetlands | place: USA: Florida... | reverse complement strand
GATGCTGCCGGCACTTGTGGTGCTGATTGCACATTATCCATTGATTGCCGTGGGACGAAAGTATCTGGTGCATTTCTGGGCTCCGGGAATTGCGTCTTGGCGACAGATTCCTGGTTTCTATTTTCAGTTCGCACTGCTTCCGATTGGGATCATTGTGGTTGGCCTGATAGCGCGTGCGCTGCGCCCTGATTCTGTGGAAAGAGAGAGGGGGAAACCATCGGCTCTACCACCGCGGGAATGGGTTGCGATAGTCATGCTGGCAGCGATGCCGATTCTGGTGGTTGCTCTCTCTAAATATACAACCCATATTTTCCTGGCACGTTACACTCTTTGGGCCGAGATAGGTCTGGCGATTCTGAGCGCCTCGGTACTGTACCAAAGTACAGCCAAGCAGCCGCTGGTGGGTGTAGCCGTTCTTGGGGCCCTGATGGTAACGTTTGGCGCTTACCAGTGGCGGGCTTTACGTGAGCAGCCAACCTTGCGGCAGGGCGAAGCGATCAGGCGTGAGCTTCGGTTCGTACCGGGAGGGACGGAACCGATCGCAATTTCCTACAATCATGCGTTTGTTGAACTCTCGTACTACGCGGAACCACAATTGCGCGAGCGGCTGGCTTATCCGCTCAGCCGTAGTCTGGAGCTGCGCTATCGCGGGACCGATTTGGATTACTTTTTGTTGTCGGGGTTAGGGGCGCGAACGCAGCTTGCCGTCGTCGATCTGACCAAGTTTCTGCAGGCGAATCCCCGGTTTGTGCTGGCCAGTACGCCGACGGATTACTTGCCGCAATACCTCGATTCTGCCGGCTACAGACTGACGCCGGTTGATCCGCAAAATGCCCCCGGCCTTTATGAAGTGGAACGCCGGTAGCGACAGGCTGACACCAACTGTGAGCAATTCCGGTCAGCGCTCTGGGCGACTGCACTTGATTGATTTGTCTTGCTTTTTGGCCAAACATGAGCCTACTCTGCGGTCTTGAAGTCTAGGTTGTTTGTTCAAGAGGGGGTTGTGAATCAAAATTCACCCTTGCGACTCATGGTGCTCATGCCTGTGCGGGATGATTGGGCATCCGCTTCCGAGTTGGTGAGGCGCATTGACAAGACCATTGCGGCTTATCCCTGTAGCACCGAGATTCTCCTTGTTGACGATGGCTCCTCGCAAAAGTACAAGGAAGAAGACTTCGAAGACGATTTCCTGATGATCCGTAGCATACGGGTGTTGCGTCTTAGACGGAATCTTGGGCACCAGCGGGCGATTGCCATCGGACTCGCGCATATTCAGGAAAGCTCGACCTGCGACGCTGTTCTGGTGATGGACTCCGACGGCGAAGACACACCTAATGGTGTCTTAGACCTACTGAACGTTTACGCGATCGCGCCGGATAGAACGGCTATCTTTGCGAAACGGAGCCGCCGATCGGAATCACTTGCCTTTCGACTTTTCTATTATCTCTACCGCGTGGTGCACAAAGCGCTGACTGGCGTCAGCGTGCGGGTTGGTAATTTCAGCATTCTGCCGTCCCAACACCTTACTACCCTGGTGGTGATGCCGGAGCTGTGGAATCATTATGCCGCAGCGGTATTTCGATCGGGACTTCCTTTCACGATGATTCCGATTCCGAGAGGAACCAGAATTGCCGGAAGGTCGAAAATGAACTTCGTGGCATTAGTTACTCATGGATTGAGCGCAATTTCCGTTTTCGGAGACGTCGTTGGGGTTCGCCTGCTGATCGGGTCGTTAGGCGGTTCCTTTTTAGCTGCAATCGGCATTTTTATCGTTGTTGCCGTCAGGCTATTTACCAACCGAGCGATACCGGGCTGGGCCACGTTCGCGGCAGGAATACTCGCCGTGATCATGATTCAGTTCATCACGATCGCTGCGAGTTTTACATTCTTCGTCCTTTCGAGTAGAACAAACCTCGGTTTTGTGCCCCTCCGGGATTACTCGCTATTTGTGGAAGATATCGTTGATGTCTACTCTCATGAGCGAGTTTAAATACATCGGTTCCGAACTAGAGCTGTTCGCAGCTGTCCACAACTGGAAGTCCTATTGGTCACGCCGAGTCAGGCCATTTATTAGAGGCGACGTTCTCGAAGTCGGCGCTGGGATTGGCGCGAACACACCCTATCTCAATCCAGAAGGTAATCGTGGCTGGGTTTGTCTTGAGCCGGATCCTCTTTTAGTTGAGGAATTGACACTCAATCTGGCGAAGACCAATGGTTGGGGGTACGAGGTCGTGCGCGGTACGTTGCAAAACCTTCGGGAGCGCCAATTCGACACGATCCTGTACATCGACGTCCTCGAACATATCGAGAATGATCGTGACGAGCTTACAGACGCGGCGTCGCTTCTTAGAGCCGGTGGCCGGCTTATCGTTTTAGCGCCGGCTCATCAATGGCTCTTTACCCCATTTGATGCTGCGATCGGACACTTCCGGCGCTATGACGGACCGATGCTTCGCAGGATCTCGCCAGCCGGCCTCCAGCTGGAGAAGATGTCATACCTGGATTCGGCTGGGCTTCTGCTTTCTGCCTCCAATCGCCTCTTCTTGCGTCAGGCCATGCCAACCAAAGTACAACTCAGCTTTTGGGACAGACGAGTGATTCCGGTCTCCCAACTTCTCGATAAGCTTCTTCTCGGCTCAGTCGGGAAGTCCATCATCGGGATCTGGCGTCGAGTGCAAGATTGAATGGCAATGAGTCTCGGTTAAGAACCTACGAGAGCCTCTAGACGCGATGTTGCTGCGCGGGGCAAGCACCTCAAGCTCCGTGAATAAGGTCGCTACTATTGTTCGATGCCTTGCGGCCCGTGCAGTTACGGAGAGCTGGTAGCGGGTCTGCGCTGGAATAGCGCGGCAACCTTATCATGATAGAGCAGGCGCCAATCTGGAGAATGCTGGAGCAGGTATCCAAGCGGACGGTCCTTCCTAGCGTGACTGTTTGGCAAGCGATCCCGGCGAAACTTTGAGAGCAACCATTGACGTGCTACATTGCGGTGTACAAGGTCCATCAATGACCGGCGTTCCTTCTTGTATGGGTATTTCCGCCGCGGCCCGCCCTACGGTTACCAAAGCCGGTGCACAGAACCGCTTTGATCGACTTCTTGCATGCTGGCACAACTTCGATGCAGCGCGGGATAGGCGAACGGCAGTCATTTTCAGTTGCGGATTGGTCGTAATCTGCGGAGCCACCGTGCTTATTGGCGCAGTGCCCACCAGGATGTGTGGCCACGACGTGTTCGTCGCTCTGGACATGGGATGGCGTGTCGTCAATGGCCAACGTCCCCACGTCGATTTCACGAGCGGATGGGGCCCTGTCTGGTTTCTGGTCGCCGCCCTAGGCTTGAGAATCTCTCGATATTCGGTTGATGGAATCGGCCATGCCAATGCAATTGTCGCGCTAGTCGTTGGGAGCTGGTCGTTTTTTATTGCCAGAGGGCGCCTTTCCTCATCGTGGCGGATCGTTCTGAGTCTGTTCCTCGCCGCACTGGTCTGCTCGCCTTACGTTCTGGGATTTTCTCCGCTGATGTCGACCCACGCCATGGTTTACAACCGCTATGGCTACGCACTGCTCGGCTTGATCATGGTGGAGTGTTTTGAAGAGGTGCGGGATTCATACGGCAATTGTCGCAAGGAGTGGATTGGCGGCGTGTCAACCGGTGCGGCGCTTAGCTTGGGTCTTTTTCTCAAGGCAAGCTTCTTCTTGGTCGGTCTCGGACTAGTTGCGATTCTCTCGCTGTTACCTCGGCGTCTGGGCTATCGTCGAGTGGGCGGCATGCTGGTTGGCTTCTCTTTCGTTTCGCTCTGTCTGCTTGCCTATTTACGCTTCGACCTTTTGGGCATGGTTCGGGACCTGCGAATGGCAGGTGCTGTGCGGAGCGAGCTGCTAACTTGGGATATTTTTCTGGCAAAACTGATGAGCGGCTTATTGGTGCTGTTGGGGCTAGTGCTCCTGGCATTTCTAGCGGGCACATTTCTCGGCAGCCGAGTAGAGCGTTGGCATGGTCCAAAGCTGATGATCATCGGCATCTCCCTCTTTGCTGCCGACATGAGCCTCATATTGACCAACGCTCAAGGGGGCGCTTTCCCGCTATGCGCGGTATTCGGAATCCTGATCGGCAATGATCTCATGCGGCATTGGCAAGCGTTGCCGCAGGCCGGAGCGCATGGAAGCCGAGCGCTCCTCGCCGAGGTGCTCTGCCTTGCAGCACTTCTGTTCGTACCACTCTTCGTCTCCGATCTGGTAGGTTTGGCCTATGGGTTATGGGACAAGGAACACACCCCCAGCGAGCGACTGGTAACCCGTTTTGCCACCCCGAATCTGAAACCGTTGCTGCTGTACGACGGTTACCCGCCAAGCAGTAACGGCAGGGTCTTTACAACGTATGTCAACGATGGAGTTGCGCTGCTGAAACGGGAAAGCCGCTCCAACGAAAAAATCTTGTCGATGGACATGACTAATCCCTTTTCGTACGCCTTGGAGCGTAAACCTCCGCATGGCGGGATCGCATCCCCGACCTATCACTTCAATATCGATGATCAGCACCGACCCTCGGATGATGAATTCTTCGGCGACGCCGATATCGTGATGGTACCAAAACATCCGGCGCTCGACGACTTCTTCTACAAAGGCTTCTTGCGGGCATACAAGCCTGGACTTAATCGGCGATATCAGCTGGTTGCGCAAAGCGATTGGTGGTGGATGTACCAGAAGAGATAGGAGGAGCACGGAGGATACTCTCGGAGCCACGCGGAAGCGAGGCGAAGCCTTGCTACTGCTGGCACCACTAACGAGGGCAGGAAATGGGGACAATCCGCGGGTCGGCCGCCGAAGGGAAAGCCTATTGATGTCCACTTACTCCAAAAAACGTTAGTTGATCTGAGAATCTGTACACTCAAAGGAATAATTCTGCCGAAAAATGTGACTATTGCTCACAGTCTATTATTGCACTGTAGAAGGCGCGAATTCAGTACGTCTTCGTTCGAACAACGCGGCAACCTTATCATGATAGAGCAGGCGCCAATATGGAGAATGCTGGAGCAGGTACCCAAGCGGACGATTCGGCCGTATCAGAACATAGTCGACATGGTATTTCTCTAGCACCTCAAAAGGTCGCTGAATCAGGAGTGCCCGCATAGAGTCGTCGAATACGCCGTTTCGCACAAATACTTCGCGCCCATCTACAAAGGACTTCAAATCTGGAGCCTTCCACTCTATAAAGCCCCCAAACTCGTCGGGGTTGAAAATTCTCCCATTTATCTGGTGTTGCTGCATGTACTCCAGGGCTGAGGCCGGATATTGCCCATCCAACTTCTTTTGGAGCTGGTTTTCGGAAGGAAAAGAAAATACTATCCATGCAATAATCGCTGCCATAACTCCGGCATTGAGCCAAGGTTTATCCAGATTTGGCTCATATGGCGGTAAGAGCTTCAAGTGTGGAGCGAGAATGGGAACGATAATGATAGCTGCGAAATCCATGAAGCGTACGTGGGATAAGCCGGACCATAAGGCAAAAGCAATCAGCAAGACCTCATCCAGCCGCCAGGACCGGCGGGAGAGCAGGGCCGCTGCGAATAGCATCACGATGCTGACCAGAACCATCTTTCCATAGAAAGTTCCGAAGTCGACGGAATGCCAGTACTGGCTGTATTTCATGAATCCGCTCATGCGATAAAAGGAGAGAGGGAAAACCACCATCTTATAGCCGAAGGGATTCACAAACAGAGCCGCGATGGACGCTCCCAAGACCAGCAGCAGCTTTCTTAACTCTGCTGGTCTCCAGCGGTTTGACACCACCAGACCCCAGTTGCCTTGGACCAGCCCCGCGGCAATGGTCAGGGTCAGTATTGCGATGCCATAGATCCACGATCCGTGCAGGTTAACCCAGATGATGAATAATGGCGGCAAAAGCCAAAGCGCATTTCCCGTCCTACGAAAATGATCCAAGACCAAAAGTAGTCCGGTCAAGCAGAGCCAGCCAAACAGAACCGGACGAGGCGCAAGCCAAATGCGCGCAAGACAAATCCCTACCAAGGTGGCAAGGGCCGCGTCTTTGCAGTCGGCGCCGGCGCGCAGAGAGCGGTAGTAAACCCCGACAAAGATCAGCATCATTACCGAGGAATAAACAATGACTAATCCTTGCAGGCCCATTGTCCTGAATGCCAGGAGAAACCAGAGGTCGGACAGCCATTCGAAATTTGTCCAAGGCAAACCCGCCGCTGTGAAGGAGTAGGTGTCCACGCGAGACAGTGTGTGGAAGCGCAGGAGGTCAGCGGCACTGCGCAGACGCCACCAGATGTCCGGCTCGCCGATGCCAATTCCTTCCGGTGCATAACCGAAGATCAGCGGCGCCAGCAGGAAGATGCACATAACCGGGAACGAGAAAATTGCGCCCAGCCAGCCGCGCCTTGCCTGGGAGCCGCTGGCGACAACTTCTCGTGAATGGGATGCGGCAGTTCCCACGGCCTCAACCTTCCTAATGCTGAGCGATCGATGATCTCTCGCTCCTATCCAGACACAACCGGATCAGAGTACAGGGTAAGCGCATGGCTGGCTAGCTCTGTTTCTGCAGAACCTCATGAGGCACGGGCGAGCGACGACGGCCGGCTAACTCTCTGCCGGTCTACTCACTGCCAAGCACCGCAAATCGACTAAAAAGGGCAGGTGTAAAATCGCACGTGGTTGAGGCGTAATTTCGCAGCCGCAGAAAAGCATTCGTGAATTCAGGAGCGCCTCCTTTGCAACCTCCGAGCAACACCGCGGGAAGAAGCCGGGTGCGCGTTTTTGGCGCGGCGTGCATTGCGATTGCCACCGCGTGTCTTCTCGTCGGAATGTTGGAAGCCGACATCACCGATCGCTACGCTGCCAGCCGCGATTTCATTGAATACTGGGCGGCAGGGCAGCTGCTGATCCAGCATGCCAATCCCTACGATGCCGATGCCACATTGCGTATCCAGCAGGCTGCGGGAATGCTGGAGAATGATCCCCAGATCACTTTGAGTCCACCCGCCGCATCGTGCCTTTTATTGCCTCTGGGACTGGTTAGTCCCAAGACTGGCCTGGTGATTTGGGCGCTAGCACTCATCGCCAGCCTGCTGATCTCGGTCTGGCTGATTTGGGTCCTGAACGGACGACCCGACAATGCGTTTCATCTATGTGGATATCTCTTCGCGCCCGCTGTGGCTTGCCTGATGCTTGGCCAGATTGGTACCTTTCTGCTGCTTGGAGTCGTGCTTTTTCTCTATCTGCATCAACGATGGCCGTATCTCGCCGGGGTGGCACTTTTGCCTTGCGTATGGAAGCCGCACCTCTTTCTTCCGTTCTTCATGGTTCTATTTCTTTGGTCTTTGGACCGGAGACAGCTTCGTATTCTGGCCGGTTTCCTGGGAGCAGTTATCGCGGCCTCTGCGATTACCCTGCACTTTGATCCGCAGGTGTGGTCTCAGTATTTCCGCATGGTGGCGGACACGTCGGGCAGACTACATGGCTACATTCCGACCCTGAGCGTGACATTGCGTTTTCTGATCGATCCCCGCGCTCTGTGGCTACAGTACATCCCTGAGATCGCCGTTAGCTGCTGGGCAGTGTGGTATTTCTTCACCCGCCGACACCGCTGGAACTGGATAGAGCAGGGGTCATGGCTGTTTTTGGCGTCTGCTGCCTGCACGCCGTATTCATGGTTTACTGACGAAGCCATTCTACTGCCCGCGGTTCTAAATGGTGTTTATCGTGCCATTGAGTTACGTCGTTCGCTTTGGCCTATTGCCGTTATTGGACTGGCAGCGCTGGTTGAGGTATGCGCACTAGGCCACATTGCCTCGACTCATTATTTGTGGACCGTGCCGGCATGGCTGGGGTGGTACTTGTACGCAACATGGAATCGAGAACAAGCACCTGTGCCGCAAGAGCGCCATGATGTCGAGGTGACCTGGAGCAGGTAGAAGGTCTGTCATACATTTCTTCGGCGTTGCGATTAGCGCCTTGCAGGCTGCGCCATCGTCGACTTCAGGAAGGTTGGTTGCGGGCAAAGAGTGTTGCGACGTTATCGTGATAGATGATGTGCCACTCCGAAGAGCTCGCGAGAAGGTATGCTAGAGGCCAATTCCGCTCGAGCAGAACATACTCGATACCGTACTTGTTGAGTATCTGGCCGGGATTCTGAAGGTTCACCGCTTTCGTATAATCGTCAAGAACTCCGCTGTAAACGAAGATATCACCGCGACCATCGAGAAACGGCCGCAACTCGGGTGCGTTCCATTCCATATAGCCGCCGAACTCGACCGAGTTGAAGACCCGGCCGGTCAATCCCCGCCGCTGCATGAACTCTAATGCCGCTTTCGGATACTCTCGATCCAGCTGCGCCTGAAGCGTCTGCTCCGTGGGAAAAATCAGAATGATGCAGGCCATGACAGCGACAATTATGGCTGCGTTTAACCAAGGTTTGTCGATCTCTGCCTCATAAGGCGGGAACAGTTTCAGACGAGGCGCCAGAATCGGCACGATGGTAATGGCGGCAAAATCCAGAAAGCGCATGTGCGACAGACCCGACCAGAGAGCGAGCGCCACGAGCAGCACTTCGTCCAACCGCCATCGGCGAGCCGAGAAGAGAGCGGCCGCGACTATGGCAAAAATCAAAGCTAGCGCGAGCTTGCCGTTCCATGTGCTGAAGTCGACTGGCAGCCAGTACTGCGAACCTCGCATTACGGCCTGCTGGTGAAGTACAAAATCGAAGGGATACATCACCAGCTTGTAGCCGAAGGGATTTACAAAAAGCGCCGCAATCGAAGCCGCCGCGACCAGAAACAATTGTCTGAGCTGGGAGCTGCTCCAGCGAGTCGCCGTTACCTGGCCCCATTCTCCCTGGAACAGCCCCGCCCCGATCGTCAGGAACAGCACCATCATTCCGTAAATCCATGATCCGTGAAGATTGATCCACACCAGAAACAATGGCGGCAGGAGCCACAGAAGCCGACTCGTGCGGCGAAACTCGTCGAGCACCAGCAGCAACGCGGTCAGGCAGAGCCAGCCAAAGAGCAGCGGGCGCGGGCAGAGCGAGACACAGCCAATGCAGATGGCGCCCAGCGTGGCCACGGCTGCGTCCTTGCAGTCAGCTCCCGCGCGCCAGGAGCGGTAATAGACGCCGGCAATAATCAGCAGCATGACGGTGGCATATAGCGCCACCATGCCTTGCAGACCAGCGTGCTTGAACGCGAGGAAAAACGGAATCTCCGAGAGCCACTCGAAGCTCATCCACGGCATGCCGTTAACCGTGAATGTGTGAGTGTCTACGCGCGAAAGGGAATGGTACTGAAGCAAGGCTCTGGCATTCAGCAGATGCCACCAGATATCCGACTCGCCAATGGTGATGCCTCGCGGTGCATAGCCAAAGATCACCGCGACAAAGAGGACCATGCACATCACCGGAAAGGAAAAGATCCTGCGCAGCCAGGCAGACTGTCGCTTAGCTGCCTGAGCTGCAGCCTCTGGTAGGGAGGTTCGGGCCATTTCCTCGAGCTGCTCTTCTTCCATCATCTTTCGTTACACGTCAGAATTACGGCGTTCGTCCAGGAGAGAATCCCGATTCCGTAAATGCCTAACCTCGACCGCTATGGCAAGTATTCGCTATCGATTGGCAACGGACTTGCGCCCGGCTCGTGGTCCTTCAATGTGCGAGAGGGAATGCAAAGTGTCTATAACTGCAGCCATAATATTTTTGATTTCCCTGCGCTTCGTCATCGTATACATTAGGGCGCGTAAGTCAAAAACAAAAGTGTGACTACCCTCATGGGAAAAACGTGCCTGTCCTACTAGTCGAAAGCAAACCAGCCGCTACCGAAGGTACTTTCTCTGTATCGCGTTTGCGGTGGTATTTCGCCTTCTTCGTCGTCTCCGGCTTTTGCGGGCTGGTGTACGAGGTGGTTTGGCTGCGGCTCGCAATGGCCAGCTTTGGCGTGACTACGGCGCTGGTCTCCATCGTCATTTCCATGTTCATGGCGGGCCTGGGGTTGGGTTCGTGGGGCGCAGGCGTACTGACGCGTGGCGTTCTCCAGGCGGATGGGCCAAGAGCCCTGCGTTTTTATTCGATTGCCGAATTACTCATCGGCATCTCGTCGGTCGCCGTGCCGCTCCAGTTGCGGATTGGACGTCTACTTCTGCAGCACTTGGGGAGTGTTGCCGCCTGGCAAACATCACGCTACTACCTTTTAGCCGGTTGCTGGGTCGCAGTCACGCTTATACCGTGGTGCGTCTGCATGGGATCGACATTTCCGCTGCTGATGGCGGTGATTCGACAAACCGCCCGGCCTGACTCGGAACGTTCCTTCAGCTACCTGTATGTTGCCAATGTTCTCGGCGCACTCGCCGGCACCATAGCCTCCGCGTTCTTGCTGATTGAGCTTTTGGGATTTCAGGGAACCCTGCTGGTCGCCGGAGCTCTAAACCTGGTGCTGGCTTTGTCGGCGTTCGCCCTAAGCTTCCGCACGAGCGGTTCGGGCGGCATTCAGAATTCAACCTCAGCGCAGGCCCCTTGGTCCAAGCTCTATGGATTTCGAGGAAGCGCCGTCTTGCTGATTCTGTTCATAACCGGCATGGTGAGCATGGGTATGGAGGTGGTCTGGATTCGGCAGTTCACGCCGTATCTCGGCAACGTCGTTTATGCCTTCGCGGGAATTTTGGCTGTGTATCTGCTGGCCACGGTCATAGGGTCGCGCGACTACCGCACCTGGATAGGCTTCCACGAGCCCAGCGAGAGCCGCTCGTCGTGGAGTTTGCTCGCGCTCTTCGCGATCGTCCCCGTCTTTGCGGCTGATCCCTTGGTACACGTCAGGATTGCGGGCATTGAACTCGGCGTAGTACGGCTGGCCTCCATCATGCTGTTTTGCGCCTTGGCCGGTTTTCTCACTCCGCTGCTCGTCGATGCCTGGTCTGCAGGCGATCCCGACCGGGCGGGGACTGCCTACGCCGTCAATGTGGCGGGCTGCATTGTCGGTCCCTTAATCGCTGGTTTCCTCCTTCTGCCCTGGCTTGGCGAGCGTAGATCTGCGCTGGTTCTGGCCCTTCCGCTGTTTGTGATCGCTGCAGTGACGGCTTTTCAACGAGTCTCGCGGGAGGAACCCCAGTCTGGTCTTAACCCGAAAGTGAAGTTTGCGGTCGCGGCAGTCGGAGGCATACTGCTCTTCCACTTCAGCCACGACTACGAAAACCTGTACCGGGTGCGAGAGGTCCGGCGAGACTACACGGCAACCGTGCTGGCAACCGGAAAAGGCTTTGATCGAGCACTCCTGGTGAATGGAATTGGCATGACAGCGCTGAGTCCGGTCACCAAGTATATGGCCCACCTTCCACTAGCTTTTATCTCGGCTCCTCCAAAGAACGGCCTGGTCATATGCTTTGGCATGGGAACGACTTTCCGCTCCATGCTGTCTTGGGGAATTCCGACGACAGCGGTAGACCTGGTTCCAAGTGTTCCCGCAATGTTCAGCTATTACCACCCTGATGCGCCCAAGTTGCTTCGTTCCCCGCTGGCTCATATCGTTATCGATGACGGTCGTCG
>Ga0335073_10013280_pt1 | contig 11545 bp, 11 predicted proteins | sample Lox_Sample_22_FD_207093 | JGI IMG/M metagenome (GOLD analysis project Ga0335073, IMG submission 207093) | Soil microbial communities from Loxahatchee National Wildlife Refuge, Florida, United States - Lox_Sample_2.2 | ecosystem: Environmental > Terrestrial > Soil > Wetlands | place: USA... | reverse complement strand
GGTCTTCACCTACAACGGCCGTGGCTTCACCGAGCCTGTCGCGCTGGAGCCGAGAGCTGATTATACCGTGCCAGCAGGCAAACGCGCTCATCTGGTATATTGCCGCGTCGGCAATCCGTGCGCCGAGCTCGTCTGTCTCATTCTCAAGCGCGACGGCAAGCTGACACGTTATTTCCCGGTCGGCGCCAAGGCCGGGGCGCAGATGCCGCATGCGCTCGTCGATGACCTGCTCGCTAACAGTGAAATCGAGGTCGTGATGGCCGCGCCGGAGGGCCTTCGCGGCACGGTTCTGATTGATATGGGATTCGTAGAGATTTGAGGCGTGGCCGCCAGGCGTAAACTGCTAGTTATCGGGAACGGCATGGCGGGTGCGCGCAGCGTCGAGGAGATTCTCGCGCGCGGCGGCGGCGAGCTGTTCGACATCGCGATGTTCGGCGACGAGCCGTTCGGCAACTACAACCGCATCATGCTCTCCGCCGTGCTCGAAGGTACGGCCGACGCGGCCGCGATCCTGCTCAATCCGCTGCAATGGTACGACGAGCACGGCATCCGGCTCCACGCCGGGATTCGCGCCGAGCGTATCTTCCGTTATGCGCGGACCGTGATCGGCTCCGACGGAAGTCAGGAGCCCTACGACAAGCTGATTATCGCTACCGGCAGTCATCCTTTCATTCCGCCGCTCGATGGGCTCGCTTTGCCGGATGGCAGCCTCAAGCCCGGTGTCTTCGGGTTCCGCACGATTACCGATTGTCAGCGAATTGCGCAATACGCTGCCGGCAAGCGCCGCGCCGCCGTGATCGGCGGCGGACTGTTGGGCCTGGAATGCGCCCGCGCACTGGCGAAGCTCAATGTCGAGGTGCACATCGTTCATCACTCCGCGCACCTGATGAACCAGCAGATCGATCCGCCCGCCGGAGCGATACTCAAATCTCAGATCGAAAAGATGGGCATCCAGGTTCATCTTGGAGCCGACGTCCGCGCGATGGTCGGCAGCGATCGCGTGACGGGCCTGGTCATCGGCGACGGCCACGTGATGGATTGCGAGATTGCGGTATTCGCTACGGGCATAAGGCCCAACTATGAGATCGCTCGTTCCTGCGATCTTACGATTGAGCGCGCGATCGTGGTTGACGATCAGATGCGCTCGGTTGACGACGCGAACATCTACGCCGTTGGCGAATGCATCCAGCATGGCGGCCGGACTTACGGACTTGTTGCGCCGTTGTGGGAGCAAGCGAAGGTGCTCGCCGACCACATCACAGGACGCGACCCCAAGGCCGCCTATCACGGGTCGAGAATCGCGACCAAGCTCAAGGTCGCGGGCGTTGAACTGGCTTCGATGGGAGCGATCGAGCCGAGTAACGAGCGCGACGAGGTCGTGCAATTCAGCGAGCCGCACAAGGGCACTTACAAAAAGGTACTGATCCGCGATGGCCATTTGCTCGGCGCAATTCTGCTCGGCGATATCGGCAAAGCGGCCTACCTGCTTCACGCCTTCGACAGCAATTCGCCCCTGCCCGAGGAGCGAATCAGTCTCCTCTTCGATATCGGAGCGCCGCCCAAGCGGGTGACTTTCGAGCAGATTCCCGCTGACACGCAGATATGCAACTGCAACGGCGTCACGATGGGAGCGCTGATCAACTGTGTCAAAGCGGGGCGGCGCACCGCCCAGGCGGTGATGGATGCGACGCGGGCAGGCAAGGCCTGCGGTTCGTGCGAGTCGATGGTTCGCGAGATCGTCGGTTGGGCCAACGGTGACGCCGCCGAGACTCCGTTATCGCTACCGGGCTCCGAGGGCGAGCACGAGCTGCAGCGCAAATACCACACCGACCTGCAGGCGCTGGCTTTCTACAAGCACCAGATGCTCGACCATCTGAACCCGCTGATGTGCGCGTTCATCGCCCGTCAGGAAATGATGTTCGTGGGAACATCCGACCGCGGCGGTCACACTCATACCTCGTTTCGCGCCGGACCTGCCGGCTTCGTCAACGTACTCGACGAGCGCACGCTCGCGTATCCCGAGTTTCACGGCAACGGTGTGATGTCGAGCCTCGGAAATATCTCGGAGAATCCGCACGTCGGTCTGATGTTCCTCGATTTCACCGGCGACCGTGTCGGTCTGCACGTTAACGGAAGCGCCCGCATCGTCGAGAACGACGAGTTTGCGCAACTTGCCGCGAGCGCTACGAATACCGACTCGCCGAAGCCGGAACGCTGGGTGGTCGTCACCGTTTCAGACGCCTTCATTCATTGTTCCAAGCATGTTCCTCAACTGCGCAAGGTGGACCAGGAAATCCAGTGGGGAACCGACGACCCGCGCCTCAAGGGCGGAGATTACTTCGGCGTCGCCAGCGGTCAGAAGTAAGCCGGCAGAGACAAAAACTCAGAAACTGATGATCACAAAGGCACAAAGGACACCAAGAAGAACTTTTACTTAGTGCTCTTTGTGCCTTCGTGGTTATTTTTTCCCGGATCAGACCGCGCGCCACTGGATCAGCGTATGCCCGCCCGCATGATCCTCGAACACAACTTCCACCGCGCCGCCGATCTTCACATCCTGCATCGGATCGCCGAGCAGGTTGCCGACGAGGCGGACATTGCCCGCGTCAGGCAGCTCCACCACCACGACGAGGTACGGGCATGCCCCCTTCAGCGCAGGATGCGCAGGATGCCAGACACGTTCGTAGCTGTAGATGATCCCGCGGCCTGACGCGCGCTTCCATCCCGGATCGAGCGCGTGGCAATGGTGGCAAATCCATTCCGGCGTCATCTGGAACGTGCCGCATTTGCCGCAATGCTGGATCATCAGCTCGTGACGCTTCGCGCCTTCCCAGAATTCACGATCGACGCCGTCGCCCGCAGGAGCCGGCACCGGCATCCCTTCGGGTAAGTATGTCTTTGATCCGTTGGCCGTCTCCGCCATTGATAACTCTCCGATGACGCTACGCGTGCAGGATCAGATCGCTGACCGGCGCGACCATCGGCCCCGACACGACCATCGAAATCTCCGCATCCTTGACCTGGTTGGGCGAGCTGCCGCGAACCTGGCGCGCCGCCTCAATGATGAGCTCGAGGCCGTGCATGTAGCATTCGGCGAGGTTGCCGCCGCTCGTGTTGATCGGCAGCTTGCCGCCCGGCGCGATCAGATTTTCGAATTTGAAAAAGTCGCGCGCTTCCTCGGCACGGCAGAAACCGTGCTCGACAATACTCGCCATTACTGCGCCGGTGAAATTTTCGTAAACCTGCGCGACATCGACGTCCTTCGGCTCGATCCCGGCCATCTGGTAGAGCCGCGGCGCGAGCGTCTTGAAATTCGACGTCGCGTAGTCGGGTCCGTTCTCCGCGCCGGCCCCCTGCCTGAAATCCGAGCCCTGCGCGGCAGCCATGATTCGCACCGGCTTCTGCTTCAGATCGCGGGCGCGCTCGGCGCTGGTCACGATCACTGCCGCGGCGCCGTCGTTTTCCATGCAGCAGTCATAAAGATGGAACGGTTCGACGATCCATCGCGAGTCGTCATAGTCTTTGCGCGAGAGCGGCCGCCCGTACATCACGGCCCGCGGATTCTGCTGCGCGTGGTGATAGCAAGCCATCGCGATCGCGGCGAGCGCGTCGTTGGTGACGCCGTACTCGTGCATGAAGCGGCGCGTGCGCAGGGCGATCCACTGCGCGGGCGTGGACATCCCGTATGGCCACGTGTAGGCCGGCGGTCCCGAGATCGTTTTGATCGCGGGCGTCTGGCCGAAGCGGCCGAACTGTCCCTGCGCGAGCGCGCGATAAACGATCACAGTGTTCGCATAGCCCGCGACAATACCGGCTGCGGCGTTGCCGATCGCACCCGAGCCGCCGCCGCCGCCGCCGCCCCAGAACATGCTCGAGTAGCGCAGTTCCGGCAGCCCGAGCGCGGTCGCGACACGCACCGAATCGTTGCGGTCGTTGCTGTACGACGCGATCCCGTCGATGTCCTTGATATCGATCCCGGCGTCATCCGCGGCGCGCGTGATCGCCTCGAGTGCGAGCCGGAACTCGCTGACCGGTGCGCCGCCGCGTTTGTAGTACTTGGTCTCGCCAAGCCCGACGATCGCGACTTTATCTTTGACTGTAAATTCTGCCGTCATAGCTCGTCCCTCTCCGCCTTAGCCGAACCAAGGTAGGATTCCAAGCGCGGCAGGGTAGTTCGCGGCGGGCGCCGGTCATCGACGCGTCGCGTTGAAGGAGAAGAGAGGCAGAATTCACCACGAAGATCACAAAGGCACCAAGCGAAGCGGCGCCGCGCCGCTTCGTGGGATGGCGTTTGAAAACGTGACTTCGTGCCTTTGTGTTCTTGGTGGTGAGCTTCTTTTTGCCGTCCGCTCTTCGATCCTTCGCGGCTCAGAACGTGATCAGCGGCTTGATGATCCCGTCGAGCTTGCGATCCATCATCTCGAACGCGCGATCGATTTGATCGAACTTGAACGTATGCGTCGTCATCCGTGTCGGGTCGAGGCGCTTGCGCTCGAGCATGCTGAGCATGCGCTCCATGCGCAGGCGCCCGCCCGGGCAGAGACCCGTCGTGATGGTTTTTTCCGCCATGCCGACGCCCCATTCGGCGCGCGGCAGGTGAACGAATTCGCCCTTGCCGTGATAGCCGGCATTGGAGATGACGCCGCCGGGGCGCGTCACTTTGATCGCATTCTGAAACGCGACGTCGCCGCCCAGCGCCTCGATCGCCGAATCCACACCCGCGCCGCCAGTCAGCTTCATGATTTGCTCGACTGGATCGCTCTTCGAAAAATCAACGATCTCGTCAGCGCCGTAAGAGCGTGCGAGCTCGTGACGTGCCGGAACTGAATCGACACCGATCACCAGGCCGGCGCCTTTGAGCCGCGCACCTGCGATGCTCATCAGACCGACAGGACCAAGCGCGAATACGGCGACCGCGCCGCCGATTGGGACATTCGCGTTTTCCGCGGCCATGAAGCCGGTTGACATCATGTCACAACAATAAACCGCGGCCTCGTCGCTGACCGACGCAGGAATCAGCGCGAGGTTCGCGTCCGCTTCGTTGACGTGAAAATACTCGGCGAAGACGCCGTCCTTGATATTGGCGAATTTCCATCCGCCGAGCGCACCGCCCGATTGCGATGAATGTCCCGCCTGCGAGGCCAGGTCGCCCCAGTCAGGCGTGATCGCACCGCATACCACGCGATCGCCCGGCTTGAAGCGCCGCACTTCCGATCCCACCTCGTGCACGATTCCGACCGCTTCGTGGCCGAGCGTCAGATTGTCGCGAGGGCCGATCGCGCCGTGGACCGTGTGCGCATCGGAAGTGCAGATAAGCGCGCGCGTGGTTTTCACGATCGCATCGTTGGGACCCGCATGCGGCACGGGCTTGTCGGAGAATCCCACGCGATCGAAGCCATTCATCACGAATGCTTTCATGATGCCTTCCTAGCACTCCGAATCGCATTCGTGAAATGACGAAACCGGCACCGCGACAGGATTGATCAGCGCGCGGCGCTGGCGAACGAGCTGATCATTCGCAGCGTGCGCTCATGGTCGAGCGGACGCGAAGTGTAGAACTGCACCTGGTACGATCGCGCACGCCGCTCGTTTTGCTCGCTGTGCGATGACGCGATATACGCGATGAGCGCATTTGGCGCGAGCTTGCGAATCTGATCGAGGAGCCATCCACGGCTCGATTCGTCGATCTCGTGATCGTCGACGACGACCATCCGCACCGCAGGGTCGACGAGCGCCTCGCGCGCGGCGGTTGGCGCGGCGGCTTTGACGACCCAGGGTTCAGCGACGGCGCGCGACACAATCCGCACGACGTCGGTATCGGCTGAAAACGCGACCAGCACGCGATGGCGTCGCCGATGTCCGTCGGATGTCGCGAAGTTGCGCGACTTACCCGGCGAGAGGTTGCGGGAATTCCTCTTCTCTCGGTCTCGCGATGGGAGCTTGGCCGAAAGCGAGTACATCTCTGTGCCGTCCACGTTATTTGGCCTGCGATCCGGTTTCGGGGCGCCCGATCTGAATCTGCACTTTGCCACCAGGTACTTCCGGCAGCGGAAGTGCAATCCGAAGGACGCCATTGCGAAATGTCGCGCTGATCTTCGCCGCATCGATCCCGCGCGGCACGCTAATAGATCGAGCAAATTCGCCGTAACTGAATTCGCGCAGGACAACGTTGCGGGTTTTCTGTTCCTGTTCCTGCTCGCGCCGGCCGCGAATGGTCAAAGTGTCATCGTGGAGCGCGACTTCGACATTCTTCGGATCCACGCCCGGCAAATCAGCGTTGACGATCAGGGTTTGGTCTTCGACGTAGCATTCGAGGGCCAAACGGGACGCACCTTTGTCGCGAGCGCTCCGATGCTGGAGCATCTTGTCGAACAGGTCGTCAAAATCCTGCCGCAGATATTGCAAATCTCGCATCGGTGACCAAAGTTGAAGTGCCATCGGGCGCGTCTCCAAAAACGCTTCCGGAATAACGGACGTAGGTTGTTAATGCGGAAAGTGTGCCAGCAGGCGGCTCGCGAGATTTGCTTCGCGCCTACTTATCATTTCGTCTGTCAGGCATTATCTTGGGGGTGACTGCTCCCTCCGGCGGCAAAATCACGGCTGAGAGTGTCGCGCTTGGAACCACAGACCATCAATGAAACCTGAGTCCCCTACCAAGGCCCTGACAGCGCCTGCCGATCCAACCGTTGCGCCACGTTATTTTCACCTCCTCTGGGATGAGGAGCTGAACGAGCTGCGGCCGGTCTTCGAATCGATTCAGCGCCATCGCGACGAAGTGATGGCGCATTGGTACCGCCTGTACCTGCTCCACTTCGGCGACAAACGATCGCTGACCCAGCCCGAGTTCATGGAAATTTTCGGCTCTGAGCTCGATGCGACGCTCGCCGATCTGCTGCGGCACGACATGGATGCGTTTGCGGCTGATATGCGCAAAGTCGGCGAGATCCTCGCCGCCCGCAGCGTGCCGTTCTCGGAGCTGATCGTTTCGATGCATCTGTTCGAGGAGAGTGCCTCGACGGCATTTCCCGGATTTCCGCCACTGATGCCGCGCATCTATCAGTCCTTCGACAAACTCAGCCATTGCCGGATGATCGTGCTGGCCGACACGTATTTTCGCTCGCGCACGGCATTGGCCGGCGCGCGCATCCAGGCGCTGGAGCGCGAAGCGATGGCGCTGCCGCCTCATGCCCGCACGCGCTTTCACGGACTGGTCGGAGCCTCGCCGGCGATGCGCAAGTTGTATGAGCGGATCGAAGCGGTGGCGCGCACGCGCGGCACGGTTCTAATCGTTGGCGAGAGCGGCACCGGCAAGGAGCTCGTCGCGCGCGCCATTCACGAGCGCGTCGCGAACCCTAACGCCCCGTTCGTTGCGCTCAACTGCGCCGCGATCCCCAAGGACCTTATCGAGAGCGAGCTTTTCGGCTACAAGCGCGGTGCGTTCAGCGGCGCCAACATGGAATATCTGGGGCTCTTCCGCGCGGCAGAGGGCGGCACGCTGTTTCTCGACGAAGTCACCGAGATGAGTCCCGAGACCCAGACCAAGCTTTTGCGCGCGATCCAGGAGCGTAGCGTGCGCCCGGTCGGCGCGACGCGCGAGGTGCCGGTGGACGTGCGCCTAATCGCGTCGACCAATCGCGATCCGCAGGAGGCGGTTCGCTCGGGCCAGCTCCGTCAGGACCTCTACTACCGGCTGCAGGCGAGCGTGATGAATATCGCGCCGCTGCGCGAGCGGCTCGACGATGTGCCGCTTTTGGTCGAGCATTTCATCGAGCTGTTCAACGAAAAGCAGATCCGGCAATCTCCGATGCTCGGCATCGAGCCCGACGCGCTCGAAGCGATGAAGAGCTACGCGTGGCCGGGCAACGTGCGCGAGCTCGCCAATGCCGTCGAGACCGCGTTCACGTTTGGCGCCGGCCCGACGATCAAACTCGAAGATCTACCGCCAGCGATTTCGGGCGAGCATCGAAGATCGGCGCCATCCTCGCCGGCAAATGGCGTAGGCACTTTCGCCGAAGCAGAGCGCGATCTGATCCATCGTGCGCTGGAAAGCACCGAGGGTAACAAGGCCCAGGCCGCGAAGCTGCTGAAAATCTCGCGCAAAAAGCTCTACGCAAAGATCGCCAAGTACCGCCTCGAGTAACGCGATCTGCCTAGAGTCAGAGTCTGTGAAGAAATGCCTTGGGCTGCACAGGTTGCCGAGTAGCCGCCGTCCAGCCCGTCATGGCTCACTTCGCTCACCATGACGGACCAGCAAATCGCTTCGCTTCGGGATGACACAAAAAATCGCGCACCGGAACATTCACAGACTCTCAGAGTGATTCCAACGCCTCGTCTATCTCGCGAGCAACGTCAGGATCCCTTTCGCGATACCGCGCCTGCTCCAGCGCGCTCCGTGCCGAGGCACCGGCAACGTTGCCCAGAGCCCATGCGGCATGTGCTCGAACGAGCGCCTCAGGTTCTTCTGCGAGCGCCCGGGAGAGCGGCGCAATCGCCGCGGGGTTCTTCGTATTGCCGAGCACGATCGCGACGTTGCGCAGGAGACCTCGGCGCTTGGCGCGTTTGATCGCGCTCTTGGTGAAGCGGCGGCTGAAAGCCGCGTCGTCGAGCGCGAGCAGCTCGGGCAGCGATGGCATAAGCTGGGGATTCGCATCGCCAGCCGCGGCGGCGCCGTTCCAAGGGCATACCTCCTGGCAGATGTCGCAGCCGAAGATCCATTCGCCGAGCTTCGGGCGCAGCTCGCGCGCGATCACGCCGCGATGCTCGATCGTCAGGTACGAGATACACACGCGCGGCTCCATCAGGTAACCATCAGTGAGCGCGCCCGTCGGACACAAGTCCATGCATCGGCGGCAGGTGCCGCAAAATTCGCCGTATGGCTCGGCGGTCGGTTCCAGCTCCGCGCTGGTGAAGATCTCGGCGAGAAAGAAGTACGAGCCGCGCTCGCGATTCAGCAGCATCGTGTTGCGCCCGATCCATCCGATACGCGACTCGGCCGCCCATTCGCGCTCGAATACCGGACCCGTATCGACATAGGCGCGCGCGACAGCGGCCGGGCTCGCCACCGTAAGCGCGTCGGCGACGTTACGGGCGCGGCGCGTCACCTCGTCGTGATAGTCGCGGCCGAGGGCATACGCGGCGATTCGCCCGCGCAGCTGGGCGCGCCAATCGATTCGCGGCGCGATCGGGGCCGCATAGGGATACGTCAGGCTGATGACCGAACGGAATGCCGGGTCGAGCACGCGCGGATCGAAGCGCCGCTCGGGCTCGCGCGCGAGATATGACATCGTGCCGGCGCGGCCCTCGGCAAGCCATCTGCGGTACGACTCCTCGCGCTCATCAAGGCGCCTCAGCCGCGCGAAGCCGACGCTGGCAAATCCCTGGCGATGAGCGGCATCGGCGATGATCCGGTTCAAATCCACGAAAATCCCAGCTAAAAACTCTAGCATTTCCGCCGCCGGAATAGTGGAGTCATTGACTCCAGATTTTGGGCTGATTAGATTTTGAACAGAACGCGAAGCACCTGCTTTAGCGTTTCTTCACTTGGAGGCCACGATGGCTGAGGAACTGGTTCACGAGCACAACGAGAATAACGGCCTAGTCGATCTCGCCTCGCTGCCCGACGTGCAGCTTACGCCCAAGGCGATCGAGATGGTGCGCAAGATGCACTCGAAGGAAGGCCTCGGCGCGGAGCAGGGTCTGCGGATCGGCGTCGTCGGCGGAGGATGCTCGGGCTTTCAGTATCAGCTCAACTTCGACGCTATAAAGGAAGGCGACCGCATCGTCGATCTCGAAGGCGTGAAGATCCTGGTGGACGAGATTTCACTGCCGTACATCGCGGGCACCACGCTCGATTTCGTCGAGGGTCTGCACGGCGCGGGCTTCCGCTTTGACAATCCGCGCGCGAGCCGCACCTGCGGATGCGGATCGTCGTTCAGCGCCTGAACTCATTTCACCGAAAAATTTTGAAGGCACGAGGGCGAGCCCTTTGTGCCTTCTTTTTTTTGTGGTGAACTCTGGCAATGCTCGCGGCTCTGGGGTTCTGGCTTTCGCCTGCGCGACGGCGCTTCATGCGCAATCTCGCGCGCCCGGGTATCGAGGAGTTGCGGCGCAGGCTCGATGAATCGGGATCGCCGCGCGCGGTTGCGTTCATCTCGCCGCTGGTCGACGCGAACGCGAACTTCCTCGCCTATGCGCTGTCGAAAGACGGACCGCTCGCGAGCTTCAGTACCAAAGCGAACCCGGAACGCATCGCGGCCTGTATCCGCTCGCTGATCGTATTTTCGATCTGCTTGTTCGCGCGCGACGAGATGCAAAAAAATGACAGCGAGTTAATCCCGCTCGTTGCGTTCGTCATGAAAATGGAGCCGAAGCAGCTCATGCTGCGGCGCGACATGCTGCGCAAGGCGCCGCGCTCCGAAGAGTGGATGCTGCTGACGTGGCTCGCGCGCGACCTCGGCGCCGAGCCCCCGAAATACGACGCCCAGCTTGAGCGAGCCTTCGGATACAATTACCTATCTTACGTCGATCAATACCGGCCCACGCTGGCGCGCGCGCTGGCCCGCGCCGACGAAACCGAGAGTCGATAAAATCGTGGCGGAGACAATCGTGAAAGACCTCGAAGGCAAAGGCATCATCGTGACCGGCGCGACGCGCGGCATCGGACGCGCGATCGCGCTCGAAGCGGCGCGCCGCGGCGCTAACGTCGCGTTCAACTACGTGAAGAGCGAGCAACAGGCTGACGAGGTCAAAGCCGAGATCGAAAAGCTGGGCGTGAAATCGCTCGCATACAAAGTAGATGTCGGCGATCTCAAGTCAGTCCGCGACATGGTGAACGCGGTGAAGAAAGAGTTCGGCACGATCGACGGCCTCGTCAACAACGCCGGCCTCACGCGCGACAAAGTCTTCGTCATGATGAGCGAAGAGGACTGGAGCGAAGTCATCCGCACCAACCTGACGGGCGCGTTCAACTTCGCGCGCGCCGCGGTCTTCATGATGATGAAGGCGAAGCGCGGCTCGATCCTGAACATCACGTCGATAAGCGGGGTGATCGGATTACCCGGGCAGGTCAACTATTCAGCCTCGAAGGCGGGCCTCATCGGCCTCACGAAATCGCTCGCAAAAGAAGTCGGCCGCCTCGGCGTCCGGGTCAATGCGCTCGCGCTGGGATTCATCGAAACCGACATGACCGCCGCGCTTCCAGAAGAGAATCGCAAGCAAGCGCTCGACATGATCCCGCTCGGCCGCTTCGGCAAAGTCGAAGACGTAACGCCCACCGCCGCATTCCTGCTGTCGGACGCTTCCGCCTACATCACAGGCGCAGTAATCCACGTAGACGGCGGCCTCGCGATGTAGTTGCAAAATCCTTCTCCCGTTATTTCACGGGAGAGGAGGACGCGCGCAACGCGCGCGGCAGGTGAAGAAATAACGGGAGAGGGATTTTTCAACGGCGTGCCGGGATGACCGGCAAGGTCAGACACGACGCAAAGCTGCGGTCGTGCATCACGGTTTGCATTGCGGGGCGGATCTCGGCGTCGGTGTATAGCGG
>Ga0335073_10013279_pt1 | contig 11545 bp, 13 predicted proteins | sample Lox_Sample_22_FD_207093 | JGI IMG/M metagenome (GOLD analysis project Ga0335073, IMG submission 207093) | Soil microbial communities from Loxahatchee National Wildlife Refuge, Florida, United States - Lox_Sample_2.2 | ecosystem: Environmental > Terrestrial > Soil > Wetlands | place: USA... | reverse complement strand
ATCACCTGATCGTGGCAGGCTCCCACGTCCTCTCCTTCGCACAGCAGGGGCTCCTGTGAGCCCCTCTCAGGCCGGCGGAGGCCAGATAACCATCCGTCCGCTTCGGCGCGCGCTGCTCGCCGCCGCCGCTTACCTACCATTATGTGGTCGCGCCCGGCGCCCACTCGCTTCTACGGCCGCTGTTTCTCAAGCGAAGGGCACAGAACAGGCCCGGGCACATAACTTCCATTTTGTGGCCGGCCACGTAATGGGCGAGGATCACCGCGGCGGCGTTGTGGGCGAGCGTCTGGCGCAGCACCTCCCGCGGGTGCACGCCGGCGCGGTCGATGGTGCCGCGGAACAGCTCCTCGAAGGCGAGCAGCCGGTGACGGTTGTCGAGGTACAGGCAGCAGAACACCTCGTAGGGGCGGTCGCGCAGTTGCGCCAGCAGGAAGCTGCGCGTCGTCTCGGGAGCCGCGAGCGCCGGTCCCACCCGCAGCGCCTCGCGGAAGTGCCGCCGGGCGAGCTCGAGCGCCGCTTTCAGCACCGCATAGCGCGCCGGTCCGATCCCGTGCCGCGTGCGAAAGCGCGCGCGCTCGGCGGTCAGCAGCTCGCGCAGCGAGCCGAACTCAAGGATCAGCGTGCGCGCCAGCTCGACCGCCGGGTACCCGCGCACGCCCGAGCCGAGCAGTACGCCGAGGAGCTCGGCGTCCGAGAGCGCCTGCGCGCCGCGCGCCAGCAGCTTCTCGCGCGGCCGCTCGGCCTCGCCCGGGTGGCGGGTGGTCATCACGTTCCGTTCTAAGGGAAGCTGGCGCGAGTCTAAGGAGCCGCCGGGGGCGCGGCGAGGGGAAGAAAGCCCCGCGAAGCGGGCGTTTTTCGCATTCCGCGCCGGCCGTTGCCCGGTGCGCGCGCGGCGGTGAGATAATCGGTCACCGCGAGGCAACCACCATGCAAGGCAAGCGCATCCTTCTCGGCGTCACCGGCGGCATCGCCGCCTACAAGAGCCCGGACCTGGTGCGGCGGCTGCGCGAGCGCGGCGCCGAGGTGCAGGTGGTGATGACGGCCGCCGCACGCGAGTTCGTGACGGCGACGACCTTCCAGGCGGTGTCGGGGCGCACGGTGCGCACGGATCTGTGGGACGCGGCCGCCGAGGCCGCCATGGGTCACATCGAGCTCGCGCGCTGGGCGGAGGCCGTGCTGATCGCGCCTGCGACCGCCGACTTCATCGCGCGCCTGGCGAGCGGGCGCGCCGACGACCTGCTGGCGACGCTGTGCCTCGCGACCGAGGCGCCGATCGCGGTGGCGCCGGCCATGAATCACCTCATGTGGGCCAACGCCGCAACGCGCGCCAACGTCGCGCAGCTCGCGGCGCGCGGCGTGGCGGTGCTCGGTCCGGGCGCCGGGGAGCAGGCCTGCGGCGAAGTCGGCGAGGGCCGCATGCTCGAGCCGCCCGAGCTGGCCGAGCAGCTCGCGGCGCTCGTCGGCGCGGGCGCAGAGCTCGCGAACGTGCGCGTGCTGATCACCGCCGGCCCGACGCGCGAGCGGCTCGATCCGGTGCGTTTCATCAGCAACCGCAGCTCCGGCAAGATGGGCTTCGCGGTGGCGCAGGCGGCACGCGCCGCCGGCGCCGAGGTGGTGCTGGTGGCAGGTCCCGTGAGCCTGCCGACACCGCCCGGTGTGCGGCGCATCGACGTGGAGAGCGCCGCCGACATGCTCGGCGCGGTGCTGCGCGAGCTGCCCGGCACGCACGTGTTCGTCTCCACCGCCGCGGTCGCCGACTACCGGCCGCTGCGCGCGGCGCAGCACAAGATCAAGAAGACCAGCGAGACCCTCGAGCTGTCGCTGGAGCGCACCCCGGACGTGCTCGCGACCGTGGCGGCGCGCGCGGACCGGCCCTTCGTCGTGGGTTTCGCCGCCGAGACCGAGTCGGTGGAGCAGAATGCCCGCGCCAAGCTCCTGAAGAAGAATCTCGACATGATCGCCGCCAACGAGGTGGGCGACGCCAAGGCCTTCGACGCCGAGGAGAATCAGCTGATCGTGCTCGCCCGCGGCGCCCGCTACGAGCTCGGGCGCGCCGGCAAGCTCACCCTGGCGCGCGGACTCGTGACGCTCATCGCCCGCGAGCTCGCCGCGCGCACCGACCGCCCGCAGCGCGGCACGGCGCTCGCTTAAGCCGCGCATGAGCCCCGCCCGCCGCGCACTCAAGGTGCGCATCCTCGATGCGCGTATCGGGCGCGAGTTCCCGTTGCCGGCCTATGCGACCGCGGGCTCGGCGGGTCTCGACCTGCGCGCCTGCCTCGGGGCGCCGCTCGAGCTGGCAGCGGGCCGCGCCGAGCTCATCCCGACCGGGCTCGCGATCCATCTGGAGGATCCGCAACTCGCCGCCGTGATCCTGCCGCGCTCGGGTCTCGGGCACCGCCACGGCATCGTGCTCGGCAATCTCGTCGGCCTCATCGACTCCGATTACCAGGGCCAGCTCATGGTGTCGTGCTGGAATCGCGGCACCGAGCCCTACACGATCGCTCCCGGCGAGCGTATCGCGCAGCTGGTCGTGGTGCCGGTGGTGCAGGTGCAGCTGGAAGTCGTGGCCGACTTCGCGGTGTCGGCGCGCGGTGCGGGCGGCTTCGGACACTCGGGCAGCGGCTGAGCCGCGGCGGCGCCGCGCGCTTCAGTCGTTCGAGTGCAGCGTGTGCAGCTCGCGGTAGCGCTCGATGTCGGCCTGGAACTGGGCGCGCAGCTTCGCTTCCTCCTCGTTCGAGGTGGCGAGCGCGCTCGTCTGGGTCCGCATCTCGTTGAGCGTGCGCACCAGGTCCTCGGCCAGATCGTCGGGCATGCGCCGCGCGCCGGCCGCCGAGCTGTAGGGGCGGAAGCTCAGGGCGCGTGACTGCAGCGCGCCGAGCCGCGCCTTCAGGCTCTCGATGTACTGCTGCGCGGCGTAGCGTTGCGTGTGCAGCTGGTCGAGCCGCGCGTCGCGCAGCGCCTCGATGTCCTTGACCGAGGTGTAGGTCGTGACGAGGAAGCTGTCGTGCTGCTTCTGTTTGATCTCCGCGGCACGGTCGCGCGCCTCGGCGGCCAGCTGCTCGGCGCTCTTGGTGCCGTCGACGTGCTGGACGGGGATGCCCTCGGGATTGATGACCTCGCGGTCCTTGCCGGCGTATTGCGGCGGGATCTGGTCGCCGTAATGCACGACGCCCTGATCGTCGACCCAGCGGTAGGTGGTCTTGCCGTTCGGTTGCGGTTTGCCGGCCAATGCCGCGCTCGCGACCAGCGACGCGGCCGCAAGCCAACCCAGCACCTTCAGGCGACGCCCCCACAGCGACATGCGGCTATCTTCAGCCGCCCGCGCAGCGCTGGCAAGCTCAACGCGCCCCGTAGCGCGCCCTGTAGGCCGCGAGTGCCGTGAGCTGCTGCGCGGAAATCCCGGGCAGGCCGCCCGCCGGATGCGACAGCGCCTCGATCAGATCGGAGAGTGTGACGATGCTCACACATTTCACGCCCTGATCGCGCTCGAGCTCCTGCACCGCGCTCAAGTCCCCCTGGCCGCGCTCCTCGCGGTCGAGCGCCAGCGCCACGCCGACCGGCTCGGCGCCGCCGGCGCGGATCAGATCGAGCGACTCGCGTACCGCGGTACCGGCGGTGATCACGTCGTCGACGATGAGCACGCGCCCGTGCAGCGCCGCGCCGACGATGAGCCCGCCCTCGCCGTGACTCTTGGCCTCCTTGCGGTTGAAGGCGTAGGGAACGCTGCGGGCGTGGTGGGTGGCGAGCGCGGCCGCTGTCGCGGTCACGAGCGGGATCCCCTTGTACGCGGGCCCGAACAGCATGTCGAAGGCGAGCCCCGAGCGGACGATGGCGGCCGCATAACAGCGGCCGAGCACCGCCGCCGCCTCGCCGTCGCTGAAGAGCCCGGCGTTGAAGAAGTACGGGCTGTCGCGTCCGGACTTGAGGCGAAACTCCCCGAAGCGCAACGCCTCGCGCTGCATGGCGAGCGCGATGAAGGTGAGCTGGTATTCCTGCATGTCATATCATTGTTCGGCTTGCGCGTGATCACCGTCAATGTCTGCGGCATCCGCTCGGCGGCGGCCAAGGGTCTGTTCCGCTGGCTGCGGCGCCAGCGCGCCGACTTCATCTGCCTGCAGGAGACGCGCTGCCGGCCCGAGCAGCTCGCGGGCCACGACGTCGCGCTCCCGGGCTACACGGGCTACTTCTGCGACGCCGAGCGCCGGGGCTATGCCGGGGTGGCGCTCTACACGCGCCATGCCGTGGATCGCGTGGTGCGCGGCTTCGGGGTCGCGGAGTTCGATCGCGAGGGCCGCTATCTGGAGGCACGCCTCGGGGACCTGTCGGTGGTCTCGCTCTACCTGCCCTCGGGGTCCTCGGGCCCGGAGCGCCAGGCCGCCAAGTTCCGCTTCCTGGAGGCCTTCACGCCCCACCTGGCGCGCCTGAAGCGCGGGCGGCGCCGCGTCATCCTCTCGGGCGACTGGAACATCGCCCACCGGGCGATCGACCTCAGGAACTGGCGCGCGAACCAGAAGAACTCCGGCTTCCTCCCCGAGGAGCGCGCCTGGATGGATCACCTGTTCGGCCCCGCCGGCTACGTCGACGCCTTCCGCGAGGTGCGCCCCGGACCGGATCTCTACACCTGGTGGTCGAACCGCGGCCAGGCGCGTGCCAGGAATGTCGGCTGGCGCATCGACTACCAGGTGGTGAGCGATGTCCTCGCCGGCCGGGCGCGCCGCGCCTCCATATACAAGGAGAGGCGCTTCTCGGATCACGCCCCGCTCATCATGGATTACGCGCTGTGAGCGGCGCCGCCGCGCCGCGGCCGACGCGCCTCGGCGAGCTGCTCTCGAGCCCGAAGATGCTGGCGATCCTCGCGCTCGGGGCGGCTTCGGGGTTTCCCAATCAGCTCACCGAGAGCGCGCTGCAGGCGTGGCTGAAGGACGCGGGCCTCACCAATACCGCGATCGGCATCACCTCCTACGTGGCGCTGCCGTATCTGCTGAAGCCGCTGTGGGCGCCGCTCATCGACCGCTATCCGCTGCCGCTGCTCGGCCGCCGCCGCGGCTGGATGCTCGTCATGCAGCTCGGGCTCGCTGCGGCCATCGCGCTGCTCGCGCTGCAGAACCCGGCGGCCTCGCTCGGCGCGGTCACGGCCTGTGCGCTCGCCATCGTGTTCTGCTCGGCCACCCAGGACATCGCCATCGACGCCTGGCGTACCGACGTCTCGCTGCCGCAGGAGCGCGGGCCGGCCGCCGCCGCCAACAACCTCGGCTACCGCACCGCCGCCTGGCTCGCTTCCGCGGTGGCGCTGCTCACCGCCGATCACTTCGGCTGGCGGTTCGCCTATCTGACGCTCGCCGGCGCCATGCTGGTCTTCTGCCTGGCATCGGTGCGTGCGCCCGAGCCGCCTTACCGCCACGCGCCGCCGCGCACGCTGCGCGAATCGCTGCTCGCGCCGCTCAGGGAACTGCTCGACGGCCCCGACGCGGCGATACTGATCGCGGTCGTGATGCTCTTCAAAGTCGGCGATGCCTTCGCCAACAAGCTGTTCACGCCCTTCATGATGGACGTCGGCTTCTCCAAGACCGACATCGCGCTCATCGTGAAGTCGCTGTTCACGGCGAGTGCGCTCGGCGGCTCCCTCCTCGGCGGGGTGCTGATGGTGCGCCTCGGGCTGGTGCGTTCCATGCTGATCTTCGGCGTGCTGCAGGCGCTCAGTAACCTGCTCTACTGCGCGCTGGCGGTTTCCGGCAAGAGCTACGCCGTCATGGCGGCGGCGGTGGTGATCGAGCACGTGGCCGGCGCCATGGGCAACATCGCGCTGGTGGCGCTCATCATGGCGCTGTGCGATGTGCGCTACAGCGCCTTCCAGTACGCACTGCTGTCGGCGCTCGCGCTGCTGCCACGCTACAGCCTGGGATATCCGGCGGGCTGGGTCGCCGACCACGGCGGCTGGTACGTCTACTACGTGACGAGCTTTGCGCTGGCGTTTCCGGGGCTCGCGATGGTGTGGCTGACGCGCGCGCGCATCGCGGCGCTCGATCAGCTGCGGGCGCGCGAGGCGCCGTGAGCGGCGCGGCGCTCGATGTCGAGCGGGTGGTGTGCCGCGAGACGGAGCTCGGCGCGCAGGGTGTACGCGCCTTCACCATCGGCGCCGGCGACTGGCCGCTCAGGGGCTTCGTGGTGCGCGCCGGCGGTGCGCTGCGCGGCTACGTGAACCGCTGCCCGCACGCGGGCCATCCCCTCAATCTCCTGCCCGACCGGTTTCTGACGCCCGACGGCGCGCTGCTGCTGTGCTCCTCGCACGGGGCGCTGTTCGAGAAGCTCACCGGCTACTGCGTGGCGGGACCGTGTGCCGGAGCCTCGCTCACGCCCGTGCCGCTCGAGCTCAGGAGCGGCTACGTGCTGGTCGCGGACGGAGTGGATATCGGCGCGCTGGCGGCGGCGGCGTCCTAGGCGCCGCGCACCCTCACTCGAAGAGGTCGATGCCGTCCAGCGGGCTCATGCGCAGGTCGCGATCCTCGGCGGCGGCGTCCGCGCCGCGGGCGTCCTCGCCGTCGCCTTCGGCGTCGACGGACCCGCTGCCGTCCTCGGGAGGCTCTTCGGCCGCCTCCAGAGCGCCCTCGTCCCACTGAGCATCCCAGTCCTCGACGTCCATCTCCTCGACGGTGCCGTCGAAGTACTGGATCTCGATGGTGCCGTCGTCGTCATCGACGGCGACGACCTCGAACAGCTGGCCGCCGTTCAACCGGTACCAGTCGCCGATGCCTGGGTGTGGAGCCGTCATCGTCGCAACCTCCGCGGGGTGCGGCCGGCTGCAGCTGCTATGCTGAGGGCCGAGGCGCCCGACGCAAATCATGTTGCGCCTCGCCCGTGACGCTTTCAAGAAGCAATTAGCGCCGCACAGCACCAATGTTCGCGCAGTCGCTGAAGTTCTTCGTCGTGTTCTTCGTGGTGGTCGACCCGGTGTCGCTCATTCCGCTCTTTACCGGGCTCACCGCGGGCGCGAATCCGGCCTTCAAGCGCCGCATGGCGCTGCAGGCGGTGGCGATTTCGGCGGTGATCCTGCTGCTGTTCGCCGTCGGCGGTGCGGCGTTTCTGCAACTGATGGGCATCAGCCTCGAGGCGTTTCGCATTTTCGGCGGCTTGTTGCTGTTTCTGCTGGCGCTCGAGATGGTGTTCGCGCGCGAATCGGGTGCGCGCACCTCGAGCGATGAGGCGGCGGAGAGCCGGCGCCGCGCGGATATCTCGGTGTTCCCGCTCGCCTTTCCCTTCATCGCGGGTCCCGCCGCGCTCACCACCATTCTGCTGTGGTTCGGGCGCGTGCAGCTGCCGGCCCAGACGGGACTGTTCGCGGGACTGATCGCCGCCGCCGCGCTGGTGCTCGCGATCGTCCTCGCCCTGTTGTGGGTCGCCGAGCCGCTGATGCGCGTGATCGGCGTAACGGGCGCCAACGTCGCGAGCCGCATCCTCGGGGTGATCCTCGGCGCGCTGGCGGTGCAGTTCGTGCTCGACGGGCTGCGGCAGGCCTTCGGCGCCTCCTGAAGTCGCGCCGCGCGCCTTCAGGCCCGCCGCCTGAAGGCGAGGTCCCACACCTCGTGTCCGAGCCGCAGGCCGCGGCGCTCGAAGCGCGTCGGCAGCCGCTCCGCCGGACGCGCGCTGAAGCCGCCACCGGGCGCGGCGTTGCCGAGCCCCGGCGCGGCGCCGAGCACCGCGAGCATCTCCTGCGCATAGGGCTGCCAGTCGGTCGCCAGATGCAGCGTGCCGCCCGCGGCGAGCGCGCGCGCGATGAGCGCCACGAAGGGCGCCTGGATGAGCCGGCGCTTGTGATGGCGCTTCTTCGGCCAGGGATCGGGGAAAAGGATCAACACCTCATCGAGACTCCCCGCGGCGATCTGCCGCTCGAGTACCTCGACCGCGTCGTGGCAGATGAGGCGTACGTTGGCGACGGCGCGCTCCTCGAGCGCGAGCAGCGCCCGGCCGACGCCCGGGCGGTGCACCTCGATACCGAGGTAGTCGCGCGCCGGATGCGCGGCGGCCAGCGCCACCAGGTTCTCGCCGTTGCCGAAGCCGATCTCGAGCGTGCACGGCGCCTGGCGCCCGAACAGCGCGGGCAGCTCGAGCGCCCGCGGCGCGAAGTCGATCCCGTATTTGGGCCACAGCTCGGCGAGTGCGCGCTCCTGCGCCGCGGTGATGCGCCCGGCGCGGGTGACGAAGGAGCGGATCGAGCGCGGGTGGACGGCGTCGGGCATGGTGAAAGGAGATCCTAGCGCGGCGGGAGGTGCGGCGCCGCACGCCGCACCCATGGTATAAGGCGCGCGCCACTTTCACCGGGCCGCGGAGGGTCCAATGCTGAAATCACTGACGCTGGGGATGGTGGGGTTACTGGGGCTGGCCGGGACGGCATATGCCGAGCCGGCGAAGAGTCCGGACCCGGCGCCGCCGCCGGCGGACCTCAAGAGCCTGTGCCACATCGACGTGAAGGGCGATCTGAAGGACGAGTGGCGGCGTCTCCCCGAGGCACAGAGCTCCGTGACGCAGCATCACTTCAGCGCGGGCGGCAAGGCATTCGACTACACCGCCACCGCCGGCACGCTGATCGTGCGCGACGACGACGACCGGCCGATGGCCGCCATGGGCTATGTCGCCTACACGCGCCACCCGGCACGCGAGGGCGAGCAGCGGCCCATCATGTTCGCCTTCAACGGCGGACCCGGCTCCTCGTCGCTGTGGCTGCACATGGGCGTGCTCGGCCCGAAGCGCGTGGTGGTCTCCGATCCCGAGCCCACTCCGAGCGCTCCCTATCGCACCGTCGAGAACGCCTACGGGGTGCTGGACAAGACCGACCTGGTGATGATCGATCCGGTGGGCACGGGCCTCTCGCATGCGGTCTGCAACCACAAGGACGACGAGTTCTGGGGAGTCGATCCGGACATCGACTCGATCGGGCGCTTCATCGCGCAGTACTCCTCGGACAACAACCGCTGGAGCTCGCCGCGCTACCTGCTCGGCGAGAGCTACGGCACGACGCGCGGCGCGGCGATCGTCAACTGGCTGCGCGTGCACCGCGGGCTCGAGTTCAACGGCCTGGTGCTGGTGTCGGTGGCGACCGATATCGAGGCGATCTTCGCCGAGCTGCCCGGCAACGACCGCCCTTACTCGGTGTACCTGCCGGGTTACGCGGCGGTCGCCTGGTATCACAAGGCGCTGCCGCAGCAGCCGCCGGCGCTCGAGCCGTTCCTCGCCGAGGTGCGTGCCTACGCCATGGGTCCGTACACGGCGGCGCTGCTCAAGGGCGACGCGCTGAGCGATGCCGAGCGCGACACGGTGGCCGCGCAGCTGCACGCGTACACCGGCCTTTCGGTCGAGTATCTCAAGCACGCGAACCTGCGCGTCTCGGAGGTCATGTTCGCGCATGAGCTGCTCAATGCGCAGCGCGAGACCGTGGGACGCCTCGACGGGCGCTTCGTCGGCCCCACGCAGGACCAGACGGCCAGGGAAGCCGACTACGACCCGCAGTCGGCCGCCATCGGCGCCGCCTTCACGGCCGCATTCCTCGACTATTATCACGGCGACCTCAAGTTCGGTCAGGGCGCGACCTACTTCACCACCAACTTCGCCATCGGGGAAAAGTGGAAGTGGACGCACAAGACCGACGCCGGCGAGCAGCCGATCGTCAACTCAGGGGTCGATCTCGCCCAGGCCCTGGTACAGGACCAGAACCTCAAGGTGCTGGTCCTGAACGGCTACTACGACCTCGCCACGCCCTTCTCGGCGACCGAGTACGTCATGGCGCACCTCGGCATACCGGCCTCCGCCAGCGCGCGCATCGCCATGAGGTACTACCCGGCGGGACACATGATGTACGTGAATCCGCAGTCGATCGTGAAGATGAAAGGCGACCTCGACGCCTTCATCGACTCGACGTCGCACCAGTAACCGGCAACACCATCTGGGCACGCAGGCCCGGATGGTTGTCGATGAGCTCGAGCACGCCGCCGTGCAGCCGCGCGACGGCGTCCACGATCGAGAGGCCGAGCCCCACGCCCGGCGTGCCGCGGCTGGCGTCGCCGCGGAAGAAGCGCTCGGTGACCCGGGGTCTGTCGGCGGGCGCGATACCCGGGCCGTTGTCGGTCACCTCGATGGCGACCGAGCCGTCGGGGCGCGGGCCGACGCAGACGCGGATCGCGCCGTGCTCGGGCACGCACTTCAGGGAATTGTCGATGAGGTTGCTCAGCGCCTGGGCGAGCAGCACCGGGTCGCCGGCCACCGCGGCGACGGAGCGCGTCTCGAACGAGAAGCTGACGCCCTTCTGCTCGGCCGCGGGCTCGTAGAACTCGACCACCTCGGCCGCGACGCGCGCGGCGTCCACCTCGACGAAGCCCGAGCGGCGTGCGCCGGTGTCGAGCTCCGCGAGGCGCAGCAGCGCGGCGAAGATGCGCATGACGCGGTCGACGTCGGCGACCGCACCCTCGATTTCGGCGAAGGTCTCGGCGGGCTCGGGTCGCGTGAGGGAGAGCTCCTCGAGGCGCGAGCGCAGCTCGGTGAGCGGGGTGCGCAGGTCGTGGGCGATGGAGTTGGAGACGTCGCTGATGCCGTGGATCAGCCGCTCGATGTGATCGAGCATGCCGTTGATGGTCTGCGAGAGCGTGTCGAACTCGTCCCCGGCGCCCGAGGCCGGCAGGCGCCGCCGCAGGTCGCCCGCCATGATGGCCGACACCGTGGTGCGCATCCCCTGCACGCGCGCCAGCAGCTGGCGGCGGATGAGCGCCGCGCCCGCCACACCCACCACGAAGAGGAAGGTCACCGCCGCGGTGAGTCCCCAGGTGAACTGCCGCTCGAGCGGCTGGTAGAAGCCGAGGTCGCGGCCCACCAGCAGGTGGTAGCCGCCCGGGAGCGTCTCGCGCACCACCAGCGCGTGCGCCGGCCGTCCGGCCAGCTCGTCCACCATGACCGCGCGCGCCCCCGAGTCCTCGGGCAGCTCGCGCGGCCAGGCGGCGAGGTTCCCGGCGAGCGGCCGGTAGGCGGCGTCGGTGAGCAGCAGCGTGCGCTCGCCGACGATCTGCAGGCGCAGGCGCGAGTCGATGTGGGCCGTGAGCCCCTGCGGCCCCTCGCGCGCGAACACGTCGGCGAGATGCTGCGCATCGGCGTGCAGGATGTCCTCGCGTCCGGAGAAGATGCTGACGTTCCACGCGTACCACAGCAGCACCGCGAAGGCGACCAGGGCGGCGAGCCCGAGCAGCAGGTAGCCGAGTGCCCAGGTGACCGGGGAGGAGCGCAGCAGCCTATTCATGGTCGGTCATCATGTAGCCGGCATTGCGCACGGTGCGCACCAGCGCCCGCTCGGAGTCATGCTCGATCTTCTGCCGCAGCTTCGAGATGTGCACGTCGACCACGTTGGTCTGCGGATCGAAGTTATATTCCCACACCGCCTCCAGCAGCATGGTGCGCGTCACCACCTGGTTGGCGTGGCGCATCAGGTACTCGAGCAGCTTGAACTCGCGCGGCTGCAGCGTGATGGCGCGGCTGCCGCGCGTCACGCGCCGCGACAGCAGATCCATGC